>Ga0207674_10004070_pt1 | contig 17713 bp, 25 predicted proteins | sample KBSCornC72_FD_184303 | JGI IMG/M metagenome (GOLD analysis project Ga0207674, IMG submission 184303) | Corn rhizosphere microbial communities from Kellogg Biological Station, Michigan, USA - KBS Corn C7-2 (SPAdes) (version 2) | ecosystem: Host-associated > Plants > Roots > Rhizosphere > Soil ... | reverse complement strand
GAATAAAATTCGTCATGGGTGCAAATTTACGATTGCCGGTCCAAATGCCGGTCCAATCCGTTGGCGCAATAAATCAGCCCGGCGGCCTGCTTGGCTTTGACCATGGCGTAGTTACCTTCGAGGTCGGCGGTGGAATAGTGCGCGGCATGATACAGATGATACACGATGGCCCGGTGTTTCATGGAATGCAATGTTATACCCCTGGCGAGCAGTCGCCATTCAATATCCACATCCTCTCCCACACCCGCGCTGACATAGTCTTCATCGTAGCCATTCACTTCTATCAGGTGCTTTTTTGAGATGCCCCAGTTGCAGCCCCATATGCCATTGTTCTTATTACTCTTGCGAAAAAAGGGAAGATAGATGCCGTCCTCCTTTCTTTCGGAGCCATGCCGTACGTGACTGTAGAAAGACAGCAGCTTTCTGTCGCCGGTGGTCAGCAGCTTTTTTGTGAGCCGCTGGCTTATCATCACTCTTCTGCCGAAAAATGCGCTGCCTTCGTGTGCTGTCCGGGCATATTCCTTTAGCCATTGGCTGTGCGGGATACAATCGCCATCCAGGAAGGTGATGAATTCTCCTTCCGAGGCCCGGATGGCTGCATTCAGGATCCTGTTCTTGCGAAACCCTTCGTCCTTTTGGCAGACATGCTTCAGGGGGAATGGCAGCCGGGGTGATATTTTTGCGATGTAATCCCTGGTAGCCGGCGCGTCATCGTCTTCGGCAATGATGACTTCATAGCTGCCGTAGGATTGTCGTTGCAGGCCTGCGAGAATGAGATCGAGAAAGGGCAGATTTTTGTAAAAGGCAATGATGACCGAGATCTTCATGGGCGTAAAGATATGCCTTATATTTGTCCGGCATGACTGACAGCGCATCGCTTCTTTTCCGGGAAATACAGCAGGGCAATTACCGGGCATTGGCCCGGGGCATCTCCTATATCGAGAATGGAGTGACGGATTTCTTCGCGGAGCTTAAGGAGCAGCCTCCTTTCCCGGGAGCGGTCATTGGTGTGACAGGCCCGCCCGGCGCCGGTAAGAGCACCCTGGTGGATGCGTTGATCGGGCAGTTCGTGCAGGAGAAAAAAAAGATCGCCGTCCTTTGCGTGGATCCTTCTTCCTCCTTTCATTCCGGCGCCCTGCTGGGAGACAGGATCCGGATGAGCGAATGGTACAATCATCCGGATGTTTTTATCCGAAGCCTGTCGTCAAGGGGATCGTTGGGCGGGCTGCATCCGGGTATTCTTTCCATTACGGAGCTTTTAAAAGCTGCGGGCTTTGATCATATACTGATAGAGACCGTTGGCGTCGGGCAGAATGAGATAGAGATCGCCGCGCTGGCCGATGTCACCCTGGTGGTGCTGGTGCCCGAGGCGGGGGATGAGATACAGACCATGAAGGCGGGCTTGATGGAGATTGCGGATGTTTTTGTCGTCAATAAAAGCGACCGTCCCGACGCCGACCTGTTTGTGCGGAATCTGCGGCTGATGCTGGCGCCTGCCATGCATAGGTCCGAAACGGCGGTCGTCAAGACCGTGGCGTCACAAAGACAGGGGCTGGATGAGCTGATGACGGAGATCGGGAAGTTTTTGGCGCGGGGGAAGGATGGGCATCGTAATTATCATCTGCTGGCGGAAAGAGCGTATTACCTGATACGGGAGCGGCGGATGAAGGATGTGCATATGCCGGAGCTGGAGGAGGCGATCGTGCAGGCGTGTGAGAAGGGCACGTTCAACCTTTATCAATTTGTGGCAGACCAGGACGAACCACAGGTTCGTCGTCCGTAACCGCCAGGTTACGACCGAGGAGGACCGTGGCGAAGCAGGTCCTACGAAGGCCTAAGACATTCATATTTTCCGGAACAACAGGCTGATCCTTTTGAATACATTTTTTAGCCGGAGCGCCCTGCCGATGCCCGGGTCCTTCAACACTCCATCGTATGGCTCGCCTCTTCTGAGAAAAAACTGGGTGAAGGTGCTGGATGTCATCCCCCATTTGGAGATGAACATATAATAGCCTTTATTCTTTTTTGTCATCCGGGTGGTGGACTTGTTCCCGAAGTGGTATACCCGGCTTCTGCTGACCCCTTTGAACAGCCGTATGCCCATCTGCCAGAGCTTCATGGAAAAGTCGGGGTCCGAATACCATCCTGGGGAGAATTCCACGCTATAGCCGCCGGCGAGGTCCCATACATCCCTGTGTACTACATTGGGCGGCCAGGTAGCGCCCTGCCAGTCGGGCATGGGGAGGGAGGCGTATTCTTTTAGTAATTGTTGTTCCTGGAAGGATTCCACATCCGTACCGTATTCGCCTTTGATGCTGCAATTGCTGACGGGGTAATGTTCGATGGGAGTGGCGGATAAAAAGAAGAGGTTGTGGCCGATGCCTTTTATTTCTTCGTATAAGATCTCATCCCAGCCGGGGCATGCATACATGTCGTCATTCATATATACTATGTAGTCCGTAGCTACCAGCTCGCGGGTGAGGTTCAAGGCATAGCAGATGCCGATGTTCTTTTCGCTGCAGGTGTAGTCGATGTCAGGCTGTGCGTCCACCCATTCTTTGGTGCCGTCGCGACCTTCGTTGATATGTACGATGACCTGGTGAGGCAGCGTGGAATTTTTGCGCAGGCTGTCGATACAGAGCTTCAGATAGGAAAGATTGTTCCAGGTAGGAATGATAATAGAGAATACAGCGCCGGCAACGGATGGACGTCTTTTCTTTTCCGTAGGGGATAATATATCGACCATTGGATAAAATTACCGATTATCCCCGGATGATCCATCATCAGCGTCCTGGCTTCTCCACCAGCGAAATCCAACGATACCCAGGATAGCCAGCGGAGTGAAAGCCAGGTAAATGATCCCTTTGTTCAATGCCTTGGCGGGTCTTTCACCCAGCTGTTGTGCGGTCCGGGTACAAATGGAGCATTGCGCTGCCACATCAGTGGTGACGGCTGTTATTATCAACAATGCTAATATGGCTATCAGCTTGCGCATACCCAAAGTTACGAACTAATTCATTCGCTACTTCACTTCTTCCGCCTTCATCGCTGTCTGGCGACGCTTGCGCTCATTCTCATCGAGAATGGTCTTACGCAGCCGTATCTTCTTTGGCGTGACCTCGATGCATTCGTCGTGCTGGATATATTCCATGCATTCTTCCAGGGTCATCTGTTTTTTCGGGATAATGCGGACGGAGTCATCGCTGCCGCTGGCGCGCATGTTGGTCAGCTTCTTGCCTTCCGTAGCGTTTACGATGAGATCGCCCGGCTTGATATGCTCGGCGATGATCTGTCCGACGTATACGTCCTCGCCCGGATCGACAAAGAAGGTACCGCGGTCCTGCAGCTTATCGATGGAGTAGGCTGTGGTCTTATCCTGATTTTTCGAAAGCAGTACGCCATTGTTCCGGCCGGGGATGGGACCTTTCCAGGGTTTATATTCCAGGAAGCGGTGGGCCATGACCGCCTCGCCGGCGGTATTTGTCAGCATGCTGCTCCGCAGCCCGATGAGGCCCCTGGAGGGGATCTCGAATTCCAGGTGCTGCATTTCGCCTTTGCTTTCCATCACGAGCATTTCACCTTTGCGCTGGGTCACCATGTCGATGACCTTACCGCTGTAATCCCCGGGAACATCCACTACCAATATTTCATAAGGCTCGTGCTTTTTGCCATTGATCTCTTTTACCAGTACCTGGGGCTGTCCTACCGTCAGCTCAAAGCCTTCCCGTCGCATGGTCTCGATGAGGATGCCCAGGTGAAGGATGCCGCGGCCGTATACGAGGAAGCTGTCGGCGCTGTCCGTATCTTCTACGCGCAGGGCCAGGTTCTTCTCTGTCTCTTTTATCAGCCTGTCGCGCAGGTGACGGGAGGTGACGAATTTACCGTCTTTGCCGAAGAAAGGGGAGTTATTGATACCGAACAGCATGCTCATAGTGGGTTCGTCCACACTGATGACGGGCAGCGCCTCGGGGTTCTCCGCATCAGCGATGGTATCACCGATGTTGAAGTCTTCCAGTCCTACCACGGCGCAGATGTCACCGGCAAAGACCTCGGCTGCCTTTTTCTTGCCCATGCCCATGAACGTATATAATTCCTTTATTTTACTTTTTTTGATCGTGCCATCGGCCTGCATGAGGGCGACGTTCTGACTTTCCCTGATGGAGCCTCTTGCTACCTTGCCAACGGCGATACGGCCGAGGAAGGAGGAGTAATCCAGGGAAGTGATCTGCATTTGCAGGGGGCCTTCGGAAACCTTGGGTGCGGGAACGTATTGCAGGATACCGTCCAGGAGGGGGGTAATGTCCGCGCATTGCTCATTCTTGCTATTGAACCAGCCATTCTTGCCACTGCCATAGAAGGTGGGGAAGTCCAGCTGTTCTTCCGTAGCGTCGAGGTTGAAGAAGAGCTCGAATACGGCATCGTGTACTTCATCCGGCCGGCAATTGGGTTTGTCGACCTTATTAATAACGACGATGGGTTTCAGGTTCAGCTGAAGGGCTTTTTGCAGCACGAAGCGTGTTTGCGGCATGGGGCCTTCGAAGGCGTCCACCAGCAGCAGCACGCCATCGGCCATTTTCAGCACACGCTCCACCTCGCCACCGAAGTCGGAGTGACCGGGGGTGTCTATCACATTGATCTTAACTCCTTTGTATTCCACGGCAGCGTTCTTGCTGAAGATGGTGATACCTCTCTCCCTTTCCAGATCGTTGTTGTCCATGATCAGCTCCCCCGTCTCCTGGTTCTCCCGGAATACGTGGGTAGCGTGTAAGATCTTGTCTACCAGGGTAGTCTTACCATGGTCAACGTGTGCGATGATGGCTATATTTCTGATTTGCATAATGTTATCTCCTTCGAACGGCCGCGGCCTTGCCGCCGGCTGTTTTTCCCGCCTCGTCGTTGTGTTTAAAATGTAACTCCCCGGCGGGAAAGCGCTAATGATTGGCCTTTCGGCCGACTGACCTCCGGTCAGTTTAAAGCCGCAAATGTACGCCAAAACACCCGAACTTCCTAGCTTAAACGAAGGATTGGGGAGAAATAACATAAAAAACATATGTTCAGGATTGGTAAATTGCCTTCAAACCTTATCAATGGAAAATTCATTCTAATCAACCAAACTGTTTTCGTTAATAAAAGCTCTTTTTATAGGGCGCTTATATGGGGCCTGGCCGCTATTGTGCCTTATATTGCATGCATTGGCTTTCATTTGTCCGAAAGGATGATAAGGTTCAAAAAGTACGTCTCGTGTACGAGGAAAGAGCTGTAAATCGTGAGATTTATGGCTGATAAAGCTTCGAATAATGGAAAGCCAATAAATGGCAATGCTGGATCAAGTTCCACGACTGTGATATCTACCCAGGTGCCCGGCGTAGATATGAGTCAGGTAATCCCATCTTCTCCACACATCGTGAAGGAAAATTCTTCCAAGGTTGATACCAAGGTCAGAGTTCGCCGGAAATAATTAAGGGAAAATTGCAGTGTTTAATGCGCTCAATTTTATAATTTAAGCGCAAATTCCCCTCATGCGTAAAAAATGGTTAAGATGGTTGCTGGTCATACTTGTCGTACTATATGTCATCTACCTGCTCGGTCCCAGTCCTTCCACTCCTGTCTATAGTGCAGCAATGCCTGCCGTCCCTACGGCGCCGGCCGCCCTGGAGAATTATATCCGGGAAGGGGAAGCAAAGCATAAGCTGAAGCCGGACAATGAAGCCCGTATCGTGTGGGCGAATGACAGCTCCAAGGCGAAGACGGAATATGCCATCGTATACCTCCATGGGTTCTCCGCCAGCCAGGGGGAGGGTGATCCTGTGCACCGGTGGGCCGCCCGCCGCTATGGCTGCAATCTTTATCTTTCCCGCCTGGCCGAGCATGGGATCGACACTGTGGATGCTATGGTGAATCTTACGGCCGACGAATATTGGGAGAGCGCCAAACGGGCACTGGCCATCGGGCAGCAGCTGGGTAAGAAGGTGATCCTGATGGGGACCTCTACCGGCGGAAGTCTTGCCTTGCAGCTGGCGGCGGCCTATCCCGACAAGGTGGCCGCGCTGATCCTGATGTCCCCGAATATCGCCATCAATGATCCCAATGCCTGGATCGTCAATAACCACTGGGGTCTGCAGGTCGCCCATATGGTGACGGGCTCGCCCTATATCATCAGCAAGGAAGATTACGGGCCCTTGTATCGTCAGTACTGGTATCCGAAGTATCGCTCGGAAGCTGTCGTAGCGCTGGAAGAATACCTGGAGACGGCGATGGTGCGTAAAACCTTCGAGAAAGTGACGCAACCTGTGGAGATGCTCTACTATTATAAGGACGAGACTCACCAGGACAGCACGGTAAAGGTATCGGCCGCCCTGAAGATGTACGATGAGCTCGGTACGCCTGACAGTCTCAAGTACAAGGAGGCTATTCCGGAGGCGCGCACGCATGTGCTGAGCTCGGGTCTTCGCTGTCACGATATTGAAGGCGTCAAGGCGGGTGTGGATCATTTTATGGGGGCCATCCTGCATCTGAAGCCTGTGCCGGGGTCGGTGTCACCGGAGCTGCTGGCGCTGGGGGTTCGTTAGTCGTCGTATTCATTGAAAAAATCGATCTTTGCGCCCCTGATGAGCCGCCTCAGGCGGCTCCTGGAACTCAACGAGCGGCAATGTCAAGAAAAATCATCTACTTAATAAACCCTATCTCCGGCACGCGCGGAAAATCTTCCCTGCGGGAGCTGATCGTCCGGCGGACGAAGGAGCGGCATATCGATTTCGAGATACTTCCCACCAATGCGGAAGGCAACTACGACCATTTAAGGGAACTTATCGCGCAAGCCAAGGTAACGGATATCGTCATCTGTGGGGGCGACGGCACGGTGAATGCGGTAGCGGCTGCCCTGCAGGGCTGTCCTGTACGGGTGGGCATCATTCCCATGGGGTCGGGTAATGGGCTGGCATTTGCCGCGCGGATACCAAAGGATCCCAACAAGGCGCTGGATATTATTTTTTCGGCCAAGGCGTCCCTTATCGACGGGCTGATGATCAACGACAAATTTTCGTGTATGCTGTGCGGCATTGGATTTGACGCGGAGGTGGCGCATACCTTTGCGCAGCAGTCGAAAAGGGGGCTGCAAACGTATATCAAGGTCACCTTCCGGCATTTCTTCTCCGGCAAGTGCTGGCAGTTCGGGATCGAACCGGGGCCTGGCGCAGCGCCTTTTGTCACGGAAGCTTTTTTTATCAGCATCGCCAATGCCAACCAGTTCGGCAACAATTTTACCATTGCGCCCAGGGCCCGTCTCGACGATGGGCTGTTGGACATCGTCGTCGTAAAAAAGATGAATAAGCTTCGCACATTGTGGGCCGTATTGCGGCAGGTGCTGGGAGGATATGCCATCAAGCCTAACCCTGGCCTGCCCGGCCGGGGGAAGGTCCTTTATTTTCAAACGCCCGCGTTGCGTATCGTCAACAGCGAGCTGGCGCCGCTGCACATCGACGGCGATCCTACCAAAACAGCGCCGGTCTTCGACATCCGCATATTGCCGCGGATACTGGAGCTGATACAGCCGGGCAATTGACGTAGATATTTTTTCCTCACTCCTTTTCCAATTGCCGAAGCCGACCTTGATATGATTGCCAGTAATTCCGTTTTGTCTTTTCATCGAGAAAAGATGCGGCCGTCAATTGCTGAACTTTTTCCGATCCGGAAAGCATGACCTGCCTGATGGAATTGAAAGAGGTTTGGGGTATGCGGGCTTGCCCGGCGAGCACGAAAAACTGCTGCATCAATTTGCCTTGTGCCAAATTTTTGGGAAGTAAGCCGTCGTCCAGGGCAAAATCTTTATCCGGGATGTGGATCCGGCTATTGAGCAGATCGTACGCCGGACTTAGGCGATAATCACCCAGCGGCGTTTCCAGGAGCGAGAAGTTCTTGAAGTGGGCGTCTCCGTTGGAGAAAAGGTAGTTGAATAAAAGTAGCTTGAGCAATTTTGGCGCCTCCACAGTATAAGCAGGAACGTACCTTTCCATGACCTGAAACAGCTTCAGGTAGTCGCCAAGATATTTATAATGCTCCCCGTGGGTTTGCGGCGTGCGTCCTGCGAGCGAGGCAAAGTCGTCTTGTGCCAGTTTCATCCCATTTTTTCCTACATCGAAGCGCTTAGTGATATAAGCGGGGGCGCCATTTTGAAAAAAAATCAAGGCGTTCTCTGCCGTCTCGATCTGGTAGACCTGTCGCGCGATTTGCATGGTGAGGTGTTCATTCGCAGGCATCTGGTCGGGTCTTTTCTGGAATCCTGGGACTGGCTTTAAGATGTGAGTTCCCCTTTCTCCGGCATCGGTCAGCCGTAGCTTATTTTTCTCCAGTAACACAGAGAATTTTTCTTGTACACCGGAGATGGATATTCGTTTTTGATTCTCTTCAAACAGTTGATCCGTGGCAGGATTGGAGGCGGGTGAATCGTAGGGCAGGATATGACTGACTTTCTTACCTTGGAACACCCGCACCAAACAGGTGCGGCTATAGGTGTCGTAGCCTGGCGCCAGTGTGCCGGGACAGAAATGTATAGCGGGTAAACTCATGGATTATTTATTTTGCGGACCGTCACAGCACCGATGGTATCGTATTGTGCGATCGTCAGGAGCAGACCAAAGTAATCGTCGTTGTCGATGCGGTTGAGCTGACACACCACTTGTTTATTGGAACCTTCCGGCAGCATATTATAAAAGAAAGGGAACAAATATGGGGAATGGTAGGCCGTGGCCGTTTTAGGCAATGTCAAACTGATCGCCGGCTTATGGCTGTCATCCACCCAGGAATTATGGTATTGGAAGGAGAAAGAACCGTTGTCCTGTTGTGTTAAGATCCCGGCTTCTTCTCCTTTGAAGAAAATAGTCGCTGCTCTCATAATTTAACCCCTTTACTTTTTACGGTGATCGTCACTTCCATACCCAGCGCATCGACGAGCTTTTGCAAAGTAAGTAAGGTCGGGTTGCCTTCCCCTCGTTCGAACTGCTTCAAGGTTCGTAGTCCCACTCCGGAGAGCTGCGCCAGTGTCTCCTGGGTGACGTTTAGGGATTCCCGCCTTGCTTTTACTATCGTTACCAGGCCTCTAAAGTGCATTATATGACCCTTTTTGGTGCAAATTTAATATATTTAAGAGTAAATACAAATAAAAGTGTATTAAAATGCACTTTAGATATGAATTACTTGACTGGCGTCTATTATAAGAAAAAGTGCATTATACAGCACTTTTGTGGTGATAATTTTACTCACTGCATCCTTTCGATTGAGAAAAGTAAAAGGCGTGCCCTTTATAATACGCGGGCCTAACGGTGCGGGCAAAACGACTATCTGCTGTACTCTCTTAGAAGTGATGTTGAAAACCGGAAAGACAAGAAGAAATTATTTCGAGTAAGTCACGATGCCGGCGTCCAGGTCGTGAATCCTTCACCTTGTGATACCGTAGGCGGGTTCGGGATGCCATATGCGGCAGATGCCCTCATGCGGCCCATAGAGCGGGTCCTGTGCGGGCAGGGGTACGGCGGCGATGTTGCGGTCTGCGGCCGGGCGTTCGCCCTGCCGGCCTGTGTTGATGTCGTAGTCGTGTCCGCCGGGATAGGCGCCGATGCAGGAAACCTGGTGTTCCTCTTCGAGGTTCCTATGGGCCACGCCAGCGGGTATGATGAGCACGTCGCCTTTGTGGACGCGTATCTGCCGGCCTGTCTCACCGCCCAGCATGAGGGTCGTGGACCCTTCTATGAATCCAAGCACTTCGTGGGTGATGGAGTGATAGTGGTGATAGGTGAAGACGCCGTTGTGCCAGGCGTTGCTCCAGCCGTGCTCTTTAAAGAGGTGCTTTACGTAGCGGGCCTGTAGAACGGGCGGGAGATGGAGCGCGTCGCAGTACATGACGACGGGTAGTGTGCTGGAAGGGAATTCCGCTGTGGGTGCGATATAGATTAGTTCCGGAACTTTCATACGGATGTGACAGATAATATTGTGCCAGGGGTAATAAGAAAAGCCCCTTTTGAAAGGGGCTGCACTAGTCAGTTGCCATAACCATTAAACCTTATCCTATTAATATTGAATATACCAACTTCCCGTTATATAACGTACAAATTTTCTTTTATTTAGTCCGGATTTGTCCTTTTTGTTCATTCTTTTCCTTTTTCCTGCTCCGAGAGGCCACGACCCGTCTTGTGCTGGAGCTCTTCGATCTTTTCGGAGGCCTGGGCTTTGGTCATATTGTCCGGGATCTGTTCACCGGCCTCGCCTGCGAGGGTGTGGAGGTAGGAGCGCTGGGCGCCTGTCATTGGCTCGTCGCCGGTGGTCCAGTCCTTCGGGTCTTTGATCGTATTGCCATCGGGGGCGGGTTTGCCCGAGGGAGCGCTGCCGGGTGACGGGGAGCCGGCGGAAAGGTGGTCCTGGCCGGGTTTGTCGAAGGCGCCGGGTTTTTTCAGGGTGAACTCCGGCCCGGGGGAGGAGCTATCCGGCTGCTGGTCCTTCTGTTGGGGAGGATCGGGCTGTGATTCGAGGGATTTCGGGTCGTTGTCAGTGGTGGAAAGCTGCTGATATGGATTATTCTTTTTCATGGCTTGCTAATTTTGTTAGTGAGACGCAATGAGTGTGCCAGGGCGTACGTTTCACGTTCGTGCAGCAGGCTGAAATATTTCCGACGGCATATTAAGGTTTGTCTGTCTGGCGGTTACCTTTTGATATATTCTTTCGAAGTCCTGGAATTGTTATGACAAAGGCATCAATACATATAAATAGCCCAATCAAGACATTTATAGAAAGAATTAACAAAATGCTATTTTTATTTCTAAAGTGGTCGCCCGGAACTATAAGGTAAAGGCCCAAGATACCAATAGCAATGCTGGCCGTACCTGTAAGAATGTAGATAAATGATGATGAAGATCGAATGATTCGAAAGAGCCGTAATGCGAGAATTATTGGACTAACTATGCAGACGACGACCCAGGCTATTAGCCCATATCCAAATGCCGGATCGATTATTGAGTCTGATGGCCGAGATGATAGATGTGCCAATATCAATGTTAATAACCCTATTAGTACAATTGACCATAATAAACTTATCCATTTCATATGTACATCAGTTGAATTTTAAAGAAACTGGAACACTTATTTTGTATCTTCCAGCTGTAACCATTTGGATGTAAAAAAAGAAAGCCAATTGCCTCGTACATCTTCGGCTAGTTCATAGTACCGTCGTTCCCTTTCTACATAAAAGAAGCCTCCGTATTGACTGATTTCAATTTTTATGGAAGTGCCATCCTCAAGTTGACAGCTAGTGACATAAGCCCCCATCCAGACAGGATTTTTTTCTTCCGGGATTTGAGTTGCGGTCTTTAAAAAAAATGTCATTGAATCTTGCCGCAGTGAAATAAATTTAAATGTTTTTAATGTGTCAAGAGAATAGGTAAATGCCTCTTTTGATCGGACATAATATAGCGTCCAGTCCTTTGTTTTTTCCCAATCTATCGAGGAGTATAGGGGCTTAAAGCCGGGCACTGAATGTATTTTATCTGGGAGGATAAATAACTTCGTGAGTAGCATAAATGAAAAAAATATTTTCATAGCATGAATTTTGAGTAAGTTAAATACAATTGCCAACATTGGGATGTAGGTTTTCTACCGTATTTCTTGACATATTTGAAGATAAAGGCATGGTACGGATATCTTCTCCTAAATCTCCAGGATCATAGCCGGAGCCGCTCGTCCAAGATCCAATCTGCGATGATAAATTTACAAGTCCTGCCTGCAATGTATGTATTACAAATGTTGTACAATTATTGCTGCTCATATCGTAGAGGTAGCCAGGGTTATTACCTTGCGACGCATAATTGAGCATATTAAAGAATTGAGCGTTTGTAATGGTTACGGTGAGGGAAATATTATAAGAAGTCCCTTCATTGTCATTCAGCTGTCCCTGGGCGGACTGGCTCCATGGATATACAGCGGAGTTGGGGTAGAATCCTACATTCCTGGTGATTGTTTTTCCACCAGAAGTTTCAGAGAAGATGAGGAATGTATGCCCAACATCCACAGGATTGCTAGCGGCAGAGCTTGATCCAGGGCTGCTTTGGAGGCGCCACGGCTCACGGGTACCTGGCACAGGTTGATCCACGCAAACAGTTACTGTATAAGTGTGATCAGATCCACCGACATTGGTAAAGCATTTAAAGTAATCCTGAATGTTTGCTATGATATTTGGACCCTTGGTCACAAGTGCGATTTTGGGTAACGGGCGTGATGAGCCGGCGATCACGCCATAGTCGGAGCCAGAAGCACCTCCTCCAGAACCCCCATTTCCTCCTGCACCTCCCCCTCCGCCGTCGCGACTATCCGGTAAATACATAGATGTACACCCGAGGCTCTCAGTCCAGGCGTAACCTCCATCAGGGTCGTTTACCCCATAGTTATAGCCATCAATTTCGTAGCAGACCGTGATCAATGCATTAGGCTGGACAGCTTTATCAGAGGTGGTGATGGTGGATGGGTGGTTTTGCATTGCTGCCTGTGGTCTATATTCCAGGATAGAACCATCCGTATTGTATTTTAATTGATGCAGACGTTGTCCAGAGCAATTTTCCACCAAAAGAAAGCCGGTATATCCGTGGGGCCTGCCGTTGAGGTCTGCTGTGTCGGGGAAGGCCGTAACCATTTCGGCATGGCAAGTATTCATTTTATCTTTATAGATAATGAGACAAGTAATGTCATTCAAAGAGAAGAGATTCGCCCCTCCAGCAGTAGACTTTACCAAAAGGTCTTTTACGTAGTGTACTGGAACTATAATACACAGACCTTGTGATAAAATAGCCACACGTGCGGCCTGCCAATCGATAGTTTTTGAGGCATCGACACGATAGATGCCGGAAGAATATTGAATTGATTTTTCTACGCTGTCGCGAAAGTAGACCTTTGCCGAGGCGATTAATTGCTGATCAGAAATTGTTGAATGACGAAGATTTTGATCTTTTTTGCATGCTTGGAAAGGAATGGTCAGCAGTAACATCAGAAGGCTGATCGAAAATAAGTATTTCATTTTGTAAGGTTTAATGGTGGTGTTAAATGTAGTAATCGGTTTTTACCCTTTAATTTATGGGGCCTCATTAATTAATTCATACAGCAGACTGGTTGAAATATTAAGATAGGCGGCGATGTCATTTTTGTCAGCGAGTTTGAGAATCCAAGGTTGTGTTTTGGCCATATCCTCAAAGCGAGCCCTTTCCGACATGGTAGTGAGGCTTGCCTGTCTGGCGGCAACCTTTTCATGATATGTTCGTCGTATGCCTAGGTAGTGATGAGTTGTCTCAGGAAATTTTCTCAAAAGGGTTATCACTTGCCCGTGGGTAAAAGAATTTCCTTGCACGTTGTCAAGGGCGACTAATTGGGAGAATGGATGACATTTTACGACGAATTCACGAGGACCGAAAAATAGCGCCACGATCTTTTTGTCGGGCAGCCCTAAATCAAAGACCTCCATAAGATGTCCGTTTTCAATAAAAAAGGCAACTTGTGTGGAAGGAAACAAGGGGTCTAATTTGGCGGCTATTTGACTGATACCTTGCATTTGAAACAGGGTATCAATAAGACGTACTTGCGGCATAGGAAAGGTTTTATGTAAATAAGGTGCAGTTTAAGGATGATGAACGGGTATTTTCTTAATATTTCTCATTTTTTTGAAAAGGGACATATAACATTAAATGTTGTAAGTAGTTTAACTTATTTCTTAATAAGAAAATCTTCTGATGCGGCAAATTATTTCTCGATCTGGATGCTGTTCGTCTTAAATTACGGTACTGTATAATCGATATATTGGATCGCCAGCAGGAGCTTGAATATACTGTAATGTCATTTATAACTGAAGCCTTATTCAAATGGAAGAACTATTCGAAAAATTCGACAAGATAAAACCACTGTCTCCGGGCCTGAAATCCTATATTTTAAAAGCACTTGTTCGGAAAGAATTAAAAAAAAAGGAGGTATATTACAAGAGGGGAAAACGGCCAGATATATTTATTTTATCGAAAAAGGACTTGTGAGAAGCCTTAAATATAAAAAGGGGAGACACCGAACCGGCTGGTTTATGAAAGAAGGGGATCTTTTCCTGTCAGTCGGAAGCTTCTTTACCCAGTCTCCATCTACCGAAACCATCGAGGCGATGGAGGATTGCATCCTCCACTATATCACTTTTGAACAACTCGAAGAAGCGTATCGGGAATTCCCGGAATTTAACCTTCACGGAAGAGTAATCCTTCAATACTATTATCAACTAAGCGAGAAGAGGAATGACATGCGGGAGCAACCTGCCATTGATCGGTTTGAATTCCTGATGAACGATCAGCCGGAACTGGTAGGCAGGGTTCGTGATAAGGACCTTGCAAGCTATCTGGCTATGGCCCCGGAAACCTTCAGCGTACAAAAGTCAAAATTCGCCAATAAGAGAAAAAAGACGCAGAGAGGGCGAAAGGTATCCCGGTAAAAAATCTTAAGAATTCTCATTGGAACGGACATTGATAAACCTTTAAATTTATAAAAAGGTGTTGTGAACAAAAAGCGCATTTATGGAAGCGTTTATCAATGAGTTGCGGGAATGGCTGGACCGCGAACTACATATGGTCATCTCGGAAGGAAGTCCGGTACGGGGATATGATAAAAAGATTGCATTGGTTGAGTGCGCGATCAGTCGCATGAAGCAATATGTTCTAAGTCAGCCATTTTCTTCAAGGGATTGTGAAATTCTATATTTTAAATTCTCGTCAAGGTAGGCGGAGTGTTATTTCAGGCTTTGGATGACAAGGGGCGTAGGATCGGCTGTCCGATAAAGGCCAGCCGTTTTTTTCTCAAGCCGACCTTGAAATATCTGGAAAAGAAGTTTATTGAGAACAGGGTGCTTAAGGAAGGTAAGGGACAACGCATAGAAACAGCGGTGGACTGGGCGCTGGCAGGAAGGGCGATGGATTGGGCCGGATTCCGGCAGGCTTTGGAGCGCGAGGGCATTGCCGTGGTATTGCAAAAATCGAAGGATGGGCAGCGAGAAGAGGTTTATTTTATAGACCATCGTGAAAAGACGGTGTTTTCCGGAGTGAATTTGGGAAGTCAGTACACTCTACCCGCCCTCCAGCAAAAAGTAGTGCAGCAGCTGGAGCAAGACGATGCTGCTATTCAAAGACATCACTTACGACTGCATTTGTGAACACAGGCGAGGACGTATATGGCATGCGGAGGGTGAGGGACCTCAGCCGGTGGATCAGCATTCTACTGTTGCTGTTGCATTTTTATTACACCTGTTACGGCGCTTTTAGCGCGTGGGGCCTGACTACCGCACTGTCGGACCGGCTGCTTGCGAATGTCGTACGGACAGGGCTTTTTTATAAGCCGTATACGGGCAGGCTCTTGTCGCTGGCGTTCCTGGTATTCTCTATGTTGGGGTCGGGCGCAAGGAAGGACGGAGGTGTCGGATACGCCGAAGGACTTTTAATCCTTGCCATTGGGATGCTGATCTACTGGAAAAGTGATCTACTGCTTATACGGGTGGTTGATCCGTTGATAGGCGCCACCCTGTATATGGGCGTTTGTTTTATAGGCTGGCTGGTAGTGATGACGGGGGGTATGCAGTTGTCGAGGGTCATAGGGCAGGGCTTCCGGAAGGGTTTTTTTCGTAAGGAGGAAGGCGGCTTCCCACAGGAGGAGACCTTGATGGAAGGGGAATTTGCTGTCAACCTGAAGGCGACCTATGAATTTCGGGGCGAGGTGAGGAACAGCTATGTCAATATTCTCAATGGCCGAAGGGGAATACTGCTCATTGGCGGGCCGGGATCCGGAAAGTCCTGGTTCATCGTGGAGCCTACTATACAGCAGCTGATCGAGAAAGGGTTTTGTATGCTGGTTTTTGACTTCAAGTACGACACCTTATCCAGACAGGTATATAATTTGTTCCTTAAGAACAGGGGGCGCTATGCGTCTTCGGCCCGTTTTTATTCCGTTAATTTTTCCGATCTGGCACGGAGCCACCGATGTAACCTGATCCATCCTTCGACCATGAACCATCTTTCAGATGCAATGGGCATCAGCAAAACGACTATGTTCAGTATCAACAAGACGTGGGCCAATAAAGAAGGGGATTTTTTTGTCGACTCACCTATCAATCTGCTGGCCGCGGTGATCTGGTATCTTAAAAAATACAGGGATGGTATTTATTGTTCGCTGCCGCATGCTATCGAGCTCGTACACATGCCTTATGAGAAATTGTTCACGATATTAAATGCCCAGCCTGGCATACAGACGCTGATAAATTCATTCATACAGCTGTATATCAACGGGACATTCGAAGTCCTGGATAGCCAGATGGCCTCCGTCAAGATACCGTTGGGAAGGCTTTCATCGGAAGATATCTATTATGTACTTACCGGAAATGACGTCACGCTCGATCTCAACAATCCAAGCCTTCCGAAGGTGTTCTGTCTTGGAGGTGATCCGGCCCGTCATGAGGCGCTGGCTCCTATGCTATCACTATATATCGATAGAATAAACAGTCTTGTAAACCGGCCGGGGAGGCTTCCTTGCGCACTCGTAGTGGATGAGTTTGCCACTGTCCGGGCAGCTAGTGTATTAAAAACCGTATCGGTTGGCAGGAGTCATAACATTTTTTCTTTGCTGGTGGTGCAGGATGTCAGCCAGTTAAGGACGAACTATTCAAGGGCAGAGGCGGATACGGTTATGAATATGACGGGAAATGTCATCTGCGGGCAGGTGGGAGGGGAAACGGCGCGGTGGATGAGCGAACGATTCCCGGGTAAGATCGAACATAAAACGACTGTGTCAGTAAATAGCGCCGACACTTCTATCAGCAGGTCGGAGCAATCCACTCCTTCCGTATCGCCGGCAACCATTGCGAATTTGTCTTGCGGACAGTTTGTTGGCGTACTGGCCGATGATCCGGATAATGAGATGGCATTGAAAGCATTTCATTCGAAGATCGTCAAGATGCCAGGGATCGAGCTGAATGAAGAGCTGCCTATTGTGCGGGAAGTGACTGCGGCCATGGTGGAAGAGAATTTCCTGCAGATAAAAAGGGAGGTTCGGGAGCTGGTGGACACCGAGATGAAGCGGATCGCGAATAGTCCGAGGTTGAGAGAGTATATGGTTAAGCGTTGACTGGTGGAGTGCTAAGGGAAAAACCGGATGCTCCGGAAGGACTAATTTCTTCTTGTCTAAAAAAATATTTAGAGGTTCACTTGAATGTTAAAATATTTTCCCGTATTTCGTGTTACCATTTTTTACTCCTTATCTTTTGACTTCGCAATTTCCACACACTCTGATTAATTAGCATCTCATTTTTTTATTGAGTATTGCTGATCCTCTATTGAGAGGAGCATTCCCTGTATTGGTTGAAGCCAGGAACAGCATTTTATTGCCCTGTCGGCCCAGCTATGGGATATGTGCTGCGGAAAACCGCAATTTTTTCCTGCACGGTTATAGCGGAAATCGACACGGCTGTTGCTGCTGGCGACACACTTATGAATTCTAATGACAGACCTCTTGTATAAGAATGAGAGATTGTCTTGATTTGCAATATTGTTTTTATCCACCCTGTTTTATAAACTCCTAAACCGGCTTATCATGCTAAGACCCCGGGCAGGCAAGCTTTTGCCGCCAACAGACATCACCTATTCCTGCTGCGTGCAGGAGCCTCTGAGAAGGG
>Ga0207674_10004069_pt1 | contig 17718 bp, 11 predicted proteins | sample KBSCornC72_FD_184303 | JGI IMG/M metagenome (GOLD analysis project Ga0207674, IMG submission 184303) | Corn rhizosphere microbial communities from Kellogg Biological Station, Michigan, USA - KBS Corn C7-2 (SPAdes) (version 2) | ecosystem: Host-associated > Plants > Roots > Rhizosphere > Soil ... | reverse complement strand
CGCCGAGGTGCGCTTCGCCCCCGAGCAGCACCTGACCCGGGGGCTGAGCCTGCCGGAGGTGGTCGAGGCGGTGCTGGCCGGTTTCGCCGACGGGTCGGCGCAGGCCGCGCAGGCCGGTCGCCCGGTCCGCATCGGTACGCTGCTGACCGCGATGCGGCACGCGGCCCGCTCGATGGAGATCGCCGAGCTGTCGGTGCGCTACCGCGACGCCGGCGTCGTCGGCTTCGACATCGCCGGGGCCGAGGCCGGCTTCCCGCCCACCCGGCACCTGGATGCCTTCGAATATTTACAGCGAGAGAACTTTCACTTCACCATCCACGCCGGCGAGGCGTTCGGGCTGCCGTCGATCTGGCAGGCGATCCAGTGGTGCGGCGCCGACCGCCTCGGGCACGGCGTGCGCATCGTCGACGACATCTCACTGCCGGAGCGCTCGCTGGGCCGGCTGGCCGCGTACGTGCGGGACAAGCGCATCCCGCTCGAGCTGTGCCCGTCGTCGAACGTGCAGACGGGCGCGGCCGCCTCGATCGCCGAGCACCCGATCGGTCTGCTGCGCGACCTGCGGTTCCGGGTCACCGTCAACACCGACAACCGGTTGATGAGCGGTACGTCGATGTCGCAGGAGATGCGGCTGCTCGCCGAGGCCTTCGGTTACGGCTGGGCCGAGCTACAGTGGTTCACCGTCAACGCCATGAAGAGCGCGTTCATCCCATTCGATGAGCGGTTGGCGTTGATCAATGAGGTAATCAAGCCCGCGTACGCGAAGTTGATCGACCCGGGTGAGTCCTGATTGCGTATAGCAGGGTAGGCCCCGCTTCCGGGGTTGGTGGAGCGCACATACTGTCCCCGCCGACCCGGCGAAGTGGGGCAACATACGGCGGGGCCGGCATCAGCCGGTCGGCCCGATCTGCACGCTGAGTGTCGGTGGGGTTGACGCTTTAGTCCAATTTAAGGACTTTGCAGTGACATGGTTTGCACGATTTACCGGGATCGAATCCGGACGAATGCGGTCAGGAGCCAATGATCCTCGCGGTCATGTCATCTCACTACATATGCGATCGCGTGGCACACGGGCTTTCATTGCCGGACCGGACATGGTGGAATCTCGGAGGTTCGGCCTGATCGGGTCGGGCGGTCGCGGGTGCCCTCTGTGCGGGCCCCGTTACGGAGGGCGGTGAGGTGAGCGAACGGCCAATGACGGAGGGTCCCAATCCCTCGCGTCTGCGCAAACCGGTAGGCCGGCTCCGCGATCTGCCGATCTGGTCCAAGCTTGGCTTGATCATGATCGTTCCCACCATCGCGACGATCGTGGTCGGTACCGCGGGTCTGATCGAGAACATCTCTGCCGCCAACGCTGCTGACCGCACCCGTGGCCTGTCCCGGTTGTCGTCCGATGCCGCGTCCGTCATCCACGAGCTGCAGAACGAGCGGGCCGTCGGCACCGTGTTCACCGGCTCCGCCGGCGACCCCAAGGCGACGGCTCAAGAGGCGTACAAGCAGCAGATCCCGCGCTCGGATCAGGCGCTGAACGCCTATAAGCAGAGCCGCCGCGCGGTCAGCGAGTCGTCCGCCGAGGCTACCGACACGCTGCGCGAGGCCGACCGTCTGCTCGACGGCCTGCCCAAGCTGCGCGAAGACGTGCTCGCTGGTGCCGCGCTCGCCACCACGCAGACGAGCGTGGCGCTGCGCTACGAGCTGATCGTCGACCAGTTGGTGAACGTCCGCGAGTCCGCGGTGCGGCTCACCGCCGACCCGGACCTCAGCGCCTCGCAGCAGGCCGCGCTGGCGCTCAGCGACCGCAAGGCGGCGCTGAACGAGGAGCGCGTGATCGTGCTCCGGATGATCGCGAGCCAGGCGAATCCGGAGGGCTCGGGTCTGGTCACCTACCAGGTCCGGCGCGATTTCAACCGGGCCATCGCGCAGCAGGAAGCCGCCGTCACGCGGTTCTTCGCCATCGCCTCACCCGAGCAGCGCCAACTGCTCGACCAATCCCTCGCCGGAAGCGGTCAGCGCAAGGCCGCGCTGTACGAGTCCCAGGTGACGAACCTGGCGACCACCGGTGAGGGCACGCTCGACATCACCGCGCCCGACTGGGACGCGGCGATCGCGGCCAAGGCCGATCTGCTGCGCCAGGTCGAGAAGACCCTCGACGAGCAGGTCGTGAGCACGGCGACGGCGGTCCGCGACGACCTTCGCCGCACCGTTCTTCTGCAGACCGGTCTGCTGCTGAGCATGCTGCTCCTCGCGATCCTGTTCGCGTGGTTGGTGGCCCGCTCGATGGCGCGGTCGCTGCGCGAACTGCGGCACGGCGCCTTGACGGTGGCCCAGTACGGCCTGCCGCAGGCGGTCGCCCGGCTGCGTGATCCGTCGCTGGCCATCCAGGCCACGCCGGACCAGGTCGCCAAGCAGATCGCCGAGCCGCTGCCGGTCCGCAGCCGCGACGAGTTCGGGCAGGTGACCGAGGCGTTCAACGCGGTCCACCTGGAAGCCGTGCGTACCGCGGCCGAGCAGGCGCAACTGCGGGCGAGCGTCGCGACGATGTTCGTCAACCTGGCCCGCCGGTCGCAGATCCTGGTCGACCGCCTCATCGGTCACCTCGACCGGTTGGAGCGCGGCGAGGAAGACCCGGACCGCTTGGCCGAGCTGTTCCAGCTCGACCACCTGGCCACCCGAATGCGGCGGAACGACGAGAACCTGCTGGTTCTCGCCGGCGCCGACTCCTCGCGCGTGCAGCGCGAGCCGGCCCCGCTGATGGACGTGCTGCGCGCCGCCCAGTCCGAGGTGGAGCACTACACCCGCATCGAGTTCGGGATGATCGACCGCGACGTCGAGATCGCGGCGCACTCGGTCAACGACATGGTGCACCTGGTCGCCGAGCTGCTCGACAACGCCACCGCGTTCTCCCCGCCGGACTCGGCGGTGGTCGTGGAGGCGCGCCGGGTGGGTGACCGGGCGGTGCTGCTGGTCGAGGACCGTGGCATCGGCATCTCGCCCGACCAGTTGCGGGAACTGAACGACAAGCTCGCCAACCCGCCGGCCGTCGACGTCGCCGTCTCCCGGATGATGGGCCTGGTCGTGGTCGCCCGGCTGGCGGCCAGGCACGGCGTGCGGGTCGAGCTGCGGGCCGCCCGTGAGCGCGGCACCGTCGCCGACATCACCCTGCCGGCGAGCGTCCTGGTTTCGCGGCTGGGTGCCGCCCGGGCAACCGGCGAGCTTCCCGTCGTCGGCGCGGGTGCCGACCGGCAGCTCGCGCCGGCTCCGCGGGCCGGTGTGGGTGCGCCGCCGTTGGCGCTGGAGAGCAGTGGGCCGGGTGCCCCGCGCGAGCGCGCGGGTGCGGCGCCGGCGGCGTTCGGTCCGGCGGCTCTGGCGAACCAGTCAGCCAGCTTCGGGCTACCGACGGGCGGCAACGGCGTGCCGCCGATGCGCACGCCGGGCGGTCCGACACCGCAGTCGACGGCGTTCGGCAGCGGTCCCGGTGTGCTGAACAAGCCGCCGTCCGGCCCGATCAGCACCAACATCGAGGTGCCGCCGCTGCCCGGTGGCGGGCCGATCGGCCCCGGTGGACCGATGGGTCCCGGCGGCCCGGGTGGCTTCGGCGGTCCCGGTGGGCCCGTTGGTCCGGGTGTCCCCGGCGTTGCCGGCTCGCCCGGCCTGCCGCCGGCCCGGCCCGGTGCCCCCGGCATGGCTGGCGCTCCCGGCATCCCCGGCGCGACGCCGGCCGCATTCGCGGGCAGCCAGCCCACCGCGTTCGACCCGGGCAACCAGCCTCCGTCGTCGTTCCGTCGCCCGGCGGGCGCGATCAACGGTCCGTCCGGCCCCGGTGGCCCGGCCGGTCCCGGCGGTCCGATGGGCCCCGGCGGCTCCGGACCGATGGGTCCCGGCGGCCGCGGCGGCCCCGGCGGCCAGGCCGGCGGTCCAGGCCCGGCGATGCCGATGGGCCCCGGCGGTCCGGCTGGCCCGCCCAGCCGCGCCCTGCCACCGTGGTCAGACCTCACCGGCGCCACGGGTGTGACCCCGGCCAACGGCAACGGTGCCGGTGGCCCCGGTCCGTCCGGGCCGGCACGTCCGGACCAGCCCGGCAACCCGCCGCTGCCGCAGCGCCGCGCGGGTGACCACTGGACCGTCGAGGGCGAGGTCGCCGACGGCACGATTCCGCGCCAGCGGCCGTCCGGTCCGGACGCTCCGCCGGTCGCGCAGTCCGGTGCCCAGGCGGCCGGGTTCATGCCGCCACCCGCCGCCCCGCGCTCGCCGTCCGGGCCGATGCCCGCCGGTCCCGGTGAGGCACTGCCGACCAGGCCGGCTTCGGGTGGCTCGCTGCCCTCCCGGCCAACCGGTGCCGGTCAGCCGCTGCCCGCCCAACCGGCGCAGCCGGCCGAGCCGCCGGCCTGGCCGCCGGCCACGGCCGAGCCGGCCGTCGCGCAGAGCGGGCCGGCCGGCCCGCCGAGCCCGTCCGCCCCGCCCGCAGAGGGTGGCGGGTTCTCCCCGGCGCTGGACATGACCGAGGAGATCCCGCGCGTCCGCGACGACTGGGCGCCACCCGCCCCGGCTCCGGCCGGCAGCGGCCAGCCGGCCGTGAACGGCAACGAGAACGGTGCGGTCGTGCCGCGGCCGGACGAGACCATGGAGCTGCCCATCTTCCGGGCCGTCGAGTCGGCGTGGTTCCGTACCCGCCGGCCGTCGCCGATGCGCTCGCCGGTCAACGGCGCGGGCGTCAACGGCGGCAACGGCGCCGGCAGTGAGCCGGTTCACGAGTCCACCGACGACACCATGTCGGTGTCGGCACCGCCCGCCGCTTCGGTGTCCGCGCCGCCGGCCGCGTCCGTGTCGGCCCCGCCGGTAACGTCGGCTCCACCTGTGCAGTCCGGTGGCGCCCGGCCCGTGTCGACACCGCCCATGTCGACACCGCCCATGTCGGCACCGCCCATGTCGGCACCGCCCATGTCGGCACCGCCCGCGGGCGCTCCCACCGGGATGCCGGTCGGATCCCCGTGGTCGCCGCCGCCGTCGGCTCCGCCGGCGTCGCCGCGAATTCCCGCTCCGGCTTCGGCCCACCTGCCGCCGCCCGGTTCCGTCGGTCAACCCGCCGAGCACGTATCGGTCGGCGCGGATAGAGCGACGCCCGCTGAGTCGGTAACCTGGCGCACAGCGGCCGACGACGGGTGGCGGGCGGCCGAGGCGCTCGCAGATGATCGGGACTTCTCTATGACGGAGACCGGGTTGCCCAAGCGCGTTCCGATGTCCCAACTCGTGCCGGGAGGCGTCGAGAAGGGCCAGACGAGTTCGCATCGGCGCACCCCGGAAGCCGTGCGTGGCCTGCTCTCCGCCTACCACCGCGGAGTTCAGCGGGGCCGTAGCCAGAGTCCCTCGTCCGATTCACGAACGCCGCAGTCAACACAGGCTGGGCCCCGAAATCCGCAGGGTGGCAAGGAGCGCGAAGCATGACATCGACGCAGGATCTGGGTTGGCTCCTGGCCAACTTCGCTGACCGCGTGCCCGGGGTGGCGCATGCGGTGGCGGTTTCGGCCGACGGGCTGCTGCTCGCGTCGTCCCGGGATCTGCCGCGCGACCGAGCCGACCAGCTCGCCGCCATCTCCTCCGGACTCGTGAGCCTCACGCAGGGCGCGTCCCGGTGCTTCGAGGGGGGTGCCGTTCTCCAGACCGTCGTGGAGATGGACAACGGCTTCCTGTTCCTCATGTCCATCTCCGACGGCTCGTCGTTCGCCGTCCTCGCCGCGCGGGCCTGCGACGTCGGCCAGGTCGGGTACGAGATGGCGCTGCTGGTCGACCGGGTCGGCGACGCGTTGACGCCGGCGCCGCGTCCGGCGGCGTCAATGCTGGGCTGAGCGGTACGCGTTGACTACCACGATCGGGGCTGGTGGGGAGGTGAACGGCGACATGGCGGAACGTGACGAACCAACCGGGGCTCTCGTGCGGCCATACGCCGTCACCAAGGGCCGCACCCGGCCGAGGCTCGACATCGCCATCGAGGCGCTCATCGAGACGACGGTCCGCGGTCGTACCGCCGGTTCCCGCCCCGGCGGCAATCACGGCCAGGAACAGCAGTACATCGCAACGATGTGCGACGGCCGCGTGCAGTCACTGGCGGAAATCGCCGCCCGGCTGCACCTGCCCCTGGGCGTGGCCCGGGTGCTCATCGCCGACATGGCGGCGGATGGCTTGGTTTCGGTGCACGAACCGGCTTCGTTGGACGACAACGAGGCCGTGGGCACGGAATTGCTGGAGAGGGTGCTCAGTGGACTTCGGAGGCTCTAACATGGCCCGCCCGGCTTCGGGGCGGGTCACGTCGGCGAAGATCGTCATCGCTGGCGGGTTCGGTGTGGGCAAGACCACGCTCGTCGGCTCGGTGTCGGAAATCACCCCGCTGACGACGGAAGCCATCATGACCTCGGCGGGTGTCGGCGTCGACGACACACGCCAGGTTCCCGGCAAGCTGACCACCACCGTCGCCATGGACTTCGGCCGGATCAGCATCGACAGGGACCTGATCCTGTACCTGTTCGGTACCCCCGGCCAGACCCGGTTCTGGTTCATGTGGGACGAGTTGGTGCGGGGCGCGATCGGCGCGGTGGTCATGGTCGACACCCGCCGGCTCGCCGACTGCTTCGCCGCGATCGACTTCTTCGAGCACCGGCGGCTGCCGTACCTGGTCGCCATCAACTGCTTCGACGGCGTGCAGTACCACAACGCCGACGACGTTCGGGAGGCACTGGCGGTGTCGCCCGAGGTGCCGGTGGTCCCGTGCGACGCACGCAGCCGGGAATCGACGAAGCAGGTACTGATCTCACTCGTCGAGTACGTGCTGTCGATGCGGCGTTCGCGCGCGGCGGCGCCCGCCTAGCGCACCAAACCTCAACGACGCGGGCCGGGGTCCTCTCCCTCGGCCCGCGTCGTTTGCGCGTACGTGTCGATCCGACCGCACAGAAAGTCAGCGCCGGCCGCGGTCCGCGGCCGGCACTGTGATGTTCGGGTGGCCGCGCTAGCGACGGGCGGAGCGGTACTCGTAGTCGGTCGCCGGGGAGTAGTCCTCGTCACCGGCCGGGTCGCGGCTGAAGTCCCAGCCGACCGACGACTCGCGGCCCGGGCGCCCACCCACCGGGTAGCCGCCCACCTCCTGGCCGCGCCGGTATCCGCTGAAGTAGCCGCTCGTGTGCGCAGCGATCGCGGCCGCGTCGCGGACGATGCGCAGCGGCCGCTCCTCGATCTCCTCGGGCTGGGGCTGCGCCGAACCGGGCACCAGGTTCTGCTGCGGCACCCGGCGGGGCAGCCCGGCGACGGTCTCCGCCCCGACGGCGGGCCGCGCCGCCTGCGAGGCGGCCTCCCAGCCGAGGTCGGCGGCGTTCGACCACTCGAGCTGCTCGTCGCTGTCGACCGGATCGGTGAACCAGGCCGACCTGCACTCCGCGAAGATCAGCAGGTCGGAGTCGTCGGCCCCGCTCCCGATCGGCGCCTCCGGAATCTCGTCGCCCAGGCCGCGACCGTTCCTGTTGAGCTGCTCAGGCTCCGAGGGCACCAGCCGCAGCGTCGGCGGGTCGACCCTCAGGTCGCCGAGGTCGTTGTACCGGTCGGCGGACAGCGCCGGGTCGGCCAGCGGCGCCGGCTCGACGAGCCGCAGCGTCGGCGGCTCGGCCGGCAGGTCGTCCTGCTGCCACGGCGGCTTGACCCGGCCCTCGCGCTGGCGCGGCAGGTCGATGCCGAGCGAGTCGGACGCCGGCGGCTCGGCCGCGCGCGGCTGCTCCGGAATGCGCGGCTCGCTCGCCCGCGACGGGCCGGACGGCTGCGGGATGTCGGCCGCGCCGGACCCCGAGATCAGCGGGAACGAGCCGCTCTGGGACTCCTCATGGGCGAGCGGCCAGTTCGACCTGGAGTTGCGGCCCTCGGGTGCCGGCCGGGGAGCCGGCGGCTGGGCCTGGAACGGCTGGTACGGCTGCGACGGCCGCGGGCCGGCCGGTGAGGCCGGCGAGGTCGGCTGGCCGTTGGTGCGCGGTTCGGCCGGACCACCCGCGCCGCCGCCGAAGCCGCCGAGGCCACCGGGGGCCGGCGGCGGGATGACGCCGGGCGGCGTCGCCCGGCCGGCGAACGTCGTTGTCGCGTCGGAGCCGAAGGCCGGCAGGCCGACGAAGGTGGCGTCCGGGTCGGAGTTGAATGCCGGCCGGCCGGCGAACGTGGCGGCCGGGTCGGTGCCGTACGCGGGCCGGCTCTGCCGGGTCGACGGCGGGATGGCGGTGCGGCCGCGGGCGGGTAGTTCGCCCGCCGACTGGGTCTGCTCCGGGTCCGCCGGCGGCAGGCCCGGCGGCGGGGCGGGGCGAGCGGCCGGGACGGCGATCATGCCGGCCGGCGGCAGCGACGCGGCAGGCGGCAGCGACGCGGCAGGCGGCAGCGACGCGGCCGGCGGCGGCAGCGACGCGGCCGGCGGCTCGATCCCGTGCCGGACGGCGGGCTGGGTGCCGGTGTCGCCCGGCTTGGTGAAGCTGTGGCCGCCGGTAGGGGCGCTGAGAGCGCGGTGACCGCCCGTAGGAGCGTTCAGCGCGCCGTGACCACCGGTAGGGGCGTTCAGGGCGCGGTGACCCCCCGTAGGAGCGTTCAGCGCGCCGAGGGCGCCGTGACCGCCGGTCGGCGCCGTCAGCGCCGCGTGGCCGCCCGTGGGGGTGCCCAGCGCACCCGGGAGCACGCGCAGCGGGGGCGTCCCGCGCCCGTTCATCGGCTCGAGGGCGGCAGGCTGCTCGACCTCGCGCACCGGCGGTGTCATCCGGTCGGCGATGACGCCGACGAGCGCCTCGCTCGCCGAGTCGAAGCAGCGCACCGACGCGACGGCCTGGCACACCGTCTCGGCGACGGCGGACGTCATGGCCCGGGTGACCCCGGCGCGGCGGGGCGTCTCGGCCACCGCGACCTTCAGCGCGGTGACGGCCTCGTCGAGAATCTCCTTCTCGGCGACCCCCGCGTCGACGAGCGTGGCGATGACCTGACCTTCCCGCGACCGGCCGGCCGAGCCGTTGACCAGTTGGCCGGGCTCGGGCAGGGCCTGCAGCACGGCGAGCGACACCGGCTCGGCCGGGTCGGCGTATGCGCGCAGGGCGGCGGGATACAGCTCGCGGAGCACCTCGCGGAGCGTTCCGGCGGCCTGCTGGCGGCCGGCGACGATGGCGGCGTGCGCGGTGAGCAGTGGCTTGAGGCTGATCATTTCCGGCGGTGTGGCCTGCGGGATGGCCGAGAGCACACCCGCTTGGAGGGCGCGCGCGAGGCCGATGGCGCGGCGCTCGGCGGGGCCGGACCGGATCTCGTCGGGAGAGCCGTCGTCGGCGAAGCGCTCGGCGTAGTCGTCGGCAGTACCCGGAGGGGCGAACGCAACGTAGCGACCGGCAGCGGTGAGTAACGGAGTGACGGCGCGATCGTTTCCTGCAGTGGCGACAGCGACACTGGCGGGGCCATCACCGCGCTGCGAGAACAGCGCGCAGAGCTCGGCGTAGCCGCCGGGATCGTCGGTGATCTCGCACATGTCGAGCAGCCGGCCGGCATCGTCGACGATCGAAACCGTCAACCAGCTCTGCGCTTCCGGGGCCAGCGCGGAGCCATCCGCCGACGCTAGTCCGCAGTACACCCGAACGAGCGTCACCGCGTGCTCCTCCTCCCGGGACGGTGTGTCGTGGAGCAGGTCCTCCCGAGCCGGCGCGTCCCCCCGCCGTCTCGGCCTGCCCGGCTGGGAAGGCCGGCTAGCAGCCACTATTCACGGTTGTTACCCCGCTGGCGATCACCCGTTCCGGCGCATTGGCAAGTTGCCCGAACGGCCGATTGAACGCCGGGTGGCTGAGTCCACTTCCATATAGCACCGCGATCAAGACCGGGCCAAGCCTCGATCACGATTCCGTGTTCACCGAATGATGCTCCCCGTAAAGGGGTCACTCGCGCCAGTCCACGACCGATGAGATCTTGCCAATTATCGTTCGCCAGCCCAAAGCGGTCTGTTGTGTGACGATTTTTCGCAGTTTCCGCTTCGCCATGAAGCCACGGATTCCGCCGCTCGCATCGGCGGCGCGGATCGCCTCGTCGAGATCGTCGAGCGGAGTTCCGGGGGCGAGCGCCGAGATGACGGCCTCGAGCCGGGTCGCGTAGGCGAGGTCTCGGGCCGCCTCGCCGGCCTGGATCAGCAGGCCGTAGTCGAGGGAATCCGCTCCGCCACGCAGGTTCTCGACGACGAGGTCGAGCTCGTACTTGTCGGCCGGGTCCGGGACGATGTCGTCGGCCGTCAGCCGCTCCCGCAGCTGCGACCAGGTGTCCAACTGGGCGAGGTCGTGGTCGTCGGAGGCCCGGACGAAGTCGACGAGACTCTCGGCGCTCGAGAACAGGTAGACCTTGCCCCGCCGGCCCAGGAAGACGGGCACCTCTTCGGCGGCCGGCTTCACGTCGACGTCTTCGTCTTCCTCGTCCGCGTCTTCGTCGTCTTCGTCTTCGTCTTCGTCCTCGTCGTCGGCGTCGGCGTCGGCGTCGGCGTCGGCGTCGGCGGCCGCTTCCGGCTCGTCGTCGTCTTCCTCGTCCTCGGCGTCTTCTTCGTCTTCCTCGTCTTCGTCGTCTTCGTCCTCGTCGGCCTCGAGGTCGATGTCGTCATCGTCGTCGAGCGCGTCGAGGTCGTCGTCGTCGTCCTCGTCGTCATCGACGTCGAGGTCGTCGTCGCGGTCGCGGGGCCTGGTGCGCACCGGGGGCCCGGTCTCCAGGCCCAGCGCGGCGACGAGGTCCTCCTCGGCGGCCAGCTCCTCGTCTTCGTCGTCGGCGTCGAGGAAGCCGTCGAACTCGTCCTCGCGGTCCTCTACCTCGACGGCGGCGAGCTCGTCGGACATCCGGTAGGCCCGCAGCGTGTACCCGACGCCGCGCGGAAGCGCGATCTCCACCGGTGCGATCTTGACCTCGGACCACAGCTCGGCGGCTGCGGCGGCCCGCTCGAGCTCGTCTTCGTCGAGCTCCGCCTCCTCGGCCTCGTCGGCCTCGACGTCGGCCTCGACCGGATCGATGTCGACCTCGTCGTCGACCTCGTCGACGTCGGCGTCCAGTTCGGACTCGTCCTCGTCAGCCTCGGCTTCGGCCACGACCGCAGTGTCCTTGGACGTCGAAACCGGCACCTTCTCCGCGGCCTCGACCTCGTCTACCTCGACCTCCGGTGCCTCGACCTCGGCGGCGGGTGACTGAGGCGGCGCAGCCGCCTGAGCCTGCGACGTCCGCGACGGACGCGTCGAGGCGGGCCGGGCCCCGCGTGGGCCCCGGGAGTTGCGGGAGCTGCTCGATCCGGACCGCTGGCGGGCCACGACGACCTCCGGTTGGCATTACGTAGCGATAAGCGCCCACCACCCTAGCCGGGCGACCTGATGGGTGTTATCCGGGATCGGCTCGCTCCGCGAGCCGATCCCTCCGACGTGACCGCCGCGCGAAGCGCGGCGATCACGTCGGAGGCTGATGGGTTCGCTCGCTCCGCTCGCTCACACGCCCTTGGGATGCCAGACGGTCTTGGTCTCCAGAAGGGTTGTCATGCGCTCGATTCCCGGCTCGGCCGTCCAATCCGCGGGGCCCGGACGCAGCACCCGCTTGAGGTTCTCGGCCGCGGCCTCCTCCAGCGACACCGCCAGCTCGGGATCCGACACGCCGGTCAGGTCGATCGCGTTGACGTCGAGATGCGAGGCCAGCCACGGCGCCGTTTCGGCGGCGCGACCGGTCAACAGATTGACCACGCCGCCGGGCAGGTCCGACGTCGCCAGCACCTCGGCCAGCGTGATCGCCGGCAGCGGGTTCTGCTCGCTCGCGAGCACCACCGCCGTGTTCCCGGTGACGATCGCCGGCGCCAGCACGCTCACCAGCCCGAGCAGCGGGTCGGCGGGCGCGACGATGCCGACCACGCCGGTCGGCTCCGGCGCCGAGAGGTTGAAGTACGGCCCGGCCACCGGGTTCGCGCCGCCGTAGACCGTCGCGATCTTGTCGGCCCAGCCGGCGTACCAGACCCACCTGTCGATCGCCGCGTCCACAGTGGACGGCTCGATGTCGTAGCCGACGAACTGGTCGCGGCGTCCCTCGAGCATCTCGGCGATCCGGTACAGGATCTGGCCGCGGTTGTACGCCGTCGCCTTCGCCCACCCACCGAACGCCGACCGGGCCGCGCGCACCGCGTCGCGAACGTCCTTGCGCGACGCCAGCGCCGCGTTCGCCAGGAAGTCGCCAGCCGCCGATCGCACCGGGTACGACCTCCCCGATTCGCTGCGCGGGAACGCCCCGCCGATGAAGAGCTTGTAGGTCTTGCGGACGGAAAGCCGCACCGACTCAGGCAAGGTAGCCCTCCAACCCGTGCCGGCCGCCCTCGCGCCCGTAGCCGGATTCCTTGTAGCCGCCGAACGGCGAGGTCGGGTCGAACTTGTTGAACGTGTTCGCCCACACCACGCCGGCCCGCAGCTTGTCGGCGATCGCGAGGATCCGCGAGCCCTTGTCGGTCCAGACGCCGGCCGACAGGCCGTACGGCGTGTTGTTGGCCTTCTCGACCGCCTCGGCCGGCGTGCGGAACGTCAGCACCGACAGCACCGGCCCGAAGATCTCCTCGCGGGCGATGCGGTGCGCCTGCGACACGCCGGTGAACACCGTCGGGGCAAACCAGAAGCCCCGGTCGGGCAGCTCGCACGGCGGCGACCAGGCCTCCGCGCCCTCGGCGGAGCCGGCGTCGGACAGCTCGCGGATGCGGGCCAGTTGGGCCGCCGAGTTGATCGCGCCGATGTCGGTGTTCTTGTCCAGCGGATCGCCGACGCGCAGCTGGGCCATCCGGCGCTTGAGCGAGGCCATCAGCTCGTCGGTCACCGACTCCTGCACCAGCAGCCGCGAACCGGCGCAGCACACGTGCCCCTGGTTGAAGAAGATGCCGTTGACGATGCCCTCGACCGCCTGGTCGATCGGTGCGTCGTCGAAGACGATGTTGGCCGCCTTGCCGCCCAGCTCGAGCGTCACCTTCTTGCGGCTCCCGGCGACCGACCGCGCGATCGCGCGGCCGACCTCGGTCGACCCGGTGAAGGCGACCTTGTCGACACCCTCGTGCTCCACGAGGAGCCGACCCGTGTCGCCGGCGCCGGTGACGATGTTCACAGTGCCCGGCGGGAGCTCGGCCTGCTGGCAGATCTCGGCGAACACGAGCGCCGTCAGCGGGGTGGTCTCGGCGGGCTTGAGCACCACCGTGTTGCCGGTGGCCAGCGCCGGGGCGATCTTCCAGGCCAGCATCAGCAGCGGGAAGTTCCACGGAATGACCTGCGCGGCCACGCCGAGCGGGCGCGGGTCGGGCCCGAAGCCGGCGTACTTGAGCTTGTCGGCCCAGCCGGCGTAGTAGAAGAAGTGCGCGGCGACGAGCGGTACGTCGACGTCGCGGGACTCGCGGATCGGCTTGCCGTTGTCGAGCGATTCCAGCACCGCCAGCTCGCGGGCGCGTTCCTGGATGATCCGGGCCAGCCGGTACAGGTACTTCGCCCGTTCGCGCCCCGGCAGGCGTCCCCACGAGGTCTCGAACGCGCGGCGCGCGGCCGCGACCGCGCGATCGACGTCGGCCGACGACGCGGCGACGACCTCGGCGAGCACCTCCTCGGTGGCCGGGTTGATGGTCTTGAACGGCTCGCCGTCCTTGGAGTCCACAAAGGACCCGTCGATGAACAGCCCGTAGGACTCGCGCAGGTCGACGACCGCGCGGGACTCGGGTGCGGGTGCGTACTCGAAGGCCATGTCCTCAGTCCAAGGTGACGTAGTCGGGGCCCCAGTAGCGGCCGGTGGCCATCTTGGCCCGCTGCATGAGCAGGTCGTTGAGCAGCGTGGAGGCGCCGAAGCGGAACCGGTCGGGGGAAAGCCACTCCTCGCCGGCCGTCTCGTTCACCGTCACCAGGTATTTGATCGCGTCCTTGGCGGTGCGGATGCCGCCGGCCGGCTTCACGCCGACCGCGACGCCGGTGGCCGCCTTGAAGTCGCGCACCGCCTCGAGCATCACGAGCGTGACCGGCAGCGTCGCGGCCGGTTGGACCTTGCCGGTGGACGTCTTGATGAAGTCGCCGCCGGCGAGCATGCCCAGCCAGGACGCCCGGCGCACGTTGTCGTAGGTGGCCAGCTCGCCGGTCTCCAGGATGACCTTGAGGTGGGCGTCGCCGCAGGCCTCCTTCACGGCGACGATCTCCTCGTAGACCTCGAGGTAGCGGCCGGACAGGAAGGCGCCCCGGTTGATCACCATGTCGATCTCGTCGGCGCCCGCCTTGACGGCCGCGCGGGTGTCGGCCAGCTTGACGTCGAGCGGGGCCTGGCCGGACGGGAACGCCGTCGCCACGGAGGCGACGTGGATGCCGGTGCCGCGCAGCGCGTCGGCCGCCGTCGCGACCATCGACGGGTAGACGCAAACAGCGGCGGCCGGCGGGCACGTCGCGTCGGTGGGGTCGGGCCGCCGGGCCTTCGCGCACAGGGCCCGGACCTTGCCCGGGGTGTCGGCGCCCTCGAGCGTGGTGAGGTCGACCATGCGGATCGCCAGGTCGAGCGCCCATTGCTTGGACGTGGTCTTGATCGACCGGGTGCCGAGCATCGCCGCCCGCTGGTCGGCACCGACCTGATCCACGCCGGGGAGGCCGTGCAGGAAGGCGCGCAGGGTGCTGGCGGAGCTGGCGACCTCGGCGAGGGGTGGCACCGTTGCCGTCATGGGCCCGAGTCTAGTGGTCCTTGTACGTCGTACCGCGGGTCACGCTAGGTTGATCGGCATGACCGAGCGGAGCGAGGTGCGACCGTGGACGTAGTCGTGGTGGAGCACCCCCTGGTCCGGTCCCGGTTGACCGACATGCGTGACGCCCGCACCGACTCGGCGTCGTTCCGGGCCGCGCTGCACGAGCTGACGACGATGCTGGTGTACGAGGCGGCGCGGCTGTTCCCCGTCGAGGAGTTCCCGATCATGACCCCGGTGGGGCCGACCACCGGTGCCCGGGTGGGCAACCCCCCGCTGCTGGTGCCCGTGCTGCGGGCCGGGCTCGGCATGGCCGACGCCGCGCTGGGGCTGCTGCCCGAGTCGTCGATGGGGTTCGTGGGACTGGCGCGCGACGAGGAGACGTTCGAGCCGCGGGCCTACCTGGAGTCGCTGCCGAGCGACCTGTCCGGCAAGCCGGTGCTGGTGCTCGACCCGATGCTGGCCACCGGCGGATCGCTGGAGCACTGCTGCCGGCTGCTGGCCGACCGCGGCTGCGACCAGATCACGGTGGTCTGTGTGCTGGCCGCGCCGGAGGGCGTGCGCCGGCTGACCAACTCCGGGCTACCGCTGCGGCTGGTGACCGCGTCGATCGACGAGGGCCTGAACGAGAAGGCGTTCATCGTGCCCGGGCTGGGCGACGCCGGCGACCGCCAGTTCGGCGGCATGCCCAGGTTCGCCGACTGACCGCTGCACGATCGCGTTGACCTTGCACTTGTGGTGCCAGGGTTCGCCCTGCTTGTAGTGCTTTGATAGCCACCACAACTGCAAGATCGTCGCGATCATGGGGGTGGCGGGCGGCGGTGGGCGGCGGTGAGCTGCGCTAGAGGCCCAGCGCGGTCGCGGCCTCCGCGCGAAGCGCGGCCAGGCCGGCGGCCGCGCGTTCGCGGGCGGCCTTCACGTCGCCGCCGGTGACGGGCTCGATGACCTCGAGGTACGCCTTCAGCTTCGGCTCGGTGCCCGACGGGCGCACCACCACCCGGGCGCTGGGCGTGCGCAGGGTCAGCACGTCGGCGTCGGGGAGCAGGTCGTCGGTGTCGGAGATCGGCTCGTCGAGCAGCGCGGCCGGCGGGTGCCGCCGGATGTGCGTCATCGCCCGGGAGATCTCCGACAGCCTGGTGACGCGCACCGAGAGCTGGTCGGTGGCGTAGACGCCGAACTCGCGGGCCAGGTCGTCGAGCCGGTCCAGCAGCGTCTGCCCGACCGCCTTCAACCCGGCGGCGAGCTCGCACACCAGCAGCATCGCTGTCATGCCGTCCTTGTCGCGGACGAGCTCCGGCGCGACGCAGTATCCGAGCGCCTCCTCGTACCCGTACACGAGGTTCTCGCCCGCGCGCACGATCCACTTGAACCCGGTGAGCGTCTCCCCGTACTGCTGCCCGCGCGCCGCGCACAGCGCACCGAGCAGCGACGACGACACGATCGTCGTGGCGTACCGCCCGGTGACGCCGCGCCGCATCAGGTGGTCGGCCAGCAGCACGCCGACCTCGTCGCCGCGCAGCATCCGGTAGCCACCGTCCGCCACCCGGACCGCCACTGCGCACCGGTCGGCGTCGGGGTCGTTGGCGAGCGCGAGATCGGCGCCGCGGGCCGCCGCGAGCGCGATCACCCGGTCCATCGCGCCCGGCTCCTCGGGGTTCGGGAACGCGACGGTCGGGAAGTCCGGATCCGGGTCGCCCTGCTCGGGGACGACGGCGAGGTCGACGAAGCCGGCCCGGCGCAGCACCTCGGTGAGCACGGAGGCGCCGACCCCGTGCAGCGGCGTGTAGGCGACGGTCAACCCGCGCGGCCCGCCCGGCTCGGCCCGCGCCACCGCCGCGTCCACATAGGACTCGACGATCGACTCCGGCAGCACCTCGCCCGGCTCGCCGAGCGGCACCTCGCGCAGCGGGCCGACCGCCCGGATGGCCGCCTCGATCTCGGCGTCGGCCGGCGGTACCAGTTGCGCGCCGTCGGACAGGTACACCTTGTACCCGTTGTCCTGCGGCGGGTTGTGACTCGCCGTCACCATGACGCCGGCTGCGGCGCCCAGCTTGCGCACGGCGCTCGCCAACACCGGGGTGGGTAGCGGCCGGGGCAGGATCAGCGCCCGGCGCCCCGCGCCGGTGGCGACCCGGGCGGTCTCCTCGGCGAAGTCGCGCGACCCGTGCCGCGCGTCGTAGCCGATCACCAGTGGTCCGGGGACGTCGCCGGCCGCCAGCCAGGCCACCAGCCCGGCCGCCGCCTGCCGCACGACGGCGCGGTTCATCCCGTTCGGGCCGGCCCGCAGCGGCCCGCGCAGCCCGGCCGTGCCGAACTGCAGCGGGCCGGCGAACCGGTCGGCCAGGTCGGCGCCGTCGCCGTTGAGCGCCGCGGCGATCGACGCGCGCAACTCGTCGCGGCTGGCCGGATCGGGGTCGTCGTCGAGCCAGCGCTCGGCCGCGGCGCGCAGATCGTCCGTGGCGGTCATGAGGTCGCCGCCATTGTCAGGCGCCGAAGCGGTATGAGCGGACCATCTCGTCGTAGATGGGCTTGCTGGCGTCGTACAGGGTGGCCGGCACGGTCAGGAAGAACTGGTACGCCTTGCCGTTCTGCACGGTGACCCGCCAGATTCCGTGCCGGGCCTGGTCGCCGCTGCCGCACGTGTACTCGAGTTCGGCCGCCTTCTGCCCGCCGAGTTTGACGTCGTCGCCGTCGCGCAGCCCGACCCGGTTGTACGGCGCCGCGCAGGAGCCCGACGTGCGCTGCAGGAAGTTCTCCGCGACCTGGGCGAAGCTCGTCGGGGTGCCGCTGGCGTTCTCGATGTTCAGGCGCAACCGCCGCTCGGGGTTGGCCGGGTCGACGTAGTCGACGAACGAGCTGTTGGACTGCTTCTTCGTCCAGCCCTTGGGCACGTTGAACGTTTTGCGATACCAGCTGATGCCTGCGGGGAAATAGCCGCCGCCCGATCCAGTCAGGTTCTTCGGGTCGGGTGTTCCCTCAATGCTCCAATCATGCGGAACAGT
>Ga0207674_10004068_pt1 | contig 17718 bp, 15 predicted proteins | sample KBSCornC72_FD_184303 | JGI IMG/M metagenome (GOLD analysis project Ga0207674, IMG submission 184303) | Corn rhizosphere microbial communities from Kellogg Biological Station, Michigan, USA - KBS Corn C7-2 (SPAdes) (version 2) | ecosystem: Host-associated > Plants > Roots > Rhizosphere > Soil ... | reverse complement strand
GGTCGTTGCCGTAGGCGGCACAGCTACGCTGGTCCAGCGATGGCGGGCGGATGGCACCATGGCCTCGTCCCAGCAGGTCAACGCGGACGGTTCGACCACCTACCGCACCTTTGACGCGACGGGCCGTCTCGCCACCGAGACGATTGCCGCGAAGGGCGGCGGCACAACGGTGACGAACACGGCCGGCAGCACCGTGTTCGGCACCGCGCTGAACCTCCATTACGGCGTGGATCAGACCGCTCTCTCAGAGTTCGGCGCGGCACACGACCTGCTGGATATGTCGAAACTCAATTCCGGCTATTCATCGACGATCGCGCTGACCAATGTCATGCAGTCATTGAGCCCGGACCGTGCGTTCGCCAGTCTGGCCGCGTCGAGCGCCGGCGCACTGACGGGCTGAACCGAGGTAGCCGCCGCGTGGCATCAACTGTTTATTAGCGCCTGCGCTCTATGGGTTCTCCATCACGGTTAACGTGACGGTCACCATTTGACGAAGGTCGCCGAGATGGCACGCGGTTTCTATTACAGGGTCAATCGCCAGACGGCGACCGATGGCGGGGCGGCGGGCCGATGCTGATGTCCGCCATCAGCGACGATAGCGGTGTCGTCGCGCTGGCGCAATTGCTCGCCATTCATCAAATCAGCGTCGATGCGGTGCAATTGCGCCATGACACCGGGCACAAGCACCCGCTGTCCGCGGACGATATTCTGCGACTGGCCAAGCGCATCGACGGCATCAAGGCCAAAAGCCGCAAGGCAGCCTGGGACGACCTGCCCCGCATGGCCATGCCGGCGCTCGGCGATGGACCCGAAGGGTGGTTCCTGATCGGCGCCGCGAAGGACGACCATGTCCTGATCCAGCGCCCCGCCTCGCCGGTCGAGAAAATCTCGCGCGAGCGGCTGGAAACCATCTGGTCCGGCGACATCATCCTGATCGCCAGCCGCGAAAGCGGACGGCTGGCGCGGCGCAGCTTCGACGTCACCTGGTTCATCCCGCAGATCGTCAAATACCGCCGCCTGATCGGCGAAATCCTGCTCGTCACGCTGATGCTCAACCTGCTCGGTCTGGCGGCGCCGCTGTTCTTCCAGTCGGTCGTCGACAAGGTGCTGGTCCATGAGACGATCTCGACCCTGACCGTGCTGGTGATCGGTTTCGTCGGGATATCCTGCTGGGAAACCGCCTTCGCATGGTTGCGGACCCGGCTCTATTCCGAGACGACGCAGAAGATGGATGTTGAACTGGGCGCAAAGCTGTTCCGGCACCTGCTCCAACTGCCGCTTTCCTATTTCGAGATGCGCCGCGTCGGCGACACCGCGATGCGGGTGCGGCAACTGGAAACGGTTCGCGAGTTCCTGACCAACGCGTCCATGACCGTGCTGATCGACCCGCTGTTCACGATCGTGTTCCTGATCGCGATGGCCGCTTATTCGATCAAGCTGTTCATCGTCGCCGTGGCCGCGCTGCCGGCCTTTTTCCTGGTCGCGTTGCTCGCGACCGGGCCGCTGCGCGCGCGCCTGGACGAGAAATTCGAACAGGGCGCGGCGAACAACGCGCTGCTGATCGAAAGCATCGCCGGCATCCAGACGATCAAGGCCTCCTCGGTCGAGCCGCAATGGCGGGATCGGTGGGAGCGCCAACTGGCCGCCTATTCGACCGCCAGCCAGCGCGTGATCGACATCGGCAACAGCGGATCGCAGGCGATCCAGCTCATATCCAAGCTGAACATGGCGGCAATACTCTATTTCGGGGCACAGGCCGTGATGGCGCATGACCTGACGGTCGGTGGCCTGATCGCGTTCAACATGTTCGCGCAGCGCGTCTCCGGGCCTGTCATCCGCATGGCGCAGCTATGGCAGGATTTCCAGCAGGTGCGGCTCGCCATTCAGCGTCTGGGCGACGTGCTGAACCATCGCGCGGAACCGGGCGCTGGAAGCCAGGCGGCGCTGCCCGCCATCGCCGGCCATGTCGAATTTCAGGACGTCACCTTCCGCTACGCCGACGATGGTCCCTGGACGGTCGAGGACATCAGCCTGAACATCGCGGCCGGATCGACCATCGGCATCGTCGGCTCGTCCGGCTCGGGCAAATCGACGCTGACCAAGCTGATCCAGCGGCTCTACCTCCCGGCGCGGGGACGCGTGCTGATCGACGGTATCGACCTCAGCCAGATCAATCCCGTCTGGCTGCGCCGACAGATTGGCGTGGTGCTGCAGGAGAATGTCCTGTTCAACCGGACGATCCGGGAGAATATCGCGCTCGCCGATCCTGCGGCCCCCGTCGACAGCGTGATCGCGGCGGCAAAGCTGGCCGGGGCTCATGATTTCGTCACCAGCCTTCCCCATGGCTATGACACGATAATCGAGGAACGCGGCAGCAACCTGTCGGGTGGACAGCGTCAGCGCCTGGCGATCGCGCGCGCGCTCCACACCGATCCCCGCATTCTCATCTTCGACGAGGCGACATCGGCGCTCGACGCGGAAAGCGAAGAGATCATCCAGCAAAATCTGAGCGCCATGGCAAAGGGCCGCACGGTCATCATCATCGCCCATCGGCTCTCCGCCATCCGCCAGTGCGACACGATCGTGACGCTGGAACGCGGCCGGATCGTGGAACAGGGCTCCCACGCGGAGCTGCTCGCGAAGAAGGGACGCTACAGCGACCTGCACCGGCGCCAGCTCGGTATCGCCAGCGAGGTCGACGCATGAGCCAGATACAAATGCATTGGACGGCCTGGCGCGATGCCCATGCGGCGGAGCGCGCGAAGCAGACACGCGCCTGGCTCGAACCCGAGTTCCTGCCCGCCGCGCTGGAAGTTATCGAAAGGCCCGTGTCGCCGACCGCGCGATGGACGGCGCGGCTGCTGCTGGTTGGAGGCGTGCTCACCGGGCTGTGGCTGACGTTCGGAAAGCTGGACATCGTCGCCACCGCGCCCGGATCGGTGATGCCGATCGACAATGTGAAGGTCGTGCAACCGCTCTACGCCGGCACCGTGCGCAAGATCGCCGTGCGCGACGGAGACAGCGTCCGCCGCGGCCAGTTGCTCGTCGAACTGGATCCGACTCTGGCGGACGCCGACGAGGCCGAGGCGCGCAAAAGCCTGCTCGCGGCAGAACTCGACATCGCGCGCTACCGCGCCATCGTCGACGGCCTGAGCGGCGGGTCGGGTCGCTATGTCGCACCGAAGGGCATCGCGGCGGACGTCGCGGAGACGCAGCGCCGGCTGGTCGCCGCCACCTTGTCCGCGCAGGCATCCCAGTCGCAGGGACTTGCCGCCTCCCGCCAGTCGGCGCTTTCCGACGCGCGCGCCGCCGAGCGGACGGTGCAGACCTATTCCGCCACCGCCCCCCTCCTCGCCAGCCAGCTCGAAGCGGTGCGCAGCCTGGCCGCAAAAGGCTTCGCCTCGCGCTTCAGGCTGCTCGAACTGGAACGGCAACAGCGGTCGGAACTGGGCAGCAAACAGGTCGCGGCGGCCCAGGTCGCCAAGGGCTATTCGGATTCCAACCATTATGCGCAGGTCATCGCCCAGAGCCGGGAAGAGGCGCGCCAGTCCGCGTTACAGGCGCTGGCCACCGCCCAGAACGAGGCGATGGTGCGGAGCGAAGCCCTGAACAAAGCCCGGCAACAACGCCGCATGCAGCGCCTCGTCGCGCCCGTCGATGGCACCGTTCAGCAACTCGCGGTCCATACGGTCGGCGGCGTCATCGAGGCGGCCCATCCCGTGATGATCGTCGTGCCGGAGGGAACATTGACCGTCGAAGCCCGGCTCGCCAACAAGGATGCGGGGTTCGTGAAGGCGGGCCAGCCGGCAGTGGTTAAGATCGAGGCCTATCCGTTCACCCAATATGGCACCGTGCCCGCGCATATCGTGTCGGTGAGCCGCAATTCCGTGCAGGATGGCGACAAGCCCAGCTATTATGTCGCGCGCATCCGGCTGGAGCGGCAGCATGTCCGGCTGGGCGACCGGGAATATCCCCTGCGCTCCGGGATGACCGCGACGGCCGATATTCGCACCGGCCGGCGGACGATCCTGAGTTACCTTGTCAGCCCTGTATCCAGTGGTCTGTCCGAGGCCGGCCGTGAACGGTGAACGGGCGACGGATAGCCGCCGCAACACACTCGCGAAAAAGTTCCTTTGCCGTGCAGCGGTTAACCGAAATTTATGCCCGCCCCATCGCCAATCTCTAGCATTTTGCGGAACGGCATGATGTTCGGGCGGCGGGCAATCTCTCATCTTCCGACGGATAGCCGAGATGGTTCTGAATGGCGGCGCTATCGACCGCGAATGACCCATCATCGCCGTTCGGGTCATGCCCCAAAAAATCAAATCTCGATATCACTGGCAGTTCTTGTTTCAGTCCCGATGCGGACGAGCAGGATCTTCAAGATCATCATGCTAAGGGGCGCTCGATGAAACATAAACTGCTCTTGTCGGCATTGTCGGCAAGCATTGGCATACTCGCGGCAGCCTATGCGGCGACGACCTCGACCGGCGCGTCTCAATCCACCGCGCCCTCTTCGCCAACACCCGCTGCGTCGATCATGCCCCTGTCGATCCCCACGAGCACCGACGCCTCCACCAGACAAATGACGATCAGCCCGGCCGCGATGGCGGCATCGCGAAGGCCGTTCATAGCCGGGGTCCAGACCCATTTTGCGTACGCTTCCGCCGCATATTATCTGCCGGACCGTGCCGCCGCACTGGTCAATGCCCTTGGCGTCAACGGCTTTCGGGATGACATTTACTGGAATTCCTTCGCACCCGACTGGGACTTGCAAGGCTCGCATCTGCCCTCGGAGATTACGAATTTCTGGAGCCGGACAGCGGCGCGTCCACTCCTGATCGTCAACAACGGCAATTCCTATATCAGTGGCACCTCCCCGCCGCTTACCGAGGAAGGGCGGTCCCACTTCGCCGGCTTCGCGGCGCGTGTGGCGGCAGCCGGCGCCGCGAAAAACGCCCTGTTCGAAATCTGGAACGAATGGAACATGAACGCCGTTAAGGGGCGGGCCAATCTGAAAGATGCCGGCGCCGCGAATGATCCCCGCGCCGCGCTCTATTACGCCCCGCTCGCGCAGGCGGCCGGTCGGGCGATACGGGCCAAGGCCCCGGCAGCGACGATCCTGGTCGCCGCATCCGGGGATGACGAGGGCTGGCCATGGACGCGCGAGGTCGTGCGGCTTGGCGGCGCGAAATATGCCGACGGCCTGTCGGTCCATCTCTACAATCACTGCCAGGCGCCGCAATTGCGCAACGCGACCGAATTCGTCGATCGGCTGGACAAGCTGCGCGCGACGATCGCCGACTTGCCGGACGGCAAAAAGCCCATTTACGTGACCGAGTTCGGCTGGCCGACCGGATCCAACAAATGCGCCGTCAGCCAGGTTGAGCAAGGCAACAACGTGGCGCAATTCTACCTATGGGCCGCTGCCACCCCCTGGATCGGCGGGGCCTGGTATTATCAGCTCAAGGATTCCGGCCAGAATTGGGGCGACATCCAGGATAATTTCGGGCTGTACGACTACCGCTATCTCGGCAAGTTCGCGTCCTGCACGACGCGCGAGTCGATGGCGCTGATCAACAGCGCGCAGAGCATCGAGATCGAGCGGCCGTACAGCGATATGTTCGTTCTGAAGATCCGCACGGCCTGGGGCTATCAGATCGTTTCATGGACGAGCAGGGCGGATGTCACCCGCTATCTGCGCGTCGGCGGTGCCGACAGTTTTTATGCGCGGCGCATGTGTGGCGATAATACGGCCATCAACAACCGGGAAGTTTCCATCGGTTCCACCCCGGTCGTCTTCATCGTGCATTCCAAGGCCACGACCCCGGTCTTCGCCAGGCGCTGATGCCTCGCAGACCGCTATAGCCGGATTTCTGTCAGGCCTCCGCCTGTCGTCCGTCCCGGACCGCCTCGAATATGGAAAATATCCTGCCGGCCAGAACGGGCTTGGCGAACGCATCCGCCGAAGCCAGCGCGTTCTGCCGCAACGGCGCAAGGCGCTCGGGATGGTCGAGTACCGCCGCCAGCGCCTCCGTCCAGGCGACGACATTGCCCGCTTCGACCAGCATGCCGTTGACGCCCGGCTGCACCAACTCGGGGATTCCCCCTTTGTCGCTGCCCATCACCGGCAGGCCGACGCCCAGCGCCTGAATGACGACGCCTGGCGAATTTTCAAGCCAGATGGACGGCACCAGCAGGAGATCGCTCGCCGCCATCTGGTCGGCCACATCCTGCTGCGGCAGGTGACCGCCAAAGCGAATCCAGGGACGCGAGCCATAGCTTTGCCGCCACTCCGCTTCAGCAGGGCCGTTGCCGAGGATCGTGAGGGTGAACCGCCGGTCGCCCAGCTTGTCGAGCGCCTGTAACGCGACGTCCAGCCCCTTGGACGAATGGAGACGGCCGACATAGAGAATGCGAATATGGTCCGCCGGTTCATGAACGGTCCGGGGGACGGGATATTGGTTGGCGTTCAGTGCACGGTAGCAGGGATAATCGCCGATCGGCTGGAGCGTCTTGAGCTTCTCCAGATTGGCGCTCGATGGCGAGATGAACCCCAGACGCTCGATGTGTCGCAAATAGCCGAGCTTCACCTTCGCGGTGGCCTTGCACGGGGCGCAATGCCCTGCGCATTCCTTTCCATCCGAGAACATGGCCATCTTCACGCACGCCAGCCCAAGGTCGTGGAGCGTGAAGACGGCGGGGATGTTCCGGCGACCGATCGCCTTCAGGCCATTATAGCCCAGCCCCTGAATATAATGGAGGGCGACGAAATCCGGTTGGACGACGTCAAGTATCCGGTCCATCATGCGTTCGTTGCGGGGATCGAACAAATCCTGCAGGTGCCAGAGGGGCTTCTTCCAGCCGGGCGCGCGGCTGGCCTCGAATGCGCTATAGGCACGCGGCGGTGATACGCGGAATATGCGACATCCGCCCTCCACCGCGTCCCACACTTCATCCGCCGGCGTCGGCGCAGTGGTCAGCACGGACACCTCATGTCCCTGATCAACGAGCCATGTTGCAAGATTGTGCGCTGAAATCTCGGCTCCACCCTGGACGTGGGGCGGGAACAGGGCCGACACCATCAAAATGCGCATGACCTATTCGCCTTTTCGAGAAGGATTGTCAGTGAGTATGGCAGGCTCCGGGGTGACGGCGGCCTCCAGCACGCGCGCCGGCGCCCCGACCGCGCGGGCGCCTGCGGGCACATCCTTGCGAACGACCGAATTGGCGCCGATGACGGCGCCGCTGCCGATCTCCAGGTCGCCCAGGATCACCGCGCCGGCCCCGAGATAGGCGCCGTCGCCGATCTGCGGATCACCAGGAATGCCCAGACCCACCTGCCCGATGGTGACATTCTGCTGGATCGTCACATTATCGCCAATGCGGCACAAGCCGATCACCATTCCCACCGGATGCGGGATATAAAGCCCCTTCCCTACCCGTGCCGCGATCGCCAACTCGGATCCAAAGCTGCGGCATGTCCACCACCACCAGATCCGGCCAAGCGGACGCCCGAACAGCGGCACGCCATAGAGCATGTCCTGAATCCGCCGGGCGAATACGAACTGAAAGCCGGGAACCAGGAATATCATGCGCAGGACGAAGGAGGCCGTGATCTCCCGCTTCTCCGCCGCCGCATAGCGTTTCAGGTCGCTGCGAACATAGGCGAGGAAAGAGTGTCGGGCCTCGCCGGCGTGATCGACGGGAGTCATATACCGATCCGTTCCAGGGTACGCAGCGCGCAATTGCGCCAGCTATAATCCTCCGCACGGCGCAGGCCGCGCGCGATCAAACCCGCCGCCACGTCCGGCTGATCCAGAACAAGTTCGACCTTCGCCATGATATCCTCGCTATCGTGCGGATCGCAATAGAGCGCCGCATCGCCGCACCGCTCCTCCAGCGAGGCGATCGACGAGGCGACAACCGGCACCCCGCACCCCATCGCCTCGATCGGCGGCAGCGGCGACGCCTCGTAGAGCGATGGGAACAGGAACAGCGCGGCGCCCTTGTAATAATCGACCAATCGGGCCGTATCGTTGACTTGGCCGGCAAAGATGATCCTGTCCGCCACGGCATCCGGCACGCGCTGGTCGGTCGCCTCCAGCGACGCGGCGGTCCCGCCCACGAAAACCGTCCGCAATCCGCGTTTGGCGGCAAGCTCGCAGGCGACGCGAAACGTCATGGGGAAGTTCTTGCGCTTGCTCAGGCTGCCCACATACAGAATATAGCCCGGATCGGGCATGTCCTGCGCCCTGTCCCGATCGAGCGGCACGAACGCGTTCAGCCCCCCATTCTGGATCGCGCTGATGCGGGCATCGACATGCGGATAGCGACCGACGATCGCGGCCCGTTCCGAGTTGGAGACGGTGATGACCGCGTCCGCCCGGCGAAATATCAGGGGTGTCAGGACATTATAGGCGGCGCGATAGGCCGTGCTGTAGGCATCCGGGAAATAGAGATAGGACAGGTCGTGAACGCACACGATGACCCGCGCCTTGCCGAATAGCGACCGTAGCGGGGCCGTATTGCCGGGGCAGAACACTGTCCCGTCGCCGACGATGGCGGGCAGCGTCGTCTGCTCCCAGAAATGGCCGCCGCGCGATCCAACGATGCGCACCGGAATATTGCGATAGGATGGCGGCGCACCCTCCAACGGCGGGCACACTATCTCCGCCGCGAAATCCGCGCGCTCATCCAGCAGGCTGTCGAAGGCACGCGTCAGTTCGTGCGCGTATCGCTGGACGCCAGTGATCGACTGGGTCAGGAAACGCCCGTTAATGAAGAACTTGCGCAAACGGATACCCCGTTGGAATGATCCCCCCGGCGGGCATAGCAGCAATATGTTGCGCTGCAACCGGAAACCGATGGCAGGGCAGACCGCCGCGCCGGACGGATGGCTTCATTCGATTTGCTCGATCACGGCGAGAAGGGCGGCAAGGCTGGCCGACCAGTTGAAACAGGCCGAACGATCCCGCGCCCGCGCCGAAAGTGTGGCCAGCGCAGACGGATCGTCCAGCGTCTCGCGTATCGCCATGGCGATCGCGCGTTCATCGGTAGCGTCGAAATAGGCCGCGGCGTCGCCGCAAACTTCGCGAACCACCGCAATCCCGCTGGCGAGCACCGGCACCCCGAAATGCATCGCCTCCAGCGGCGGTATGCCGAAGCCCTCGTACAGGCTGGGGAAGATGAGCGCGGTGGCATGGCGGTAAAGCGCCACCAGTTCGGCGTCGGCGATCCGGCCGGCGATCAGGACATGGGCGGGTAGCCGCGACAGGTCGTCGTTAGCGAAGCTGCCGACCGGCGCGCCGACGACGACCAGCTTTTCTTCCGGCCGCGCCACGGAGGCGAAGGCGCGGATGGCGCGCGGCATATTCTTGTTGGGCGCAAAAGACCCGACCAACAGCATGTAGGGCGCGGTGACGCATCCGAGCCGCTCCAGCACGGAATCGTCCGGCTTTATGCGGGCCAGATGATCCGCCGCGTTGGGAATGACGGCGATGCTGGCGGCTGGGATGCCCAGCACGTCCGCCAGTTCGCCCCGGGAAAAGCGGGACACTGTCGCGAGACGCGAACGCCGCGACAGCAAACGGCCGAGCCGCTGATGGAACATCCTGTACGGCCGGGAAAAATGATCGGGATGGCGATAGACCCAGGCGTCATGCACGACGACCAGCGACCGCCGGTGCAACAAGGGACCGGAATTGCACAGGTTCACCAGCATGCCGTCCCGGCTTTCCCGGAACAGCGCGGTCTGCTCCCAGAGGTGGCCCTTGCCCAAGCCGACCGTGCGGAACGACAGCCGGTCGAGCCAGTCGGGACGGGCCGTGCCCGACGGCGCCAGAACGACGTAATTTTCCGGGTCAGGGACGCGATCGTTGAGAACGCGCAGCAGTTCGCCCGCGAATCGCTCGACGCCCGTGACGGTGCGCGTCAGGAACCGCCCGTTGATGTACCGCACGGCGAACGTCCTTTGCCGGTGAACCCCGACCGTCGCTACACGCGCGGTCGTCGAAGACCACCGTAGCGCCTAACAATCTCGTTGCAATGCAGCATGCACAGGAGCATGGAGCCGCTGCACCTGGAGAATATCCAATTTGGCGATGGCAGAACCGAACCAAGTGAAGCGCAGGGTGCTGTCCGGGGCCGGTTCGCGTGGCGCCGCTAACCTGCTGGTCCGCGCGATGGCGCTGGCCTTTCGCTTCGCCCTCGCCTTCTATGTCGTCAGCGTGCTGGGCCTGGAGTCGGCGGGCATATTCGGCCTCTCGTCCGGGCTCGCCGCGATCGTGCCTGCCGTGGTGGGCTGGGGCCTCAATTACCATGTCGCGCGAGCGGTGGTGGGCGCGACGCCGGCATCCGCCGCCCCTCTGGTCCGCAACCGGCTCATCATCACGATGATCTCGCTGTGCGGCTTCACGATCCTGGCGCTATGCTACATGATCTTCTGGCTTCCACCAGCCATGTGGGCGACCTTTGCGCTCATCATCATCCTCACATGGATCGAGACGGTCGGTCTGGACCTCCAGCTTCCCCTGATCGGTCTGGACATGGCGTTCGAGGCGACGTTCATCCAGTTCGTCCGCACCGCGCTGTGGATTCCGCCGATCGTCGTGCTGGGCGTGGTGAGCCCCGCCTGGCGGTCGCTGAACATGATCTTCCTGTCCTGGATAGGCTTTGGCATCCTGTCGCTGATCGTGCTGGCATTCATGCTGCGCAAATGGGATCTCCGCCACCAACTGACCGCGCCCGTCCAGTTTGGCTGGGCGGTGGAGCGCATCCGGGGCAGCTGGTACATCTATCTGAGCGACCTCGGCCTCGTGGGATTTTCCTTTGTCGATCGCTATATCGTCAGCCTGATGCTGGGGCTGGTCGCGACGGGCATCTACAGCTTCTACTGGTCGATCACCAATGCCCTTCAGACGCTGATCGCCACCGCCGTGGTGCAGGTCGCCCTGCCGAAAGTCGTGACGCTGTTCCGCGCGTCCGACATCGCGGGGTGGCGGCGGGAGCTGCGGCGTCAGCTCGTCAAGACGGTCGCCCTCTCCGCGACATTGGGCGCCGGCATCATCGCCATGACATGGATCATCATCCATATCAGCCCGCCGGGCCGCTTTCCCGACAATCTGCCGCTGCTTTTCGTCATGACCGCGGCGTCGGTGGCCCGCGCCTGCTCCGACCTGCTCAATGTCGGCCTGACCAGCATCGGGCGGGACCGCTCCTATGCGGCGACCAATTTCCTGGGCATGATCGTGACGATCATCCTTTGCGTCGTGCTGGCAAGGCCTTTCGGCCTGATGGGAGTCGCGGCGACGGCTCTGGCATCGGCGCTGCTGCTGTCCGGCTTGCGCTACTGGCTGCTCCAGGCCGCCACGCGGCACCTGCCATCCGCCGCAACGCCCGGCTACCGCGAAGGATGACCGGCGTTTTCGACTGGATAGCGGTCATCCTGTTCGCCGCGCTGGTCGTCCTGTATCTCCAGCGGTCGACGGGACCGGCCGTACCCGGCGATCACGCCTATCTCTATCTCCCGCCCGCACTCGGCTGCGCGCTTGCCAATTATCTCGGCAACGAGGGCCATGGGTGGGTCGCGGCGCTGCTCCTGATCGCCTGCGTGCTTTTCACGCTGGTGATGCTCAAGCCGTTCGGCCGGCGGCGCTGACCCCTCAGGCCTGACTTTCCGCAGCGATGCCCGGCGTGCGCGAGGGGGAGCCTGCAAAACTCCGGCCCATCTTCACCGCCGGCGTCTCCACGAACCGGAATACGAGGCTGCTGACGGTCAGCGTCACCGCTGTCGCCACCAGGAAGAACAGGATCGCACTGCCGGGAATGGGCAGCCCCATGATCGGCTCGACGGCGAAGATGATCGCGCCATGGAACAGATACCAGGAATAGCTGATCTGGCCGAGTTGGTCGAGGCGACCCGAGTTGGCGGGCCAATGGCGCACCGCCACCGCGAAAATCACTAGCGCGACAAGATAGGCCGACGTGAACGCCAGCGGCCGGACCAGAGGATCGATCCCTTCGCCGCCCACCGGATAGCTCAGATATTGAACGACCGGAACCGCAATGGCGGTCACCGCGACGAGGATGGGCAGGAGTTTGCGCGCCATCCCGTCCTGGTCGGCGGTGGCCCGCCGAAACATCGTGCCCAGAAACATGAAACCAAGGTTGAGCAGGATATTCGCCGGCCAGTGATGATGGGTGAGATAGGATGCCGTGCCGATGACCAGCGCGCCGCCGACCATCGCGCAGATCGCCAAAGCCGTGGGAATGGTGCGATTGAGCAGGCCGACGGCGAACAGCAGCGCGCACAATATGTAGAACATGAGTTCGATCGCCAGCGTCCAATAGGAGCCGATGAGGTCCTCCTGCCCCAGAAACTGCTGAAACATCGTGATATTGGCGAACAGATTTATCAGACTGGGAAGCCGCTCCGGTTCGCGAAGGCTGTCCACCATCAGCATGCAGATTATCGACAGCCAATAGGCGGGATAGAGGCGGAAGAAGCGGCTCACCACGAACCCCCTCACCGGCTGTGCGCCCTTGAAGCTGAACGGGACGACATAGCCGCTGATGATGAAGAACAGCGCCACGCCGAGACGCCCGAAATTGCATCCTGACAGAAAGAAACTCTCCGCGACCGGCGTCAGGCCGCCCAGCGCCCGGAAATGCAGCATCCGCTCCACGCAATGCTGGATGAAGACCGTAATGACGGCGATGCCGCGCAAGGCGTCGAGAAACCGGATGCGATGTGTCATGTGCGACCCCAGATTTTCCCGGACATTGGCGAAGGTTGCGGCAATCTATCAGTCGAAAACCGCACATGCAAATCGGGTGCTGCAGCGCAGCAAATCCCGTTCCGTCGAACCGTTTCGCTTCAAAGGCGGGAAAACGCCCCATGACGACACAGGATTTGCGGCAGGACGGGGTTAACCCGCGTGGCAAAATGGTGGATTTATGCGATGGTCGGCGGCATCGACTATCGCACCATCTGCAAGGGGTGAATGATGACGGCGGATTTTGCTGCGTTGGAAATGTGGACACGGCGAAGGGCATTGCTGCTCGTCGCGATGCTGTTCGCGCAATTCGGCGTCGCCTTTGTCTTTCAGGATTTCCGCGCGATCCTCGACGATGCCGGCGGGTTGCGTCCTGACGGATCGGCGTTTGCGATCAGCGGGGGCCCACCTGTCGAGCAGAAGGCAGCCGCGCCGAAGAAATTCATTCCCTTCGTCCGATCCCAGCCTGACGTGAGACCGTCCGTATCCTTCGGCCCTTCGCGCGACCGGGTGGTGAGCGATGACGAAACTGCGCCCGCGAGCGCAGGGGGGGCAGTCAAACCGCTGGCGGGCCAGCCTTCGGAGACCGACTTTCAAGCCCCGCCCACCGGGAGCAATGCTCGATCGGCGAACTTCGCGCCCCTGTCTGCGCCGATTTCGGTGCTCGCTTCGTCCATACCGCAGGTCGAGGGCGTGAGCCCCGCCCCCGAGCCGGGCACATGGATCCTGTTCATTCTCGGCTTCGGGGTCATCGGCCTGACCCTGCGCAGCCAAAGGGCGGCGGCGGATCGTGCGGGGTATGCGGCGGTCGCTCAGATCGCCTGAGACGCCGGCGGTCAGCATCAGCGCAAGGTGATGCGGTTCCTGTCCTGAACTACGCCGTCAAGCTGGCTGAGAGCATTTTGACCCAGAAGGGACGTATGCGCGCCCTGTACGACCGCGACGTCCAGATGGCGCAACGTGTAGCCGGCGATCGACAGCCGGTCGAGCCGAACCCAGGCGGCGCGACTTTTGCCGCCGACGGTCGCCATATCGTCGCCAAAGTCGGCAGGATCGACGTCGATCCCGGCAGAGCGGGCGTCGCCTTCGCTCAACACGACGACCGATGCTCCCGTGTCGACGATGAAGCGCGTCGGGCGGCCATTGACCTTGCCGCCGACATAGAAGAGGCCATCGGGATCACGCAGCGCGGTAACGGCCCCCTTCCCCGCCATCTCCTGCTCGCGCGGCAGGGCGAGATCGGCGTCGGCCCTGCCCGTCACGGCCATGGCGGCTGCGGCGGTATAGTCGCTCCTGCCTGCGTCCCCATCATAAACCAGCGAGCCGCCCGCCAGCATCAGCGGCGTGCCCAAACCGATCGCCCAGGCGAGACAGGATCCGAAAGCGGCCATGCCCTCTTACTAGGCAAGGCGGTTTGATCCTCGGGTAACAGGGGCGGTAAAAGCAATATTCACCCTGTTTGGGCACGGGATCGTTCGATGACCTGCTCAATCAGCCCACGATAGCTCGCAAGATGCCGGGCAAGAGAGAATTGCGGGAAAACCGACGGGATGCCGAGTCGCTTCTCGTCGAGCAGCGCCCTGTCCGCCGCGATCAGGCCGATCAGGCGGATCAAGGCCTCCGGATCGGTCGGCTCGAAAATCCAGCCCGCGCGACCATGGCCGATTGTCATCGGCAATCCGCCCCGGTCCGAGACGATGCTGGGCACGCCAAAGGCCTGCGCCTCGATCGAGACCCGCCCGAAGGGCTCGTCCCACAAGGAGGGAACGACGAGCAGATCGATCGCACGGAACAAACGATCGGGCGGCACGAAGCCGAGGAATTCGATGGGCCGCCCCCCTGCGCGGGAGAGCAGCATCGCCCTGTCCGCGTCGCTCACCCTTCCCGCGACGAGGAGCCGCGTTCCGGGCGGCGACCGTGCAAAGGCGCTTGCGAGGAGGGGAAGCCCCTTTTCCGGCGGACTTCGACCGAGAAAGCCCAGGCGAAGTTCCGGCCAGTCGCGCGCCACCGCGACCGGATCGATCTCCACCGCATTGGGAATGACGGATTTAAGGGGCACCTGCCGAAACAGGCCCCAATCGAGATGCGTCTCCAGCAAGGCATCGCTGACGGCGACCACCGCATCCGTGGCGGCGCCGATCCCTTTGCGCTGAAGGCCGGTGACCCGGCAATCGAGACATTTTTGCCGACAGACCGCTCCGCCCCGGTAGCGCGCCGAACGGGGACAGAGAAAATAATAGTCGTGCAGGGTCTGGATGACGGGCACGTTCATCGCCTTCAACCGGCGCGCCGTCCGCCAGCCGAGCGCGGCGAGATTGTGAAGCAGGGCAACGTCGGGACGGAACGCGGCGACCGTCGCCTCGAAATCGACCGGCGCCCAGCCGATGTCGTCGACGAGATGCCAGAGCAGCTTGTCATGGGCCGGACGCGCCACGTCCTCATGCATGCCATAGGGACGGCGCACGGGCAGGGCGACGATGCTGTAACCGTCCCGCTGATCGGCATAGGCGGATCGATCGGGGCCGATGCCCCGTATGGCCAGCACCTCCACATCGTCCATCATCGCGAAACTGTCGAGCATCAACTGGACGGCGACCTCCGCGCCCCCAAAAATTTCCGGATCCTGTCGTGTCGGCAAGGTGGTGTGAACGAACAAGATCCGCATCGACGATAGGGTCTCCTTTATGGCCGGGACTGCATCCGGATTGTCGCGCTCTGCCGTAACGCATCGCCATAGGCGCGCAACGCCGCATCCGCGCGCTGCGCCATCAGCCACTGCCGGGCATCGGCGATCCGTTCGGCCTCCGTGCGCGTGGAATGAGCAACGACCTCGCGCTTTGCGGCGATCCAGATCGCGCTCTCGCCCTCCCTCTCGCGATGCAGGACGACCGGTGTCCCTGCCGTCGACCGATCGAGCGCCGCAGCCTCATCACGGCTCAAGGTGGCCGAATCGATCACCGCCGTGCCGGGTTGAAGGCCGCGCACCTGCGTCATGCGCGCAGCGAAGGCGGCAAAGGATTCGCCGGCACGGAGAAGTCCCGTCGCTTTTTCGCCGGCGGGGAGCGCGAGCACGTCCGCAAGTATCTGGCGGCGCTGCGCGAACATATGCGGATGCGTCGCCATATAGGTCCGCACATCCTGCTCGCCCGGCGGCGACAGGCCTTGCCCCAGCCTCCGGCGCAAGGCGTCGGCAAGCAATATCGACCGGGTTCTCCGCAGTTCGCCCTGAAACTCCGGCGTCTTTTCCAATTCCAGCCGGAGGGCTTCGTTGACCGCGAGTTGGCGGGTGATGATGCGATCGAGCAATGGCGCCTGGATGGACCGCATGTCCGCATCCGCCGGTAAGCCGCTCGCCTGCGCCTCGACCATGAGATCCCGCCGCGTAACGTCCACGCCGTTGACCCGCGCGATGACCTGCCCTTGCGGCTCCGGTTCACCGCACGCGGAGAGCAGCGCGAGCAGGAGCAGCGTGGCGTGTCTGTACCGCACGACCCTGCCCATCTCAGGCCGCATCACCGAGCAGGATAGCGCGCGAACGGGGCGTCAGGGCGCTGAACAACAGGGCGTGGAACGACTGGAGCCGCGCCAGCGCCGACGCATCTTCCGTTTCCCGCACCGACAGGCGAAGCAGAACACCGGGCGGCCGTTCGCCACCAAGATTGGCGCGCGCGATGTCCCAGTTGCGCGACCAGTCCCCACCCGGAAAGCTGTTCCCGACCCTCGTCCAGTACAGCACTTGCTCCACGCTTTCGGGACGCCGCGCCGTAAAGAAGGAGGCCCGGATCGGGCGGGATGCGCCCCTAACCTCCAGCGGTCGCTCCGGCCCGACGGAAAATCCGACGGCAGAATAGCAGGCGTTCGGGCGATGCACCTTGCGCCACGCATTTTGCCCATCGGTCATGGCGATCATCACCATCACCGCAGGAGAAGCTGGCCGGACATAGACCCTGGTCATAATCCGGTCGTACACGACATTGCCAAGCTCCTCTTCCGTGGGAAGAACCAGTCCCCCCACCGTGGAAACGGCATAGTCACCGATGCGCGGCGGAATGATGCGACCCAGCATGTCGGGCGGCAGGGATGCCCCGGCTGCCCTGGGTTGCAACAGCCAGGGCAGGCCGCCCCCGGCCAGCAAGGCGCCACCGAACAAAAAGGCCCGCCGGTCGGGGCGGCGTGTCGGGTCAGGCCCGGCTGCCATTACCGCGCCTCCGCCCGGATCGACATCGCAATGGCCCGATCGAGCAGCATCATGGTCGGCAGCGCGATCAGGAACATGAGGATGCCCGCCGTCTCGTGAAAGGGGCCTTGCGCGAAAGCATCCCCCAGATGATGCGTCGCCAGCAGCAGGAGCAGAACCCGCGCGAGGTTGGCGAAAATGGCGATCGGAAAGGCGGCGGCGGCCAGAATAGCCAGGGAAACCCATCCGGCGCGCCGCCGCAGATAGGCATAGAACAGGCCGAGCGCCATGAGACTGAACAGCGAATTCATGCCCGCACAGGCATCCGACACGAATATCTCATATTGGCTGACATAAATGGTCGATCCGCTGAACGCGACATCATAGTTCAGGAGCGTCAGCAGGCTCACGCTCGTCTGACACAGCCATTCGCGGATGGGCGGGACCACGGCTTCGACCAGACCGGAAGGCGGCGGCAGGAGAAACAGCAGGTAGACGAGCGGAAACCAGAGACGACGCAGGCCGGTCGCGCCAATATGGGCGTAGGCGATCGCCAGCAACGCGCCATAGGCGAACAGCCACTGCATCCGCACCGCGCCCACCACCCCGCTGGCCACCTCCCCCAAGATCGCCGTTGCGAGCAGCAGCCAGGCCAGGATCGGTCGTCCCGGCGCAAGGGCTATGCTCCGCGCCTCGGTAAAAAGAAGCCACAATCCCGATGCGAGAACGAGCGGGCCGGCGGCTCCATCCCGGCGCCAGTCCTGC
>Ga0207674_10004063_pt1 | contig 17734 bp, 15 predicted proteins | sample KBSCornC72_FD_184303 | JGI IMG/M metagenome (GOLD analysis project Ga0207674, IMG submission 184303) | Corn rhizosphere microbial communities from Kellogg Biological Station, Michigan, USA - KBS Corn C7-2 (SPAdes) (version 2) | ecosystem: Host-associated > Plants > Roots > Rhizosphere > Soil ... | reverse complement strand
GGTTTCGAGGTGCGCGAACCCGAGATCGATGGTGATGCCGCGCGCCTGCTCCTCTTTCAACCGGTCCGGATCCGTCCCGGTGAGCGCCCGGACCAGCGCGCTCTTCCCATGATCGATGTGTCCGGCCGTGCCGATGACGATCGATTTCATTCGCCCCGCTTGCGCGCCGATCGTTCCTTCTTCCCGAGGCGCTGTTTCCGCTTCGCCGTCTTCGTCGCAGGCCGGGCCGCGCCCGGCTTCGAATTAGTCGCGCGCGCGTGCTGCACCGGACCGCCGAACGAGCTCCGTCGCGGGCCTCGATTTCCTTCCGATTCCCTGACGCGGGCCAGGATCTCCGACAGGCCGAGATCCACCTGGCGCCGGTCCATGTCTACCTTGATCACCTGGACGGTGACGCGGTCACCCAGCCGATATTCGCGCTTGGTGTTTTCGCCACGAAGAATGTGCACGCGCTCCATGAAGCGATAGTAGTCATCCGCCATCGTGGAAATGTGCACCAGCCCCTCGACGAAATGCTCGATCAGCTCGATGAACAGCCCGAACGACGTGACCCCGGTGATGTAGCCGTCGAACTCGTCACCCACCTTGTCGGTCATGAACCGGACTTTCTTCCACTGCACCAGTTCACGCTCGGCGTCGTCGGCGCGGCGTTCGCGTTCCGAGGTGTGGCGCGCCATTTCCGGCAGATCGTCGGTCAGCTCCTCCTTGCGATCGTCGTTCATCAGCGCGTGCCGCGATTCGCGCAGCGTGCGATGGACCACGAGATCCGGATAGCGGCGGATCGGCGAGGTGAAATGGGTGTAGCTCTTCGCCGCCAGGCCGAAGTGGCCGAGGTTCTGCTCGTCGTAGCGGGCCTTCTGCATCGTCCGCAGCATCAGGAACGCGATCGGCTTCTCCTCCGGGGTCCCGTGCATCTTCTCGACCAGCTTCTGGAAATGGCGCGGCTTGACGCCGTCCGGTGGCGCCGCGAGGCTGTAGCCGAGCGTCGTGACGAACTCTTCGAATTCCGCGACCTTGAGCGGGTCGGGGTCTTCGTGAATTCGATACAACGTGGGCACGGCGTGGTCATCGAGGTGCTGCGCAATGGTCTCATTCGCCAGCAGCATGAACTCCTCGATGATGCGGTGCGCGACGTTGCGCTCGGCGGCGATAATCGCCTCGACCAGGCCCGCGTCGTCCAGGACGATCTCCGGCTCCTTGAGATCGAAATCGATCGATCCGCGGCGATGGCGGCGCTTGTTGAGGATGTGGAACAACTCCTCCATGCGGCGGAACAGCGGGACGAGCGGTTCGTGTTTCGCAATCGCCGCCTGGTCGTGCTCGGTCAGGATCGCGTTGACCTCCGTGTAGGTCATCCGCGCATTGCTGTGAATGACGCCGTCGTGCAGCTCGTAGCGCACGACGGCGCCGCGGCGGTCCACTTCCATCAGGCACGACTGCACCAGCCGATCGACGTGTGGATTCAGGCTGCAGAGACCGGTCGCCAGGTCGGCCGGAAACATGTGCACCGCTCGATCCGGAAAGTAGACCGACGTCCCGCGTTCATACGCTTCCCCGTCGAGCGCGCCACCCTCGTGGACGTAGTGCGCAACGTCCGCGATGTGCACGCCCAGCCAGTAGTGGCCGTTGGGCAGCGTCTCCAGCGAAATCGCGTCGTCGAAATCCCGGGCGTGCTCGCCGTCGATGGTGACGATCTGCAGTCGGCGGAAATCCGTGCGCCCGCGCAGATCCTTTTCGCGAACGGCCGTTCCAATCCGCCGCGCTTCGGCGATCGCCTCGTCGCCGTGCTCGTCCGGAATGCCGTACTTGCGGATGATGATTTCGTTGTCGACGCCCGGCTCGTCGATGTCGCCGAGGACTTCGGTGACCCGTCCGAGCGGGCCGCGGGCGGGCGTGGGCCACCGCGTAATCTCCACCACGACCATGTCCCCGCGCTCGGCGGTCATGAACTCCGTCGAGGGGATCTGGACATCCATGATCAACCGGCGATCGAACGGCGCGACGAACCCGAAGCCCGAACCTTCGTCGACATCGAAGCGGCCGACGACCGTTGTCGACCCCCGTTCCAGGATCCGCAGGATGCGTCCTTCCGCGCCGTTCTCCGTATAACGGTCGATGCGCGCGACGACCCGGTCCCCGTGCATCGCCTGATTCAGGTTGCTGCCGGCGATGTAGAGGTCCCCCTTGACGTTCTCGAGCGGACGATCTGGAACCACGAACCCGAAACCTCGCGGGTGGGTCACCATCTTGCCCACCACGAGGTTCATGCGATCGGGAACGCCGTAGCGATTTCCGCGCGTCTGGACCAGCGCCCCACTCTCGACCAGGTCGCCGAGCAGCTTTTTGAACGTGGGCCGCTGTTGTCGGGGTAACTTGAGACGCTGCAGCAGCTCGCGCGGGGTCGCGGGGTGGTCGAGCTTTTCGCGAATCAGCTTGAGGAGCTGCTCATGGTTCAACATCAGGGTCGATTTTGTCACTTTTTTTCAGGGATCCGTTTTATTCCCAACCCGACGGCGCGTGGTTGAGTCTAGAGACTGTGTGACAGCCACCGAGGCTTCTGCTACCGACCTGGACCTGGTGCGCCTGGCGCAGGCAGGTGACGCGGAGGCTTTCGGCGAGCTGGTCGAGCGCAATCGCCGCGCTGTCTTTCGCGCTGCGCTTGCCTGCGTCGGGAACGCCGCCGAAGCGGACGACGTGGCGCAGGAGGCGTTCGTGACGGCGTACCGGAAGCTGTCCACGTTTCGCGGTGAAGCCCAGTTTCGCACCTGGCTGCTGTCCATTACCTGGCGCAAAGCGATCGACCGGCGGAAGAGCATCAGCCGCTGGTTGAAGATTGCGGTCGCGCCGGCGCGCGACGAATCGGGAGAGGACGCATTCGATCAAATGGAACGCGTTGCGGCGACAGACCGATCGCAGGAAGACACAATCGTCGACGAGGAGCTTCAGCGCAACGTGACGCGCCTCATCGGCACGCTGCCGCGCAAATTGCGCGACGCGCTCCTCCTTGCGGGAACGGGCGAACATACCTACGAACAGATCAGCGAGATGCTCGGCGCGCCGCTCGGCACGGTGAAGTGGCGCGTATCGGAGGCGCGGCGGGTGCTGAAAAAGAAGCTCGCCGCGCTTGGTTACGCCTATGAGTGACACGCCTCTCGGCACGCCGGCGTCACGGCTGGACCGCGCGATCGATCGTGCGGTGCGCGACATGATGCACGCCGATCCGCGGCCCGGGTTTCGACGCCGCGTGGCGGCGCGGCTCGAGCGGGAACCGATCCGTTCCTCGATGTTTTCGCGCATCGCCATCCCGGCGGCAGCGCTCGCGGTGCTGGTCTTGGTAGTCGTCGCGATGCGGTGGAATGCCCAGACGCCAACTAGCGCGACGCAGCAGCAGGCACGAAGTACTCGAGTCCCCGACACTCATTTGCCTTCAGCGCGCGTTGAGGCGGCGAACCCTCAGCCGCCGCCATCGGTGCGAACACCGAACCGCGCGCCTGAGCGCCGTCGCCTGAGCAGTGAGCCAATCACCATGCCGCGGGTGACGAATGTCTTCGCGGCCGATAAGAACGCGGTCGCGGCGACGTCGGTCGACGCCGACACGCTGTGGCCCGCGCCGGCGCCGGAGACCCACGACGATCGTCAGATCGGATTGGCACCGCTGGTGATTCCGGCGCTGCAACCCCCGCCGCCGATCGTCATTCCCCCTATTAACCTGCGTGGGCCTGGAGGTGGTCGCCCGTAGCGGGCGGCCGGGCGTGTGAGCCGGCGTGACGCTGGCCGAGTGAGGACACCGATGCTGAAGGAATCGATCGCCATTCTTCTTGTCTTCGGCGCCGCCGGTGCCGCCGCGGCGGCACAGGAAACAACCGTCCCGCCAAAAGCGCCGGAGGTTCAGACCCAGCGCATCGCGCCCGCGCAAGCGGCGAACATTCGTGTCGAACTGACGATCACCGATCAGCGAAGCGACGGTCAGACACCCCCCAAAGCAGTCACCCTCCTCATCGAGGATCGGCAGAGCGGCCGTATTCGGACGGGCCGCGGCAACGCGGCGCTCAATGTGGATGCGCGTGCCGAAATTGTCCGGGAAGGGCGCATCCGCGTGATGGTGACGCTCGAATACACACCGCAGGAGCCCGACCGCCAGACGCAGCCACCGGTCCAGGAATCCGTGACGGCACTGCTCGAAGACGGTAAGCCGCTCGTCGTGTCGCAGTCCGCGGATCCGATATCCGATCGCAAGGTCCGGGTCGAGGTGAAGGCGACAATCGTACGGTGACGCGCGCGATGGCGGTCAGTTGGAGAAGCGGCCAGGGGCGACCAACAGCACGTGCAAGTCGCCCACGTTGGTGCCTGTCGGGCCCCACATGATCAGATCGCCGAGTGGTTGAAAGAAATCGTAGGCGCCATTTGACTCGAGCGCTTGTTCGAGGCGAAGTCCGGCCGTCGCGGCGCGCTGCACGGTTGTGATGTCGACGATGGCGCCGGCGGCGTCGGTGGGACCATCGATGCCATCCGTGCCAACACTGCCAAGCGCCGCGATCCACGATCGCTTGCGAGCCGCACGCACCAGCGGCGCCGCGGCCAGCGCAAATTCCTGATTTCGCCCTCCCCGCCCGTTGCCGCGCACGTGCACCGTCGTTTCTCCGGACGCGATGATGCACATTGGCTGCTCGGTCGCGTCGCGAAGAGCCGCCGCGGCAAACGCCAGGCCCGCCTGCCGCGCTTCTCCGCTGGTCGGCGGCTCGACGATCTGCACGAGATACCCGCGTTTCCGCGCTTCATCCCGAGCGCCGTCCATCGCCATCCGGCGATGGCCGATGACCTCGAATGCCGCCTTTGAGAGCCGGGCGTCGCCGGGCTTCGGTGTTTCGTCCTCGGCGCGCTCCAGGTGCGCCGTGACCCGCGGTGGAAGCGCCGGCGCGATCCCAGCGTCGCGCACGATCCGAATCGCGTCAGCGAAGGTCGTCGGATCCGCGACGGTTGGACCGGACCCGATGACCGCGGGATCGTCCGCTATCGGCCCGTGGACGTCGGAAATCGCCAGCGTGATGGTCCGCGAGGCCGCAGCGGCGAGTCGGCCTCCCTTGATCGCGGACAGGTGCTTGCGCACGCAATTCAAATCCGCAATGGCAACGCCGGCGTTCATCAGCGCATGCGCGGCGGCCACCTTGTCCGACAGCAAGACGTCGCCCGCGGGCACCGCGACCAGCGACGACGCGCCTCCCGACAGGAGTACGAGCAGTACGCCCCCGCGACGGCTCTCCGCGGCAAGCGCGAGTGCATGCCTGCCCGCCGCTTCGCTCGCCGGGTTCGGCGATGGATGGGATGCGTCGAACCAGCGGAACTCGTTGCGCGGCTGTTCCCCTTCGCGCCCGCTCGCCGGGGTCTCGGCGCGCGGACCCGCAACGATCCCTGCCGCGATCGTCAGCCGCGCATCTGAGGCGTGCGAGCCGAACGCGATCGCCATCGGCCACGCGGCCTTGCCGGCGGCGACGACGTAGACAGCCTGACCGTCAAGAGAACTGAGTGCCCCGCGGGATGCGGCGGCACGGAGAAGATGTCCGGGATCGATGGCGCGCACACCGGCACGCAGAATCTGCTGCAGGTCGGCGCGAATGTGTGGAAGTAGATCGTTCAGTGAAGCTTGTTGGGATCGGTCCAGCCCGACAGACCAGTCACGGCGTTGAACTGACGCAGCAGACGTCCCATCAACTGGTCCGCATCATCTTTCGCGCAGAGCTGGTCGAGTTGCCCGAGCACGCGGGCGAGCGCGTGGTCGGCGCTCGTGATGGCGCGCTCCGAGAAGAACTCGCGCTGCTGCGCGAGACATTCGCGGTGGCGCATGAACTCCTGACGATAGAAGTTGGAAAGAATACTGACAGGGGCGCTCAACACCCGATCCGGGCTGACGACGCGTGCCATGCGACTCCTCGCGAGGGCCATGTGAAGGGTAAAACCAGTGTAAGCGCGGAAACGAATAACTGTCAAACGCGACAGTAACCCCCTGTCACCGGATGGCGCGCGCCACGATGAATCCGCCGGCGCAACCGAGCAGCATGCCGCCGACGATGATGATCAAACAAATCTGAAATGGCAGAAATGTGATCGCGCCAAGTCCAATCGTTTCTGAAATAAGGCCGCCGTAGCGCGCGCTGGCGGCCGCGAAAACGGCCCACAGCAGCAGTAGGGCGACGATCGCCCCGACGCCCCCCTGGAGAACCCCCTCGACGACGAACGGGCCACGCACGTAGGCGAGCGGTGCCCCGACCAGCTCCATGATTTCAATCTCATCCTGACGCGCGTAGGTGGCGAGGCGCACGACGTTCGCGACCGTGACGGCCGAGGCAATCGCCAGCAGGACGACGATCGCGAGCCCGAGCGCCCGGAACATCCGGACAACTCCGGTCAGCCGGGTCAACCAGCGCCTGTCGTAGCGCACGTCGGCGACCCCGTTCAAGGCCGAGAGCGACGCGGCGAGGTTGTCCACAGCATTTCCCGCTTCCTGCACGTCAGGTTTCAACCTGACCTCGAACGACGCCGGGAAGGGACTGCTCTCCAGCTGATTCGCCGCCGCCGCGAGATCGGGGAAATCCTGTTTGAAGCGCGCCGCCGCTTGATCCTTGGAGACGTACTCGTGGCGCACGGCCATGCCGCTCTTCGCAATGAGTTCGTCGACGCTCTTCAATTGGCTCTGAGTCGCGTCGTCCTTGAGATAGACCGACAGCTCAGCCGAAGCGGTCCAACGGCCCACCACGCGTTGCAGGTTCGTGTTGAGCGCGAGGAAGAAGCCGAGCACGAAAAGGCCCCCGGCGATGGTCAGGATCGAGAGGATCGCCGCCCGGCGTCCGCGCCACAGGCTCGCTGCCGCCTCCGCGAAGAAGTAGGCGAGGGCGCGCACCTTACATGACCTCCACGATCTGGCCGTGATCGAGGGTCAGGGTCCGGCGGCCGACGCGGCGGATCAGCTCGCGATCGTGCGTCGCCACCACCACGGTGGTGCCGCGGGCGTTGATCTCCCGAAAGAGATTCATGATTTCGAGCGAAAGGTCGGGATCAAGGTTGCCGGTCGGCTCATCTGCCAGAATAATTGCGGGGTCGTTCACGAGCGCGCGCGCGATCGCAATGCGCTGCTGCTCGCCGCCGGAGAGCTCGAGGGGGTACGCGGTCATCCGGTGCTGCAGACCGACCCACTTGAGCACCTGGAAGGTGCGTCGCTGCTGCTGCGCCGACGCCATGCCGAGCACGCGCGGTACGAAGGAGACGTTTTCGAGCACCGTCTTCGCGGGGAGCAGCTTGAAGTCCTGGAACACGAAGCCGAGCGATCGGCGGTACGTCTGCACCTGCCGCCTGGTGAGGGACGCGAGGTTGCGGCCGCCGACGATCAACTGGCCCTGAGACGGCACGTCCTGGCGCAGCAGCAGGCGGAGCAGCGTCGACTTGCCGGCGCCGCTCGGCCCGGTCAGGAAAACGAATTCCCCTTTGTCGACGCGCAGCGACAGCTCGCGAAGCGCGTACACACCGCGCGCATAGGTCTTCGATACATTCTGCGCTTCGATCACGCGGCGCCCTTGTCGAGCTCGCGCCGCATGATGCTGTTGACCAGCGCGGGATTGGCTTTGCCGCCCATCGATTTAATCACCTGTCCCACGAGGAACCCGTAGGTTTGCTTCTTTCCGGCTCGATACTGCTTCACGGCGTCGGCGTTCGCCTCGAGGACCTTCGTCACGGCCGTCTGCACCGCGCCTTCGTCGTCGATCCGCGCGAGCCCTTCGGACGCCACGATCTCGTCGGCGGCGCGGCCCGCCGTGTACATCTTCTCGAACACTTCCTTCGCCGTCGGCCCGCTGATAGTGCCCGAGTCGACGAGCCGGATCAAGCCCGCGAGCGCGCCGGGGGTGAGCGGCACGTCTTCGATCGACAGGCCGAGCTCGTTCATCTTCCGCGTGACCTCGCCCATGATCCAGTTGCTGGCCGCCTTGGGATTGGCCGAGGCAGCCGCGGTCTCCTCGAAGAACGTCGCCAGGGCCGACGACTGCGTCAGCACACCCGCGTCGTAATCGGGAATCGCGTACTGGGCGACAAAGCGGCGCCGGCGCGCATCGGGGAGTTCGGGCAGGACGCGGCGCAGCCCCTCGATCCAGTCGGTCGTAATCATCAGCGGCGGAAGGTCGGGTTCGGGGAAGTATCGGTAATCGTGCGCCTCTTCCTTGCTCCGCATCGACACGGTCCGGCCCGTACCTGGATCGAACAACCGCGTCTCGTGCGTCACGCGGTCGCCCGATTCGAGCCGCGCGATCTGCCGCCCGATTTCAAACTCGAGGGCGCGCTGCACGTTCCTGAACGAGTTGATGTTCTTGATCTCTGTTTTGACTCCGAGCTCCTGCACGTCGCCCGGCCGCACCGAGATGTTCGCATCGCAGCGGAGGCTGCCCTCCTCCATGTTGCCGTCGGTAACGCCGGTCGCCACCAGGATGGCCCGCATGCGGCTGAAGTACTCTGCCGCGTCGGCGGCCGATCGCACGTCAGGATGGCTGACGATCTCGATGAGCGGCACGCCGCTGCGATTGAAATCGAGCGCGGTCGTGCGGTCCGAATCGGGCAAGCCTTCGTGCAGCGACTTTCCCGCGTCTTCTTCCAGATGGACGCGGATGATGCCCACGCGCTTGGATTCGCCGCGCGACTCGAACTCGAGGGCGCCATCGGTCGCCAGCGGCCGATCGTACTGGGAGATCTGATAACCCTTCGGCAGGTCGGGGTAGAAATAGTTCTTGCGGGCGAAGATGGACGTTTCGTGAACGGTGCAGCCGAGCGCGAGCGCCGCTTTGACCGCCAGTTCAACCGCGCGCCGGTTGAGAACCGGCAGCGCCCCGGGCAGCCCCAGGCATACCGGACAGGTGTGCTGGTTCGGCGGCGCTCCGAACGTCGTGCTGCATCCGCAGAATAACTTGCTGTGCGTCCGAAGCTGGGTATGGATCTCGAGGCCGATGACGGGAACGTAATCCATTGCAGAGTGCCGATTTCCGAATGCCGATGTTGCGACTGCCGATTGGCGGTTGAGTTTACTGATTGCCGATTGTAATCGACATCAATCGGCATTCAGCAATTGGCGGTCAGCATCTGGCGATCGACAATATCAATCGACAATCGGCAGTCTCAATCGACACTCGGCAATCGAAAAATCGGCACTCGCAAATCGGCCATCTGCCATGGGTCATCGCTAGAGTGCGGCGATGACCCGGCGGAAGGCCTCGACCACGAGCGGGTCGAATTGGCTGCCGCTGCAGCGCTCGAGCTCGAGCAGCGCCTCGGCGGGGGTCATGGCGTCGCGGAACAGGCGCGGCCGCGTCATCGTGTCGTAGGCATCGGCGACGCATACAATCCGGGCGCCGACGCAGACGTCTCCCGCGTGTATGCCATCCGGATAACCGAGTCCGTCCATCCGCTCGTGAGCATGTCGGACGATCGGGAGCGCAGACTCGAGGTAAGGAACCTGGCCGACAAGGTCGCTCCCGATTGCCGGGTGCCGGCGGATCAGGAACAGCTCCTCGACGGTGAGCGGCGCGGGCTTGCGCAGAATCGCCTCCGGCACCACGAGCTTGCCGACGTCATGCAGGAGCGCTCCATGCTCTATCGCACCGAGCGCTTCGTCCGGCATGCCGAACATCCGCGCCACGCTTGCGCAGAGCGCCGCGACCCGATAGCCATGCGCGTAGGCCTCCCGGTCGGCCAGCATCAGCATCGAGACCATCGCGTCGAGCGACTCGTCGTTGTCGACATGAAGTGCCGTGATCGCATCGTTCAGGCGCGCACGTCGAATCTCCATCTCCTGCTCGAGCGACTCCCGCCACCGCCGCGCGTCCCATGCCGACCGATGCCATTCGAGTCCCCGCGTGACCGCTTCCTGCAGGCGGTCGCGGCCGAACGGCTTCGTCAGGTAATCGATGGCTCCCTGGCGCAGCGTCTGCACCGCCGGCGCCACGTCCTGCACGCCCGTCGCCATGATCACCGCGGTCTCGGGATAACGCTGGCGGATTCGCTGCGCGAGCCAGATCCCGTCATGTCCCGGCATCCGGATGTCGCACAGTGCGACCGCGGGTTTCGACGTCTCGAGCCGCCGGAGCGCCTCCTCCGCGTTCGACGCGGTAATGACGGAGTAGCCGCCTGACTCGAGCCACCGCGACATCAGGTCCCGCACGTTGTTCTCGTCGTCCACGATGAGCACCGTCTGCGAGCGCGGCGACGGCTCGGCCGTGGCAACGGTCTTCCGCGGATGTTTCGCGCCCATTACGCTCCTGCCCTCACGTCATCCGCAATCCCTGAGTCATCGGACAGCACGACCGGGTCGCGGCGGCGGGTGATCGTCGCGCCCAGATCGAGACGTTCGAGCCGGCGGTAGAGCGCGCGGCGGCTGAGCCCGAGCATCTTCGCCGCCGCCTTCTTGTTGCCGCCGGCCCGGACGAGCGCGCGCTGGATGTGATCGCGCTCGACCGTGACGAGCAGATCCTTGTCGGCCACCGCCTGGGCGGAGCGCTCCGCGTCGCCGCTCGAGGCAGGTGGCCGCAACGCTGGTGGCGGCATGCTGACGGCCAGCTCGCGCTCGGTAATGAAGTCTTCGTCGGCAAGGATGCACGCCCGCTCAATCACATTCCGCAGCTCGCGCACGTTGCCGTCCCAGTCGCCCGATGCGAGCAGGCGTTCGGCACCCGGGGTCAGTCCTGATACCGGCTTCTGCAGCCGCTCGGTCGTTTCGCGCACGAACGCGGCAGTCAAGTACGGAATGTCCTCGCGGCGATCGCGAAGTGCCGGCAGCTTCACTTCGACGATGTTCAGGCGGTAGTAGAGATCGCTGCGGAACCGCCCGGCAGCCACCTCGGTGCGCAGGTCGCGGTTGGTCGCGGCGATCACGTGCACGTTGACGCGCCGGGCTTCGAGCGATCCGACACGGTGCACTTCCCCGAGCTCCAGCACGCGAAGCAGCTTCGCCTGCACCGTCGCCGGAAGCTCGCCGATCTCGTCGAGGAACAGCGTCCCGCCATCGGCCAGCTCGAACAGACCCGGTTTGTTGTCGGTGGCCCCGGTGAAGGCGCCGCGCATGTGCCCGAACAGCTCGCTTTCGAAGAGTGTCTCCACCACCGCCGAACAGTTGATGGTGATGAAACGCCGATCGCTGCGCGGACCGATCTGATGCAGGGCGCGCGCGACCAGCTCCTTGCCGGTCCCGGTCTCGCCGGTGACCAGCGCGGTGCGCACGTGAGGCGCCAGGCGGCGGATCATGCCGAACAGTTCCTGCATCACCGGGCCGCGGCCAATCATGCCGCAGAATTCCAGCCGTTTGGCGACGTCGGTGTCGAGCGCGAGAATGCTGCGACGGCGATCGAGGTCGTCGCGGATGGCGGTGAGCAGCTGCTCGAGTCTGGCGAAGTCGAGCGGCTTGCTGAGATAGTCCATCGCCCCGAGTTTGATCGCTTCGACGGCGGTGTCGACCGTCGCGTAGCCGGTCATCAGCACGGCCTGGCAGCGTGGATCGATCTCGCGGATCGCGCGGATCACGTCGAGTCCGCCGATGTCGGGCATCCGCAGATCGACCATCGCCACATCGGCGTGACGCGTCTGCAGCAGCGCGATCGCCTCACGGCCGCCCGAGCACGCCATCACATCGAATCCGGCGCGCCGGGCGAACCGGCTCACCACGTCGAGAATGCCCTGCTCGTCGTCGACGACGATGAGCATCGGCTGCTGACCTGTCATACAAACTCCTTGGAAACGGCTTTGACCGCGGAACGAATGGCACGCAACTGAAGCGGCGGGGCGAGAACGGCGCGGGCGCGTTCGCGTCCAAACCGATCCACTTCGCCGTCTTCCGACGAGAACGACACGAGCACGAGCGCGAGCGCCGGGCGCTCGGCGAATGCCGCGCGCCACGCCGTCAGGTCGGCCCCGAGGATCGAGCGATCGATGAAGGCGAGCGATGGAATGCGCTGCCGTACAGCCTGCAGCGCGTCGGCACTCGATCCCGCGGTGACCACGCTGTAGCCCCACCCGGCCAGCGCGGCGGCGAGGTAGTCGCGCTCCCCCTGCTCCGCCTGCGCGACCAGAATCATCTCGCTCGCGGGTTCCTCGATCCGCGCCGGCAAGAGCAGAGCGAATGTCGTTCCCCCGTTCACCACGCTGTGCACCGAAATGTGGCCGCCGTGATCGCGGACGATGCCGTAGCAGATGCTGAGACCGAGTCCGGTGCCTTCGCCCACCTGACGGGTCGTGAAGAACGGGTCGAAGACGCGCGACAGGTTCTCGGGTTCGATGCCGTGCCCGCTGTCGCGGATGAACACCTCGACCGCGCCTGCTTCGCGGTCGTACTTCGCGCCGATGTGCAGCCGCTTGACCGGCTGGCCGCGCATCGCCTGTTCGGCGTTCAGAACGAGGTTGAGCAGCGCCTGCTGCAACTGGCTGCCGTCGGCGACGACCGTGGGCAGATGCGGCTCGAAGTCGGTGATGAGGTCGATGCCGTTCAGCCGCAGCTCGTAGGAGCGCAGGGAAATCACGCGGCCGAACAGATCCGCGACGTCCTGCTCCGTGCGTGCGGCGGTCTGCCGGCGCGCGAACGCCAGCAGGTTTCGCACGATGCGCGCCGCGCGCTCGGACTCCTCGGCGATCCGCCGCAGATCCTGCGCCAGCTCGGCCGCCGGCCGAACCTCGCGCGCGTCGTCCAGCTCGTCTTCGAGCAGCTGCGCGTAGCCGATGACGCTGGTCAGCGGATTGTTCAACTCGTGCGCGACGCCGGCGACGAGTTGCCCGATCGCCGACAGCTTCTCGGCCTGGAGCAGTTGCGCCTGTGTCGAGCGCAAGCGCTCGAGCGCGGCGATCGAGCGGGCGTTGGCAAGCGCGAGCTCGTCGCTCATCTGCTGCATCCGCCTGGCGCTGTGAATGTCATCGGTGACGTTCTTCGCGACCTGGACGACAGACGCGCCGCCGTGACCGCCGGCGACCGGAAAGGTCGTCACGCTGAAGATCTGGCCATCGGGCCGGGTCACCTCGGTGCGGGTCCCGATCTGATCGAGCGCGCGCGTGATCGCGCAGTCGCCATCGCACGGGGCGCAGAAGCCAACCTCGTGGCAGGTCGCGCCGCGCAGTTGGGTGACGCTGCGCCCCATCAGCGCGGCCAGCGCGGTGTTGCCGCGCAGCAGCCCGCCGCCGCCGTCGAACACCCCGATCGGATCGCTGATCGCGTCGAACGTTTGTTCCCATTCGCGCTTGCCGCGGCGGACCGAGTCGTGCAGCCGCGCGTTCTGGATAGCGACGCCAATCTGCCCCGCGATCACCGCGATGAGCCGCTGATCCCCGGCGCCGAAACGCCCCGCTCTCTCCGAACCGACGGTCATCGTCCCGAGCAGGTCGTCCCCCGCGAGAATAGGCACCGAGATCGAGCTGAGCACCGGCAGCGGCTCTCCGGAGCCGGGTGGAACGAACTCGCGAAGGTCGTCGACGACGACCGCCGTTCGCGTGGCGATGACCTGATCGTTCGGGCGCCGAATCCCCTTCGCATCGCTCCAGATGTTCCTCATGATCGGCGGCCCGACGAACGCCTTCTCCCGGAACTCGCCGGTTGCCTCATCCTTGATGCAGAGCGAGCCGGCGAGGGTGTTCATCGCGCGAATCGTGCACTGGAGTGCGCCGAACAGCACGTCATCGAGCTCGAGGGATCGCGCGATCCCGTCGGCAATCTCGTTGATCGTCTGGAGCTCCCAGACCAGCCGCCGGTTGTCGAGATTCATGCGCCGCCGTTCGAGAGCGCGCTCGACCGTCGCCAGGAGGTGACCGATGTCGAACGGCTTCTGCACGATCGCGAACGCGGACAGCTCGTACGACGGGAACGCCGACGACAACGACCCGCCGGCCGACATGACCACGATTTCGGTATCCGGACTGGCGGTCTTGATTCGCCGGATCGCATCGAGCCCCGCCTCCGATCCCGGCGTGAGGCCGATGAGCGCCACGTCGAACGGGTCATCGCTCACGGCGGTGGTGGCCGCCGCCACCGAGGTGGCCGCCACCACACGGTACCCGCGCGCTGCCGCGGCGTCCGACAGCGTACGCAACAGCGCCGCGTCGTCGTCGACGAGAAGAATCGAAACCTGATTTGTCATCATGGGTCGCTCCCGGCGCCGGATCGCGGACCGGATGTGCGAGCCACTGGCAAGAGCCGCGCCGAAGCCGCGCACGGTGCGCGCAGCCTGAATGTGCGGTGATTTGAAGGACTTATCGGAGGTTCGCGACCTGAAGACGGCGCCGGTGTTTCATTTCTGAAGCGCGGATATGTTTCGAGAATGAAACGACTATTCTCCCAGGCCGTACTTCTTCATCAGGCGCCACATCGTCGTACGGCTGATTTGCAGCTCGCGGGCGGCGGCGCCGATTTCGCCGGCATGGCGCGACAGCGTCGCCACCAGCATCTCGCGATCGGCTCGCTCGCGCGCCGCCGCCACCGTGCCTTCCGGCGCGGGCGGTGGCGAGGGCGGAGCGGCGACTTCTTCGGGAAGATCGTCCGGTTGCAGCTCGGGTGAGCGCGCGATTGCGACGGCGCGTTGAATGACATGTTCGAGTTGACGAACGTTGCCAGGATACGAATAGGTCTCGAGCAGCTCCCACGACCGGGCGCTGCAGCCCGTCACCCCCACCGGAGCGCCGTAGCGCGAGAGGAAGTATTCGGCGAGCAACCGCACGTCACCCGTGCGCTCGCGCAGGGGCGGCATGTGGATGCGATGAACGTTCAACCGGTAATACAGGTCGCCGCGAAACTCGCCGGCGTCGACCGCGTTCTTCAAGCCGACGTTCGTCGCCGCCACGAATCGCACGTCGACGCGGCGGCAGTCGTTCTCGCCAATCCTGCGGACCTCACCCGCTTCGAGCGCGCGAAGAAGCTTGGCCTGCAGCGCCTTCGACATGGCGCCGATTTCGTCGAGGAACAGCGTGCCCCCCGAGGCGTGTTCGATCAGTCCGGCGCGCGCGGCCTCCGCGCCCGTGAACGCGCCCTTGCCGTGACCGAACAACTCATTTTCGAGCAGCGACTCGGTGACCGCGGCGCAGTTCAACGCGACGAACGGACGCTCGGCGCGCGCGCTGCCCGCGTGGATCGCGCGCGCGGCGAGTTCCTTTCCAGTCCCCGTTTCGCCGGTGATGAGAACTGTCCCCGGCGCGGGCGCCGCGCGCCGGATCAGCTCCTTCGCCTGCTTCATCGGCGCGCTCTCGCCGATCAAAGCGTCGATCGGACCGCCGGCGCGGATGTGCCGTTGCAGGAGGTCTACCTGACGAGCCAGTTGACGGCGCTCGGCGGCGCCACGGACGCGCATGAGAAGCTCGTCCCGGAAGAACGGCTTCTGCACGAAGTCGACGGCGCCGAGCTTCATGGCTTCCACGGCGGTGTCGACCGTGCCGAAGCCGGTCATGATGATGAACACCGAATCGACACGTGCCTCACGCAACCGCCGGAGCACATCGAGCCCCGACATACCCGGCATCCGCATGTCCGAAAGGATGACGTCGAAGCCGCCCTCGCGCGCCGCGGTGAGCCCCTCTTCACCGGACAGCGCCGTCTGGACGGTGTATCCTGCTGACTTCAGCGTCCGCGACATGCTCTCGCGGACCGCCGCATCGTCGTCGATGAGCAGAATGCGTGGCATTCGGCGCTAAGTCTACAACGGGCGCGATCCGATAAATCCTGTATGAAGTGGTGGTCGTGCGTCCCTGCCGTGGTCCTGGTTGCGGCCGCCGCGTGTTCACCGCCGGCGGTCCCTGGCACGCGCTCTTCCGGCGCACCGCAACTCCCAGCCCACATTCGCATCGGCGCGAAGGAGGGCAACCGGGTCACGATTCGCAAAGTGCCGTTCGAAGAGTACGTTCAGGCGACGGCGCTGTCCGAGTTCGCTCCGCCGGCAGGAGATGCGGCAACGGTCGAGCGGATGCTCGAAGTTCAGGCGATCATCGCCCGCACGTACGCGCTGGCGCAGCTCGGGCGACACGGCGCGGACGGCTTCGACCTCTGCTCCACCACCCACTGTCAGCTTTATGACCCGTCGCGCCTGCAGACCTCACGATGGGCGGCGCAATCGAAGGATGCCGTCCAGCAGACCGCGGGTCGTGTGTTGTGGTACGACGGTGCGGCAGCCTCGGCGGTGTTCCACGCCGACTGCGGCGGACGTACGAGTCGCGCCGACGACGTGTGGGGCGGCGTAGGCCGACCCTACCTCACATCGATCCTCGACGACGGCCCTGCGGAGCGCGCACATTCGGCGTGGAAGTACGAAGCGACACGCACCGCCGTTTTGCGCGCGCTGAACGCCGACCCGCGCACCCGGGTTGGGGTGCGCCTCGAGGGGCTGCAGGTGATGGAGCGCGACGGCGCCGGCCGCATCGAGCGGATCGCGCTGCATGGAGCGTCGGAGCGAATCGTTCGCGGTGAAGAAGTCCGCGAAGTGTTGTCAGCGGCCTTTGGCGCCAGATCGATTCGAAGCACCCGGTTCGACGTCGCCCCGCTCGGTCAGACGTTCGTCTTCGAAGGGCGCGGCTTCGGACATGGCGTCGGGCTCTGCCAGGCAGGGGCGCTCGCCCGAATCCGAGCCGGACAGAAGCTATCCACCATCCTCCAGACCTACTTCCCGGGTACGAAGATCGTTACCCTCCGTCGCCCGGCACGTTAGGGGGCGCGCGCCGCCCGCAATATAATAAGGAACGATCCTGCGGCCCTGCAGCCGGATCCCCAGCGAAGCGTAAACGTTCCGGCAATCTGTGGCGTAATCATGACAGGAGCTCAGGCAGCCGGTCTTCATGGCCGCGAAGCGGACAGCGCCGCCGCATCGGCCGTCAAGGCGATGCAGGCGGATGGCCGCCATGCCGAAGCCCGGGAGCGGTATTCAGAACTGGTGGGCAGGCACCAGCGGCGCGCTTCGCGCATCGCCTTTCACTACCTGCGCGATGCCGCCGAAGCCGACGAAGCCGTGCAAGATGCGTTCGTGAAGGCGTATCAGCACCTTAATTCGTTTCGAGAAGAGCTGCCGTTCGAGGTGTGGTTCACGCGCATCCTGATCAATGGATGCCTCGACCGCATCAAGGCGCGTACCCGCCGCGAGAAATGGGTGGCGCCGATGCCCGACGGCCCGACCGGAGAGCGGGACTTCGGTGAACGCGTAGCAGGCGGCGGCCCGTCGCCCGAAGAGCAGCTGTTGTCGCGGGAGCGCCGAGAGACACTGGCGCGAGCGCTGGCGCGGCTTCCGGAACGTCAGCGCTCGGTGTTCATGCTGAGTCACTACGAAGGCTGCACGTCGCGCGAGGTCAGCGCGCTGACCGGGCTGAACGAGTCGACGGTGCGCGTGCATCTGTTCCGCGCCATTCGCAAGCTGCGCGCGCTCCTGGCGGAAGGGACCGTGAGCGGGATGACCGTGGAGAAACAACGTGTCAATCATTAACCGGTTGAGAATGAGCGCTCATCTCGACGAAGCTGCTCTAGTCTCGCTCTGGACCGATGCGACGCTCGCCGCCAAGGCCGCCGTGCACCCGCATCTCGAGCGCTGCCCGGCCTGCCGCCACCGGTTCGCCGAACTGGGATCCCTCCTGGTTACGATGCGCGTCGATGCGGTGTCCGAGGCCGACGAGCATTTCTCCGCAGAGCGCCTCGCGGCGCAGAACGCGCAGATCTTCCGGCGGCTGGAGGCCGCGGAGCGGCCGGCGCGCGTGATCGCGTTTC
>Ga0207674_10004061_pt1 | contig 17739 bp, 21 predicted proteins | sample KBSCornC72_FD_184303 | JGI IMG/M metagenome (GOLD analysis project Ga0207674, IMG submission 184303) | Corn rhizosphere microbial communities from Kellogg Biological Station, Michigan, USA - KBS Corn C7-2 (SPAdes) (version 2) | ecosystem: Host-associated > Plants > Roots > Rhizosphere > Soil ... | reverse complement strand
TTCGCCGCATCAATGTGTGTGAGTGCGCATGTACTGAAGAGCATCCCGCTGTGTGTCCGAGGACCACCCGGGGCGCTCTTTTTTTGCTTGCACAAGCGGGAATTCTTCTCTATCTCTACCGCGAGAAATCTGATACAATGAGAGTGGAGAGAACGGAAAGCTGTTCTCTCTGGAATATCCAAGCGGAGTCGAAGAGTTTGTTCTTAGAGAGAACATCCTCTCATGTATCGCAAGACGGAGGTTATTTCTTATGGCCAATAAAGATCAGAAGCAGAAAAAGGAACTGAAAGCCGCGCCGAAATCGAACAAGCAGAAAAAGGAAGCGGCCCGTGAGAAAAAAGCAGCGAAGGCGAGCAAGTCCTTATAGCATAGAGAACCCTGGTCGATGGGCTCCAGCATTCGCCTGGCGGAGAAGCCTGGGAAGCATAAAGGCACGTGCGTACCTGCTCCCAGGCTTTTCTGTCTATAGAGGAGATTTGACCAGATGAGCATATAGGCATTGAAAACTTCTCTGGAAAAGCTGTGAATTACTCTGATTTTGCGTTTGATCCTTTTTTAGCATAATAGAAGCATTGTTGAAGAGAACCGATGTTCTAGAATATGAAAAAGCCTGAAAAGGATCTGGCTGTCCTGAATAGTTTTGCGTTACAGGGAACACACTTGACACCTTTGCTACAATGCGGATAGGATGCCATCCGAGGCGAGAACATGCGTATTCAGGGCAGAGGCCAGGTTTCTCCCGGCAGCGCTGGGCAGGACGCGAAAGAATGGGGGGGCGTATGCAATCGAAATTCCATGACAACACAAACCGACACGAGCGAGAACAGCGATCAGGTATGGCTCGCCCCAACGGGGATGTGTACGCTGAACAGAATGACCAGTGGGCTGTCCTACGGCATGAGGTGGAGGGAGAAGATATGAGGTGGCAAGAGAAACCGGACAGTTCTGACTGGGAATATGAGCGGCGTGACACCGATGAAGACGCCATTTCTGCTCAGTTGTCCTATAGCGAACTGGAAGAGGCCGAGAACCAGGTTGATATCGTGGTGGTCGGCGTAGGTGGTGCTGGCATGAATGCGGTCAACCGCATGATTGATACGCATGTGCGCGGGGTACGCTTTATTGCGATGAATACCGATGCGCAGGTTCTTTCGCTCTGTGAGGCACAGGATCGCATCTGCCTGGGTCAGCATTATACCAAAGGGCTGGGCGCGGGCGGCATTGCGACGGTTGGCGCGCGCGCGGCAATGGAGAGCTCGGGGGAGATCCGCGCCGGGCTGGGCGAGGCCGATCTGGTCTTTATCGCTGCCGGAATGGGCGGCGGGACGGGGACCGGAGCTGCTCCAGTCGTGGCCTCGATTGCGAAAAAAATGGGCGCTTTGACCGTTGGAATTGTGACGCTGCCTTTCGCATTTGAGGGGTCGCGCAGACGTCGCGCCGCCGAGGAGGGCCTGGCCGCTCTCTGCTCGGAAGTGGACGCGATTATCACCGTTCCCAACGATCGCCTGCTCGCGCTGATCGGGCGTGAGCGCACGCTTTCAGAGTCGTTCAAGGTGGCCGATGATGTGTTGCGTCAGGGTGTTCAGGGCATTGCCGAAGTCATCAAGGTGCCTGGACTGGTCAACGTGGATTTCGCCGATGTGCGCAGCGTTTTGCGCCAGGCCGGGACCGCGTTGATGAGCATTGGGCAGGGTCAGGGGCGCAATCGCGCGCAGCACGCTGCTGACGAAGCCATCGCTGGCGGCTTTCTGAATGTTTCGATTCGCGGGGCGCAGCGTGTGCTGTTCAATATCAGCGGCGGCGAGGATATGACGCTGTTCGAGGTGAACGAGGTTGCCGAGCAGATTGGCAGCGCGATCCATGATACAGCGGATATCACTTTCGGTGCGGTAATTGATCCCGCGCTCAGGGATACTATTCGCGTGACCCTGATCGCTGCGGGCATGCCGGAGGCGCACACGGCCCAGATCCCGAAGATTCATATGGAACCGTCAGCCAGAACGGCAAATGCCGGGTACGCAGCTCCGGTCGCGCGCCAGTACAGCCCGGCGGTTCCTACCGGGCGCGAGCAGGCTCCCAGGCCAGTGCCGCAATCTCAGCCGCGTGCTGTCGAAAGCAAAGCGCCTGAGCGAGCCATGCCTGAGCCGCCGACACAGCCCACGAAGTACACGGAGCGTGCTGCTCGTCCGCTTGGGCGGCCACAGCGCAGCCTCGACGATTTGCGCGGCTTGCGCAGCATGGGGCAGCGCCAGGAGGCCCGGCGCGCTGGCAACCAGCCGGAAGAGATGGCGGAAGTCGAAATGCCGCATTTCTTGCGGAGGTTTGAGTAGAGGGAGAATGTGAGCAAAACAGGCAATCCGCATCGCTCACATTCTCTTTTTATATGTAAAGCGAATCTATCTCTGTGAATGTAGCCCCTTGTGCGCGGCCCGTGGTCCCACGGGCCGCGCACAAGGGGCTACATTCACAGATCTTGTGTATTATTCGGACTGAGTCTCTTCAGAAGCGGGAGTGCGCCCGCGCTCACCGCCTTTTTTGCCAATGCGCGAGTAGAATTCCGATCCCTGCTGGCGCTTCGTCGATTCGCCGCCCTTTTTGCCAATCTCAGCGTAGAACTGAGGGCCGCGTTTCTCCTTGACGGTCTGTCCGCCTTTCTTGCCGATGCGGGAATAGAATTCCGGGCCATATTTTTCGCGCACAGCCTGTCCGCCGCGTTTGGCTTTCTGAGAACCCGGCTCCGGCCCACGTTTATGATTCACCATTGAAAGTTCCGCCCTTCTTTAACTTCTTGACCACTTAAACCCGACAACCCTCAAGCGGTGAGACATCCACCTCTACAGAACAACCCGTGATATCTCTATGCTGGGCGACGTTCCGCCGCCAGCGCGACACGGTTTGCGATTAACGCAGCCGTGCTGCCAGCGCCAATGCCATTATCGATATTAACAACAGTGAGACCAGGTGCGCAGGTTTGCAGCATGGTGAGCAGCGCGGCCACGCCGTTGCCACCCATGCCATAGCCAACTGAGGTCGGCAGACCGATCACCGGAACCGGCACCAGCCCGGCTACCACCGAAGGAAGCGCGCCATCCATGCCAGCCGCGACGATCAAGACATCGACGCCGCTGGCGAGCAGATCCCGCAACGGCTCTAGCAACCGGTGCAGGCCAGCCACACCAACATCATAGATGCGTGTGACCTGGCAGCCCATCTCTTCGGCGATCAACGCGGCCTCCTCAGCCATCGGGACATCGGATGTGCCGGCGCTCAACACGCCGACGCGCCCACCCGTTGGTTCAGGCGTGTAACCAGGCTGATAGATGACCAGCGCGCGCGAATCCTCGCGCACCCGCAGCGTCTCGGCCTGAAATTCCTGGCGCAAAGCCACGAGCGTTTCGGGGCGCACCCGGCTGATGATCGCGCGTCCACTGCCTTCTAAGAGGCTGTGCGCCATCGCGATTACCTGTTGCGTGGTCTTCGTTTCCGCGAAGACCACCTCCGGGACGCCCTTGCGCCGCTCGCGCGTGGGATCGGGACGAATCTCGATCCGCGCTGACTCGTGCGTGACATCTGCTGACGGGTCTGCCTCGTCACGCAGCCTGGCCTGGTTTGCCTGCTTCTGTGTAAAAACTTCCTGATTCACCATCTGGCCGAGCCAGTTTAGCTGATCGTGTGTGTCGTGATTCACCTGCCAATACTTTCCTTATCTAGAAGAGGACATCATTCCTGTCTATCATCTCAATGAGGTTCAGTCTAGCACAGTCAACACTGATCAGCAAGCAAGCTCAAGCCTCCTGTCGCTTTTTACGAAAAACCGCAAGTATGGTTCCTATGTTATACTGTACTGGAGACTCCAAATATTCCTTGCTTCTTTCGGGCAGGAATCGCCTCAATCCCCTTTGCAGGCCGATTGAAGCGTCTAGTACCCTTAGCTGTGGATAAAATGGTAAGTGGTTAATTTGAGATATGATGAAGAGTATTTTCCCAAAACAAATCCCCTGCATGCTGGCTCTGATGGCGCTGTTGACGCTGGCGGCATGTGGATCAGCGCAGTCGGTCAGCATGGGAGGCCCTCCGCAGACTGTCACGGTTAGCCAGCGCTTTCAAGCTCAGGCTCCGATGATGCCAACCGTTGCGCCCTATCGTTGCGGTGCCTGGGCCTCCACAAACGCACCTGCTCCTGGCGATACGATCACCATTTATGCGAAAGTGACGCATCAGAACCTGGGCGTGGCGAATATACCCGCGACGGCCACAGTGCATTTTCATAGCGGCGATGCCAGTCTGGGCCAGGCCAGCAGCGATTCAGGCGGTTATGTGACCTTTACGCTGCCGTTGCAGGGGCGGCAACCCGCTCTAAAGCCGGCGACGGTAGATATCACCTTTACCGGTCTATCGAGTGGCGTGCTGACCTGCACGGCCTTTTTCACGCCTGAGTAAGCGTCTGACAGACGGGGCAGAAGTGCGCGGTCCGCTGGGCGATCACCTGGCTGGCGATCGGACCGCCGCAACGGGTGCAGAGCTTGATTTCGCCTGCTTTGTGATAGGCTTTGAGATGTTCATAGTTCTCGCCCAATTCGCCTTGCAGGCCGCGATAGCCGCTAAACGTCGTGCCGCCGAACTCAATCCCTTTCGTGAGGACTTCAACGATGGCTTTGTGTAGCCTGACCAGTTCATCCTGTGTGAGTGAGTTAGCGGGGCGCATTGGATGGATGGCAGCATCGAATAGCGCCTCGTCAGCGTAAATGTTGCCGAGACCCGCGACCGTCTCTTGAGCGAGCAGAACCGCCTTGATTAGTCCTTTGCGCGTGGAGAGATGGCTAGCCAGCTCTGCGACGGTAAATGCCGCGCTCAATGGCTCTGGTCCTAGTCCTGCCAGGGCCTCGTCCTCGCGTTCAGCCTCCCAGAGTTCGATACGCCCAAATTTGCGCGCGTCGTTGAAAAGCAGCCGTCGACCATCGACGAGATCAAAACAAACGCGGCAGTGAGAGAGTTCCGCTGGATCGTAGTAGATTGCCTCCGTTTCGCGTACAAGGACCGACGCGCTCGCCGGGTTTTGTGCAGGGGCGAGATAGCTGAAATCCGGCCCTCTGGTACTCCAGACCGTCGGGTTGGTGGTGCGCGTTTGCGTGTCGATGGTCCAGCCGGGCGGCAAGAGATAGAGGTTGCCGGTCATGCGCCGATGGATGGTCATGAGCAGTTCGGGGTTTCCTAAGCGTCCCAGATCGAAGAGCAAGTATTTGCCGCGTCTGCGCACCTGGAGAATGCGCTGGCCCGCGAGCAGGGCGCGGAAGGTTGCCGGGTCGGGCAGGCCAATCGTGCGCTCCCAGAAGATCTGCACATCGCCAATCTCGGCCTCCAGCACACTTGCGCGTAACTGGCGCGCGGTAAACTCAACTTCGGGTAATTCAGGCATCAGACAACCCCACTTTCTTTACTTGCATGGAAAAAGCTCTGGCGAGCGTTGGGCACGATTTATCCGCTCACTCAGGCAGGATCAATGGTCACGCCATCGGCGTTTGGCGTGACCTGCCAGGCGCGATAGCCGGTTTCCAGATCTTCAATCAGGGTTTCAGCAGGTAGCGTACGCAACCGCTTGACCACCCAGAGATCACCAGACGCGCCTGAAAGATTGCCAACTATAGCGAAGAGAATATAGGGTGAGAGCGTGGGCGCAAGTAGCGTGAAGATGATCCCGGCCAGCGTAATCACCACGAGCGGCGCAAGACCGATCACCAGGTAGTAATTGCGCGGAAAGACCTGATCTTTGGCGCTGCAATAGAGGGCAAGCGGCAGCCTGGTCCCGAAGTAGGGTTTGCCACCCCAGAGCGCGAATGCGGCCCCATGTATCAGCTCGTGGATCGGCAAGATCACGAAGTAGCTGACGATATTGATGAGAAACCAGAGAAAAATCACTCCGCCGTTGAGCGACGCTCCGTGTTGCCCGGTGCGCCAGATATAAGCGAGCAAATTCAGGACGATAAAAAAGATGCCGCCCCACGCGAGTAGTTTCAGGCTCAAAGAGGCCATTGGGAGCATTTGTTCAGGCTCCAGCAAAGCCAACTCATCGACCTGGCTCAACCTGCCAGCATCGGCGGTGGCCTGTAAAGCGGCGCGTCGTTGGGGGTGGAAGCGATCAATAATAGTCATCGACAAAGTGTTTTCTCCAGGAGCGTTCAGGTTTCCAGGATTATGAGATCTTGTACTCAACATTGTACCACACTCGACCATGAGAGGAAGATATGTGCATGTTATACTATGGATATGGATGATTGGCAGGCTAGCAACCGGGAGCGAAAACCATGAAACGTCGTTCTACGAACGTGAAACATCCGCAAATCTGGAAATGGTTGATCGTCATTTGTGCCGTATTCTGGATCATCTTTGCTTTCTTCTTATGGAATGCCGACATTCCCTTTGAAATTGTCAGCATGGCGTTGATTATCGTGCTGGCGTTATCGGCGCTGGTGGTCGCCCTGGCCTGGGCATACCAGCATAATGTCTGATTAGATTGGCCACAAAAAATCTCCTCTATCCATTGGCAGGAGACAGGTAGCGAAAAAGCGTACATTGGCTTCTGCGAGTAGCGAGTTTTTGGATTTTTCCCTTCAAGCGCATCGACAGCGTGCAAGCAGAGTAATCTCCCTCGAATTTTTCCACTTTTGCTAACTCTAGCAAAACCGCCATTTCCCTCTTGACCTGGAGTTAACGCTGGGAATACCTCTCCCAGAGGCTCACAGTTTTTGCTTATGATACTTCCCCGCATCTTTTCCGTTCTTAATATTGTTGGGTACCTATCTATTGAGGCAGGGCCAACACTGTTTTTTTCATTGTTTGCCAATTTGCAGGGAGGTATCCTTTTATGCACATTACTTCTATTTCGATCTCGACGCCAGTCCTGGTGGCGATTCTACTTGCGGTGATCATTATCGGGGTGGTTTTGCGTGTGCTTTCCTCTTCCCGGCGCAGACAACGCACGGGGGGACAGCCTCAGCGCAGGCGGAGCAGACGTTCACCATTGCGTACGCGCGCGGGCAAACCCGACCATGGCGCACTTATAGCTAAACGGCACGGGCACGAGCGCAGTTCTGAATGGCCGCGTGTGGAGAAAGAGCATTTACAGCGCGAGCCGGGTTGCAGGGTCTGTGGTTACGAGGGACGAGGTGTGCAGGTTCATCATATCAAACCATTTCATCTCCATCCTAATCTGGAGCTTGATCCGAACAATCTGATTACGCTCTGTGAGATCAAGGGGCGAGACCATCATTTGCTGATTGGACACCTGGACGATTGGGAGTCATACAATCCCAATGTGCGTGACGATGTCAAACGCTATCACAAGAAAACCGATGCCCAGATTCGCGAGAACAAAGACTGGCAAAAAGAAGTGGCGCGTCGTCCTTCCGGGGTTGCTAGATAAATGCATGCGAATGATTGTCTGTGGGGCTGGGAATATTTTGCTCGCGCGCAGACGATTCGTGGACGCCAGATTGCCGCGTGTGTTATAATCATAGACGCGGCAGTGTAAGCAGGACCTCTTCCCAACGTGATCTGTTTGGGAGAGGTTTGTGAGAAGCACTGATATTCCAGATAATCCAGACAGAGTAGATATAGGCGAAAGGGGTCTTTAACTCATGCCAAAAAAGGGTGAACTTTCAAAAACGGCGCGTGCTTCGCTGGCAAACCGCGAAGAGCTTAACCACCTGACCGATCGTATTTGCGAAAAATGCGGCGAGGCGATCATGTTGAAAGAGCTGCAACCGGTGAAAGTAGTTGGCCACGGAATGAAGTATTATCACAAAGCCCACTACAACGTGCAGTAATTCTTGCGCAGCACACCAGGGGAGCGTCGCACAGGGCGCTCCTTTTTTACATCATCTTGAGAGAGGATTCTTGCTCATGGCACATTCACCAGATGCTCAAACCGTGTTGGAGGAACAGGACGGGCAGGCATTACAGACGATTGGGGTAGCATTTCAGGGAGAACGAGGAGCATTTGGCGATGAGGCCGTTTGCACATACTTTGGTCAGCGCGAAGCACAGGGGGCGGGGCGTAAAGTCACGCCGGTCCCTTGCAAAAGCTTCGCCGATGTCTTTCGCACCGTAGCGGGTGGCGAGGTCGACTACGGACTGGTTCCGGTTGAAAATTCGCAAGCGGGCAGCATTAACGATACCTATGACCTCTTGCGTCAGCACGATCTCTTTGTGATTGGCGAGATCGGCTACGAGGTCAATCAATGCCTGCTCTGCTTGCCAGGACAGACGCTGGCCGACATTAAACGGGTGATCTCGCATCCCCAGGCATTGGCCCAGAGCGATGCGTTCTTACGCGAACTGGGAGTTGAGATCGAGGCCACTTACGATACCGCTGGCAGCGCCAAGATGGTGCGTGAAGAGCAGTTGACGGGCGTCGCGGCTATCGCGGCTGCCGGGGCTGCCGAGATCTACGGCCTGGAGATCCTCGCGCGCAACATTCAAACGATCAAGGGCAACTACACGCGCTTTATCGCTTTGTCCCGCGAACCGGAGCAGCGTGTTGAAGGGCCGGCGAAGACCATGCTGGTCATGGCCACCGCACACCAGCCAGGTTCGCTCTATAAATGCCTGGGTTTCCTGGCCTCAAATGACATCAACCTGCTCAAGCTGGAATCGCGTCCCTCGCGTCAACGTCCCTGGGAGTATGTCTTCTACCTGGACTTCGAGGGCCATCGCGATGATCCTCCGGTGCGTCGGGCGCTGGCGGAACTGGCCGAGCATACAACCTTCTGCAAAGTGCTGGGGTCGTTTGCCAGAAACGCGTAAAGGATAAGTCATGGACCAGGCGATGCAAGCACCAATCGACGTCACACAAGTACCACAACCCAATCAGACTTTGCAGTTGCCGCATGGCAGCATTCAGCTCCCGGTTTTTATGCCGGACGCCACGCTTGGCGTGGTGCGCGGCGTCGATGCGACCGATCTCTTGCACTGCCAGGTGGAAGCGGTCGTGATGAATACGTTTCATTTGATGCAGAAGCCTGGTTCCTCAACGATTTCCGCGCTCGATGGTCTACACTCAATGAGTGGCTGGCCGCGCCCCATCATCACCGATTCAGGCGGTTTCCAGGCTTATTCGTTGATTCAACAGAATGCGAAATTCGGCAAACTGAACGACGATGGTATTACCTTCAGGCCGGAAGGCTCGGACCGTAAATTCCAGCTCACGCCAGAAAAAGCCGTGCAGTTGCAGATGAGCTATGGTAGCGATGTCATTATGTGCCTCGACTATTGCACCCACGTGGATGCACCGCCGGAGGTACAGGAGATCTCCGTCAAGCATACAATCGCCTGGGCCAAACGTTGCAAACAGGAGTATCAGCGTCTGGTCGAGCAGAAACGGCTCACAGAGGAGCAGCGCCCCTTGCTTTTTGGCGTGATCCAGGGTGGAGGCTCCTTTGAGTTGCGTAAGCAGTGCAGCGAGGCGCTTTTAGAGATCGGTTTTGATGGCTTCGGCTATGGTGGCTGGCCGCTCGATCGCCAGGGCAAACTGCTCACCGAGATCATTCGGTACACGCGTGAACTGGTCCCCAGGCAGTTTCCGATGCACGCGCTTGGCATTGGCCATCCGGGCAATCTGGTGGCGTGTGCGCGTATGGGCTACCAGATCTTCGATTGCGCCATGCCGACGCGCGATGCTCGCCACGCCCGGCTCTACACCTTTGCCGACGTGCAACAATTGAGCAATTCCGAAAAATGGCTCTCCTATGTCTATGTCAACGATGCCAAGCATATTAAGAGCAACGTGCCGGTCATGGCTGGCTGTGATTGCCTCTGCTGTACCCATTACACGCTGGGCTATCTCCATCATCTTTTCAAGATCAACGAGACGCTCTTTCTCCGCCTGGCAACCATCCACAATCTCCGCTTTATGACCTTGCTCACCCAGCGTTTGCGGGAGCGGTTCGATGCTCAAGAAAGATGAAGAAGCGCTGGACAGGCTGGTTGAAGATGTGCTAGGTAGCGCGAAATATCGAGGCGTGTGCCCTGAGCTGATTCGTGGCATTGGCTCGCAGGAACTGGCGAAGCGGCGCAACACCAAAGAGGCGCTCAAGTCCACCAAAAACAAGCTGCATCAGATCGGTGGAGTCTATTTTGCCGAGCGCGCAGACTATGCCTCCTGGCTCGACAATCTGGCCGGGGTCGCGCATAAAGATGATCGAGCAGAGCTACAGCGGGTCTGCCGCGAGATCATGGCTCATCACGCCTCGACCAGAGAACGGCTGCCCATCCTCGATCAGTTCTATCATACCATCCTTGCTGATCTCGCGCCGATTCACAGTGTTCTCGATATTGCGTGCGGCCTCAATCCCCTGGCGCTGCCCTGGCTGCCACTGGCCGAAGACGCGACCTATAATGCCTGTGATATCTTCGTGCCGCTCGTCGATTTTCTGAACAATTATCTCCAACTCATGCATATACAAGGACAGGCCGAGACGCGCGATGTCACGCAATCGTGTCCGACGCAACAGGTCGATCTCGCGCTCCTGCTCAAAGTCATTCCTTGCCTTGAGCAAATTGATAAGCAGGCCGGCTATCGTTTGCTGCACACCCTCAACGCGCGTACGCTGGTCGTCTCTTTCCCGGTTCACAGTCTGGGTGGCAAGAGCAAGGGGATGGCGGCCTATTACGAAGCCCATTTCCGCGAACTGGTGGCCGATACGGGTTGGGAAGTGCGTACTTTTGAGTTTGCGACGGAACTGGTTTTCGTGGCGCGGAAATAAAAAGCAGTTATGCCGAGATGATTGGATGAGAAAAATTTTCAATTTTTCTCATCCAATCATCTCGGCATAACTCATCCTAACGTTTGATTTTCAGCGTATTCACGAAATTCGCGGCCAGCAGATCGTAGGATTCCGACTGATACTCTTCGACGCGCCCGGCGTCACAAAGCGTTGTGAGCGTAGGATCGATGGGCAATTGAGCCAGCAGGGGCGAACCGGTCATATCGACCAGGTCGGGGCCGTTGGTGGGGCCAAAGATCTCGTAGCGTTCGCCATCGGGCGTCTGGAAGTAGGACATATTCTCGACCACGCCGACAATCACGCCTTTGAGCTGCTGCACCATATGGATGCACTTTTTCACCACCATATTGGCCAGCAGTTGCGGAGACGAGACAATCACGATGCCATCGACCGGCAGGGCCTGGAGCACTGTCATCGGCGCGTCTGAGGTGCCGGGAGGCAGGTCGATCAGCAGGTAGTCGAGGTCGCCCCAATCGACATCGCTGTAAAACTGTTTGAGCGCGCTGGAGACCATCGGACCGCGCCAGACGACGGCGTCGCTTTCGTTCTCCAGGAACATATTCATCGACATGACCTTTACGCCGCCCCGGCTGCGCAACGGATCGATGCCGCCGCTCGGAGACTTCATCGGCTGGCCCTTAGTGCCGAACATACGCGCGATACTGGGGCCGGTGATATCACCGTCCAGAATGCCAACTTTCAGCCCCTGGCGGCGCAACGAGACGGCCAGCAAACCCGTCACCAGCGATTTACCCACGCCGCCCTTGCCGCTCATAATCGCGATGACCTGTTTAATCTTGCGGCCAGGGCTGGCCGAAGACATCGTCAGCGGAATGCCTTTGCCGACCGGCGCTTTTTTCGGCGTGACCGAAACCGGTTCGCCTTTAATGACCGCGTTCAAGTCTTTGAGCAGAAGCTCCTCTTTCTCAGGAGTAAAACGATGGGTGCGCGATCCTTGAGCGACAGTTTCGCGCGCGCCGACCGCGCAGGCCGTGCAGGGCAGGCCATGCCCATGAAACACCTTAACCGTTTCCGGGTGTTTCGTGACCACATCGTGAATAACCATGTCGGCTGTAATAACTGTTTCCGCCATTATCCATTATCCCTCGCATGGGAAACGCTCGGCTAACGCCTCAACGTTCCCAGTTCTTCTTCTTTGTAGAGTTTCTATGGGTGGAGGGATTCCAATTACGTGATAAATCCGACTTCCACACTCAGATATTAAGGATTATATCACATCTGTGCTATCTTGCCAGGGGGGAATTACCCATAGAAAAAATAACGCTTACGCCCTCTTGACAAAAATAATATATGTGTATATACTCGCAATATGGAAGACGAAACACACCAACCTGACGCACATATCCTGGCGGAAGTAGAAACAACGTGTCTGTGTCTCAATGTTCGCAAAATGGCACGCGCGCTAACCCATCACTATGAAGCGCACTTGCAGTTGGGCGATCTACGGATCACGCAGTTTAGCCTTCTGGTGGCCATCGCGCTCGCGCGAGCTGTGCCACTGACACGTCTCGCAGAGGTGCTCGCGATGGACAGGACGACGCTGGCCAGGAATCTCAAGCCCCTGGAGCGGCAACATCTAGTCGCGGTTGAGACGAGCACTGAAGATCGGCGTGTCCGTATCATTACGCTCACCGCCCAGGGACTTCAGAAAGTCGATGAGGCGCTTCCTCTTTGGAAGCAAGCGCAAACCGAGATGCTGTCTCTGCTTGGACCTCAGCAGTCTCAAGCGCTGCTTGCTGATGCGCAGGCCGTCATGGAGCGTACCTCCTTTTCCTCCTAGGGAAGGGGGAGTGTTTCTTTTTTTTGTGAAAATAAGCGTATATACACCTAATGGAAGGACATCTATGATTACCCAACTTGCATTTCCCCTCAGCTCAGGGATCAGTCTGCTTTCCTTCGCACTCATTGCGGCCTGGTATGTGGTTCCTCGCCTGTCGCAGCGACCACGTGTAGAGGCGTTGCTCCCATTGGTCCTGCTGAGTACGTTTCGGACCGAGGGGCTGGTGTTTCTGCTCCCACAGGTGATGGGAGGAGCGCTCCCGCCGGGCTTTGCCGTTCCTGCTGCTTATGGCGATTTCCTCGCGGCTGTCCTGGCTTTGCTGGCTGCCTTCGCTCTACGGTTCCGGCCAGGATGGGCGCTCCCGCTGGTCTGGCTATTCAACCTGGTGGGCATCACTGACCTGTTGTTTGCCACATACAATGGAGTGATGATAGGCTTGCCGCGTTTCCATCTCGGCGTTGCCTGGTTCATTCCGACCCTATATGTGCCACTTTTGCTGGTGAGCCACGTCGTCATCTTCTGGTTCCTGCTGCGTGCTGCACCATCTGCGCAGGCAACGAGGGAAAGCGCCGCTCTTTAACGGACATGGTTTATACTCTGTTCAGCGAGAAGCTTTATGTTCAGAGGTCGGGTCAGGATGTTCTGACCCGACCTCTTTTTTCCAGGATTGGCTGCTCTCTTGCGCTCGTTCCAGCAACAGGTTAGAAAAACGCAAGGATACGCAAGGTCTGGCGCTGGGTCAGCACAATCAGGCGCTCATTGCTCGTTAGATCGGTCATCTGGAAACGAAGCGCCGACTGGCCCGCGTATTCCACCAGCATCTCCGGTTCGCTGATCCAGCGGGGATGCTTCAGCATAAATTGCCGACTGCGTTCGTGCGACCAGTAAACCAGATCGCTGGCGGCAAAGAACTCTGCGTTCATCCCTGGGCCGCGCCCGCATTGAGGACACTCCCACACAATCCAGAACTGGTAGGGATACTGGATCAGGCTTGAGGGGAGCACAATCTCTTGCGCCTCCTGCATTGCCTGCATTTTATCGACCAGACGCAGAGGGGCGTGTTTTCCACAGTATGGGCAGAGATGAATGCCTGATGTCAGCGCGTTCATGAAAAGTTGTGTTCTCGCTTGCATGGTGCGTTTCCATGCGGGACGGAAAGCCTGGAGGTCGGTTAACGAAACCAGCCCCTTGCTATGCACATTGCTGCTATGCAGGTCGCTGAGACCATAGCGCTGTTCGCAGGCGGGACATTGCATATGTAAATTTACGCTGCCATCGGGTTGAGCAAGAAAGAGGCCAGAGAGCCGGCGCTGACCGCAAAGCATGCACCAGAGGCGCGTTTCCTGCCAGCCCTCAGCGTTTTGCGGGTCCAGAAGCAGCCCGAAGGCCTGTGCCTCGCCGCGCAAAGGGCCATTGAGCACCTGGCGCAATTGCTGACGCGCGCGATGCAAACGAGCCTCCAGAGCGCTCAGAGACAATCCCAGGCGCGCCGCAACCTCGCGTTGGGGGAGTTCCAACAAATAACAGAACTCCATCGCTTCGCGCGCGCTGGCGGAGAGCGAGCCAAGCGCCCGGTCCAGCAGCACGGTCAGATCCTGGTGGCTGAGCGCCTCGACGGGATCAGGAATATGTGGATCGGCGAGCATATTCAGCGGTGAGGTATCTTCCTCGTTCTCATTCTCCAGAGATGGATTGGGCAGAAGAGCCAGGCGTTGTCTTTCGGTCGCGTGCTTGCGCGCATAACGCCGACAGATATTGCGGCAAATTTCATCCAGCCAGAGATGAAAGCCTTCAGGTTCATGGAGGCGATCCAGGTGTTTCCATGCCTCTAGCAGCGTCTCCTGCACGACGTCCTCGACAACATCAGGTGGCACACCCCGCAAACGCGCGAGACGCATAAGGCGAGGACGAGACGCGGCGAACTGCGCCTCGCGTGAGCGCAAAAAAGTGTTTTGCCAGCCCTGGTCATCGCTAGAAAACCGCGCAGGGAGCCGTGTATGGGAGGTTGCCTCACCTATGCCAGATTCTTGCATAATCATAGAAATATATCACCGCCTTTCACTATCCTATCACATACATATATTCTTTCTTGTGCGTTTTTTTACGGTTGCTACATCCCGTCGCCAAAAAGTGCGCAAGGGAATGTGAGGGGAGGGTGATAGGAAGATGAAGAAGCATTCAGGCCAGCATGGTGCTGGTCGGGAGAAGAAAGGAAATACCTCATGGAAGCATGTCCTATCTGTAGCAAACAGCAGGGCCAGGTTGTCGGTGGCGTCGTATATGAAGATGAACTGGTGTACACGCACCATATCTACATCGACAAAGAGCCGACCTTTCTGGGATATGTCAGGTTGGAGACCAAACGCCACGTCCCCAGTTTCGCAGAACTGACCCCTGCCGAAGCGCAGGCCATTGGCTCGCTCACAGCGCGCCTCAGTCGTGCTCTCAAAGCATGTACCGGCGCGGATCACGTCTATGTTTTCTTCTACGGCGATCACGTCCCACATCTACATTTGCACATCTGGGCGCGTTATCCCGGTACCCCTGAAGAATATTGGCGCGAACGTGTGGACGAGTGGTCTGGTTCTCCCAAAGGCGGCAAAGATGAAGTTGTAGCGCTCAGCCAGCGTTTGCGCGCTTTCCTGGCGGAGAATCCCGCGTAGTCACTGCACATAGCGCGGGCTGAACCAGGTGCGGATGCACTTCTATAACAGAGAGTGCTCAGATACGTGATAAACCAGAGGGAACTCCGGCCTACGCCAGAATTCCCTCTGGTGCCCTCTGCATTTACCTCAGTTTCGCCTGCGAGGATGAAGAGCCTGTCTTTTCGGCGCTTGAGCAACCCAGGACATATAGCTTACCTTGATGAACTGAGTAGACTGATGGAGAGATCATAGTTGTACTCTGTAGATCGATATGATCTTATGTTTGGATGAGAAGCATCTCTCAAAAGGAGTTAGTCTAAACTCGATTATGCGAGGAGAAGGTTATGCAGACTGCGCAAGAGCTTTTTCACAAGCTCGCTTCTTTTGAACCTGGTGGAGCCTATGTGTTGAGCGTTTACCTGGATATGAGCCCTCAAATGTCGGGCTACCAGCCATTGCAACGCACATCTACCCCTTTCTTAAGAAGCCGCTTACGCGAAATAGAAAAGACGCTTCCACTACGTCATCCCTTGTTAGGCCCTTTTCTCAAGGATGCCGAAGAAGTGCAGGCGTATATAGAAAATCATGCGGAACCCTGGTTACGAGGGCTGGCCATTTTTGCTTCGCACGAACATGGGCTGTTTGAGACGCTGGAAACAGGCGTTGCCTTCCAGAATCAGGTGATGTTTGAGCCTTATCCCGATCTGTTCCAGTTGGCCCGTCTCTTAGACGAACAGGAGACAGTCGTCATTGCCGTTGTGGATACCAACACGACGCGCCTCTTTGTTACGCGTCGAGGCTTTTTGGAGGAGGTCGCTGGCCCTGATGACTCTCCTTTTGGTTATGGCAAACGTGCTGCCACAGACTTAAATCAAGCGCGTTATCACCGCCGTGCTGAAAATAAGCGCAAAGCATTCGCCCAGGAGGCTGCTCAAGCTATCGAAGAGTTGGTTCAGCAGGAGGGAGCGCGACGGGTCATTCTCGTGGGAGACGAGGTAGCGATTCCTCTGTTGCATCAGGCACTTTCACCGTCACTGGAGCCAGTGGTACACGAAGAGATCTTGCGCATGGATATTAAGGCACTACGTGATCAAGTGCATAAAGAGGTTAAGCCTGTGATTGAATATATGGAAAGGGAGTCGTCACACAGCCAGGCCGATAACCTCGTAGAAGGGATACGCGCGAATGGTCTGGCGGTGGCCGGCACGCAGGAAACCATCGATGCGCTCGATCACGGTCAGGCAGATGTCTTGATCCTGGCGGATGACGTACCACTTGATAAGCGCTTGCGTAGCGAGCTGGTTCGCAAAGCAGCGAGCACGGGAGCGCAGGTTGAAGTGGTACAAGGACATCCCGCCCTTCAAGAAATGGGAGGGATTGGCGCACTTCTGCGCTATCATGCCCACTGGGTGTAGCTTTTCAGGAGCGATACCTGCAAAGCGACCGGCCAGGGAAGGAGTCTACCAGCTCTGCGCGTAGACTCCTTCCCTGGCCGTGCTCTCCAATTCTGATTGTTGCTCAAAGCTGCACCATTCATCCTTGCGTGCGAGCATGCCTGAACAAAACGGCACGCTCGCATGGAATAGCCCGGCAACTGATTCCAGTATACAAGCTCGCTCAGGGCTTTTTCAACTCAACCTGCGCTTTGTTCAGGGCTACATCCACTGATGATTTTATGGTACCATAGAGAAAAGTTTTCTGGTCGCTTGCAAGGTTTTTTCAGGCAGGGAACTGAGAAATGGAAGAGCATATCTACTCGGATCTATCCCGTAACCAGCCTCTACCGAGACAATATGCGCCACGCGATTTTGAGGCAGAGCCTGCGCGTACAGGCGAGCAGGTTACATTCTGGCGCGACTCCCGCTTAAGCAATCTGGAAGTGTTGCGCGCAACCTTTATTACGCACACGTTCGCTCCGCATACGCACGAGGGCTACGCGATCGGAGTGATCGAGGAAGGGGCCGAGCGTTTCAAGTATCGCAAAGCCATCCATGTGGCACCGCAAGGTAGCATTGTGGTTATCAATCCCGCCGAGATGCACACCGGTGAGGCGGCAATTCAGCAAGGATGGAGCTATCGCATGCTCTATCCAGAGATCGCGCTTCTGCAACGCGCGGCAGTCGATGCGATGGAAAAATCGTCAGGCGTGCCCTTTTTTCCTGAGCCTGTGATTTATGATCCCGCGCTGGCGCGTCTGCTCTCCCAGATGCACGCGGCCCTGGCAACCTCCTCGTCCGTGCTCGAACGCGAATCTCTGCTGGTCTGGGCGCTCGCTCATCTGATCAGGCGGCATGCCGAAACGCCTCTCCTCCGATTCGGCGGGGGTGACGAGCGATGCTCCGGTGTTCTCAGCCGACGGTCGTGCGATCGTGCATGAGTCGAATCGCGGCGGCGCGACGAATCTCTGGTCGTTGCCCGTGGCTGGCGGACCGGCCGTGCGTCTCACGAACGGTGCGGGTCCCGACCAATCACCCACGGTCGACTCGCGTGGACGTGTGGCCTTCATCAGCTC
>Ga0207674_10004060_pt1 | contig 17741 bp, 17 predicted proteins | sample KBSCornC72_FD_184303 | JGI IMG/M metagenome (GOLD analysis project Ga0207674, IMG submission 184303) | Corn rhizosphere microbial communities from Kellogg Biological Station, Michigan, USA - KBS Corn C7-2 (SPAdes) (version 2) | ecosystem: Host-associated > Plants > Roots > Rhizosphere > Soil ... | reverse complement strand
CGCGAGCCGTGCGTTCTGCTGCGCCTCGAAGCGGCGGTTCATGTCGAGCTCGGCTTTGGCGCCCGAGGTGAAGAGAGCGACGAGCGCCGTGACGACCGTCGTGAAGATGGCGAGGACGACGAGGAGCTCGACCAGCGTGTAGCCGCGTTCGCCGCGGAGTCGCCGGAGCCGCTTCCGGATCACTTCGCCTGCGCCTCGACGTAGGCGAGCGCGCGGCGGGCGACGACCTCGCTCCTGGCGCCGAATCCGAAGCGGCGCTCGAGGCTCTGGTCGACCTTGATCAGGATGCGGAGGGCCTCGGCGCCGTTGTGCCAGCCGAAGCGGGCGCCCGTGACGATCCACGAGTGCTGGTACAGCCAGAAGTTGATGAGGCGCTGAGCCGGCTTCTTCGGCCCGGCGAGGCGGTGCTGAAGCGCCCGGGCGCGGTCCGGAAGGGGCATCTCGTCGGCGGGCTCGGCGGGGGCGCCCTGTACCTCGAAGTCGGGCTTGCGCGTGTCGCCGCCGGACTGCTCCGGCTCGGTGGTCGTGCCGGCAGGCTCGGTCGTGGTCGCGGCCGGCTCGGTGGTCGTTGACGCCGTCTCCGTCGTCGTCGGCGCGGTCCCCGTCGTCGCCGTGGTCTCGGACGTCGTCGGGATCTGATCACGCGCCCAGTCGCTCACGAGGACGATGCGCGTGCCCTTGTACGGGGCGGAGTTCTCGGGCAGGCCGCTCTCGCCGTAGGTCGTGTTCCTCGAGAGGGTGACAACGACGACGGGAGCGCCGTTGTCGATCACCTTCGTGCCCGGGGCGGGCCGCTGCACGGTGACGCTGTTGGCGGCGTAGCCCTTGACGGACCCTTCGACGCGCCAGGCGAACCCGGCGTCCTGGAGGATGCCCTTGGCAAAGACGTAGGCCTTCTTGCGGACGTCCGGAACCGTCAGGACGTGCGGCTTCGAGGCGGCCTCTGCCTTCTGCTCATGCTTCGCCGAAGGCACCTTGTCCGCTGCCAGGGTGTACGTCGCCGCACCGAGAAGCCAGATCACGGTGAGCGCCAGAAGACGCGGCAGAAGTGCCGTCAGACGGGCCGCCATGGCTCCCCAATCGGCAGGGGGCTGCGAAAAGTCAAGCCCCTAACGGGTAAAGCCCACGATGCGGCCGCCCGACGGCGCCGGAGTGATCCCGACGACGGTGAAACGGCGCTCCTTCTTCGGCCGCGCGATCCGCTTCGGCGTGGGAGTCGGAGCGTCCTGCCAGCTGAACGCGGCGCCGGCGAAGGACTGGAACCAGGGCTCGTCCTGCGGGTAGGAGACCGCCGGGGAGAACTGGAGGTGGAGGTGCGGCCCGGTCGCGTGCCCGGTCGAGCCCACGAGCCCGACCGGCGCACCCGCGGCGAGCGCTGCACCGGCGACGACGCTCGGCTCGATGTAGCTCAGGTGGCAGTAGACGTACTCGGCGCCGCTGTCGAGGCGGATCTTGAAGCCGATGCCGCAGCGCCCGCTCCCGTCGGTGTAGGCGTCGACGACGACGCCGTCCGCGAGCGCGAAGAGCGGCGAGCCTTCCGGCGCGGCGATGTCCGCCGCCGGGTAGTCGTGATGCGTGTGCCCCACGGAAACCGCGTCGGGCCCTCCTCCGACCGGGAAGACGTAGTCGCCGCTCGAGAGCGCGCCGTCGAAGGACGCAGCGGTCGGTGCGGCCACGGAGGCCGAGGCGAGTTCGCCCTTCAGCGACTGGAGCTCGGCCACCGCAGCGGCCACTTCCGCCTGCCGGGCCTCGATCCGGCGCCGATCTCGTTCCTGCGAGCGCTGGAGACCGGCGATCTTCTTCTCCAGCGCGCGAAAGCTCGCGGTCGAGATCCTGGGATTCCCTGCCCTGAGCTCGAGCCTGAGCTGTCGGTCGTCCGACGAGGCGATCTGCTTCTCGAGGCGCGGCACGTCGTCGCGTGCGCGGGAGACCGCCCGGCGGGCCTTCGCGATCTGCTGCTGCAGTTCGTCGAGTCGGAACACGGCCTGCGAGCCGGTGAAGTCGAGGGCGCCGCCTGAGCCGAAGGCCGCGGCGAGGCCGAGGACCTCGTCCACGTACCACTGGGCGTGGTTGTACGCGAAGACGGCGCGGGAGATGTCGTCGTGCGCCCCCGCGGCCGCCAGGTAGCGGGCCGCGCCGAAAACGGCGTCGTCCGGGTTCCAGGGGTCGGCGAGCCCATCGCCGTTTGCGTCCAGGCCCCAGCGGAGCCACGTATCCGGCATGAACTGCATCCAGCCAAGCGCGCCTGCCGAGCTCGGGCCCATGTTGCGCCCGAAGTCCGACTCGATCTTGTTGATCGCCGCGAGGACCTGCCAGGGAACCCCGTAGGCCTCACCGGCACGATGCCAGAGAGCGAGGAGCTCCTCGTAGGAGCGGACGGGCGGCTCCTCCGGTGGCACGGAGAGCGGGAAGGGAACGTTGATCGCGCCAGGTGCGTTGGGCGCCTCCGGGCTCGGAAGCGCGGGCTGGCCCGGCGGGACGACCGTGAAGCTTCGCGCCGAAGCCTCGCCCGCGAACGCGAGCACGGCCAGGAGCACCGCTGCCGCAACCGCCTTTCTCATGTTTCCGTGGACGCGACCCGCAGCCCGGCGCCGTTTCCGTTCTGTACGGGCTCCGGCTCCTCGGGCCGAGCCTCCTCGGCCTCCGTCTCCGCCGTGGCCTCGGCTTCGGCAGCGGCCTTCTCGTCCGCGCGCCGGCGCTTGAGCGCCTGCTGCACGGCCATCTCGAAGTCGTGGCGGTTGCTCGCGGCGTTGGCGGCGACGTCTTCCTCGACGAGGTCAGCGAGGACCAGCTGGACGAGGTGCTGCGAGAAGCTCTGCATCTTGTGGAAGTCGCCGTCCTCGATCGCCTCGGTGATCTTGTCCGTCTCGCCGTCACGGATGAGCTCTGCGATGCGCGCGGTGTTGACCATCACCTCGACCGCCGCGACCCGGCCGCCGCCGTTCTTCGGGAGCAGGCGCTGGCTGACGACGCCGCGCAGGACGCCGGCGATGATCTGGCGCGTCATCTGCTGCTTGCCGGGCGGGAAGAACTCGACGAGGCGGCCGATGGTCTCGGCGGCGTCGATCGTGTGCATCGTCGAAAGGACGAAGTGGCCCGACTCGGCGGCCTGGAGCGCCGCTTTCGCAGACTCCTCGTCGCGGAGCTCGCCGATCAGGATGACGTCGGGGTCCTGGCGCAGCACGCGCCGCAGGGCCTCCATGTACGACTCGGTGTCGAGCCCGACCTCGCGTTGGTTGACGATGCAGCCCCAGTCGTCGTGCACGAACTCGATCGGGTCCTCGATCGTGACGATGTGCTGCTGCCGGCTGCGGTTGATCGAGTTGATGATCGCCGCGAGGGTCGTCGACTTTCCCGAGCCGGTCGCGCCGGTGACGAGGACGAGCCCGCGGTGCTCCTCGGCGAGGCCGCCGACGCCGTCCGGCAGGCCGAGCTTCGTGAAGCTCGGGATCTCCTTCGGGATGAAGCGAAACGCGAACGAGATCGCGCCGCGCTGGCGGTAGCCGTTGACGCGGAAGCGTCCGAGCCCCTCGGCCAGGTAGGCCGTGTCGAGCTCGCCCGCGGAGTAGAAGTGCTCGCGCTTGGCCGGTGTCCGCTCCGTGACGACCGTGAGCACCGTCTCGAGGTCGGACTCCGTCAGGAGCCGTTCTTCCATGGGAGCCAGGGCCCCGTCGACACGGGCCATCGCCGGCGAGGCGATCTTCAGGTGCATATCGCTGCCGCCGAGCTCGATGAGACGTGCGAGAAGGCCGTCCAAGTCCATGGTCGCCCAGCCCCTATCGGCCGGCCTTTCAGTGCTCTTTAGCGAGGAAGGGTGACGTCAGGCAGTCGCTACAATGCGGCCCGCTACGGGGGAGTTCCCGAGCGGCCAAAGGGGACGGGCTGTAAACCCGTTGGCTCTGCCTTCAGAGGTTCGAATCCTCTCTCCCCCATTTCACGCGCGCCGTCGAACGAGAACCGCTCATCAGAGCGGTTCATTCGTTCCGGATCTCGGACAATGCTCATGAGCCGCTCCGCCCGGCACTCGGCCACCCGGCCCCTCCAGATGCGTCATTGAACCCATTCGCAACGGGTGACACGATGCGCTCCCCACAAGGAGGCCCGCGTGAAAGGCACAGTCTGCCTGCTGCTCGTGTGTCTTTGCCCGTTCGCCGTTGGATGCGGCTCAAGCGGAGGACGAGTCGAAGCTGGAGAGACAACCCCGGCGGCCACGGTCGTCGCCAGCGATACGGCGCCGGAAACGCCCGTTCCCGATCCGATCGAGGGATGCGTCCCAGCCTGTAACCAACCAGGGCTCAGCGAACCTGGACCACTACCGACTGAACCGTACGAAACGGAATGGTTCTTCGGCGGCGAGATGGTGATCTCGCCGAAAGAAGCGTGGAACGCGCACGAGGACAGCACCGGGGAGTTCGCCGTGGATCTCGGCTCAGCGCCCGAGAATGGCATTTACTTCTGGGAGGACATCTACCCGGCAAAGAACGAGAAGCCGGTCAATGGCGTACCGATGACAACCGACGGGCTGCTCGATTGGATGCGCGACGATCCCAGGCTCGTCGTGTCGGAGCCTCATCAGGGGACGATTGGCGACCTTCCGGCGACGGTCGTGGACGTGAGCATCGCGAAGGATGCCGAGAACGAGGATCCAAACTGCCCAACTGAGGCGTGCGTGCTTTTCCTTGGCTTCCCACAGTGGGACGACATCTGGGGCATCGCGAAACCCCAGGTGCAGCGCTTCTACCTCTCCGACGTTTCCTATGGGGGCAAGAACCATCTATTCGTCGCGGTCGTCTATCCGGACGACCCCTCCGACATGAAGGAATTTCTGCCTCACGGCGCGGAGCTGCTCTCCACGGTGCAGGTCCCGGCGGACGCAACGTAACCCGTCGGCGGTCCCCACCTCCACGCGCAGATCGCGAAGCAGCGAGCACCAGGTGAAAGGCCCCGCGGGCGTGCGGGGCCTTTCGGTCGGGCGACCCCTGACTCAGGACTTGCGGGCTGCGGCGCGGCCGCCCTTGCGGCCGGCCGCCTTCTTCTGCGCGGTCGTCCCGCCCTGCTTCGAGCTTCCGCCCGAGCCGGACTTCTTGCCGCCGCGCGAGGAGGAGCCCGGCGAGTTCGCGATCCTCGCGGCTCGCTCCTTTGACATGCCCTTGTCCTTCAGTGCCTCGTACTGCTTCTCGTTCTTGACGCTCGCTCGCTTGTTCGGCATGCCGGCCGCGTACCCGGAACCCTCGCCCGAAAACCTGCCTAGGGCTCCGTGTGCACGACGACGTCGGCGATCTCGGGATGGGCTCTCCGGATGCGCTCCTCGACGTCGCTCGCCAGGGCGTGCGCCTCCGCGAGGGGCCGGCTTGCGTCCACCTCGAGCGTGAGGAAGGCGACCAGGCCGACCTCGGTGTGCAGGAGCCTGAGCTCCCGCGGCGCGGTGCCGGTCGCCTCGACGACGATGCGCCGCAGGGCCTCGGCCTCGGCCGCGCGCTCTCCTTCCGGAACCGCGCTCGCCGCCGTCGGCTCGGTCAGCGGCTCGAGGTGCGTCTGCACGGCGTCCACCTCCGGAAGCGCGTCGAGGATCTCGTGCTCGACGGCGGAGGCGACCTCGTGGGCCTCCGCGAGCGCGTACCCGCCCGGGAGCTTCAAGTGCAGCGATACTTCCGTGCGGCCTCCGATCTCGAGGACGACGATGTTGTGCACCTCGCGGACGCGCGGCTCGCGCATCGCAGCCGCGTAGGCGCGCTCGCGGATCGCTTCGGCCTCCTGCGGCTCGACGTGGACGATCACGTCGGCGCCCGGGACCGCCTGCTCGACCGCTTCCTCGACGGCGTCCGCAGCCGCGTGCCCCTGCTCGACGGCAGCACCTTGCGGAACGCCGATGACGACATCCGCGAAGTGGCGGCCCGCGGCCCGGCGCATCCGCAGGCGTCGCAGCTGGACGCCGGGACCGAGCTCCTCGATCGCGGCGAGGGCCGCCTCACGCGCCGTCGCAGGCGTGCGGTCCATGAGGACGTCGACGTTCCCCTGGATGAGGCGCGTCGCCGCCGTCAAGACGAGCACGCTGACGAAGAGCGCCGCGATGGCATCCCCTTCGGGATAGCCGGCTCGCGCAGCGAGTAGGCCGACGAGAACTGCGAGCGTGCCTGCGAAGTCGCTGCCGAAGTGCAGGACGTTCATGGCGAACGCAGCGCTCTGGTAGCGATGCGCCGCCCGGTAGGAGACGACCGCGCGACTCGCGTCGATGGCGATCACGAGCAAGATCACGGTGAGCGCGAATGCGTCGACGTGGACTTCGTGGCCGCCCTCGACGAGACGAAAGACCGCGTTTGCCGCGATCACGAGCGCAGCAACGACGAGGATCGCGGCCTCGGCGAGGGCCGCCAGGTTCTCCGCCTTGCCGTGCCCGTACGGATGGCCGAGATCCGGCGGGCGTACCGCGACTCCGACGGCGAAGAGCGTGAGCAGCGCGGCCACGAGGTCCGTCCCCGAGTGAGCCGCCTCGGAGAGGAGCCCGAGGCTCCCGGAATGGATCCCCGCCGCGAGCTTGAGGACGATGAGGACGAGGGCCGCGAAAACCGAGACGAGCGCGGTGCGCCGCTGGGGCGACATGGGGGGAGCGTAGTGCCCCTTCCGGTGACACTGTCCCCGCGTCTCGGGCGAGAGGCAGGGCTGGTGTTGCCGGGAGGGGCACTGACACTCGACGGTCGTGGCTATCCTTCGGCCATGGCTGACGCCCAGGCCAAGGAAGGCTCGTACGAGCTCGTCTGCCCGCATTGCAGCAAGCCTTTCGAAGCCGAGCTGATGACCGGAGGCTCGGACCGCCACGTCGGGTTCAAGTGCCCGCACTGCCGCCTGTTCGTCGCCTACGAGCGCTCGGGCGCCGACGGCGAAGAAGACCAGGCTCAGAGGTCGTAACAGAGTGGGCCCTCGTTGCCGGGTCGCGCTGGGCGGATGCGAGGCAAGGACGCAGGGAGCGCGGGTATTGGAATACCCGCGCGACTGAGGACGCAGAATCGTGCCGTTCGGCGCGGCCAGGCGACTCAAGCGCCCATTCTGTGACGGCCTCTAAGGTTCAAGCCGCAGCGGCCGTAACCCGATAGAGGGATCGTGGCCGCGGACGCTCGCACCGATCTCGCCCCTCCCCGGGCGCTCTCGCTTGCCGCCCTTCGCATAACGCCCGTCCAGGCGCTCACCGTCGTGGTCGCCGCGAGCGTGATCGGGCGCACGCTCGCAGCCTGGGGCCGCGCGACGCCGGTCTATTTCCCGGACGAGTACATCTACTCCGAAGTCGGCCGCTCCATCGCCGAGCACGGCCGCCCGCTCGTGCGAGGTGCCTCGGCGCATTTCCCGGCCCTGCTCCAGCCGATCCTCACCGCTCCCGCCTGGCTCTTCGACGACGTCGGCACGTCGTACCGCGCGATCCAGCTGATCAACGCGGTCGTCATGTCGCTCGGAGCCCTGGCGGTGTTCTGGCTCGCTCGCCGGCTCGGGGTCGGGCAGTGGCTCGCAGTCGCCGTGGCGGCGTTCACCCTGGCGATCCCTGACATGAACTACTCGGCCTGGATCCTCGCCGATCCGTTCGCGTTCCCGCTCGTCCTCGCCTCCGTCGCGGCCGCGACGGCCGCGCTCGACAAGCCCACGAAGCGGGCGCAGTTCGCGTTCGTCGCCTTCGCGGGGCTCGCGACGTTCGCCCGCGTCCAGTTCGTCGTGCTGCCCGTGTGCTTCGTCGCCGCGGTGGTCGTCGCGGGCCTTCGCGAGCGGAGGATCAAGGCGGCGCTCCGGGAGCAGAAGCTCGTCCTCGGGCTTTTGGCGCTGGGCATCGTCCCGGTATTCCTCGCCGGCCCGCGCAGCGTGCTCGGCTACTACGACAGCGTCGTGAGCCTCGACCTCTCGCCCCTTCCGATCCTGCAGTGGATGGGCGCGGACGGCATGCTCCTCCTCTACTCGTCGGGCTGGGTGCTCGTGCCGGGCGCGCTCCTCGGCTTCGCACTCGCGCTCTGGAAGCCGCGCTCGCGCGCGGAATTCGGGTTCGCCGCCTTCTCGAGCCTCGTCGCGCTTGCAGTCGTCTTCGAGGCAGCCCTCTACGCGGCGAACGGCGCCGACCGGATCCAGGAGCGCTACTTCTTCGCGGTCCTGCCGCTCATCGGCGTCCTCTTCGCCCTCTACGCGACGCGCGGCTTCCCCTATCGCGTCCCGCACGCGCTGATCGCGGGCGCGGCGCTCGCCCTCTCCGCCCGCGTCCCGCTGTCGGGCTTTTCGGCTGCGGACGGAAAGAGCAACTCGCCGCTCCTCTTCGCAGTCGGGATCCTGGAGCAGAAGATCGGCGACGTCGGACTAGCCTCGCTCACCGTCGCGATCACGGTCGCCCTTCTCTCGCTCGTGGCGGCCGCCATGGGGTTCTTTCCGCGGTTCGCCGCGCCTGTCCTGATGGCGCTTGCGATCGTCACGGCCTGCATTGCGTCGGTCGGAACGGTCATGTTCGGACACCAGGCGGCGTCCAATGTCTACGACACGACGCTCTGGCCCGATCCGTCCTACGTCGACGACGCCGAGCTCGGCGACGTGGCGCTCCTCGCGACTCCGTCGAGCGACCGCGGCTACACCACGGAGCAGCTCTTCTGGAACCGCTCGATCGACCGCCTGCTCCTCCTTCCCGACGCCTCCCCGCCGGACGCCTTCAAGGCCGAACAGACGACGATCGGCGACGACGGCAGCATCCTCGTCGGCGGGCAGTCCTATACGGGGCCGCTCCTCGTCGACGCCTACGGCGCGACCACCGAGTTCCGCGGAGCCCATCCGGTGGCGCGGACGCGGATCTACCGCCTCTGGGCGCCGGACGACATCCCGCGGCTCTCCCTCTACGTCGTCAACCGCTTCTACGACGGCTGGCTCGGCCTCACCGGTGCGATCAAGCTCTGGCCCGAGCAGGGAGAGAAGCTCGCCGGGCACGTGGACTTCTCGTTCGCCCTGCCCGCGGGCCTCGTCGAAACGACCATGCGCCTCAAGCTGCCGGACGGAAGCGTGAAGGAGGTCGACGTGAAGCCGGGCGAGGTCGTCCCGGTCAGCATCCCGGTCTGCTCCGCGGGTCCGTGGTCGGCGGCCTACGAGGGCCCGTTGAGCACGAACTTCGGCGAGCGCCTTGTCACGGTGCGCTCGACCAAGCCCACCTTCACGCCGGATCCAAACGCCTGCTGAGAGCCCTGGGGCGGCGCCGGCAAGAAAACGGGAGCGAGCAGGCCCGGGGCAGTACGAGCGGTACGACGAGGGCTTGCGAGCGAAGCGGCCCGCAGCCAGCGTCGTCAGGCGCTCGCGGAGCCGCGCTTCGCGCGGCGGGAGCGACCGCCGGCCAAGACTCTCAGACGCAGTCTTTGAGGCCTTGTGCTTCCGGCAGGGACTCGAGCTTCTTCAGCGTGTTGTTCTCGATCTGGCGGATGCGCTCGCGCGTGACGCCGAACGCGCGGCCGACCTCCTCGAGCGTCCGCGGGCTCTCGCCCTTCAGGCCGAAACGAAGCTCGATCACCTTCCGCTCGCGCTCGGGCAGCGAGTCGAGCGCCCGGTCGATGTCCTCGCGGCGGAGGTTCAGCGAGGCCGAGTCGAAGGGCGACTCGGCCTGGTCGTCCTGGACGAAATCGCCGAGCTCCGATTCCTCTTCCTCGCCGATCGGCTTCTCGAGCGAGACCGGGAGCTGCGACATGCGCAGGATCTCCCTGACCTCGGCGGTCGTCATCTCGAGCTCGGCCGCGATCTCGTCGGGCCGCGGCTCACGCCCGAGGCGCTGGACGAGCTGGCGCTCGATGTGCACGACCTTGTTCAGCTTCTCGACCATGTGCACCGGGATGCGGATCGTGCGCGCCTTGTCGGCGATCGCGCGCGTCACGGCCTGGCGGATCCACCACGTGGCGTAGGTGGAGAACTTGTAGCCCTTGCGGTAGTCGAACTTCTCCACCGCGCGGATGAGGCCGAGCGAGCCTTCCTGGATGAGGTCGAGGAAGGAGAGGCCGCGCCCGAGGTAGGCCTTGGCGATCGAGACGACGAGGCGGAGGTTCGCCTCGATCATCTGCGTCTTCGCGCTCATGTCGCCGCGCTCGATGCGCTTGGCGAGATAGACCTCCTGGTCGGCGGTGAGGAGCGGGACCTTCCCGATCTCGCGGAGGTAGAGGCGGAGCGAGTCGAGCGAGGGCTCGACGGTCAGGTCGAGCTTCGGCCCCGCCTTCTCCTCCTCGGCGAGCGCCGGCTGCTCGTGCGGCGGCGCCTTGTGCTCCACGCCTTCGACCAGCTCGATCCCGTGGTCGATGAGATACGTGTAGAAGTCCTCGACCTGCTCCTTGGTCAGCTCGACTTCTTCCAGGCCGGCGACGATCTCGTCGTAGGACAGGAACCCCTTTTCCTGCCCTTCGGTGACGAGCTTGTGCAGCTCGTCGATGTCGGGCAGCGAGATGTCGACCGTGAGCATTGCTCTCCCTCTGCTTCTCGTTACCTCTGCTACTTGACGCCGATGGAACGAAAAGAGCCGGAGAGATCCCGCATCCCCCGGCTCACAGGCAGATCAGGTCGGGGATTCTACAACGGTTTTCGAAAAGGGGAAGGCTAGGATTCGACGAGGATTTCCCCGACCGCTTCCCCGCGGCTCGAGCGAATCGTCCCCACCCTGAGGTCGACCAGGTCGAGAAGTGCGCCCGCTGCCGGGAGAAGCCCGCGGCTCGACCCGTCCTCCGCCTTGAGCGCGAGCGCGGAGCCGTCCTCGAGGCCGATGCAGAGGACACCCTCGGCCCCGCCCTTGGCCACCGAGCCCGGCACCGCCTGCATGATCTCCGTCGCCGCCGAGCCCGGGCCTTCGACGAGGGCGGGGTGCGCCTTCATCGCGGCGGTGACCCACTCCGCGCTCTCGAGCTCGGATCGGGCAAGGCGCCCGAAGGACGCCGCCATGTTCTCCAAGGAGAGGCCGAAGGTGACGACGCCGCACCCGTCGACGCCGGTCGGAATCTCTTCGGCGGCCACGTCTGCCGCGGCGGCCATCTCCTGGAGCAGCGCCTGCTGGAGCGGGTGCTCGGGCAGTCGGTAGTCCTGGAACGGCCAGCCTTGCGCCGCGCAAACACAGAGGAAGCCGGCGTGCTTCCCCGAGCAGTTGTGATTCAGGCGGCTCCCGTCGACGGCGCCGCACTCGAGGTCCTCCTCGGTCGCTCCCGCGCGGGTGAGGAGCTCCCGCACGGCCGCGACCTGCTCGGCCCTGGCGTGGTGAGAGGCAGCCGCGATGGCCACGTCCTCGTCGGCGAGATCGTCGTAGGACCGAACGAGGAGCAGCGCCTGGATCGGCTTTGCGGCCGAGCGCATGAACGTGACGAGGCCGCGGTCGCCGCGCTCCTCGGCCACCTGTCCACCCGCATCCAGCCGGACCGCGTGGACGCGGTGGCGCGACTCGACCAGCCCTCCCCGGACGACGGCTACTGTGATCACATCCATGGCCGAGGAGCGTAGGAGAAACGAGCTCGAGGCGGCGGTGACCGCCTTCCGCGACGCCGAGCCGGAGGAGCGCACGGCGATGAACGCAGCGCTGACCCGGAACGAGTCGGGGATCCTCGACGGCCTCGCGCGAGAGGCTGCCGAGGCTGCCGTTCGCGAGAACGATCCCGAGCGGATCCGCTTCGGCCTGGCCGCACTCGCGCTCGAGGGCGGCTGGCCGGACTGGCGCGAAACGACGGTGATCCTCACGCTCCTCCACGTGAGCGCGCGCAAGCTCGGCCTCGACGCCGACGGCGTCTTCTACGAGGAGGCTCGCGTCCTCGCCTACGAGCCGGTCAAGGAGCGGGACTACTTCGTAAACGCGGGCGCGCGGCTCCTCCGCTCCTACGCCGGCCGCCCGGACCGGCTGAAGGAGCTCGACGTCATGGCCTACGAGGAGCACGACGGCCCGAACGGGTTCGCGTACCGGGAGGTCGAGAGTGCCTGAGTTCCCGGAGATCGAGGCGCTCCGCCGCGAGCTGGACGAGCCGGTGCGCGCGTTCCCGGTCGCCAAGGCGGGCCCGGCCCACGTCGCCACGCTCAAGACGTACGACCCGCCGCTCTCCGCGCTCGAAGGGCGACGCTTCTCCGGCGCCGAGCGCCGCGCGAAGAACATCCTCCTGCCGACCGACGACGGCGAGCTCGTCCTCCATGTCCACCTCATGAGTGCGGGGAGGCTTCGCTTCCTGCGCCATGGCGACAAGCAGCCGAAGACGCCGGCCTTCCGCCTTTCCTTCGAAAACGGCAGCTCCATCGTGCTCACGGAGGCCGGCGCGAAGAAGCGCGCCAAGGTCGGGCTGTACACGCCCGAGGCGATCGAGGAGGAACTCGCGCACCTCGGGCCGGAGGCGTACGGCCTCAGCACGCGCGAGCTCGGCGAGATCCTCGCGTCCGACTCGCGCCGGCTGCACGCCTTTCTCCGCGACCAGCGGCTCGTCGCCGGAATCGGCCGCGCGTGGGCGAACGAGATCCTCAACCACGCGCAGCTCTCGCCCTACGCCCTCACGACCGAGCTGACGGGCGAGGAGATCGAGCGCTTGAACGACGCGATCCAGGAGGAGCTGGCCCGCGGCCTCGAGCTGCGCGAGCGCGGCGCCTCCGACAAGAAGATCTACCGCGTGCACAACCGGCTGGGCGAGCCGTGCCCGCGCTGCGGCACGCCGCTGGCCCAGGTCGACTTCGACGAGCACACGATCTACTACTGCCCGACGTGCCAGACCGAGGGGCGCATCCTCAAGGACCGCCGCCTCTCGAGACTCCTCCGCTAGACCGCTTCGACGAGCGCTGCGACAACGCGCGGGTCGAACTGCGTGCCCGCGTTCCGCTCCACCTCGGCGAGCGCCTCGTCGGCGGGCAGCGCGGCGCGGTACGGGCGGTCGGTCGTCATCGCGTTGTAGGCGTCACAGCAGCAGACGATGCGTGCAACGAGCGGGATGTCCTCGCCGGCCAGGCCATCCGGATAGCCCTGACCGTCCCACCGCTCGTGGCAAGAGCGGACGAGCCTGCCCACCTCGCCGAGGAGTCCGCCCACGCGCTCCAGCATCCGCTCGCCTTCGATCGTGTGCGTGTTGATGACCGCGCGCTCCTCGTCGGTGAGTGCGGCGGGCTTGTTGATGATCTCGGCGGGGATCCGGATCTTGCCCACGTCGTGGAGGAGCGCCGTCAGCTCGGCGCTGCGGCGCTGGCGTGACGAGAGCGCGAGCCGGTCGGCGACCGCGAGAGTCAGCGAGACGACCTCGCGAGAGTGGTTTCCCGTGTACTCGTCGTCCGCCTCGATGACGTCTCCGAGCAGGAAGGCCGTGCCGCGGTACGCGTGCCCGAGCTCGAGCGCGTGGTCGATACGGTGCCTGCGCTCCTGCGCGAGGAACGCGAGGAGCGCGAGGAGCGGGAGGACGACGAGAAGCGCCGCCGGCTGGTCGTCGGCCACGATCGCGGTGAGAAGCGCGATCGGCGTGAGGGCGAGGTCGACGCCGTAGACCCACGCCATGAGGCGGACGTGGGCCTGCGGGGCGATGCCGAACGCGAACCAGGCGCGCGCGGCGGAGCCGAGGAAGTCGAAGACGAACTGCGCGAGCACGGCGGCGAGCAGGACGGGCCAGACCGACCACGCCGCGTCGGGCTCGCCCGCCAGCGCGATGACGAGCGCACCGCCGACCGCGTTCCACGAGCTCGCGACGACCACGAGCGCGCGCTCCGGGTGCTCCTGCCGCTTGAGGTAGCCGGCCATGCTCCCGAGCAGAAGCCCGACCGCGACGCAGAGCGGGACCATCGAGGGCGGGAGGAGGAAGAGCATCGGGACGAACACGAGCTGCGTCGGGATCGCCGAGCCGATGCCGACCTCGAACTCCACCTTCGACGCAACCGCGTACCCGGCGATGAGGAGCACGAGGAGGCCGATCGACGGGTGGCGGTCGCCGGGAAACGCGAGCTGAAGGGCTGCGCACGAGACGAGGAACGCGAATGCGCTCACGCTCGTGACCCTGGAATCGCGGCGCTCGAGAGGCGAGGCCGCGCGGGCACGACGCTCTTCGACCAGCGTATCGCCGTCGTCCCCGGTGTCGGCCACGACTGCGCGGAGGCCCATCCGAGCGGGCTGGAGGCTCACCCGTTGCGTATCGGCCTCGTATGGCACTGCCTTGACGACTTCGGCCGATCCCCCGGGAGAGGGATGGGCCGCCGTCCGAGTTCCCCTCACGATGCGGAAACAGCGGCTACGAGGAGGAATGCGGCATGAAACGGGTCGGAGCGCTTTTCGCGCTCATCATCGGATTGGTGACGGCAACGGCGGCGCCTGCGGACGCGGCGGTGCTCGACGGCTGCCCGGACCAGGCGATGAGTCGGCCGTTTCTGCGCTGGCTCGACCCGATCTCGTACACGCTCGCCCCGAACGGCGGCTTCGAGAGTGGCGCACAGGGGTGGCAGCTTCGCGGCGGCGCGACCGTCGCGTCCGGCAACGAGTCGTTCAACCTGAGCGGCGCAGGCCGGTACTCGCTGTACCTGCCTTCCGGCAGCACTGCGACGAGCCCCGCGATGTGCGTCGAGACGCTCGACGTCTTCGCCCGCTACGTGGCCAAGAACCGCGGGCTCATCGCGCTCTCGAGCCTCAAGGTGGATGCGATCGTGAAGGACTCGGCCGGCCACACGTTCACCCTGCCCGCCGGCGTGAACACCGGCGGCTCGAGCTGGGCGCCCTCGCTCCCCGCGGTCGCGCTCCTCGACGTCCTCGGCCTCCTGAACGACGGCCGCGTGACCGTCTCGTTCCGGTTCCAGCCGATCGGGCTCGGGGCGAAGTGGCAGATCGACGACCTCTACGTCGATCCGCTCAAGATGGGCTAAGAGACCGTCTCGACACGGAGCCCTGAGCCGCCTGAGCCGCCCTCGGCGTCGGGATGCTGCGTCCTCGGTCGCACGGGTATTCCAATACCCGTGCTCCCTGTGTCCTTGCCTCCCACCACCGCCGCCCGGTCAGTCGACGAGGCCCCATGTCGAAACGATCTCAGGCCGGAAAGCGGATCACGAGGCGCTCGTCCTCGGCGGCCACGGTGGCGCCGATGGCCTTCAGGTGCTCGACGGCCACCACCGCGCCGAGCTCCCGGAGCTCGCTTCCGGTCACGACTCCGGCCGCGTTCTCGAGGAGCGGTGAGATCTCGAGCTCGGAACCGCGCACGACGAGGGTGACCGAGTCGATTCCCCCGTGGCGGGACGCCGCCTTGGCGAGGCGCGAGAGCGCGCGGCTCGTCACCTCGGGCTCGACCCGCACGGTCGCCCCTTCGCCGCCCACCTGCACGCGCTCCCCCAGCTCGGCGCAGGCTTCGCGAGCGAGCTCGAGAGCATCCACATCGGTCAGCATCGGTGAGTAGCGGCCGCGCTCGATCCGCGTCACGAGTGAGAGCTCGTCCACGAGCTCCTTGAGCTGCGCCGAGGCCGCCTCGATCATCTCGACGTACCTGGCCGCCGGCTCGTCCAGGTCCGTCTTGGCCAGCGTCTTCGCGAAGCCGTAGACCGTCGCGAGCGGGGTCGAGAGGTCGTGTGCGCCGATGGAGACGATCTGCGCGAAACGGTCTTCGTCGGCCATTTCCCCCCTTGGTACGGTTGGCACTGTGCAGCAGGAGAGACTAGCCGCCGGAGGCGATCTCCAGGCCTCGACGCCCGAGGTTCGCATCGGGCTCTCCCGCGCCGGGGTGACCGGCGTGCAGAAGGCGGTGCGGATGCAGCACGGCGACGGCGAGGCCCTCGTCTCGGCCGAGATCGAGTGCTTCGTCGACCTCGATCCGGCGCAGAAGGGCGTGCACATGTCGCGCTTCCCGGAGGTCTTCGAGGAGGCGATCGACGAAGTCGTGATCGAGGAGAAGCTCCTCGTCGAGAACCTTGCCGAGCACATCGCGCGCCACATCGTCGAGCGCCAGCAGGCGCTCCGAGCCGAGGTGAAGATCGCGGCGCGCTATCCGGTCGAGCGCCTGACCCCGGTGACCGCGCTCCGCACCCAGGAGCTCGTCACCCTCATCGGGATCGCGGCCGCCTCGCGGACTGCGTCGAGGCGCGTGGTCGGAGTCGAGGCGACCGGGATCAACGCCTGCCCGTGCGCGCAAGGGCTCGTCCGCACCGAGACGACCGAGCGGCTCGTCGAAGCAGGGTTCGAGGAAGGAGACGTCGAGCGCATCCTCCAGCTCGTCCCGCTCGCCACGCACAACCAGCGCGGCCGCGGCACGCTCTTCCTCGGCACCGGGGAGCGCCTGGACGCGGAGGACCTGGTCGACATCGTCGAGCGCTCGATGAGCTCGCCGATCTACGAGCTCCTCAAACGGCCGGACGAGCTCTTCGTCGTCGAGCACGCGCACCTGACGCCGCGCTTCGTCGAGGACTCCGTCCGCCTCATGGTCAAGAGCGCACTCGATTCCTACGCGGGCCTCGCGAACGACGACTTCGTGCTCGCGCGCCAGGTGAACTTCGAGACGATCCACAACCACGACGTCCTCGCCGAGCGGTTCGGGACCGTCGGGGAGCTGCGGGGCGAGCTTCGGAGCGGCGAGCATTCGCTCGCGCACACGGAGCTCAGGGATTGGCTGCGCGCGGTCTCCTAGGGCGCAGGCTCATCTTCGACTCCTGACCGTGCACGAGCCGGGCGATGTTGCCGCGGTGGAGCAGGACGATCGCCAGCGCGCCTGCGGTGGTGAAGGCGAAGACGGGCCACGATGCGCCGAAGAGCAGCGCGAACATCGGCAGCGTCGCCGCCGAGATCATCGACGCGAGCGACGCATAGCGCGACACGAGGAAGACCGCGATCCACACAACAGCCGCCGAGAGCGTGGCGAGCGGCGCGACCGCGAGGCCGACCCCACCCGTCGTCGCGACGATCTTTCCGCCGCGCTGGAAGCCCATGAAGAGCGGGCGCCAATGGCCGGCCATCGCGGCACAGCCCGCGAGGACGGCGATGAGGTCGTTTCCGAGCCAGCGGCCGAGCAGCGCGGCGACGGCGCCCTTGGCGATGTCGAGCACCGCAACGCCGAGCCCGAGCTTGAAGCCGAGGGTACGCCAGACGTTCGTCGCGCCGGTGTTCCCGCTCCCGAGCGTCCGGATGTCCACGCCTGCGAACACCCGCGGTAGCCAGTACCCCCACGGCATCGAGCCGAGGACGTATCCGACCGGAATCAGCAGGTATTCGCTCAGGTCTGGATCTGGTACTTCGACACCCAGCCCGAGATGACGTCCCAGTCGAGGTTCGCGAAGAACGCGTCGATGTAGGAGGCCCTGTCGGTCTGGTAGTCGAGGAAGTAGGCGTGCTCGTAGACGTCGAGCGCGACGAGCGGCGTCGCGTTCCAGATCGGGAACGTGTTCTGCGCGTCGCCGATGTAGTTGAAGAGACGCTGCTCGTCCCAGTCGTACGCCGTCCACGCCCAGCCGCGCCCGCCCATGCCCGTGGCCTTGAGGTCGCTTCGCCAGGCCTCGACCGAGCCGAAGTCGCGTTCGACGAGGGCCGCGATCGCTCCCGTCGGGTCGCCGCCGCTGCCGCCGAGGTGCTCGAAGTAGATCTCGTGGTTCTTGACGCCCCCGATCGCGAAGGTGAGGTCGATCTTGAGCGCGCGGACGTCCGAGTAGACCTGGTTCGCGGTCGAAAGGTCGACTTCGGCGAGCTTGCCGAGGATCTCGTTCCGCTTCGCCACATACCCCTGGTAGAGCTTGTAGTGCGCTTCGACGGAAGCCCGGGAGATGCCGTCCATCTCGAGGAGCTCCGGCTTGAGCTCCCGGGCCGC
>Ga0207674_10004058_pt1 | contig 17751 bp, 12 predicted proteins | sample KBSCornC72_FD_184303 | JGI IMG/M metagenome (GOLD analysis project Ga0207674, IMG submission 184303) | Corn rhizosphere microbial communities from Kellogg Biological Station, Michigan, USA - KBS Corn C7-2 (SPAdes) (version 2) | ecosystem: Host-associated > Plants > Roots > Rhizosphere > Soil ... | reverse complement strand
GCGCGTGTGCGTCGAGACCGTCGAGGGCGGGCAGATGACCAAAGACCTCGCGATCCTCGTCGGCCCTGAGCAGGCGTGGATGACGACCGAGCAGTTCTTCGAGGCGATCGTCCACAACCTCGAAGCGGCTATGGCCGAATGGGCGCCGCGGGAGAACGAACCCGCTCGCGCCTGATTCCGACTCCCATCAGCCGGCCGGGAATGCTCCTCAGCGGCGCAAAGCGGTCGAACAGGCGCGCGATGATCGGCGGTCGGACGGGCTGGTCGCCGTTGCTGAGGACCGGCCAGATGATCCGGTCCTGGATGAATTTCTGGACGCGCTGAATCACTCGCGTCGGCAGCATCCGTCGCTCCTGGACCTTGGAGAGCAGGCCGCCGACGTCTTCGCCGCGGGCCAGCGGGGCAGCCAGGATATTCGCGGCCGCGACAGCATCCTGGACCGCGAGGTTGATGCCGACGCCGCCGATCGGCGACATGGCGTGGGCTGAATCGCCGATCGCCAGCAGACCGGGCGAGCTCCACTGCGTCAGCCGGTCGATTGTAACGCTGAGCAACTTCAGATCGGACGTGTCCCTAAGCCGGCTGAGGTCGAGATCGGGAGCGACGGACCTCAGCGTGTCGTGAATCGGCTCGATTCCATGGGCCATCAGTTCTTCGGCGCGGCCCTTCGGAATGACGAAGGCGCACTGCCAATAGGTCCCGCGGTCCATCAGCACCACGATCGCGCCTCCGCCGAGGCTGAACCGCAGCGCGCCTTCCGCCTGCTTCTCCTTGTCGACCGAAAACCACAGCACGTCGATCGGCGTTCCCAGAGCGTCCAGCGGAAGCCTGTCGCGAGCAATCGACGAGCGGCCGTCGGCGGCGATGGTCAGTCGCGACCGCATTGCGCGACCGTCCTTAAGCCTGACGCCCGCAACCCTGCCCTGCTCTTCGACGAAGCCCGCGACCGGCGTGCTCATCGCCAGGCGAAAGCCTGGATAGGCCTCGGCTTCCTCCCGGAGGAAATCGAGGAAATCCCATTGCGGCATCATCGCAATGAACGGCGCCACCGTCGGAAGTCCGGAGAGGTCCGCGATCTGCCATTCCCTGCCGGCGATGCGCAGGTCGGCGCGCTGGATTTGGTTGTGCGGGCGCTGGAGAAACCGGTCGAGCATCCCGAGCTCGGCGAGGATTTCCATGGTCGACGGGTGAACCGTGTCGCCGCGGAAGTCGCGCAGGAAATCGGCGTGCTTTTCGAACACTTGCACGGTGCAGCCAGCGCGGGCGAAGAGCAGGCCGGCCATTATCCCGGCCGGGCCGCCGCCAACGATGATCAGGTCGAGATTTTCGGCGGGCATCAGAAAGCCTTTGGGCCGCCGAACGCCCAGATCGTTCAATCAGGAACGGCTGCCCGGAAGCAACGGCGCCATGGGAGAGCGGACCCGCTCGCGCCGCACGCCAAGGCCGATCAGGCGTCCGGGAATGCGCCTCAGGAGCGGGAATCGGTCGAGCAGCCGGACGATCAGGGGCGCTTTGGTGATCGGGGCGCCGGTTTGGAGCAGCCGGCCGATGATATTGTCCTGCGCCGCTTTCTGGGCCGCCTGGATCGCGCGCGTCGGGAACAGTCGCCGCTCCTGCACCTGGTGGAGCAGCGGATCGACGTCGTCCCCCCGAGCCAAAGGACCGGCGAGGAAATTTGCCGCCGCGACAGCGTCTTGGACGGCGAGGTTGATGCCGATTCCGCCGATCGGCGACATCGCATGGGCGGCATCGCCGATCGCGAGCAGGCCCGGCCGCTGCCAGCAGGTCAGCCGGTCGAGCTTGACCGTCAGCAGGTGGAGGTCGGTAATCTCGTCTAGCTCGGCCAAATCCAGGTCGGCCGGAGCCGCCGCAGCGACCTCCGCGCGGATCGCGTCGATTCCGCGCGCCTGATAGGCCTCCGCCGCGCCCTTCGGGATCAGGAAGGCGCACTGCCAATAATCGCCGCGGTCGATCATGACGAGCAGCCGTCCGCGCTCGACATTGCCGCGCAGGCCCGCCTTGTCGGTCGTGACCTTGGCGATCCGGAACCAGAAGACGTCCATCGGGGCGCCGAGATCCTCGAGCGGAAGCATGGTGCGGACGATCGACGCGCGCCCGTCGGCTGCGATCGTCAGGCGCGCACCCACCGTCCCTCCGTCCTGGAGAGTCACCCCCCTGACCCTGCCCTGCTCCTCGACGAAGCCGCTCACCGGCATGCTCATCGCGAGCTCGAAGCCGGGAAACGCCTTCGCTTCCTCGCGCAGGAAATCGAGAAAATCCCATTGCGGCATCATCGCGATGAACGGCGCCGGCGTATGGAGGTGCGACAGGTCGCCGATCGTCCACTCGCGCCCGGCGATGCGCAGCTCCGCGCCCTCAACGCGATTGTGCGGCCGCTTGAGGAAGCGCTCCAGCATTCCGAGCTGGTCGAGAATCTCCATGGTCGACGGGTGGACGGTGTCGCCGCGGAAATCGCGGAAGAAGTCGGCATGCTTCTCGAGCACCCGGACCCGGCACCCGGCGCGGGCGAACAATAGTCCCGCCATCATCCCGGCGGGTCCTCCTCCGACGATGATCAGGTCGAGATCCGACGCCATGACATCAGCCACTACCGCCATTGCCGGGAAAAGGGCAGAAGAATGGCGTGGCAGGCGAGTTCTCGACCTCCGGCTTCAGCGACGCGCTGGTCATCCTCGGCGCCGCCGGGATCGTCATCCCGGCCTTCGCTCGAATCCGCATCAGCCCGATCATCGGCTTCATCCTGATCGGCACGCTGGTCGGCCCGCACGGGCTCGGCGGGCTGACCGGAGCCTATCCCTGGCTCCACTACGTGACCATTTCCAATGCCCACGGGATCGAGCCCTTCGCCGAGCTCGGAATCGTTTTGCTACTGTTCTCGATCGGTCTCGAGCTTTCCTTCCGCCGCCTGTGGGGAATGCGCGGGCTGGTGTTCGGCGCGGGCTCGGCGGAGCTGCTGGGTTCGGCGGCGATCCTTGCGGGCGGGCTGTATTTCACCGGCGAAAGCGTCGCCGGCGCAATCGGCCTCGGGCTGGCCCTGGCGCTGTCGTCGACGGCGATCGTGATTCCTTTGGTCGGGGCCCACAGCCCGGTCGGCCGCCCGGCCCTCGGCATGCTGCTGTTCGAGGACCTCGCGCTGGTGCCGATCGTGTTCCTGCTCGGGGCCATGGCGCCGGTTGCCGGGGGCGCCCAGGTGGGCTCGCTGCTGATGACCCTGCTCATCGGCGGAATCACCGCCGTGGCCATGCTGTTTGTCGGCCGCCTCCTGCTCCCGCGGCTGTTTGCCCAGGCGGCGCGGACCAAGAATCCGGAGCTGTTCCTCTCCGCCTGCCTGCTGGTCGTGATTGTCGCGAGCCTGGTCACGTCGGCGATCGGCTTCTCCGCCGTGCTCGGCGCGCTGATCGCCGGTATCGTCATCGCCGAAACCGACTATCGCGGCGAGGTCGAGGCGATCACCGCGCCGTTCCGCGGCCTCGGCCTCGGCATCTTCCTGATCACGGTCGGAATGAGCGTCGACTTGCGGGTCGTGCTTGCCGACTGGCAGGGCCTGATCGGAGCCCTGGTCGGAGTGCTCGTCGTCAAGGCCGCGGTCACCGCGCTGCTGCTGAAGCTGGGCGGGGCGCGGATGGCAGTCGCGGCCGAGACCGGGGTGCTGATGGCCTCGCCGTCGGAAACCACGCTGATCGTGCTCGGCGCGGCCACCGCCGCCCGGCTGATCAGCCAGGACAGCGCCGCCTTCTGGCAGATCGTCACCGCGATCGGGCTGACGGTGACGCCGTTGCTCGCCAAGCTCGGGCGCGCCGCCGGAAGCCGGTTCGCCGGACGGTCCATGGCGGACCAGATGGACTCGTCGCTCGACACCGCCGAGCTCGGCCAGGTCGTCATCCTCGGCTTCGGCCGGGTCGGGCGGATGGTCGCCGACATGCTCGAAGCGCATGGCAAGGACTATCTGGCGATCGACAGCGACAGCGACGGCGTCCGGGCCTCGCACGACGAGGGCTATGACGTGCTGTTCGGCGATGTCGCGCGCCCCGAGCTGCTCGACAAGTTGCGCCAGCGCCAGCCGAGCGCGCTGATCCTCACCATGGACCATCCGGTCCTGGTCAATCGCCTGGCCAAGCAATTGCGGCGGATCTTCCCGGACCTGCCGATCATCGCCCGCGCCCGCGACACGTCGCATGCGGCCGAGTTGTACAAGGCCGGAGTCACGGACGCGGTGCCGGAAACGCTCGAGGCCTCGCTGCAACTGTCCGAAGCGGTCCTCGTCGACCTCGGTGTGGCGATGGGACCGGTCATCGCCAGTATTCACGAGAAGCGCGACGAGCTTCGAACCGAGATCAGAACCGAGGCCGCAATGGCAGAGCAACCGCGCCTGGGCCGGCGCCGAGTACGCGACTCCGGGCCCGCCTAAATCTCGACCTGGCTGCCGAGCTCGACGACGCGGTTGGTCGGAAGCTTGAAGAACTCCATCGCGCTTTCGGCGTTGCGCAACATCCACGCGAACAATTTCTCGCGCCAGATCGCCATTCCCGGGCGCGACGAGGCGAGCAGGGTCTGGCGCGCGAGGAAGAAGCTGGTGTCCATCATCTTGCATTTGTCGCCGATGCCCTTGAGCTGGGCGAGCGCGGCGGGCACGTCGACCTCTTCCATGAAGCCGTAGCGGACTTTGACGCGGTAAAAGCCCGAGCCGTAATCCTTCTGCTCGATCCGTTTCTCGCCCGGGACATAGGGCACGTCCTCGATCCGCACGGTGAGCAGGATCACCCGCTCGTGGAGCACCTTGTTGTGCTTGAGGTTGTGGAGCAGCGCGTGCGGCACGCCCGACGCCGAGCTGGTCATGAACACCGCGGTCCCCGGCACCCGCGCCGCGCTGGTCGCCGCCGACTTGATGAAGATCTCCATCGGCAGGCTCGCCTCGTTCATCCGGTCGATCATCAGCTTGCGCCCCTTGGCCCAGGTGGTGAGCAGGGTGAAGGCGATCGCCCCGACCAGCAGCGGGAACCAGCCTCCGGCCGGGATCTTGAGCAGGTTCGCCGCGAGATAGGCGCCGTCGACGGTGAAGAAGAGCACCAGCAGGCCGGCGACGATGAAGCGGTTCCAGTTCCACATCTGGCGCAGCACGACGGCGATCAGAACCGAGTCGATCAGCATCGCGCCGGTGACCGCGATGCCGTAGGCCGCCGCGAGGTTGGACGAGCTCCGGAAGGTGAGGACGAGCAGGATGACCATGGTCATCAGGGCCCAGTTGACGGTCGGGATGTAGATCTGCCCGGCGGCGCTTTCGCTGGTGTGGCTGATCCGAAGGCGCGGGATGAAGCCGAGCTGGATCGCCTGCTGGGTGACGGAGAAGGCGCCCGAAATCACCGCCTGGCTGGCGATGATCGTCGCCGCGGTGGCGAGCAGGACCAGCGGCAGCCGGAGCATGTCGGGGGCGAGGTAGAAGAAGGGGTCGCGGACCTTGGCGAGCGCCTCCTGCGGCGCGGCCGAAAGCAGCATCGCCCCCTGCCCCATATAATTGAGCAGCAGCGCCGGAAGGACGAAATAGATCCATGAGACGCGGATCGGCTTGCGCCCGAAATGACCCATGTCGGCGTAGAGCGCCTCGGCGCCGGTGACCGCCAGCACGACCGATCCCATGGCGATGAACGCGCGCACGGGGTCCGCTGCGAAGAAATGGAAGGCATTCAACGGATTGATCATCGCAACGATGACGGACGTATCGTTGCGGATGTGCATCACGCCGAGAACCGCGATGGTGATGAAGTAGAAAATCATGACCGGCCCGAACAGCGAGCCGACCCGCGCCGTGCCCCGCGCCTGGATCGCGAACAGCCCGACCAGGATGCCGATCGCGATCGGGACGACGAACGGCTGCAGGTTGCGGTTGACCGTGGTCAGGCCCTCGACCGCCGAGAGGACCGAGATCGCCGGAGTGATCATCGAATCGCCGTAGAACAAGGCGGTCGCGAACACGCCGAGGAGGACGATCCCCCCGGTCCAGCGCTTGGTGCTCCCGAGCGTCCGGTTGATCAGCGCGAGCAGGGCGAGGCTGCCGCCTTCGCCCTTGTTGTCGGCGCGCATGATGATCGAGACATATTTCAAGGTGACGATGATCATCATCGACCAGAAGATCAGGCTCAGCACGCCGAAGATGTGGAGCTGGTCGACCCGCAGCTCATGGTGCCCCGCGAAGGTCTCGCGAAAGGCGTAGATCGGCGAGGTCCCGATGTCCCCGAACACGATTCCGACCGCGCCAATCGCCAGCTTGTAGAGCGGCCCATGCGCATGGCCGTGCGCAGTGTCGTGCGGCGCTTCGGTGGTTGCGCCTCCAGTCGCGGTGATGTTCATCTTGTGAGGTTCAGACTGGACAGACTGCGAACTCGCGCCCCCGGTGCCCGATCGACACTCTCGATCACGGGCGCGCCCAGTTAGCACTGCCGTTGCGGCCCCGCAATCGGTGGGGACAGCGGCGAAAAGCCCGTCTATAGGCCCGCGCAATCAACATCAGCGGAGCGAACGATTAATGCGCATCGGGGTGCCAAAAGAGATCAAGGTCCATGAATATCGCGTCGGGCTGACCCCGGCTTCGGTCGCCGAGCTGGTCGCCCACGGGCACGAGGTCGTGGTCGAGACCCGGGCCGGCGACGGGATCGACTGCCCCGACCAGGCCTATGTGAAAGCGGGCGCGACCATCGTTCCGGACGCGGCGTCGGTGTTCGAAGCGGCCGACATGATCGTCAAGGTCAAGGAGCCGCAGGCACCGGAGATCGCGCTCCTCGAGCCGCGCCACATCCTCTTCACCTACCTTCACCTCGCCGCCGACAAGCCCCAGGCTGAAGGCCTGATGAAATCCGGGGCGACCTGCATCGCTTATGAGACGGTGACGTCGAACTCGGGCTCGCTGCCGCTGCTGAAGCCGATGAGCGAGGTCGCGGGCCGGATGTCGGTCCAGGTCGGCGCCCATTATCTCGAAAAGGAGCAAGGCGGCCGCGGCGTCCTCCTCGGCGGCGTGCCGGGCGTCGCGCCGACCAAGGTCGCGATCCTCGGCGGCGGAGTCGCCGGCGTCAACGCGGCGCAGATGGCGGTCGGAATGCGCGCCGACGTCACCATCTACGACATCAACATGGAGCGGCTGGCCGAGCTCGACATGTTCTTCTCGAGCCAGATCAAGACGGCCTACGCCTCGCGCTCGACCATCGCCAACGCGGTCGAGAAGGCCGAGCTGGTGATCGGCGCCGTGCTCGTGCCCGGGGCCGCGGCACCCAAGCTCGTCACCCGCGACATGCTGAAGACGATGAAACGCGGCTCCGTGCTGGTCGACATCGCGATCGATCAGGGCGGCTGCTTCGAGACGAGCCACGCCACGACCCACGCCGACCCGGTCTACGAGGTTGACGGGATCATCCATTATTGCGTGGCGAACATGCCGGGCGCGGTCGCCCGGACCAGCGCCTTCGCGCTCAACAATGCGACCCTGCCGTTCGCGTTGAAGATCGCCAACCTCGGTGCCGAGGAAGCGATGCGGCGCGACCCGCATCTCGCCGCCGGGCTCAACGTGTCAGGCGGCAAGATCCGCCACGAGGCGGTCGCCGAGGCTCTGGACCTGCCTTACGACCCGGTCTGAGCTGCGGGCTGCGAGCTGCCGGTCAGGGAGGTTTCCAGCCACTGCTGGATCTGGCTGCGCGGCGCCGCGCCGACTTTCTGGGCGATCGGCTGGCCGCCCTTGAACAGCAGCATGGTCGGGATCCCGCGGACGCCGTAGCGGCCGGGCGTGTCGGGATTCTCGTCGATGTTGAGCTTGGCTACCGTGACCTTGTCGCCGAGCTCGTTCGAAATCTCCTCGAGCGCCGGGGCGATGATTCGGCACGGCCCGCACCATTCGGCCCAGAAATCGACCAGCACCGGTCCCTCGGCACCCAGGACATCGGTGGCAAAGCTCTGGTCGGTGACGGTCTTGGTGGCCATGGCGGCGACTCTCCTGCAAAAGGTTAACGGCCATATGGGCGTTCACCCACGACCGCTCAAGGCATCAGTTCGATGAGTTTTGGGGCGGCGGTGTAGAGCAATGCCGCCCTCACCGCCCTGCCCGGGAAAATCACCCGCAGCGCATCGGCGTAAGCCTGCATCTGCGCCCGGTGGGACGGCGGCACCGCGGCGTCGCTGTCGGGCACCCGGCCGGTCTTGAAGTCGATCACCGAGACCCGGCTGTCCTCGACCAGCAGGCGATCGACCGTACCGGCGATCACTCGGCCGTCGCCAAGCGTGGCGGTGAGCGGGGCCTCGCCGAGCGAGCCGGGACCGAACAGGTCCGCGAAGTCGGGATGCGCGAGGACCTCGCAGACCTGGGCGACGATTTCTTCCCGCTCCTCCGGCGCGGCGACGCCCGCCGCTCGCTCGAGCCAGGTGAGGGCGCAGTCACGCCGCTCGGCCGGCGCGACCGGAGCGAGCCGCTCGAGCAGCTGGTGGACCAGGGAGCCGCGCCGGGCCGCGGCACGCATCGCCGCGCTCGGCGGCGGGGCGGCTTCCTCGTCCGTCGCCATGGCGGACGGAGCGAGCGGCCGCGGCGGGCGCTCCTCGACCGGCGCCGGGCGCACCGCCCAATCGGGCACTGCGATCGGCGCCGGCGCGATCTTGTTCCGGGCGCTCCTCGGCCGACGGGAAGAGCCGGACGCGTAGCGCAGCCCCCCGGTCGCGGACGGCTCGGCCCCGATTGCAATCAGCGCGCGCTCGACGATCCCGTGCCAGCTGTTGGGCGGGCGCGGGTCGGCGCCGTCCTTCCGCTCGCGCGGGCGCGGCCCGCTGACCACCAGCCGGTCGGCGGCGCGGGTCAAGGCGACATAGAGCAGCCGCAGATGCTCTTCGAGGTCGCGCTTCTCTTCGTCGAGGATGCGGTCGTCGAACGGCGGGCCCCGCTCCTCCTTCTTCGGACGGAGCAGGGGGAGCGGCCCCGCCGGCCCGAGCTCGAAGTCGATCGTGATCGGCCGGCGCCCGAGCCGCGCCGGGTCGGCGGTGGCGTCGGCGACGATCACGACCGGCGCTTCGAGGCCCTTGGCGCCATGAACCGTCATTACCCGGACCTCGTTGCCGGGCTGGCCGGGATCGCGCTGGACGTCGACCGTGCCGCGCGAGAACCAGGCGAGAAACCGGTCGAGCGAGGCAATTTCGTTGCGCTCGAACTCGAGCGCGCTGTTGATGAGCTCGTCGATCGCGTCGCGCGCCGCCAGGCCGAGCCGCGCATAGAGCTTGCGGCGGCCTTGCAGCGGCCCGCTGAGGATCGTCTCGAGGAACCGCGACGGAATGGTGAAATCCGCGATTCGGAGCAGTTCCGACAGCGCTTCGTGAGCCTCGCGAAACTCGGTCGAACGTTCGCGCAACTCGCGCCACAGCGAGCCCTTGCGGCCGTAGGCGAGAGCCCGGAGACGGTCCTGGTCCCAGCCGAGCAGCGGTGAGACGAGCAGGCACGCGAGGCTCAAGTCATCGTTGGGCTGGACTGCGAAGCGGACGGCGGCGAGCAGGTCCTGGACCGCGAGCGGCTCGTGCAGATGCAGCCGGTCGACCCCGGCGACGGGCACGCCCGCCGCGAACAGCCGCGCCACGATGAGCGAGGCGAGCTCGCCGCGGCTGCGCACCAGCACGAGGATGTCGCCGGGGGTGAGCGGCCGCCCCGTCGAGGCCAGCACCGGCGCCTCGACGACCATCTCCCGAATGCGCTCGGCGAGATGCTCGGCGTAGCGCCGATCGCGCAGGCTGACCCAGCGCTCCTCCCCTTCTTCCGATTCGTCGTCGAAATTCTCGACCGCGAACGGTGGCCACAGCTCGACTTCGCCGGGGCGGTCGCGATGATGGGCGCGGTGCGGCGGCGGCGGCTCGGCCAGCGCCAGCGCCTGGTGGCCGAGCGTCGCAACGACTGCATCGACGACATCGAGCACCGGCTGCGCCGAGCGGAAGCTGGCCGCGATCGACAGGTCGCGGAACGCGCGCGCCCGGCGCTGGTAGCTGAACAGGTCGTCACCGTCGCCGAGCGCTGCCGCGCGCTCCCGGAACCGGCGCCGGGCCTCGTCGAAGCGCTTCGGGTCGGTGCCCTGGAAGCCGTAGATGGCCTGCTTGAAATCGCCGACCATGAACAAGGTGCGGTGGCGCTCCTCGGCCTCGCTCGAGCCGCTGAAATATTCCTCGACCAGCCGTTCGATGATCTCCCACTGGGCGGCATTGGTGTCCTGCGCCTCGTCGACCAGCACGTGATCGACCCGCCGGTCGAGCTTGTAGCGCACCCAGTCGCCCATCCCTGGCTGGGCGAGCAGCCGCCGGGCCCAGTCGATGAGGTCGTTGAAGTCGGCGACCCCCGCGCTCCGCTTGGCGCGGGTGTAGGCCGCGGCGAAGGCCTGACCGGCACGCAGCCCGGCGGAGATATCGCGCGCGAGGCGGGCCCGGTTCTGAATGTCGAGGAGCTCGCCGACCAGGTTGGCCAGGCGCCCGGCGTTGGCCTCGTAGTGCGGCTCGGCCTTTGACTGGCCGGCCGACACCCGCGGCGTACCTTTCTCCGTCAGCACGATCTTGCGCAGCGCGGTCAGCTCGGCGGCGCGCTCGATGGGGGTCAGGGCCAGCCACCGCTCGATCGTCTCGGCGTGACCCAGCCCGCTTTGCGCGCCCCATTTCCGGTTGGCTTCCGCGACCGCCCGAAGAAGGTCGCAATCGAAGCCCTCGTCGCCGCACTTGGCGGCGATATAGTCGTCGGTTGAGCCCTCGGGCAGGTCCATCAGCCGGCGGATCATCGGCTCGATCGTGTCGGCCTCGCCCAGGTGAGTCATCGCGTCCGCCTTGCGCGCGCAGGCCTGGAGATAGTCGACCGCGCCAACCTCGCCGAGCCGCCGGCTCAATGACTGGATGTCGCGGGTCAGGCGCTCGTCGCCGGTCGCTTCGGCATCGGCCATAAGCTCGGCGAGCGTGCGCCGGACCAGCTCCTGCTCGGCCCGCCCCTCGATCGGCTGGATTCCGGGCGCGATCCCGACCTCGGCCGGAAAGGCGGCGAGCAGGCCCTGGGCGAAGCTGTGGATGGTCTGGATCTTGAGGCCCCCGGGGCAGTCGAGGACCTTGGCGAACAGCCGCCGCGCATTCTCGCGCGCCGGCGGGCTCGAATCCTCGCCCAGCGCCTCGAGCTCGCTGAACAGCTCGCTGTCCTTGAGCCGGACCCAGGCCGCGAGCCGGGTTCCGATCCGATTGGCCATCTCCGCCGCCGCCGCCTTGGTGAAGGTCAGGCACAGGATTGATTCGGCCCGCGCACCCTTCAGCAGCAGACGCAGCACCCGCGCCGTCAGGACCTCGGTCTTGCCGGTCCCGGCCGAGGCCGACAGCGCCGCATGCGCGCTCGGGTCGGCCGCGAGCGCCTGCTCGCCCTTCAGCGGGTGGAACGGCCTAAAGCGCTTGCTCATGCGCGCCCCGAGGCCATAGAGAACGCTCGATGAGCGACGACGACGACGACGATCTCGACCGGGCGAGCAAGCAGCGCCGCGACAAGCTGGTCAAGGCCGGAGTCGCGGTCGGCATCGGCTCGGCGGCGATCGTCGCCGCGCTGCTCTACGCGTCCAAGGTCAAGAAGCGGCCGAAGCGCTAGCCTCATTTGCGGCCGTACCATTCTTCGAGCCGCATCAGCTGATCATAGTCGCCAAAGGGTGCGTAGGCCGGATTCAGCTTGGCCGTGAACGGCTCGCTGCCGGTCAGCCAGCGCCCGACGGCCTCGGCGAAGCTGGCATAGGCCCTCTCCAGGAATTCGCCCTGCGCCATGCCCTTGTCCGGGCTCATCAGCCGCCCGAACGTCCCCTTGTGCCGCGCCAGCGACCAATATTCGAAGGCCTTCGGATCGCCCGTGACGCCCTCGAACCCGCCGGCGGCGCCGATCAGCCCGAGCAGGCCGAGCTGGAGCGCGAAGCCGGCATCGACCGCTTTCTGGGTCGGCGGCTGGCCGGTCTTGTAGTCGATGATGGCGAGGCCGCCGTCGGCGAGGCGGTCGATGCGGTCGGCGCGGCCGTGGACCGTGACTCCGGCGACCACGGCTTCACCGGCCGCCTCGGCCCGCAAGGGCCTGCGGCCTTCCGCCTGGTTGCTGCGCTCGAGCTCGGCCATCCAATCGATCGCTTCGAGCAGGCGCGGCGACCATAAGGCGCGGAGCATCGGGTGGACGGCCTCGTGCACCAGCAATTGCTCGGCGCGGGCGCGCAGCTTGTCGGGGTCGCACGCGTCATGTTGCAGCCAGTCCTGGAGCACCTTGTGCACCGCATCGCCCTTCCAGCGGGCGGAGAAATCGGCATCGACCGGATCCTTGACCCGCAGGCCGAGGATCGCCTGGGCGTAGAAGGCGAAGGGATCGGCCTTGAGGCGATCGACCGCGGTCACCGAAATCCGCTCGGGGCGCTGCTCCGCCGGGGGCGCCGGCGCGGGGCGGGAGGCCGGCCGGGCCGGGCCGGGATCGTCGAGCACCCGGACCAGCCGCTCGAGCCTGGTGTCGCGCGGCAGCCCGCCGCTGATCGCGTCCAGCCGCAGCAGGAAGCGCGAGGCGACGGTCGGCGACCGGCTGTCCCGCCGGGCGCGGGTGATCAGCACGTCCGGGGCGCCGAGCGCGCTCGCGAAGTCATGCGCCGCAAGGCCGATGCGATATTCGAGGCCCGGCATCGCGAGATTGGCGCGGACCTTGGGCGGGAGCCACGGATCGGGCGCCGGAAGCGCCGGCCAGACGCCTTCGTTGAGCCCGCCGAGAATGACCAGGTCGGCGCGCTGCAGCCGCGCTTCGAGCAGGCCCCAGATCGAAATCCTCGGATGACCGCCGTACGGCGGACGCACCGCGCGCTGGTCGAGCAATTGCCGCAGGACCGCCATCGCCGCATCGGCCGTGACCATCAGCCGATCGGCCGCGCCGGGCTCCTGGAGCTCGCCGATCAGCTCGGCGGCGAGCCGGCCCGCGGGCCCGCGCCACGCCGCGTCGCCGGCCAGCCCCCCGGCCGCCGTCATCAGCGCCTCGGCGAGCCGGCTCAACGGCAAGGGCGCGTCGAACAGCCGATCGAGCGTCGCGAACCGCGGGCGGAGCCGCTGCCACGCCGACAGCGCGCCGAAATGGGCGTCGAGGCCGGCAAGGCCGGCGGCCGGGCGCGGACCGCGCAGCTTGAGGTCCAGCTCGCGCACCCCGTCGAGCCAGCGCAATCGCTCCTCCCCCTCGCCGCCGGCCAGCGGATGCTTGGCCAAAGCCAGCAACGGCACGGGCGCCAGCCCCTCGGCGGCCGCCGCGGCAATCCCCAGCAACAGAGTTCCCGCCGGGGTTTGCGACAGCGGGCTGCCGGCGCTGTCGTCGGCCGCGATTCCCCACCGCTCGAGAAGCGCCGAAACGCGGGCGCCGAGCTGGCGGTCCGGAGTGACCAGCGCGGCCGTCTTGCCCGGCGTCTCGAGCGCCTCGCGCAGGGCGAGCGCGATCGCCTGGGCCTCGGCCGCGGAATCGGGCAGCTCGGCCAGCCGGATTCCATTGAGCCGGCGATCCGCCGGCCGCAGCGCCTGCCATTTGTGCGAGAAATCGGGGGCGGCCATCGCATTGGCGATCGCCCGGGCGCGCGGCGGGGACGAGGCCGCCCGGCCCGAATGGCGCCAGCGCTCTACTTCGCCGCGGCCGACGCCGAGCCGGTCGAGCAGCAGCTTCAAGTGGAACTGCGGGTGAGTCTCCTCGCCCCGCCCGTTGTCGTCAGGGCCGAGTGCGTCCCATTCCTCGTCCGGCATCACGTCGGGAAGGCTGAGGCCCGGGAGCACGACCATGCCTTCGGGCAGGCGCGCGACCCGAGCCAGCAACGTCGCGACCGCCGGGGCCGCGGTGGTCACGCCGGCGGCAATCGTGAACCCGGCGGGCGGTTCCGTCCGCCATCGTTCGGCGGTGCGCCGAAGCAGCCGGTTGCGGCGGTCGGCAAGGTCGATCGCCCCCCGCTCCGCGAGGATACCCGGCCAGGCCTGGTGGATCAGCTGCAACTTGGCGAGCGACTTCTCCCAATGCCGCGCCAGCTCGTCGGCCCCGGCGACGGCCTCCTTCAAGCGGCCGGGATCGACCTCCTCCACCAACAGCGCGTCGAGCGCCCGCGCGAGATCGGCCGCCAGCCTTAGCGCCTCCGCCGAGCCGTCGCCGACGATCGAAGCCAGGGTCAGCAACCGCTCGAGCGGGTCGATCGCCGGCGGGAACGGCTCGGCGCCGAGCGGATCGAGCGCGCCGCCGAGCCGGTCGTCCAGCTCCGGGTCGCCGATCGGGATCAGCCGGGGGAGCAGCAGCCCGCCGCCGCTCGCGCGCACGAAGGCGTCGGTCAGGGCTCGCACCGCGCGATTGTTGGGCAGCAGGATCCGGCCGCGCGCCAGCGCCAGCGGGTCGCGGCCGAACCGCGCCATCAGCCCGGCAACGAGCGCGTCCGCGAACGACCGGTGGGCGGGAATGGTGTAGACGGACGGGCGCTCGGCCCCGTCAGGCATCTTCGAGCGTCGCTTCCGTCAGCTTGATCGAGCGCGGCGTGCCGACATCGAACCACAGGCCCTGGTGGACCGCGCCGAAACAGCGGCCCTCGGCGATCGCGCGATTCCACAGAACGTTGGTCGAGAACGGCCCGGCGGGCGCGTCGCGCAGCAACCGCTTCGACAGAATCTGGATGCCGGTGAACACGAACGGCGCGACCCGGCTCTTGTCGCGTCGCCGCAGCCGGCCCTGGCGGTCCATGTGGAAGTCGCCGATGCCGCGATGGTTCTGCGCGCGCGCCAGCGGCACGAGCAGGAGCAGCGCGTCCATCTTCTTATCGTCCCAGTGCGACGCCAGCAGCTTCAGCGTGTCGGCCGGCCCGTCGATCCAGAGATTGTCGCTGTTGATCGCGAGGAACGGATCGGAGTCGATCAGGTCGGCCGCCTGGACCAGCCCCCCGCCGGTCTCCATCAGCAGCTTGCGCTCGTCCGAAATCACCACCTCGAGCCCGTGCTTGCGGCTGGCGAGATGGGCCTCGACCGCGTCGGCGAGATAATGGACGTTGACCACGACCTTCTTCACCCCGGCCCCGCGCAGCCGATCGAGCACATGGTCGAGCAGCGCCTTGCCGGCGACCGCGATCAGCGGCTTGGGCTTGGTCGCGGTCAGCGGCCGCATGCGCTTGCCCAGGCCCGCGGCCATGATCATCGCCGTGCGCGGGACTTCGCCGGGAACTTCGGCGCGCAGTCGCAGCGCGCGGCGGGCCTGGCTCACGCGGCCTGCCTCCACGGCTCGCGGCGATGCTCGGGCCGGACATTGGCGTCGAACCAGTCGCGCACCGGCTTCAGGTGCGGGGCCGCGAGGTCGCGCTCGAGCAGGCCCCACATGCGCGGCTGGAACCGGCGGTAATGCGGCTTGTCGTCGCGCTTCCACAGCCGGGTGAAAACGCCGAGGATCCGCGTGTTGCGCTGCGCCGCCAGCGCCCAATAGGCGCGCTCGAATGTCGCGCCATGGCCGGTCGCGGCAATGTAGCGGTCGATCATCGCCCGTTCGATCGGCACGGCCACGTCGCGCCGCGCATCCTCGAGCACCGAGGCGAGGTCGTAGGCCGGGTGACCGGCGACGGCGTCCTGGAAGTCGAGCAGGCCGAACCGGGCGACGCCCTCGAGGCCATCGACCAGCATCACGTTCTCGGCATGATAATCGCGCAGCACGGTGACCGGGCTGAGCCCGTCGCCGGCGACCGCCTCAAGCGCCTCCCGCCACGCCGCCTCATAGGCCGCCTGGTCGACCTCGAGGCCGACGGCGGGGCAATACCATTCGGTGAACAGGCGCAGCTCCTCGAGCCATTGGTCGAGGCCGTGGGGCCTCAGCCCCGGCATCGGCTCGTGCTGGTGGAGGTGGACCAGGACGTCGGTGGCCAGCTCGTACAGCTCGTGCTCGCGGGCCGGGTCCTCGTCGAGGAATTCGCGCAGCCGCCAGTCGCCGAAGTCGGCGAGGAGGAGCAGGCCCCGCTCGAGGTCGCGGGCCAGGATCTTCGGGGCGCTCAAGCCGACCGAGGCGAGCCATTCGGCGACCGCGATGAACGGCCGCGGGTCCTCGTGCGGCGGCGGCGCGTCCATCAGCACAGCGCTCCGCTCGCCGGTCACCACCCGAAAGTAGCGGCGGAACGACGCGTCGCCGGCGAGCGGCAGGATTTCGGCTCCCGCCCAGCCCGAAGCGGCAAGGAATTCAGGGGCATGGGCTGGCGGTTTCATCGGGGCGGCCACCGCCCTTCCCATGACGGTGGGACCCGGGCTGTCAAGATTCTGTCGCCGCCTGGGCCGAATTCGAGCGACAGGGCGAGCGCTTCGGGCCACCAGCCCGACCTCGCCCGCTCCGGCCATTCGACCAGCAGCACCGCCTGCGCCGCGGAATCGAGCCCGAGCTCGTCGATCTCGGACGGCGCCTCGATGCGATAGAGGTCGACGTGCCACACCGGCGGATCGAGCTCCTCATAGGGCTGGACGATCGCGAAGCTCGGGCTCGGCACTTCGCCGTGATGGCCGAGCCCGGCGATGAACCCGCGGGCGAGCGCGGTCTTGCCGACGCCGAGCGGCCCGGACAAAGTGATCACGTCCCCGGGCCGGGCGCGGCGCGCCAGCTGCGCCCCGACCGCCGCCGTCGCCACCTCGTCGGCCAGGGTCATTTGGTACCGCGCGGGATCGTCAGGGTGACCGTCGTGCCCTTGCCCTTCTTGGACTGAAGCTCAACGGTGCCGCCGTGCGCCTCGATGAACTGGCGCGTCAGCGGCAGGCCGAGGCCGAGCGCGGCCTCGCCCCGGATCCCCTCCTCGACCACCCGGTCGAAGCGGTTGAACACGCGTGGCAGGTCCTTGGCCGCGATCCCCGAGCCATTGTCGGTGATGCGGATCACGGCTTGCTGATCGTCGCCCTCGGCTTCGAGCACCACGCGGCCCTTGCGGTCGGTATAAGCGATCGCATTGTTGAGCACGTGCTCGATCGACTCGCGGATGCGCCGGGCATCGCCCGCGACGAACCCGACCGTGCTCGCGATCTGCGCTTCCAGCTTCTGCGCCTTTTCTTCCGCGCGCGGCCGCACGGTTTCGACCGCGGAGCGGCACAGGCCGGCAAGGTCGACTCGCTCGCGCTCGAGCGCCACGCCGCGGCTGTCCCCGGTAGTGAGGTCGAGCACGTCGTTGATCAGCTTGGACAGCCGCGCCACCGCCTCGAGGATCGCGTTCACATAATCGGCGGCGGTCGGCGACAGCGACCCGGCATAGCCCGCGCCGAGCATCTCGGCGAAGCCGCCGATCGAGGTCAGCGGAGTTCTTAGCTCGTAGCTCATGTTGGCCACGAAGTCGGTCTTGATCCGGTCGGCCGCCTCCAGCGCCGCGGCCCGCTCGCGCAGCGCGGCTTCGATCCGCGTCGAGTCGGTCACGTCGACCATGGTGAAGAGCGCGTTGCCGTCGGGCAGCGGGACCGCCGCGAACTGGAAGTGGCGGCCATCGGTCATCGAAATGCGCCCGTTCGACGACTGGCGCTCGTTGGTGGTCTGGCGGACCATCTCGCGAATTTGCGCAGCGGCCGTCGGATTGACCAGCTTGCGCGCCATCGCCGGGACCAGCTCGTCGACCCGCGGGTGCTCGCTGAGCCACTCCTCGTCGAGCTCCCAATCCTCGATGAAGCGGCGGTTCCACAGATAGAGCCGCCCGTCGCTGGCGAAGACGCTGATCGCTTCGAACAGATTGTCGAATGTCGCTGCGC
>Ga0207674_10004057_pt1 | contig 17752 bp, 15 predicted proteins | sample KBSCornC72_FD_184303 | JGI IMG/M metagenome (GOLD analysis project Ga0207674, IMG submission 184303) | Corn rhizosphere microbial communities from Kellogg Biological Station, Michigan, USA - KBS Corn C7-2 (SPAdes) (version 2) | ecosystem: Host-associated > Plants > Roots > Rhizosphere > Soil ... | reverse complement strand
CAGAAAACTTACACATTGCGTTGCACATCTCATAAGAGTAGTGAAAAGAACGCCTTATTTTTCAGGTGTTTACTGGCAGACGCAGCGGACTTAAAATCCGCAGATCGCAAGGTCGTGGGGGTTCAAGTCCCCCTCCGGGCACCATTGAAAATAGAACTTAAACGCATACTTGATGCAGTTCTAGTGATTATTCATATTCGACGGCTGTTCTGATGGCTGTTACTCCTTCGAAAGGTATGCACTGGCTAGAGACCCACACTACAAACTTGGCGTAAGAGTTCATCCATCCCCATGGTGTGTAGCCATCACAGCGAGCTAGAAGCGACCAGGGAACGATAACAGGGCGCCGAAAATTGCTCGAGCAGTGCCGTGGGTGGCTCATAAAATCTTTCGACGGACCTCTTCGTTAGCGCGTTCCTCATAGCGCTCGAAGTCTCTTCTCACTCTTGCTTTGATGGGCTCCGTTTCGAGGGTCAGTTCTGGAAACTTGCTAGTCAACCAACGAGGCTATCCGCCAAGGTGTCCGCTCGCGCCGCCTCAGATCGGTACTGGTGGGCATCGAACATTGCCACCATCCAATTTCTATCCTCTTCAATCGCTCGGATGAATGGAACTAGAATCGCCGACTCAGCATGAATGCTCGCACGCCGCAACAAGCGGAGTTCTTCTGTATAAATGGCCGCAATTAGCTCAAGAATAAGAAGTCTTTGATTCAGACGAATCTTCTTAACGAAACTGACTTTCCAAATCATTCGCCGCACCATTCCGACGCTTAGTCAGGAAAAGAGTCATGCGCGATCCACGATGAACTAAGAAAACCAAATAACGTGACGTACGAACGAGCGCGATCGTGGCTCAAAGGAGGGCCAAAAAGCGAAACCGGCGCAAGCACGTAATCCAAAATTGACACCAAGGGAGGGTGAGCAGAGTTGGTGGACCTGATCGGGATCGAACCGATGACCTCTTCCATGCCATGGAAGCGCGCTCCCAACTGCGCCACAGGCCCACATAGGAGGGGTGCAACTCCTCTATTGTCTCTGCTTTGGATGAATCCGTCAATTGACGCTGACGGCCGTCAGTGCCTTCCGAGAGGCTAAGTCACGGATGCGGAAGGGTTCGCATTCGGACGACTGCTGGCGTCCGGCGAGTGATGAGGCTGTGAATCGGCAGTTTCTTGCCTAAGTCGTCCCAAATGCGTTATCTGCACCTGGAATCTCGCGTGACCGGGAACACTTTAGGGGTGTTCCGGTGTCTAAGACAATAGGCGCGCGGACAATTGGAAGTTTCGCACCCTGCGCGCCCGGGTAGTAAGGCGACCCGACCGGATATTGATCGTCGGGGTGGTTTGCAGCAGCAGAATGCGCATCTTGGCACCGACCTGATTGTTGGGAGATGGATGCCAATTGTGATGCTGATGCGGTAACGTGGGGGGAACTGAATTGCAGGCGGATCTCACCATGGGGAATATCGCAAGCGCGCTTACACTTCAACCCGACGAAGCCGCATTGATCGCGGAGTTGCAGGCAGGGTCTGAAGAAGCGTTTGGCTGGCTGATCTCTCGTTACCACCAGCCGATCTACTCGCTTCTGGCGCGCACGTTGCACGATCGGGCCGACGCGGCCGACCTCACCCAGGAAGTCTTCGTTAAGGTCTTTCGGGGCGTGGGCCATTTTCATGGTGAATCCTCGCTGCGTACCTGGATTTACCGCATTGCTCTGCATGAAGCATCGAACCAGCGCCGCTGGTGGATGCGTCACAAGCAGCAGGAAGTGCCTATCGAGCAGGAGATCGGCGACAACAGTTGCGGCTCGTCGATGAAGTTGAAAGAGACTCTGGTGGACCCGGGCGAGTCTCCCTTTGAGATGGCGCTTCATGAAGAAAACCGGGCTCGGGTTGAGGCCGCGCTCAGCCAGGTTCAGGAGCCATTTCGCACCACCCTTATCCTCCGGGACATTGAAGGATTTGTTTACGAAGAGGTAGCCGAGATTCAGGGGGTGAACCTCGGAACAGTGAAATCACGGCTCGTGAGGGGACGAGCCCTGTTGAAGGCCATTCTTGAGGAATCTCGTTCCGCCGACGCGGCCTCAATGCGTCGCTCATATGAGGTTTCCCTGAGAGAGGAGGCGAGATGAGCGACTGCGGCTCCATCCAAATGAAGTTCTCGGAGTATCTGGATGGCCGGCTAACCGGACATGAGATGCAGAGCATCGCCGCCCATATTGACGACTGCCGGAATTGTTCAATCGAGTGGGCAGGTCTGAGGAAGACGCAAAAGGCATTGGCCTCCCTGGGCCCGGTGCCGCAGCCGCCGGATCTGTTGTTGCGTATTCGCGTCGCGGTGAGCCACGAACGGGCACGCAGCCGCAGGAGTCTTGTCCAAAGCTGCAGGCTGGCATGGGACAACACCATCGGGCCGTTCGTACTGCAGGCGGCGGCAGGATTTGCCAGCGCTGTCCTGCTCCTTGGAACTGTAACGGTGCTGGTGGGAATGTTCACCCGTCCCGAAATGGCGCACGGAGCGGACGAACCTCTGGGCATGGCTACGGCTCCGCACTTTCTTTATCTCTCTTCGGCAGTCAGCAGCAACGATCAGATACGGGATGGCAGTTCACCGGTAGTCGTCGAGGCCTACATCAACGGAGAAGGCGAAGTGTACGACTACCGCATTGTGTCCGGCCCTGTTGATGACAAGACTCGCGCTCAGGTAGAGAACCTGCTTCTCTGGAGCCACTTCGAGCCAGCCCGATTCTTCGGGCAGCCTGTACGCGGTCTCGCTGTGCTGTCGTTCTCCGGAGTCTCGGTCCGCGGATAATCTCCGGTTTCATAAGATTCAATCGGCCCTTACGCTCGTTGCGCAGGGGCCTTTCCTTTGCTGGATATCTTTCGTCTAACCCTTGTGCTTCCAAAGTTTCCAGCTGCTTTAAGGTTCAGAAGGACACCATCGGCTGTTGACGGACGTGAGGCCATCGAATGCCGTAGACTTCAAGCAAGGTTCCTGTTCATGTCGTTAAGACGGTTCTTCAACATCGCCAGCGTTCTCTCTGCTGTGGTTTGCCTTCTCATCCCTTCCGGCGCCCCATCTGCTGCTGCCCAGGCTTCCAGCAGCCAGCAAAGTTCCTCGTCGCAGCCCCTTCAGGAGAAGGCGCCCACCCTCGTTGATCCGGCTGGTCCCACAATATCGCTCATCAACTCTCCGCAACTCTTCTTTATGGCATCGGCACTGAATGCCTGCGGCTACGACGAAGGTCTGGAAGACAGTAGTCCCGTCCGCAAGCGCGTTCGCGACGAGATCAATGCGGCCCTTGCAAAAAGCGAAGATGCACGCGCGAAGCGAGACAAGGTGTGCCTCTATATCGCGCAACACCGCATGACGGGCTCGGAGCGCGACATCTCGCAGTACGTCTCCCTGGCTCTCTATCTCAGTCCTCCGCCCGCCCTCGAGACCACAGTCGAACTGCCCGAAATGCCGCCCGATTCAACCCAGGTCGTCGAATTTGTCCCGCTGCTGAAGGAGTTCGCGCAGGCGATCGATCTGAACGGCATCTGGCTGTCTGTGCGCAGAACCTATGATGACGAGTCAAATCTGCTGCACGATCCATTGTCGAAAATGATCGTTTCAACAAACCTGTATCTGAAAATGCCGGCATCAACGTACTCGGGCCGCCGCTTCGTGGTCGTCATCGAGCCCATGCTCTCGGCGAAGATGGTGAACGCCCGCATCTACGGCACGGATTATGTCGTCGTCCTTTCGCCGGTAAACGGCACCATTGACATGCAGGACGTACGCCATGTCTATCTGCACTACATCATCGAGCCGCTGCTTTATTCGCGCTCCAATGCGATTGATCGCATGCAGCCGATCATGAAGGAAGTTCGCGAAGCTCCACTCGAGTTCCGTTACCGGTCTGAAACTGTCCCCCTCGTAGTGGAGTGTCTGATCAAGGCCATCGAAGCGCGAACCATGAACACCGGGATTCCGGATTACAAGATTCCCGCGGGGATTGACCGGTCCGTACTGCCTCGCTATGAACGCGAACGCACCGCCACGCAGCAGAAGCAGGAGGTTGTGCGCGTTGCGGCGGTTCAGCACGACATGAAGCAGGGATTCGTGCTCACCCAGTACTTCTTTGAACAGCTGATTCAGTTTGAGAAGGACGCAGCCAGCTTGCGCGACACCATCGGCGAAATGGTCTATGGAATGGACGTCCAGCAACAGGTCCATCGTGCGCGACAGACTGAATTTGATCAGAAAGCAGATGACGATGTTCTGCAGCGAAGCAAGCCGCGCACGCTTACGGGACTTGATCTCGCCGAGGCAAAGCTCGCTGAGGGTGATATCGCCACGGCAAGTGCCATGGCCCGCAAAGTCCTCTCTGATAAGACAGACACCCTCGAATCCGTCGCTCAAGAGGCGCGTGCCGACTTCATTCTTGCGCGGGTAGCTATTGCTACAGGTCATCCGGACCAGGCGATTGACAACTTCCAGAAGACGATCTCCACAAGCAAAGAACCTCGGCTCGTCGCGTGGTCGCACATTTATCTTGGCCGAATGCTCGACCTCGATTGCAAGCGCGATCAGGCTGTCAGCGAATACCAACAGGCGCTTGCCGCGCGCGATGGCCAGCAGGATACGAGGCTTGCGGCCGAACGGGGCGTGAAAACCGCCTATGCCGTGAAAGGGCATAGCTGCGAAGAAGATGCCGATGCGCCGGATACGGCTGCGCCGCCGAAATCCGAGGTCCCTGCGCAGCAAGCAAAGCCGAAACCCCAATAACCCTCGCCGCGGTGAGGGATTCTCAAATCAATCAGCCGGCGTGTGCTGTGAATCCCTAATTGCGCGCATCTTAGAAGATGAGACTTCACGGGGTCCCCCTGGGGACTGTTCGTTGAGGTTCCGTGGAGGGTTGATGCGCCGACGTGATTTTGTCCGCGCCGTGCTTGCTGCCGGTGCAGCTCCTAAACTCCTGCTTGGTCAGCAAGCGGCCACCCCTGCTCCTCCGCCGCCTGCACCTGTCCCGTGGCTCCTGGGGCTCACTGAGAAAACGCCGATACCACATGTGGAGGCTGCCGACCAGGTAGCAACCGCCGCATTTCGTTTCTTTTCGCCGGAGCAGATGTCCACGCTCACACGGCTCAGCGACGTACTGATGCCTGCCCTTGGAGACAAGCCCGGCGCTGTTCAGGCGCAGACTCCGATGTTTCTTGATTTCTTAATCGGCAGTTCGCCCGAAGAACGCAAACAGGTGTACAGCAAGGGACTCGACTGGCTCGATGCCGAGTCAAAGAAGAAATTCAACGCCGCTTTTGCGACGCTGACCGATCAGCAGGCGGGCGAACTGCTGAAGCCGTGGCTGCGCACCTGGCTCAACGACCATCCACCGGCAGAGGAGCACGCAGACTTCGTGAATATTGCGCACGACGATATTCGAACAGCGACCGTGAACTCCAAAGAGTGGTCATTGGCTCCGCAAAAGGGTACGGAGCCTAGAACCGAGGAAGAGCTCTATTGGTCGCCAATCCAGCCCGATCTTTCGCCCCGCAATGTCGGTTCCGGGAGTGTGCAGCCGCATGTGCAGGCAGTGCCGCCCTCTGGCCACCGAATGCCCTCCTACCAGAGATAGCTGGTCATCGCGCAGCCAAAGATACCTGAGACGAATTGCATGCTAAACGAGACGTATGACGTTCTGATCATCGGGTCGGGACATTCGGGCGGTATGGCCGCCAAAATTCTGACCGAATATGGAATCCGCTGCATCATCCTGAACGCCGGGCCAGTGGCCGACGTAACACACGATGCCCAGCGAAAACACGCGTACGAGCTGCCGTATCGCGGCTTCCGTCCCCCCGGGCAAATCGAGCACGTCTTTCAGTCAAACGGGTTCAACGCCAACATCTGGGTGGACGAACGGGAAGTTCCGTACACGGTTGAACAGAACCAGCCCTATAACTGGGTGCGGGTGCGACTCTTCGGAGGGCGATCCCTGTTCTGGTCGCGGCAGTCATTTCGCCTGAGTGACTACGAGTTCAAAGCAAAATCGCATGACGGGTTCGGCGAAGACTGGCCTGTTTCCCACGCGGATCTTGCGCCGTACTATTCTCGGGTCGAGGGAATCTTTCGCGTGATGGGCGCGCAGGATGGCGTACCGCAGCTGCCGAACGGGAATTTCATTCCGGATGATGCGCCATGGACCACCGCTCTTCAGCGCTTCATCGAGGTAGCGAAACCGCGCGGCATCCCGGTATGCAAGCAGCGAAGGGCGCAAGGACGCGACGGCCTAGCCAGTTCTGTCAACCTCCTGCTCCCTGATGCCGAGAGCACAGGCAAATTGACGTCGATTGCCAACGCCGTCGTTCGCGAGCTCACCGTGGACAAGAATACGGGATTGTCGAACGGGTGCAACTTCGTCGATCGCCTGACCCATCGCGAGATGCGCGTCAAGGCGCGCGTGGTGGTGCTTGCAGCCGGAACACTGGAGAGTACGCGGATCCTGCTCAATTCCAATTTGGCGAATTCAAGCGGGCTCGTCGGGCACTACCTGATGGACCAGGTGTATGGCCCCGGCGTGCTTGCCTCTGTTCCCGAAGCTCGCAAGGGCAACATCAATGCCGTGATGGGTTCCGCAGCGATCGTTCCACGCTTCAGGAACATCACCACGAAAACCGACAAGTTCCTGCGCGGCTATGCCATCAATACCACGGCATCGGTCGAAGCTGTTTCGGCACGCAACTTCGCCCTCTACGGAGCGGAACTCCAGAGGAAACTTGAGGAGTACTACGGCAGCGGCTTCTATATGACGATTATGGGCGAGGTTCTTGGCCGCTACGAAAACCATGTTCGCATCGATAAGGATGCCAAGGACGCCTGGGGCATTCCCGTTCTGCGGGTAGACACGAAGTACACAGATAACGAATTCCACATGGCGAAGGACGCGGTGGATACCGCATGCGAACTGGCTGAGGCAGCAGGATTCGAAATTCTTTCAAAAAATGACAAACCGAATCCGCCTGGATACAGCATCCACGAGGTCGGTACTTGCAGGATGGGGAATGATCCGAAGAAGAGCGTGCTGAACAAATTCAGCCAGAGCCACGATCATAAGAACCTCTTCGTCGTCGACGGCGCTCAGTTCACTAGTTCAGGGTGGCAGAATCCTACTATGACCATCCTCGCTCTCTCGATGCGGGCCTCGGAGTATCTGGCCGGAGAGATGACGCGGCAGAATATCTGACAACGGAAAAGGGGAGCGAAAAAGCGCTCCCCTGAATGATTCCGGTCAGCTTAGATGATCAATATCCGGTTCACAGTGGTCAGAAGCGAATCTCCGGACCAAAAGTTACGCGTAGATTGTTATAGGTTCCATTATTGAAATAGATCTGATCGCCGGCTTCAACACGCAGGCCAATCGGACCGAAGAACCCTTCGATACCGCCGCCAGGGTACGCCGCGAAATGCGTCGTGCCGCCGCCGAACTGATCGAACGAGTTGCTGAAGGTTTCTCCCGACGCCGTAGTTGTCGAGCTGTGGCTGAACTCTGTGAATCCCACTTTCCCCGTCACGAAGGCGCGGAACGGGCCTGATGTGCCGAACTGAAACTTAGGTCCGAACAGGCCAGTCAGCGGGCGCGTCCTGGTGGACACTGTGGTGCTGCCCACACTGCCCGAGTTCGTGCCGGTGTTGATCGTGGTGTAGTTCTTCAAGAAGTCGTAGTTCATTTCGGCTTCGAGAGCGATATTTGGATGTACGTTGAATCCCACACGACCCCCGAGACCCAGGAAGTTTACCGCGGTGCCACCAGCGGGATTGACCCGGAACAGATCGCCATAAATTCCGATTGCGCCGTGGTTGTTGTCCCATCCGTGGTTGGGAGGATTCTGAACGTACTGTGGAGGAGGAGAAGGCGGGGGAGCCTGGTCCTGCGCGCTTACTGCGACGGGAAGTGCCAGAGCAGCGATAAGCCCGGCACAGCCAAGGATGCGATTCATGAGCTTGTACTCCAAAGTTGAGTTGTTCTCGTTGCAGACTGCTCTGCTGGGCGAGAAGGATTTGCAAACAACGCGTTCGAGTCTTTCCGCAACCCCCGAACTCGTTTCTAGATGCCTTGGAGTTACGGCAGGTTGGAAGATCGAAGGGTTGCTTGCATTGGTCACTTTTTCTTGGGCTTCCCTCAACGAAGCCATGTTGGACAGTGTGATCCCCGCCCTGGGGCAAGTGGGACGCTACGGTTGGATGGCACGACTCGTCTAAGGAATAATTGGAATTAAGACCGGTTTGCGGGACCCTTGGGGGGGCCGGATCTGGTTGCGATCCACCCCGAAGCCAGGACGGATCATTAGAAGCACGAGGGTATGTGGAAACGGTTCTAACAGATTTGGAAACTGCGCTCGGGCATAAATTTGCGCAGCCCGATTTGCTGCTTTGTGCCCTTACGCATCGTTCCCTGGCGAACCAGCAGTCACAGAATTGCGCGGATACCGACGTTCATGCAACAGACAACGAGAGACTCGAGTTTCTAGGGGATGCAGTGCTGGGGTTGGTAGTGGGAGAGTCTCTTTTCGTGAGTCATCCCGAATGGCAGGAAGGCGAACTTACGCGCGTGCGAGCCCAGCTTGTGAGTCGCCAGCACATGGCCCACGTCGCGGAAGCGCTCTCGCTCGGAGAACATCTGCGACTCAGCCGCGGAGAAGATCGCAGCGGGCTGCGGAGAAAGAGTACGGTTCTCTCAAACACCATGGAAGCGGTGATCGGCGCACTTTTCCTGGACGGCGGCCTGGATCCGGTACGCTCTTTTGCACGCCGCTATGTAATGGGCGACACGGTTGAGAAGCTCGCGGAACAGTTGCGTTCCGGGGCGGCTTTGGGCAACTATAAATCCGCGCTGCAGGAGCGACTGCAGGCCGAGCGCGCAGGAGCGCCGGTGTATCGGGTGAAAAGCGAAAGCGGGCCCGATCATCGCAAGCAATTTCTAGTCGAAGTGAGATTGAAACCTGCGGAAGGAGAGCCCGGCAAGCCACTCGCCCGCGGCACGGGAACCACAAAGAAGCACGCTGAGCAGGACGCAGCCCGCAAAGCTCTCGCCCGACTGTCGAGAACGGGAACTGCAATCGTCGGAGATGTCATGGATATCCAGGAGGAAGAGGCGGAGTGAGTACCCCAGCTCAAACCCCGGCGCCTCCAAGTCACAAGTCGCATATGTGGGAGCATTTGCCCACAGTGCCTGAGGCATTGGCTTCGCTCATGCGGACCGTTGTTGTCGCACTGTTTCTGCTCACCTTTGTGCTTCAACCATTCCTCATCCCTTCCGAGAGCATGGAACGCACGCTGCTCGTCGGGGACTTCCTGCTCGTCAACAAGCAGATCTTCGCACCTTCAGGCAACGTGCATAGCCCGTCGCATCTGCTGATGCCTTATCGCGATGTGCAGCGCGGTGACATTGTCGTCTTTCATCATCCAGATCCCCCTTACCTCGTTAAACGCGTCGTGGGAGTTCCCGGAGACCACATCCGCATCGACGCAGGCAGAGTCACAGTAAATGGAGCATCGCTCGATGAGCCTTACGCGGCATTCGAGCCAGTAGCTCCCAATCAGTTCGGCGAAGATTTTCCCACCAGCGTCTATACCGATCCAAACGTCGATCCAAATTGGTGGCGCGAGCTACAGAGCCTCACGCGTAACGGTGAACTCGTCGTCCCGGCCGGAGAGTACTTCATGCTGGGAGATAATCGCAATCACAGCAAGGATTCGCGATTCTGGGGCTTTGTGCCGCGGTCGGCGATCATCGCCCGCCCTCTCGTCATCTACTTCTCCCTTCGGCGGCCTTCCACCACGGATGTTCAACAGGCCACAGATGATAGACTCGGACACGACAGGGAACTTTCGGCACGCCTGGCGGCTTTTGCGCGATGGAAGCGCATATTCCGCGTAGTGCACTAGCCGCCGCCAGAGATCGAGAGGCGCACAGGTACGGAGTCACAGAGCGACAGGATGACCACAAAGAACACGCCGCCACCCAAAGCACCCACCGAAAATGAGCCCGTTGCAGAAGAAAGACACGAAGAGACTCCCTTCGAAGCTGCGGCGAGCATTTGCTCTGTTCTGGTCGTAGGCCTTTTTATCCTTACCCTTCTCGCGCAAAACTTCGTCATTCCTTCCGGCTCGATGGAGAAGACGCTCCTGGTCGGTGATCACCTCGTTGTGGACCGCATCACTTTGGCGCCTCCCACCAAGTGGATGCCCCTCGTCCACTATCGCGAGCCAAAGCGCGGCGACATCGTCGTGTTTATCAAGCCCGGCACCATCGACAGTGATGGCAAGCCGACAATCCTCTTTCTGGTAAAGCGGCTTGTCGGAGTGCCCGGCGACCATATTCATCTTCACAATGGCGTCGTTTACATCAATGGCCAGGAACACCCATATCCTCACGCTCAGCCCACTACCGAGGCGAATTTCACTCCCTTTCTGGACGAATTTCCTTCCATTCCGCCTATAGGAAACGGCGACCCGAATACCGGCACTCCGGACGCTTGGGCCAACGACTTCCCGAATCATGTCGTGGATGGCGACCTCGTCGTCCCACCCGGCAAGTTCTTCATGATGGGCGACAATCGCCACGACAGCCTCGATTCGCGCTACTGGGGTTTTGTTCCACGCGAGAACATCATGGGCAGGCCGCTGTTCAACTACTGGTCCTTCATAACGCCCGAGCATCAGTACGACGAAACCGGTATCGGCAACAACGTGGCATGGATCGCGCACGTGGCGCTTCACTTCTTCACCGACACGCGCTGGAAGCGCACGCTGCACGTCACTCGCTGAACTTGAGAACTGCTGCACGAATGCATACGATGACGGAACCAGTGCAAGTTCGGCAGCGAAGGCGATTCAGGCTATGGATGCCTGCTTTGGCCCTGACCATCCTGGTCTCCATCATCGTTCTCCCACCGCTCTTCAGCATCAATCGATACAAGAGCCGCATAGCAACCGCGATGTCCAACTCACTTGGTCGCCCGGTGCATCTCTCGGGCGTCGAACTTCGACTGCTTCCGCGACCCGGTTTCGTCATCACCGATCTCACCGTGCAGGAGGATCCCGCCGTCGGCGCTGAGCCGGTGCTTCATGCCAATGAGGTGAAAGCATCTATACGCCTGTTTTCACTCTGGCGCGGGCGACTCGAAATCAGCCGGATCAGCGTTGATGAGGCGAGCCTGAATCTCGTTCGCACAGAAAATGGCCGCTGGAATATGGACAGCTTCTTCCACACCGCTGCACAGGCGCAGCCAGACGGTTCGAAGCCTCGACGACAGCCATTGCCGTATCTTGAAGCGACCAACTCCCGGATCAACATCAAAAAGGGAATTGAAAAGCTTCCGTACTCGCTGGTGAACGCTGACCTCTCCTTCTGGGAAGAGAACCCCGGAAACTGGCGCGTGCGTCTGAACGGACAGCCGGCCCGAACTGATGTCAGCCTCGAACTCGGCGACACCGGAATTGTTCAACTCGAGGCGAACATTCGCCGCGCACCGGAACTTAAGCTCATGCCGGTTCACGTGGAGATGGAATGGCGTCAGGCGCAGCTAGGACAACTCAGCCGTTTGCTGATTGGCAGCGATCCGGGATGGCGGGGAGATCTGACTGCCGAGATGAAGTTTGAAGGAACATCCGAGTCCGCTCAGGTGACAACACGCTTACGTGCTTCAGGTGTTCATCGAGCTGAATTTGCGCCTGCCGAGCCGCTCGACTTCGACGCAAACTGCAGCTTGATGTATCACTACACGGCACGCACAATCGAAAAGCTTGCATGCAATTCTCCGCTCGGCAATGGCCGATTAATAGTTGAGGGCAATCTGCCCCGCAACGGACAGCCGAAGCTCTCTCTCCAACTCGACAAAATACCTGCACAAGCCATCCTCGACGCGCTTCGAACGGTGCGCAACGAAGTCGGCGCTGGTCTCGAGGCTGCCGGGACGCTCAGCGGCAGGCTCGACTACGACGCTACGGTCGCGCCTCAAGCCGTCCTTACTATTCCACATGCCAGATCGGCGCGACACTCGAAGGCGGCTGCGAATCTGCCGGCACAATCGCCGGGACCGCTAACCGGCAGCATCAGCATCGATTCGCTTCGGCTCAGCGGCGGTAGTCTGAGCCAGCCGATTTTGATTCAGAAGGCTTCGCTGCAACCCGCTTCAGCCGACGATGGCAAGAGCGAATTTCTCGTCGGTAGCTCTACAATTCCCGCAGGAGCACCTACGCCTCTGGCCGTCTCCATACGACTCACGCAGAGCGGATACCAGACATCCATCAAGGGAGCGGGAGTTCCCGCCCGGCTGCGCCAAATCGCGCAGGCAGCCGGTTTGAAAGAGGCAGGCGCGTTGGATGCGATCGAAGGTGACCCCGTGATGGTCGATCTCTCCATCGCCGGTCCGTGGCTTCCTGCACCTGAAATCCTGCTTGCCGAAAGCGCAGGCGCGACTGCCGCGCCGCCTCCTGTTGCTACGTCTGCTCCAGTCCAGCCGGTACCGGATCGTTTGACGGGAACAATCAGTCTGCACAACGCAAACTGGAAGATCGATACTCTTCCCGCAGTCGTTCAGATTCCTCAGGCCGTTCTCCACCTGAACGGCGGAACCCGAACATGGGATCCCATCGCCTTCGTCTTCGGCCCGTTGAAAGGAACGGCTCGCCTGGTCATTCCAACTTGCGATCCGGATCAGGAGTGCCTTCCCACTGTGATCCTCGATTTTCCCACTCTCGATGCGGCAGAACTGCAAAGGACCCTTCTGGGTTCTGAGAAAAAGGGGAATCTGCTCTCGTCTGTGATCTCGAAAATCACCTCCACCTCGCCTGATCACAAGTGGCCGGCCTTCCAGGGAATGCTGAAAGCCGAGTCTTTCATCCTCGGTCCAGTAACACTGGAGAACGCAACCGCCGATGTGAAAGTGGCCCCCGCGCAAGCCGAACTGACCAGCCTGGATGCGGAATTGCTCGGCGGCAACATTCACCTCACCGGTAAGGTCGAAAACGGCGACAAGCCCGCTTACTCCCTGGAAGGGCAAGCAGAAGGAATTGAGCCGTCTGAATTCTGCAGAGTACTTGATTTCAAATGCGCCGGGCGTCCGATCGACGCGACGGGAAAAGTCGAACTCACAGGCTTCACGGATTCAGACCTCGGATCCTCCGCAAAAGGGGCACTGCATTTCGACTGGAGGAAAGGCGCGGTCATGGGCCGTACAACGGAAACAGGCGATCCGGTCCCAGCCAGTCTTTCTCGATTCGATCAGTGGATCGCGGATGCAAAAATCGAGAACAATTCTGTGGCGATTGGTGAAAACAAAATCCAGACTGGAAAGCGCACCAACACTGTCAAGGCCACGGTTACGCTAGGCGTCCCGCCCACAGTGGCCTTTGGTGCGTCAAAGCCCGCCCGGTCTCAGGAAGTAGCCCGGTGATTCTGGTCCCGGTTATTACAATCTAAACATGGCACTCAAAGCCGTCACTTCCCCTGTTGAGATACGTTGCAAAGGCGTGCTGTTCGATATGGACGGCATCCTCATCTCTTCCATTGGCTCAGTGGAACGCAGTTGGACCAAGTGGGCTGAAATGCGTGGCGTGGAGCCCGAGTTCGCACTCAAAATGGCCCACGGCCGCCGCGCCATCGAAACTGCTGCGCTGCTGCGACCAGACCTCGACAGCGAAGGTGAACTCAAAGTGATTGAGGACATCGAACTAGCCGATGGCGATGGTCTCGCCGTGCGTCCAGGCGTGCTCAATCTCCTCTGCGCTCTTCCTCCGGACCGCTGGACCGTTGTCACCAGTGCGACAGAAAGGCTCGCGACGCAGCGCCTCGCTCAGGCTGGAATTCCAATTCCCGAACGCCTTGTCACCGCAGACCACGTGAAACAAGGCAAGCCTGACCCCGCACCTTATCTTGCCGGCGCTGCACTCCTGGGTATTCCGCCCGAAGATTGCGTCGTATTCGAAGATGCTGAATCAGGCACTCTGGCAGGACGTGCCGCAGGTTGCACCGTAATTGCGACCACGTTTTCGCACGAAGCGGAGTCGCTGACCGCTGCGCACTATCTCGTGGAGGACGTCACAGGCGTCCAGGTACGCAACTTGCCTGGAGAGCAGGGAATCGTGCTTACGTTCTCGCCGCTCGCGTCTGACTAGGCTACTCGTTCGCCTCGATGCGTCGGCCATGCGTGTCCTGCAGCGGCCGCGAGTTCAATCGAAACAAGTAGGTGTATGCGCGGATTTGATCAAGACTGACTGTGATGTCATTCTCGAAGACAAACCATCGCACACCTTCGGTGCATGGCGGTGTGGTCAGCGATCCCATATAGGTCCAGTAGCCTCGGTCGGCTGGCAGAAAGCCGCGAGGATTGACCATGTCCTCCACTTTCTCCTTCGCTCCGGCCATCTTGGGCAAGTGCTGCCACAGCGTCGCGAGAACCGCATTCGGGCTTGAACGATCGAGAGCCATGCGGACCTCCACTATCGCCATCTTTCCATCAGAACTCTTGTGGAGCAGTTGCACATCCATGTCGGTGAGCTTGCCGTTCACTGCGCTCTCGCTGGGATGATGAAACTCGAATTGCTGCAGATCGTAGCGCATTCCGTCCGCGACGATATAACTTCCGGGCCTGACGTGTGCAACGATGAGATTGCCGGTGTTTTCCAGATCCAGCGATGCCGCCATGTAATGAAATTCGATTGGCTGGAGCTTCTTGTTCAGCCGGGCCCCATGAATGTCGATCGGCGATTGTTCATGCCCTTTGGAACATGTTTGGTAGGCGGGATCAAGCCGTCCCCACGCCAGCGGTCCGGTCTTTCCCGCGTAGTCCCAGTTGGCCCTGGATTGAGCCATGGCGCACCCCGACCCAAGCACGAACGCGATCATCAATGCACAACTGCGCATGAACAGGCTCCTGCCGAATGAATGAACAACAGGGAAGATTCTAAAGCACTGAGCTGACTTTCATGTTCCAGCTAGGACCTGAGACTCTCCCCCGAGCCGCGGCTGCCTCGGTGGTGCAGGATAGACTTAACGGAATCATCAGAAGTAGGTGTTGGCTGCCATCCTGTTTGGCCGATCTGAGAGGACGTTTCGGATTCCATGAAACCGACAAATCCTTTGCGCACTACGCCGAAAAGAGCAGTCCTCATTTTTCTGCTCGCGGTTTTCTTCACATTTGTCACCATGGGACTCGCCAATGACATTGTGTCCCTCGGCCGGCAGCCGCCCATCCGATTCGGCTTGTCCCTTTTGATTTCCGGCTTATCCGCGGTGTGCTACGCAGTTGGGGGAATATCGCTGCGATCGAAATTCTGGAAAGCCTTCATCCCCATGTTCATCGTGCACATGGGCCTCCTCAGTTTCCTGGCGCGCCGTTATCCTGACGCGCCGCATCTGCGCCAAATGAATGTCGCGGAAACTCAGCGACTCGAAAAACGGATCGCCTTCGACGGCATGGGCACAATCATCGCTGTCTGCCTTGGATACGCGGGCTTCGTTCACGTGTTCGTCAGCGAGAGCAGACGCCACATTCGGGCCCAGGCTGAAAAGGCGCAATTGGAAGCGGAGATGGCTGCTGCTCGCGAAGTGCAGCAGGTCATGCTGCCAGATAACGTAGATTCTTTTCCGGGCTACTCAGTCGATTCCGTATACCGGCCTGCACTTCAGCTCGGAGGCGACTTCTTCCAGATTCTGCCCGCGGCAAACGGCTTCCTGCTGGTGCTCGGCGATGTTGCTGGCAAAGGCCTCGCCGCAGCGATGCACGTCTCCATGCTGGTTGGAGTCATTCGGACGATAGCTCTTGACACCAATGATCCTGCTATCGTGCTTGGCAAACTTCACGATCGTCTCGTCGGACGAACTTCCGGCATCTCCACCGCTCTCGCTGCCCATGTATCCGACAACGGGCTGGTCACCATCGCAAACGCAGGACATCTCTCGCCCTATCTCGACGGCAGGGAGGTTGATCTTCCCGGAGCGCTGCCTCTCGGAATCTCAGCGGGAGGCAATTACCAATCAGTGCGCTTCGAGCTTTCACCCGGCAGCCGTCTTACCTTCTATTCAGATGGTGTGGTCGAAGCACAGAACAAGGCAGGCGAACTCTTCGGCTTCGACCGCGTTCGAGCAATCTCCGCCGAACCGGCAGACGCAATCGTGGAGAAGGCCGTCCAGTTCGGTCAGGTAGACGACATCACCGTTGTGACCATCCAGCGGCTGGTAAGTAGTCAGACTCCCGGTTTGAACTTGGCGAACGATCCGAATCCGGCACCCGCATAACGGCTTGTCCGACCCGGTGGAAGCAAAGAAAAGGGACTCCGAACGGAGTCCCTTTTGCACGCGGTGTTGAGCGAATTAACGAGCGTTGGCCGTTGCCGCTACGCCGGCCTGTTCGGTCAGCTTTGCGGCTTTGTCCGTCGCTTCCCAGGTGAACTCGGGCTCGGTGCGCCCAAAGTGACCATAGGCAGCCGTCTGCTTGTAGATCGGACGACGAAGGTTGAGGCTCTCGATGATGGCTTTCGGCGTGAGCGAGAAGTTCTTGCGGACAAGTTCGGTGAGCTTCGCCTGGCTAATCTTGCCCGTTCCGAAGGTCTCCACGAGAACGCTGACGGGTTCGGCAACGCCGATTGCGTATGCCAGCTGAACTTCGGCCTTGTCGGCGAGACCCGCAGCCACGATGTTTTTGGCGATGTAGCGCGCCATATATGCCGCCGAACGATCGACCTTTGTCGGGTCCTTGCCCGAGAAGGCCCCGCCACCATGACGGCCCGCGCCACCGTAGGTATCCACGATGATCTTGCGCCCGGTCAGGCCGGTATCACCCATTGGTCCGCCAATCACGAATCGTCCCGTCGGATTGATGTGGTACTTGGTGTGCTCGTCGAGCAGCTTCGAGGGTAGAACCGCCTGAATCACGTGCTTGAGAACATCCGCGTGAAGTTCGTCGTTCGTGATCGTCTCGGAGTGCTGGCTCGAAATCACGACCGCATCGATACGGGCCGGTTTGCCATTCTCGTCGTACTCGACCGTCACCTGGCTCTTGCCGTCGGGCCGGAGGTATGGAAGCTTCCCGTTCTTGCGAACGATGCTGAGCTGCCGAGTCAACTTGTGGGCCAGCGAAATGGCCGCAGGCATCAGTTCCGGGGTCTCGTTGGTGGCATAGCCGAACATCATGCCCTGGTCGCCGGCGCCGCCCGTGTCTACACCCTGAGCAATGTCGCCCGATTGCTTGTTGATGGAGGAGATCACCGCGCACGTGTTGGAGTCGAAGCCGTAGAGGGCATTGTCGTATCCAATGGACGCAACCACGCCGCGCACCAGGCTCTGAAAATCAACGTAGGCCTTGGTTGTGATTTCACCCGCGATAACCACCAGGCCCGTCGCGGTCAATGTCTCGGCTGCAACACGGCTATAGGGGTCCTGTTCCAGGCAGGCGTCCAGGATGGCATCGGATACCTGGTCTGCAATCTTGTCGGGATGACCTTCCGTGACCGACTCAGAGGTAAACAAAAAACGATCGCTCAACTTCGCATTCCTCCCCTTTTTGAGGGATTTAAGGTAGATTGCCTGCCGCAAATTGGCTGATGAGGGCAGTTGCAGCGGAAGACAAGGCGCACCGGCCGACCGGAGTCGCACCTGCACATCCATCTATGGTAATTGCGACAAGCCTGAGCGGGCAAAGAATGCCAGCCAACGGGGACGGCGGCGCACCCAGAGGAGCAATGCAGGGGGTCAACGGGGGAAGG
>Ga0207674_10004056_pt1 | contig 17754 bp, 14 predicted proteins | sample KBSCornC72_FD_184303 | JGI IMG/M metagenome (GOLD analysis project Ga0207674, IMG submission 184303) | Corn rhizosphere microbial communities from Kellogg Biological Station, Michigan, USA - KBS Corn C7-2 (SPAdes) (version 2) | ecosystem: Host-associated > Plants > Roots > Rhizosphere > Soil ... | reverse complement strand
GAGACCCCGGGGCGCAGCGTCCCGTCGACGCGTACCTCGAGCGTCTTGGGACGCGTCTGCAGCAGACACTGCGACGCGAGCACGTGCGCCACCTGCGACGTGCCGATCCCGAACGCGAGCGCGCCGAACGCGCCGTGCGTGCTCGTATGGCTGTCGCCGCACACCACCGTCATCCCCGGCTGCGTGAGTCCGAGCTCGGGTCCGATGACGTGCACGATCCCCTGCCGCTTGTCCCCCAGCGCGAGCAGCGGGATGCCGAACTCCTCGCAGTTCTTCGCGAGCTGGTCGAGCTGCGCCTTGCGCGACTGTGCGCTCTGATCGAGCACCGGCATCGCCTTGAAGCCGCCCGGCGTCGTCGGCGTGGAGTGATCCATCGTCGCGATGGTGCGCTGCGGTGCGCGCACCTTCAGGCCGCGATTCCGCAGCTCGGTGAACGCCTGCGCGGACGTCACCTCGTGCACGAGATGGAGATCGATGTAGAGGACCGCGGGGGTCGCGTCGGTCTGCGGGCGGACGAGGTGCCGCTCCCAGAGCTTCTCGAACAGCGTCTTCGGTGCGCTCATGCCGACACCTTCGCCTTCTTCACCTTGGCGAAGCGATGGCTGTCGTCGCGCGCCGTGCCCTTCTCCTCTTCCGCGTCGCGCGCGGTGAGCAGGCTGTTCACCGCATCGAGGTACGCCTCACCGGACGCCTCGACCACATCGACGTGTGTCCCGCGGCCGACGAACGTGCGGCCCGAAAAGATGTCCTTCACGCGTACGGTTACCTCCGCGAGCGCCCCGGTCCCCTCGGACACGGAACGCGTGGTGAATCCCTGCAGCTCGCCGGCCTCGCCGACCACTGCGTCGATCGCCCGGCAGCATGCGTCCACCGGGCCGTCTCCCGTCCCCGATCCCACCTTCGTCGTCCCGTCGGCGGCGCGCAGCCGCACCGTCGCCGTGGGGATGAGATGCGTCCCCGACTGCACCTGCATCTGCACCATCGTCCACCGCGCGGGCGCGTGGTCGTGCGCCGTCGTCGCCAGTGCCGCGATGTCGCGGTCGTCGACGAACTTCTTCCGGTCGCACAGCTCCTTGAACCGCCCGAACACCTCGAGGAAGCGCTCGTCGTCGAGCTCGTGGCCCAGCTCCTTGAGCCGCTCGCGCAGCGCGTGACGCCCCGAGTGCTTGCCCAGCACGAGCATGCTGCCGTCCGCCCCCACGGACTCCGGCGTCATGATCTCGTACGTCGCGCGGTGCTTCAGCACGCCGTCCTGATGGATGCCGGCTTCATGCGAGAAGGCATTCGCGCCGACGATGGCCTTGTTCGGGGCGACGTACGTTCCCGTGCACTGCTGCAGCAGCCGCGACGCGCGTGTGAGCTGCGTCGTGTCGATGCGCGTGTGCGCGCCGGCGAACAGCTCGGGGCGTGTGTGCAGCGCCATCACCACTTCCTCGAGCGACGCGTTGCCCGCGCGCTCGCCGATGCCGTTCAGCGTGACCTCCACCTGGCGCGCGCCGGCGCGGATCCCCGCCAGCGTGTTCGCGACCGCGAGGCCGAGGTCGTCGTGGCAGTGGGTCGAGACGACGACGCCGGGATGCTTCGCGGCCAGCGCGACGACGCGGCGGATCGTGTTCTCGTACTCCCACGGCGTCGTGAAGCCGACGGTGTCCGGGATGTTCAGCGTCGTCGCCCCCGCCTCGACCACGGCGGCGAGCACGTCGAGCAGGTACTCGGGATCGGTGCGGGCCGCGTCTTCGGGCGAGAACTCCACCTCGTGGACGAGCCCCTTGGCGAGCGACACCGCCATCTGGCCGCGCGCGATCACCTCTTCGCGCGAGCAACGCAGCTTGTGCTGCAGATGGATGTCCGAGGTCGCCAGGAAGATGTGGATCCGGCTCCGCGTCGCGGGCGCCACCGACGCGGCGCAGGTCCGCACGTCGTGCTCGGTCGCCCGGGCGAGCCCGCAGATCGTTGGGCCGTGGCCGCCCCCTACCTCTTCGGCCACCACCTTGACCGCCTCCGCGTCACCGGGCGAGGCGGCGGGATAGCCCGCCTCGATCACGTCCACCCCCATTCGGGCGAGCTGGTGGGCCACCTGGAGCTTCTCGTCCAGGTTCATGGTGCAGCCGGGCGCCTGTTCTCCGTCGCGCAGCGAGGTGTCGAAGACGCGGACGCGATCGGCGTCGTCGCCCGGCGTACGTACTCGATTGGCGTCAGGGCTCACGGTTCGCCGTCCGCTTGGGGGTAGGCTCGCTCATGTGACGGCTCGACCGGCGCCGTGGCGGGAAACACTGGAGCGGACGCCGGCGTGCCCGGCGGTACGCTCGGCTGCATCACCCCCGATCGGCGGGTGCCGTTACCGGTGGGGTGCGTCTGCAGATTCACTGCGTGGCGATCTGGAGAGAAGGCGAACATGGCTGCAACGGTGGTGAAAGGGGGCGAGGCGGGGTCCCCGAGCCGCGCGGGCGAGCGGCGAGCGATCCTTGTCCGAAGCAGGCGAGCGGTCAGTATGAAAAAGGCCCCTCGCCGTGTGCCGGGAGGGGCCGTTCGCGACTGTAGCGCCGCGTTACTCGGTACGTCCTCCCATGCACGAAATCCCGCGACCGATAATAATAATTCGGCCGAGGGCGCTGCTAAGGAGGAGGACGCTCTGGTGTTGCATGGTCAGTTCAGTATATGCCCGTCGGAGCAGGCGTCAAGGGTGAGACGCCTCACATTGGCCTGAGCAACGCGTCCGACCGCGGGGTTGCCCCCTCGCGCGAAGCTCGTCGGTCGGCAGCGGTTCGGCGACGCTGGACGTCTGAGCGCCCGCGGGGCCGCGACCTCCATTCCTATGGCTCCCCTCGCCTGCCAGATCGACGCACGGGGTCGAGTCTCGATCCTGTACCCTTTCGCAGGGCATCTCTCATCGACCACTCGAGCGCTTCCGCCGTGCCGAACGTTCTGCTCGTCGTTCCCTGGGACCAGACGCAAGGCGGGGTCAACACCGTCGTGCGCAACCTCGCCCGCTTCCTCCAGGAATCGGGGGGCTCGTCCCTGTTCCTCTTTCCGGGGAACAGCATGGAGCCGCGGAGCGGCGTCTCCCGCCTCGGCTTCCCGGCGATCTACATGAACCTGCGCCCGCCATTCGTGCGGCGCCGCCCGCTGCGATCGGTGATCGCCTTCCTGCTCACCGCGCCGATCTCGTTCCGGTACCTCGCGCGGCTGGTGCGCACCCGGAAGATCGACGTCGTGAACGTGCACTATCCCGACCTCGACTTCGTGCACTTCGTCGCGCTGCGTCGCCTGACCGGCGTGCGCCTCGTGACGTCGGTGCACGGCGCCGACATCACCTCGCTCGAGAAGCGCTCGCTCCAACGATGGCTCCTGTCTCGACTGCTCCAGCACTCGGACGTCGTCGTCGCGCCGTCACGCGAGTTCGCGGACTACGTCCGCGCCGAATTCCCCTCCGCGGCCAGGCGCGTGACCGCGATCTCGAACGCGATCGACGTGCGGGCGGTGCGCGAGGCGGCCGTCGCGCCTGCCACGGCCGGCGAGCTGACGCCACCGGCCGAGCCGTACTGCGTCTGTGTCGCGGCCTTCAACCGCAAGAAGGCACACGACATCCTCCTCCGGGCCTTCGCCCGAGTCCCGGAGCCGGTGCGACTCATCCTCGTCGGCGACGGGCCGCTGCGCGCCGAGCTCGTGGACCTCATCGCGCAGCTCGGTCTGGAGCAACGCGTGGAGCTGGTCGGGTCACAGCCGCCCAGCGTCGTGGCGAAGCTGCAGAAGGGGGCGCTCTGCGCCGTGCTCGCGTCGCGCGACGAGCCCTTCGGCATCGCCGCGGTCGAGGCGATGGCGGTGGGCACGCCGGTGATCGCGACGAACGTCGGCGGCCTGCGCGAGATCGTCGTGAATGAAGAGAGCGGGCTCGTCGTCCCGGTGGACGACGCCGCCGCGCTCGGTGCCGCCCTGATCCGCTTGACCAGCGACGCCGACCTGCGCCACCGGCTCGGCCGCGCAGGCGCCGAGCGTGCCGAGTCGCTGTTCGATCTATCGGAGTGGGCGTCGGCCTACGTCGACACGGCCTACGCGAGCGCGGGCGCTCGCTCGGCCGCGGCGCGGCGCGTTACCCCGTCGGAGCCTGCAGCAGCCCGAGCTTGAGCGCGAGCTTCACGTAGTCGGCTCGGTGCGTGAGCCCGAGCTTGTCGTTTACGCGCTGCTTGTAGGTGTCCACCGTCTTCGGGCTGATGGCGAGCTGCTCGCCGATCTCCGGCGCCGTGTAGCCTTCGGCGATCAGCCGCATCACCTCGCGCTCGCGGTCGGTGAGACGCTCGTACCGGGCCCGCTCGGTCGCCTGCTCGTCCCGCCGCCGCGCGCCCTGCGCGAGCACTCGGGCCGCGCTCGGCTGGACGAAGATCTCCCCCCGCGCCACGGCGTGCACCGCCTCGACGAGGTCGCGGTCCGCGTCGGCCTTCCCGAGGTAGCCCGACGCGCCTGCCTCGAGCACCGCTTCCAGATAGGCCTCTTCGGCGTGCATCGTCAGCACGAGCACGCGCGTGCCGTCGCCGGCGCCGGTGATCTCGCGCGTGGCGGTGAGCCCGTCGCCGTCGCTCATCGAGAGGTCCATCACGACGACGTCGGCGGCGATCCGCGTCAGCAGATCGACCGCCTCGTTGCCCCCCGACGCCTCGCCGACGACGTCGATCTCGGGCGCATCGGCCAGCACGGCCTTGAGCCCTGTCCGGACGATGGCGTGATCGTCCACCAGCACGACGCGAATCGTCATCCCCGCTCACCCCGTTCCATCTGGTCCGTCAGTGGCACCGTCGCCACGACGCGCGTTCCACGGCCGGGTGTGCTCTCGACGGAGAGCGTGCCATTCGCGAGCCCGACCCGCTCACGCATGGAGAATAATCCCATTCCCGGTCGACGTTCCTCGGCGCGTCGCACATCGAAGCCACGGCCGTCGTCCACCACCTCGAGCGTGGCCGTGGTCGGCGTGCGCCTGAGCCAGACCTCCACGCGGTGCGCGCGTGCGTGGCGCACCGCGTTGCGCAGCGACTCCTGCGCCACACGGTACAGCACCGTCGCCTCGAGCCGCGGGATCGGTGCCCCGTCGTCGGCGAACGCCTCGGCGTCGAGCGACTCCTGCTCGCGCGTCTGACGCGCCAGCCACGACAGCGCCGCGGCGAGTCCGAGGTCGTCGAGCACGCGGGGATGGATCGTGTGCGAGAGGCTGCGCACCTCCTCCAGCGCATCGGCCACCATGTCACGCACGGTGGCGATGCGCGCGTCGAGCGCGCGCGACTCGTTCTCCCGCGCCGCTACCCCGAGCTGGAGCATCACGGCCGCGAGCATCTGCGCCGTCGAGTCGTGCAGCTCGCGGGCGATCCGCGCGCGTTCCTCGTCCTGCGCACTGATCACCTGCGCGGCGAGCCGGCGCACGCGCGCCCGGTCGTTGGTCAGGTTGTCGAGCAGCGTGTTGAGCGTCGTGCCCACGCGCGCCATGTCGCGGTCGGCGAGCGGGCTGTCGGCGACGCGCGCCTCGAGGTCTCCCGCCGCCACGCGCGCCGCCGTCAGCTCCAGCTCGCTCAGCGGACGCAGCGCGACGTGCACGAGCCCGAGGTTGACCACGAGGCTCACGCCGAGCGCGATGCCGAGGATCGAGACGGCGTTGCCTGGCAGCACCCCCTGCCGCTCCGCGACGACGACGACGAGCGCCGCCGCGACGATGAGAAGATTGGCTCCGACCAGCTTGCCGAGCAGGGGAACGCGCAGCGCGCGCTCGGCCAGTGCGCGCAGCGTCGGATGCCGAAGCCCGGCCTGAACTCGGCCGTCGGCACTCGGTTCCATGGCAACTCCTGCAAAGGCATGAGCTTCGGACATGCCGAATAGTGCTCGGCCGCCCTTTCCGCTGCGAGAGGAATTCCCGCACCATCAGTGGGGGTTTTCCCCACACCCTCCCGTCCAGCCCGCTGGGGTCAGACCCATTGGGGTCAGACCCATTGGGGTCAGACCCGGTGGGGTCAGACCCGGGTGGGTCTGACCTGGGGAGGTCTGACCTGTTCAGGTCTGACCTGTTCAGGTCTGACCTGTTCAGGTCTGACCTTATGTAACTTGTGGCAGGGTCTGGCCTTGGCTGACCTATTCGAAGTCGAGGGCGAGGTCGAGCGCGGGGGCGGAGTGGGTCAGGGCACCGACCGAGATCCAGTCCACGCCAGCCTGGGCGATGGCGCGGACCGTCTGGAGGCTCACTCCGCCCGAGGCCTCCGTGGTGGCGCGGCCGCCGACCAGCTCCACGCAGCGGGCCATCACGTCCGGCGACATGTTGTCGAACATGATGATGTCGGCGCCGGATTCCACCGCCGCGCCGACCTGCTCGATGCGGTCGCACTCGACCTCGATCTTCGTACCGGGGGGCGCGAGGTCGCGCGCGCGGCGCACGGCGAGGCCGACGTCGCCGTCCACCGCGGCGAGGTGGTTGTCCTTGATGAGGACCGCCGCCGAGAGGTTGAGGCGATGGTTGGTGCCGCCGCCGGCGCGCACGGCGTACTTCTCCAGCAGGCGCCAGCCGGGCGTCGTCTTTCGCGTGTCGAGGATCTTGGCGTGCGTCCCCTTCACCGCGTCCACGTAGCGGGCCGTGAGCGTCGCGATCCCGGAGAGCCGCTGCATGAAGTTGAGTGCGACCCGTTCGGCGGCGAGCAGGGCGCGCGCGTGGCCGGAGAGATAGAGGATGTTCGAGCCGCGCTTGAGCCGCGCGCCATCCTCGAGATCGACCCGGATCGTGACTTTGGGATCGAGCTGACGAAACGCTTCCACGGCGAGGGGCACACCACACAGCACACCCTCGGCGCGCGCGACGAGCTGGCCGCGCGCGTGCCGGTCGGAGACCACCGTCGCAATCGTCGTCAGGTCGTTGAACGCCTCGTCCTCGTCGAGGGCGGAGCGCACGAGGTTCCGGAGCTCATCCTGATGATATGGAAAGCGGAGCAATCCCATTCCTCCGAGCGCAGCCGGCGTGCTGAGCGGCGTGATCGTACGCGGCGACGGACGACGCTCGTGCTCGAAAGGCTGCATCTCCATGCGTGATCTCCGAGTCGCGGTGCGTGGGGGCGGTTATTCGCCTGGGTCGACCGTGGTCTCAGGAACGGGACTCAGCGGGGATTGACCGCCGATGGCGATCATCCGCTCGATCGCGCGACGCGCCTGGTTCGCGACATCTTCGGGCACGGTGATCCGATGCTCGAGCGTCTTCAATGCGCGCTTCACCTTCGGCAGGGTCGTCACCTTCATGTAGGCGCACGACGCCCGCTCGTTCGCGGCGACGAATCGCTTCGCCGGATTCTCGCGCCGCAGTCGATGCAAGATGCCGACCTCGGTCGCGACGATGAATTCCGACGCGTCGGAGAGCGCCGGCCGCTTGATCATCCCCTCCGTGGAGAGGATCTGCACTCCCTCCGGATCGATATCGCCGGCGGACATCGCCTCGAGCACGCTCGTGGAGCAGCCGCACTCGGGGTGGATGAGGAACTCCGCCTCGGGGTGCAGCCGGCGTTGCAGGCGGATGTTCTCCGGATCGATGCCGGCGTGCACGTGGCACTCGCCCATCCAGATGCGGATGTTGTCGCGTCCCGACATCCGCTTCACGTGCGCGCCGAGGAACATGTCAGGACAGAAGAGGATCTCGGTGTCCGCCGGGATGGCGTTCACGACCTCGACGGCGTTGCCCGACGTGCAGCAGTAGTCGCTCTCCGCCTTCACCTCGGCCGTCGTGTTCACATAGGAGACGACGACCGCGCCCGGGTGCTCGGCCTTCCAGGCGCGGAGTTGCTCGGCGTCGATCGTCGAGGCGAGGGAGCACCCGGCGGCGAGATCGGGGAGGAGGACGGTCTTGTTGGGCGAGAGCACCGCAGCGGTCTCGGCCATGAAGTGTACGCCGCAGAAGACGATGACGTCGGCTTCCGTCTTGGCCGCTTCTCGGGAGAGTCCGAGCGAGTCCCCGACGTAATCGGCGACGTCCTGCACTTCGGCACGCTCGTAGTTGTGCGCCAGGATGACGGCGTTACGCTCGCGGGCGAGCGCCCTGATCTCTCCCTGCAGTTGGGCGACGAGCTCTTCGCGCGGGACGATGCCCGTATCGGTCGTTCCCATGGTGGTCTCAAGCTAATCGGCGATGCACGGACGCGTGAGCGGCGGGCGACCGGGGCGCGCAGCGCAGTGTGGCACGCGAACCACTCTGGCGAGCGGGAGCATCTGTCGACATGCTCTCGCTCGCTCAGCAGCCGCGCGTGTAGCAGCGTGACCGCTCCCTCCCCGCAGTGCTGAGCACGTCCGGTCGTGCTCACGTGTCCGTGTGGCTCCTCTCTGCGGCGCTTCCGCGCCCTCGGTCGGAGTTCCGCCCTCAGGATTCTTTCACCCCACTTTTTTTATGCTCAAGGAATTCAAGGCGTTCGTGATGCGCGGCAACGTGCTCGACCTCGCCATCGCCGTCATCCTCGGCGCGGCGTTCGGAAAGATCGTGACGTCGTTCACGAACGACATCCTGATGCCGCCCCTCGGCCTGGCGCTGGGCAAGGTGGACATGACGAACCTGTTCATCGATCTGTCGGGCCAGCATCACGCGACGCTGGCCGAGGCGAAGGCGGCCGGCGCGGCGACGATCAACTACGGCGTGTTCCTCAATGCGGTCGTGGACTTCCTGATCGTCGCGTTCATCATCTTCCTGCTCATCCGGCAGGTGAACAAGCTGAAGGGTCCGCCGCCGGTGGAAGCGCCGAAGACGCGCGAGTGCCCGGAGTGCCTGACGCCGGTGCCGGCGCTGGCCCATCGCTGCTCGGCGTGCACGTCGGTGCTCCCCCCGCCGACGGTGGCGATCGTATAGCGCTGTCGTCGGCTCACGGTGATCGGTTCATGGCCGGCCTCGGGCGGCCTTGCGCCCCGAAGCCGGCTGATCACCGATCACGGATCACCCTAAACGGCGCGCCGTCGGCGCGCCGGAACAGCCCTTGCCCTCGTGGTCGCTGGTCCGCCATCACCGACTCAGAGCGAGGGATAATTCAGTGGCTGAGATCCCGATTCGACGAAAGGAAGGGCGAAACGTCTGGCCGCTGCTGCTCGGTCTGATCGTTCTCGCCGCAGTGCTGTGGTTCGTCGTCGCGCGCCATTCCACGAACACCGCGACAGCCGTCCGCCCTGATTCCGCCGCACTCCGCGCCGACTCTGTCGCAGCGGCCCAGGCAAGAGTGACGCGGGACAGTGCCGGCGGTACGTTGGGCAAGATGGACACATCGAAGCTGGGAAAGATGGACACCGCGAAGAAGGCGGGCACCACGAAGGGAAAGGCGTACTGAGCGCTTCGCGTTGCGTCAGCGTTCGGGGTCAGAACACGGGGTCAGACACCGAAGGTGTCTGACCCCCTGGCGGTTTGACTCCGACCCAACGACCGAACCGCGATCTCGCCCCCATTCCGGGAGCCAGTATGCCAGTAGCGAGTACTCGGTACCGAGTACTCGCTACTGGGAGTGGCAGCTCCAATCACATCTCGATGTGCCGCCCCCTCCACAGCGACTTCGCCCGCGGGAAGTCGCTTCGATAGTGTCCCCCGCGTGATTCCTTGCGGAGCAGTGCGGCCTCGGTGATCAGCTTCGCCGTCTGCACGAGGTTGAGCTCCTCCGTGGCGCCGGACGGGAGGCGCTGCTCGATGTCGATCAGGTCGGCGAGCGCGGTGCGCAGTCCCTTGGCCGTGCGCGTGATCGCGACGTGCGTCCACATCACGCCGCGGATCCGTTCCGCCGCGACGTGCGCCGCGCCGCGGTCGGCGAGCGGGGGCACCTGCCACGGCTTCGACTTCGGGTTCGTCTTGAGCGGAGCGACGTTCGCCAGGTCGCGCGCGACCCGCTCCGCGAAGACGAGCCCCTCGAGCAGCGAGTTCGACGCGAGGCGGTTGGCGCCGTGAACGCCCGTGCGCGCGACCTCACCCACGGCATAGAGCCGCGGCATGCTCGAGTGCCCGATCAGGTCCGTCACGATGCCGCCCATCATGTAGTGCGCGGCTGGCGTCACCGGGATGAGGTCCTTGCGGGGGTCGATGCCGCGCGCGGTGCAGAGGGCGAAGATGCCAGGGAAGCGCTTCGCGAATCCCGGACCGAGCTTGCGGGCGTCGAGGAAGACGCGCGACGTCTTCTGCTGCCGGTAGATCGCGCGCGACACGACGTCGCGCGGCGCGAGCTCGGCGTCGCGGTGCTCCTTCACCATGAAGCGGACGCCCTTCTCGTTGACGAGGATCGCGCCTTCACCGCGCACCGCTTCGGAGATGAGCGCGAGGGGATTCTCCGGCGTGTCGAGCGCGGTCGGGTGGAACTGGACGAACTCCATGTCGGCGAGGGTCACGCCGGCGCGATGCGCGATCGCGTAGCCGTCTCCCGTGGCGACCATCGGGTTCGTCGTGTAGCGGAACACCTGGCCGCAGCCGCCGGTGGCGAACACGGTCGCGTCGGCGATGATCTCGACCGCCTTGCCGGCGATGCTCGCGCGCACGCCGGCCACGGCGCCGCGCGCGACGACGAGATCCAGGACGCGCGCGCGCTCGAGGACGCGGATCCGTGCGCTCGCCCGCACGCGCTCGATGAGCGTGCGCGCGACCTCGGCGCCCGTCTGGTCGCCGTGCGCATGGACGATCCGGTTCGTCGAGTGTGCCGCTTCGCGACCGAGCTTGAGCTGGCCGTTCGGATCGAGATCGAACTCCGCGCCCGCCGTCTGGAGCTCGCGCACGCGCGCGGGGCCTTCCTCGACCAGGACCTCGACCGCGGCCGCATCGCACAGCGCCGCGCCGGCGGCGAGTGTGTCGCGTCGATGCAGTGTCGGCGAATCACCGGCGCCGAGTGCGGCGGCGATGCCCCCTTGCGCGTAGGCGGTCGCGCTGTCGAACAGCGAGCGCTTGGTGAGCAGCAGCACGTCGCCATGCTGCGACGCGCGCCATGCGGTATGCAGGCCGGCGATCCCGCTGCCGACGACCAGGAATCGGGTAGTGATCCGCTCGGGCATGCTGCAAGGTAATGGGCGCGTAGGAGCGGGCTACCGCCTGCAACGACGACACCCGTAGCGAGGAGCGGGTACCTGGTAGCGGGAAGTAGCGGGCCCGAAAGAGGAGCCGGCCCACGGGGTCAGACACCGCAGGTGTCTGACCCCGTTTCACGCGATCTCTCCAGACAGACGATGGCCGTACCCGGTACAAATACTTCAGTACCAGGTACGGCCGTCAGCATGTCGCGTGAGAGAGCGCTGCCCCTGTTTCTGGTAGCTGGTATGCCAGTCCCGCTACCAGGTACCGCTACCCACTACTCGTCGTTGCAGTGCCGCAATCACCTCATATCAAACACATAGCTATTCAGATGCTGGATCGTCGTCTCCTGATCCGACAATCTATGCGCGAGGAGATCCCCGATCGTCACCACCCCGTGCAGCCCCACCACGTCGACGACCGGCAGATGGCGCACGCGGCGCGTCGTCATGATCGAGCCGATCTCCTCGACGTTCATGTCCGGCGTGCAGGTGACGATGTCGCGCGTGAACACGTCGGCGACCTTCGTCGTTTCGGGGGGAAGGCCGGCGGCGACGACGCGCCGCAGGATGTCGCGCTCGGTGAAGATGCCGAGCAACGCGTGGTCCTCGTCCACCACGACCACGCCGCCGACGCCGCGGTCGTTCATGAGCCGCGCAGCTTCGAGCACGCTCGCGGTGGGCTGGATGGAGACGACGTCGGTGCCCTTGCGGGCGAGCAGATCGCGAACGACGGCCATGGGGCGCTCCTGAGGTGTATGTCGCGATTGTAGCCGGCGCCTGGCGGAACCGCTAGCACCGCCCTGCCCAGGCCGCACCCCCAGCACCCCCAACCGCGAACCGGTACCTGGCAAGCGCCCCCGGCGTCGCTAGTGCCGCTTGCCGTCGTCGCGGTGGCAGGCCTGATCCACCACCACGGCGCTCGCAAGGATGAGCACGTCGTCCTCTCCGTCCGCGACCTCCACGCCGTACGTATCGGCCAGCGCGAACCACCGCTTCGACACCGTCGCCACCTCGCGCCCGCCGCGGAGGAAGACGTACTCGTGATCGAGGAAGTCCCCCTTCGCCTCCAGGTCGTCGGGACCGGGCACGTCTACCGTGAATCGGTGGTGGAGGAGCGCGAACAGCTCCTGCTTCACCACCGCGGCGAGCACGCCGCTCCGGTGGATCTCGTACGTGGGCGAGAGCTTGAACAGCTTCTGCTTGATGAACGCGAGCTCGCGGCCCTCCATGTCCTCGAACGAGAGTTGCCCGCCAAGGCTGAACGCCTTGCCGTCGACGAGATAGAGGTCGCGCCCCGCGTCGTCCTTGATGGTGTAGTCGTCCCCCCAGGAGAGCAGCTTCTGTCGCATCACGTAGCGCACGGTCGGTCCTCGTTGCAGAGACGGAATACACTACGGCCAGAGTCGTCCGAAGTGACACTGGTCATGCGGACCTCCGACCAAAGGTGCGAAGCGCCGGAGAGATGCGTGACCTCAGAACTCCGACCGAAGGCGCGTAGCGCCGCAGGGAGGAGCGATAAACCAGACAACCGTAAGGTTGCCCGCTCCCGCCGGTGCGCGCTTGACACGCGCCGAGCCAGCGCGACAATCTGCGTGTCTGGAGTTGAATCAGGCGCGGGCACCATCCCCACCCCGCGCGAACGTGCAGATCCCTCGACTCGCCTCGCTCGCTCGGGATGACACCCGGCGACCAGCGCGGCATCATCACCTCCTCAGGATCCAACTCGATGCGAACCCGTTGCACCACGCTCTCTCTGCACGGACTGTGTGCCCTCGTCCTGGCCGTCGGCTGCTCGACCCAGCCCGCACCGCAGAGTGCCCCGACGCCGGCGGCGACGGCTGCTGCCGATCAGCCGGGCCGGCAGTGGAAGCCGGAGGACACGGAGTACTACACGCCGGTGCCGCCGATCGTCACGCCCGGTGAGAATGGCTCGCCACCGTCGGACGCGGTCGTCCTCCTCGGCAAGGGCGGTCTCGATGAATGGGTGCTGGCCAAGGATGGAAGTCCGGCCACCTGGCCGGTGACCGACGGCGTCGCGACCGTCGACAAGAAGGCCGGCGGCATCAAGACGAAGCGGTCGTTCACCAATTATCAGCTCCACATCGAGTGGCGCATCCCGGAAGGGATCACCGGCTCGGGCCAGGCGCGCGGTAACAGCGGCGTCTTCCTCGCCTCCACCGGCCCGGGCGACATGGGCTACGAGCTGCAGGTGCTCGACTCGTACAACAACAAGACATACGTGAATGGCCAGGCGGCGAGCATCTACAAGCAGACGCCGCCGCTCGTCAACGCGATGCGTCCCCCGGGGCAGTGGCAGGTGTACGACGTGATCTGGACGGCGCCGACGTTCAACACGGACGGCTCACTCAAGACGCCGGCCTACGTCACGGCACTGCACAACAACGTGCTCGTGCAGAACCACTTCCAGCTCCGCGGCCACACGCCCTACATCGGCCTCCCGAAGTACACCGCGCACGGCCCCGCGCCGATCATGCTCCAGGCGCACGGCGATCCGAGCCCGCCGATCAGCTTCCGCAATATCTGGATCCGGCCCTTGTAACGTGGTGATGCGGGGATGCGGAGATGCGAACGGCCTCGGGACGCTTCGGCGCTCCGAGGCCGTGTTGTCATCCCGAGCGAAGTCGAGGGATCTGCACTTGCCGAGGCCTTTTCGACGACGGAACGCGGATCTGGAACGGCGATGCCGCGGAAAGAGCCGGATCTGTCCCTGTTCTTTTCTTTACTGATGCGGACGGTGTGGGCTGACCGCTGAGGGCGCGCCGCTGACCGCTCGCCGCTAGACCTCTCAACCGCTCACGGCTCACCGCTGACGACTGGTTTTGACACGCCGTGCCGCATCCCTCATCTCCCATCCCCTCATCCCCGGAAGTCAGCGATCCACCTTCAATCCGCTCGGCACGCGCACCGGCACCGATCGGGAAAGATCGCGCGCTGCGTCGTCGGTGAGGGCGCTCATGTACGCCATCAGCTTGTCCACCAGCGCGTCGGTCAGCACGACGCCGGTGAGCAGCGTGTCGCGCTGCAGCAGGACGTCGGCCGAGTTGTTGAGGAAGGCGAGGCGCAGCGCGGGCTCGAGGCGAGTGGGATCGAACGCGAGGAGCTTGAGGTCGGATTCGCTGTAGTGCTCGATGAACTCCCGCAGCGACGCGATCGCGCCGTCGTGGCCGTAGGGGCCGGTGAGCTCCACGTTGCGTAGTGGCGACGTGCGGAAGCGGTACTGATCCGCCGGCAGTCCCGTCACGTTCATGCGGCCGAAGTCGTCGCGCAGACCGACGCCGTTCCCCTCGCCAGGCCCGATCTGCGCCACGGCCACATTGTGGAAGTCGTCGTCGCTGAACGTCGCGCCGTTGTGGCAGATGGAGCATTTGAGAGTGAGGAAGGTCTGTGCGCCGTCGAGCTGCGGCATCGTCAGCGCGGCATCGTTGCCGGCGAGGAAGCGATCCCACGGTGAGTTCCGCGTCGAGAACTGATCGACGATGAATCCCGCGATCGCGTTGGAGGCGTGCGCGAACGTCATGTCGTCGAAGCGCGTGCCCGGATAGGCCGCCTCGAACAGCCCGCGATACTCGCCGATCGCGCCGAGCCGCTTCATCAGCGCGGCCCAGATCCCCTGGAAGTCGTCGTCCGCGATGAGCGCAAGCTCGTTCCCCGAACCGGCGCGCATCTCGAAGCGGTTGGTGACGGGGAACATTCCCAGCGCGGAGACGGGCCCGAACTCGAACACCCGCGTCATCGCGGGGGTGAGCTGCGCGCCCGCCGGTGTGGTGACGTTGCCGGCGGCGTCCGCGGCCACGCGTCCGTCCCAGAAGAGGTGGCGCATCGCCGACAGGTTGAACAGCGGCGGCGCGTTGCGCGGGATGAACACGCCGGTGGGATGCACGCGCGCTGGTCCGAGTCCGGTCGCGCCCTGGCCGATCGAGAGACTGCGGCCGTCACCGGTCGCGAACGCGGGCAGGTGACAGGTCGTGCACGCGATGTCGCGATTGCCACTCAGGATCTTGTCGAACGCGAGCGCCTGACCGAGCTTCGCGAGCGCGGGCCGCACCTGCGGTGGCGTGGCGAGCGGCACGATCCCGCGTGCGGCCGCAAGCTGCCGAACGGTCTGCGGGAGCGTGCTGCTCGGAGACGTCGTCGCGACGCGCGACGTCGGTGCGGTGATGGGCGTGGGCGGCGGCGTGGGAACGTGGTCGTCACACGCGGAAAGCGAAACGACGCCGGCGATGAGAGCGACGGTGAGCGAGGGTCTGCGCGTCACGGTTCGACTCCTGGACATGCGCACCGATCGCGGAGACCGGGGCGGTCCACCGTGGGTCGCCCCGTCGTCCGCGATCGCGCGCGCGCACTACACATTGCGCCGCCAGGACGGCGGCGCAAGCACGCTCGTCACCAGATGCGCGCGCGGGTTCCCTCGCTCCGCACCATCGGATCGCCTTCCTTGCAGCCGAACGCCCTGGCGAACTCGGGCATGTTCGACAGCGGCCCGTTCACCCGGAAGCGTCCCGGCGAATGCGGGTCGGTCGCCAGCAGCAGGCGCGCCGACTCGGGACGGAGCACCGACAGCCGGGCCTGCGCGTACGCGAGGAAGAACCGCTGCTCCGGCGTGAAGCCGTCGATCGGCGCGCGACTCTTTCCGTCGAGGGCGCGCTCCAGCGCCTCGTACGCGAGCGACACCCCGACGACGTCGGCGATGTTCTCCCCCAGCGTGAGGCGGCCGTTCACGTGCTGCGTGTCGATCGCGACGTACGCGCTGTACTGGCGTTCGACGACGTTCGCCCGCGCGCGGTAGCGACGCGCGTCCTCCGGCGCCCACCAGTCGCGCACGTTCCCCGCCGCGTCGTACTGTCGGCCGGCGTCGTCGAAGCCGTGCGACATCTCGTGGCCCACCGTGGCGCCGATGCCGCCATAGTTCGCCGCCTCGTCGTACGTCGCGGAGAAGAAGGGTGGCTGCAGGCGGCCGGCGGGGAAGACGATCTCGTTGAGCTGCGCGCTGTAGTACGCGTTCACGGTGGGCGTCGTCATCAGCCACTGCTCGCGATCCACGGAGTGGCCGATCCGCATCACGTCGTGCTGGAACAGCCACGCGCGCGTGCGTCGCACGTTCTCGGCGAACGGCACCGCTGCGATGTCGAGTCCTTCGTAGTCGTTCCACGAGTCGGGGTAGCCGACCTTCTGCCCGAATGCGTCGAGCTTGCGGAGCGCTTCGGCCCGCGTGTCCTCGCTCATCCAGTCCGCGTGGCGGATCCGATCGCGCAGCACGCCGCGCACGCTCGCGACGATCTCCCCCATCTTCGCCCGCGCCTCGGGGGAGAACTCGGTCTTCACGTACTCGCGGCCGAGGGCATCGCCGAGCAGCTGGTCGCTCGCGGCGAGACACCGCTTCCAGCGCGGCTGCTGCGCGCGCGCGCCGGTGAGCAGCGAGGCGAGCCGGAACGACTCGTCGACGAACGGCGCGCCGAGCTGCGACGCGCTGCGGTTCACCACCGTCCAGCGCAGATACGCCTTCCAGTCGTCGAGCGGTCGCGTCGCCAGCTCGTTGCCCAGCGTGGCGAAGAACTCCGGCGTGCCGAGGTTGATCACGGTCACGTTCGGCAGCCCGACGTCGGTGAGGTAGCGCCGCCAATCGAAACCGGGCGTCAGCGCGTTCGCCTCCTCGACCGTCATGGGATGGTAGCGTGCGCTCGGGTCGCGCATCGCGACGCGCGAGAGCTGTGACCGCGCGAGCGAGGTTTCGAGCGCGAGAATGTGCTGCGCCCTCGACTCGGCGACGGGTGCCGGATCCCCGGCCAGCGAGAGCATCGACGTCACGCTCGCGACGAGCCGGTCGCGCGTGGCCGTTCCCTCGGTGTCGGCGCGCAGATAGTACTCGCGGTCGGGGAGGGTGAGCCCACCCTGCGAGGCGTTGGCGACGATACGTGCCGCGTTCCTCGCGTCGGCGGCGGCGCCGAAGGAGAAGGCACCGCCGTAGCCGAGCGTGTGCAGCCGCGCGATCTCGTCCTCGAGCCCGGTGCGATCGTCGATCGCCTCGATCCGCGCCAGCTCATCGGCGATGGGCTCGATGCCGGCGCGTTCCACCGTCGTCGAGTCCATGCAGCTCGCGTAGAACGTCCCCAGCTTGCGCGTGCTCGAGTCGGGCGAGGTGGCGGCCTGCGCGGCCGCACGCTCGGCGATCGTCTTGAGCACGAGCGTGTTCCGCTCGCTCAGCTCGTTGAAGGTGCCCCAGCTCGCGAACGCGGATGGGATCGGGTTCCGCTCGATTGGCGGGTAGGAAGAAATCGAACTCCGCGCCCGCAAAGGAGTCCTCGTAGTAGTCGAAGCAGCCGTCCCCGTCCACGTCGTCGAACGTGAACGTGCCGTTTCGATCCGGGTCGCGGTCGCGATTCTCGAGCAGGAAGTACTCGGACTGGGTGATCGGGATCTGGAGCGCGCGGGGCGCGGGCGAGAGGGATCCTTCGAGCCTCGCGAGGCTCTGGGGACCGTCCGACGTGACCCGCGTGGGCGCGAGGAACCCGAGCCAGAATTTCGTCCAGGCGCACGGGCCACCGGGCACGAATCCGTTCGCGATCCACACGCCGCCGCCCATGATGCACCATCCGCCGATCCCCTGCGACGAGCCGCCGGCTTCCCCGTCCGTGTCGTACAGGTCGGGCATGGAGATCTGGCCCTGGAGCCGGCCGAGCTGGTGTCCGAATTCGTGCGCCACCACGCCCA
>Ga0207674_10004055_pt1 | contig 17756 bp, 14 predicted proteins | sample KBSCornC72_FD_184303 | JGI IMG/M metagenome (GOLD analysis project Ga0207674, IMG submission 184303) | Corn rhizosphere microbial communities from Kellogg Biological Station, Michigan, USA - KBS Corn C7-2 (SPAdes) (version 2) | ecosystem: Host-associated > Plants > Roots > Rhizosphere > Soil ... | reverse complement strand
CCACCGGACCGCCGAGCTGGGGAGCGTGACGGTCGAGGAGGCGGCGGAGCGCCGAGGTTTCGAGCTCCTCGCCCACGCGCACCGGGCGAGTGGGATCCAGTTCGTCCACCGCTCAGGACCCGCCGCGTCGATCGGGCAGGCCGCGGGCCCGGAGGATGTGCCGGGCCACCGAGGCCTGGTGCACCTCGTCCGGCCCGTCGTAGATGCGTGCCCCCCGCTCGTGGCGGAACCACCAGGCCAGCGGCGTATCGTCGGTGATGCCCAGCGCGCCGTGAGCCTGGATGGCGCGGTCCAGCACCCGGAAGAGGGTGTTGGCGACGACGAACTTGATCATCGAGATGTCGTCGCGGGCCGCGTAGGTGCCATCGCGATCGATGCGCCAGGCGGCGTGCAGCACCAGGAGCCGGGCGGCATCGATCTCCGCCCGGCTCTCCGCGATCCACTGCTGGATGGTGCCCTTCAGGCCCAGGGGCCGGCCGGGAGACATCTCGCGGGAGATTGCCCGGTCACAGAGCAGGTCGAAGGCTCGCTGGCAGATGCCGATCCACCGCATGCAGTGGTGGATCCGTCCCGGCCCCAGCCGGGCCTGGGCGATGACGAAGCCCGCCCCGCGCTCGCCGAGGAGGTGGGTGCGGGGCACGCGGACGTTCTCGTAGGAGATCTCCCCGTGCGACGCCCACCCGCCGCCGGCCTCGCCCATGACCGGGATGTTCCGGACCAGCTGCACGCCGGGCGTGTCCATGGGAACGATGATCTGGCTCGCGCGGGTGTAGACGTTGGGCTGGTCGGGGTCGGTCACCGCCATGACGATGGCGAAGCTCGCGCCGTCGGCGGCGGTGGTGAACCACTTCCGTCCGTCAATGACCCAGCTCTCACCCTCCAGCCGGGCCCGGGTGGCCATCCAGGCCGGGTTCGAGCCCGGCATCGCCGGCTCGGTCATGGAGAAGCAGCTGCGGATCCGTCCCGCGGCCAGGGGCTCCAGCCAGCGACGCCTCTGCTCCACGGTGCCGAACTCGTGGAGGATCTCCATGTTTCCCACGTCCGGCGCCTGGCAGTGGAAGGCGTAATGCCCCAGCGGGGTGCGACCGAGCTCCTCGCTGACGAAGGCGAACTCCATCAGCGACAGGCCCATCCCGCCGTGCTCGCGATGGAAGAAGGGAGCCCACCAGCCGCGCTGCCGCACCTCGGATCGGACCCGCTCCAGCTCGGGCTCGAGAACGCTCCACCCCTCCGGCATCCGCGCTTCCAGCGGCAGGATGCGCTCGGTCACGAAGGCGCGGATGGCGGGGAGGAGGTCGGCGACGCGAGGCGGGGTGCTGAAGTCCATGACCGGAATGCCCTAGAGGAAGAAGTCGGGGATGAGCTCCGCGCCGGGCACGGTCGCGTACCTCGAGAAATCGGTCACGCCCTCGGCACGCAGCACGTCCTCGTCCACGCAGAACTTCCCGGTGAACTCGCGGCTGGGCTTGGTGAGGATCGCGTGCGCGGCGTCGGCCATGATCTGGGGCGTGCGGCTGCCCCGGACCATCTCCTCTCCGCCGAGCAGGTTCTGGACCGCAGCGGTGGCGATGATCGTCTTCGGCCAGAGGGTGTTGACCGCGATGCCCTCCTCACGGAACTCCTCGGCCATGGCCATGGCGCAGAAGCTCATCCCGAACTTGGACAGGGAGTAGGCGACGTGAGGCGCGAACCACCGCGGATCGGTGCTCGGCGGCGGTGCGTTGTTGAGGATGTGAGGGTTCTTCGCCTTTCTGAGATGCGGGAGGCAGGCCTGCGAACAGAGGAACGTGCCGCGCGCGTTGATGCCGTGCATGAGGTCCCACTTCTTCATCGGCGTCACCTCCGTGCCCGAGAGGTGGATCGCGCTCGCGTTGTTCACCAAAATGTCGATGCCCCCGAAGGTCTGCACCGTCTTCTCCACCGCCGCGTGGACCTGGTCCTCGTAGCGGATGTCGACCACGCAGGGGAGGGCGCGTCCGCCGGCCTGGTCGATCTCCTCGGCGGCCGTGTAGAGGGTGCCGGGGAGCTTCGGGTGGGGCTCGGTGGTCTTGGCGGCGATGGCCACGTTCGCACCATCGCGCGCCGCGCGGAGCCCGATGGCCAGCCCGATGCCGCGGCTTCCGCCGGTGATGAAGAGCGTCTTTCCCTGAAGGGTGGGCATGTCCGCACGGACCCTATCACCGGGCTCCCGGAGCGCGTGGCCCGACGTAGCGCGCCCGCGGTCGGAGGAGCTCGCCCGAGCTCCGCTGCTCGGTCACGTGGGCGACCCACCCCGCGCTGCGCCCGATGCAGAAGAGGACCTGGCCCGCGAACGCTGGAAGGCGCAGCGCATGGGCGACGGCGAGGAGCCCCACGTCCACGGTGGGAGCTCCGAGGCCCAGCCCCTCCGCCTCCGAGACCAGCGACCGCAGCACTGCCAGTGCCGGCGCTGGGTGCGGCTGGCGGGAAGCGAGGGAGAGGAGAAGGGCGCCGCGGGGATCTCCCGCCGGGTAGAGCCGGTGCCCGAACCCGGGCAAGCCTTCTCCGCGGCGCACGCGGGCGAGCAACGTCGCCCGGGCGCGCTCCGGCCGGCCGGCCTCGGTGACCAGGGCCTGGACGCGCGCGCTCTCCGCTCCGTGCCGGGGACCGCTGAAGGCCGCGAGCGCGGCGAGCAGACAGGCCTCGAGGTCTGCCCCGGTGGAGGCTGCGACCCGGGCGGCGAAGGAGGAGGCGTTGAGCTCGTGGTCGGCGCAGGCCACCAGCGTCGACTCGAGAAGCCGGGCGCTCCGGGCCGCCGCGCCGAGCGCCCGCTGGACGCCGGAGGCCACGTCCGGGGCGGCGAGGGCGTTTGCCGGCGGGCGCCCGCATGCCGCGGCCACGAGGCCGATCAGGGTCCACACCAGCTCCGGGCCGGACGGCTCGGTGACCGCCCTCCCTGCGGCAGCGCCGCCCCGGCGCCGCGTCCTGGTGGGGGCGCTGCTCGCCTCCTGTCCCCGGTACCTCGCCAGACGAGTGGAGGAGAGCCCAGCGAGCATCGCGTCGACGGGATTGGCCGGACCCCGGAAACGCCCGCTGGCCCGGGCACGGGGGCGGGGCCATGGCTGGACCGTTGCGGGGAGGATGCCGGTCCAGAGGAGCTCCGCCACCGCCTCGAAGCGGGCCGTCTGCGCCAGCTCCACCACCGGGTGGCCGCGGTACCAGGGGCCGTCGGGCCGGATCTCGGTGAGGGCGGAGCTGAGCACCGGCTCGCCCCAGCGGAGCGCGCCGGCGGCGACCGCCTCGTGGCCGAGCCGGGCGTCGGCCCGGTGGCGGAGCCGCTCGAGGTCGTCGCGGAGGTAGTACTTCTCCCGGTGGCGGCCGGAGGGGAACGAGCGCACCCAGCGGCGACTGGCGTACGAATAGAGGGTCTCCACCTTCACCCCCAGCAACCGCGCCGCCTCCCGCGCGTCCACGAGCGCCTCATGTGGATTGTCGAATCCAGATGGATCCATATGAGACTCACGCTAGGACAGATGGCACCGGAGGTGCACCCATGGCGGATTCGGTGGCGTCGGGACTCGAGGGCGTGGTGGTGGCGGACACGGCGCTGAGCGAGGTGGACGGCGAGCGAGGCCGCCTGGTCATCGCCGGCCACGACGTGGAGGAGCTGGGGGGTCATTGCTCCTTCGAGGAGCTGTGCGCCGAGCTGTGGGCCGCGATGCCCGGGGCGACCTCCGCTGCCGAGCTACGACGCACGCTGGGCCGGGAGCGGGTCCGGGCCTTCGAGCAGCTGGAGTGGCTCGGGCGGGCGCTGCTGGCCCAGGACGGCATGGACGCGCTCCGGGGTGGGCTGGCCCCGCTTCTCGCCGAGGGCAGTAGCTGGGACCTCGCTGTCCGGCTCACCGCGGCCACCGCCGTCTTCACCGCCGCCTGGTGGCGCCGGCGGGAGGGGCTCGCTCCGCTCGCTCCCAATCCCGAGGCGGGCCACGCCGAGGACCTCGTCCGGATGCTCCGCGGCAAGGCCACCACCCACCGCGCCACCGGTCTCGAGACCTATCTGGTGACGGTCAGTGACCACGGGATGAACGCCTCCACCTTCACCGCGCGGGTCATCGCCTCCACCGGATCGGACGCGGTGTCGGCGGTGGTGGGAGCGATCGGGGCGCTGAAGGGGCCGCTGCACGGTGGGGCGCCGGGCCCGGTGCTGGACATGCTGGACGCGATCGGCCGGCCGGAGACGGCGGCGGAGTGGCTGGAGCGGGAGCTCCTGGCCGGCCGGCGCATCATGGGGATGGGCCACCGCATCTACCGGACGCGGGATCCGCGGGCAGCGGTGCTGGAGCGGGCGGTGGAGCGGCTGGAGAAGGAAGGCCACCGCACGCCGCGGCTGGACCTGGCCCGGGCGGTGGAGCGCGCCGCCGAGGACGTGCTGCGTCGGCGCCATCCGGACCGGCCGCTCCGCGCGAACGTCGAGTTCTACACCGCGGTCCTCCTCGACGCGCTGGGCCTGCCTCGCGAGGCGTTCAGCCCGCTCTTCGCCTGCGGGCGCGTGGTGGGCTGGCTGGCGCACGTGGACGAGCAGCGGCGCACCGGGCGGCTCATCCGGCCCGAGTCCCGCTACGTGGGCCGTCGACCGGCGGGGGCCGCTGTTCAGCGCGAGGCGGGGGGGTGAGTCCTGGTTCCCGCGTGCCGAAGGGCCCCGGCAGGTGAGCTCCGCAGCGCGGGCCCCGACACCGTGACTGCCGCCGATGCCTGCAAGACGGGCAGACCCGGCCGCGTTCGGACCCGGAGGGTCGTCGTTCCCGGGTGGATCGCGAGCAGGCGCCCGCGCCCCGCCGGGGCGTTGGAGACGGCGAGGATGTCCGGGTCGTCGGACGACCACACCACGTCCTCGGCGAGGACCTGCGTCCCACCGCTCGACAGCGTCGCGGTGGCGCTGGCGGTCGCGGAGGTGCCCACGCTCAGGGCCCCCGGCGCGGTCACCGACAAGCGGGTGAGCGTCCCGGCGGTGATCGGCAGCGGCGCACCGGTGGTCAGTCCGGCGAAGCGCGCGATGAGCGTCGGCGTGCCGGTGCGGAGCGCGCGGACCGAGCCGGGGCGGACCACGCTCGACACCGTGGCGAGCGCCGGGTCCGAGCTGCTCCACTCCGCCTGCGCGGTCACGTCCACGTTCGTCCCGTCCGGCGCCCGGGCGATTGCCCGGACCCGGGGCCGCGTCCCTACCGCGACCGCCCCGGCGGGAAGCTCCAGCGCGAGGGAGGAGGGCGGCGCGCCGGTCACCGTCACCAAGACGTTGCGCGCCTCCCCGCCCAGCGGATGGGCGTGAACCTGGACCGTGCCCGCGTCGACGCCACGGGCGATGCCGCGATCGGGACCGGTGCCGCGGATCCGGAGCAAGGATGGATCCTGCGGGGCCCAGGTGACCCAATGGGTGAGGTCCTGCACCGTGCCGTCGGAGAACGTCCCGCTCGCTCCGAAGGTGGACGGAGCCCAGGTGACGATCGTGTCCGGAGGGTGCAGCGCGATCTCCTGGAGGGTGGCCTCGGTCACGTTCACCAGGAAGCTGGCCTGGACCCCGTCGACCCGGGCGGTGAGGACCGCGCTTCCCGGCGCCTGCGCCAGGAGGGTTCCGCGCTGGTCCGGCGCGTTGGTGACCATCGCCACGCGCGGCTCGCTCGAGCGCCAGACCGCGTCGGTGGTGACGTCCGTCGAGTCGCCGGAGGCGGTGAGGAGCGTCACCGAGACCGGCAGGGCCGTGTTGGAGGCGAGCCCCGCCACCGGCGGCCAGATCTCGAGCACCGGCGGGCCTGGCTCCACCTGGAGCTGCGCCTGGGCGGTGGCGGACCCGAACCGGGCGCGCAGCGTGGCAACGCCTGCATCGCGGCTGCCCAGCACCAGGCCCGCGCTGGGGCCGTCCCCCGGTGTGATCACGCCCTCGGGACTGCCGCTCCAGCTGGTCGCGGAGGTCACCTCCACCACCGTGCCGTCGGGCCAGTGGCCCACTGCCGCGACGCGGGTCCGGCCTCCGGCGGGGACGGTGCCCGAAGGGGGAACGATCTCCAGGGTGGGGGCGCCCGCCGGAGCGCGGACCCAGGCCCGGGCCACCGCGCCGGAGATGATCCCCACCACCGAGAGCCGGCTCCCCGGCTCACGCGTGCGAACCGTGCCCCCGCGCTCGCCGGTGTCGACGTCGATGCCTGTGTCGGCGCCCTGTGACCTCCATCCTGCGACCTGGGTCAGGTCCTGGACGATCCCGCCGTTCAGGATGCGCTCGAAGACCAGGGACCCCTCGGCGCCGACCGGCACCACCAGCTCGGGCGGCCACACCTGCCAGGCCACGATGGCATCGACCGTCGCCTCGATGGAGGCGCGTGCCTCGAGGCTCCCCTCACTGGCAATCAGCGTGCCCACTCCCGGCTGCTGGACCGCGGTCACCTCGCCGATGGGCGAGACGTCCACGGTCCGATCGACGCTGCTCCACGCCGGAGCGGTCAGCACCGCCGTCCCGTCCTGGTGGGTGAGCCAGGCAGAGAGGCGGGCGGTGCCGTTGATCTGGATGGCGTCGGGAAGTGCAGGGGAGATCTCCAGCTGGATCGGCGACTCGGGGGAGACGGTGAGCTCCGCCGCGGCTTGCTGGTTGGAAGCGACGGCGCGGACGGTGGTGGTCCCGGCGCTGAGGAGAGTCACGACTCCTGGCGAGCTGAAGTAGCCGACGCTCTGGTCATCCACGCTCCACTGCACCGAGCGAGTCATGGGCTGCGCCGAGCCGTCGGAGAAGGCGCCGGTCGCCTCGAGCGCAAGGTCGGTCCCCTGGACCCCGTGTGGCTCGAGCGGAGAGATGCCGAGCCCGGTCAGCGTGGCGCTGCTGACGGTGACCGAGGCCGACCCGGTGACCTCGAGGTAGCTGGCCTGGAGAAGCACCACGCCGGGCCCCAGCGCACTGAGCCTTCCCCAGCTTCCGGAGGCCGTGGACACCGAGAGCACCGAGGGTGCGCTGCTGGTCCACTTCACCAGCGAGGTGAGGTCGGCGTGGGAACCGTCGCTGAAGAACCCGATCGCGGTGGCGTTGCCGGCGGTGCCCGTGGCGTACTGGACCCGGTCCGGCACCACCACCACGCGCTGCAGCTCGGCGTTGCTGACCACGATGCTCGTCGTGGCCCGGAGCTGCTGCCCGGCGAAGCTCATCGTTCCCACCAGCAGACCCTGGCCAGGCCGGAGCCCCTGGACCCGGCCGCGGGTTCCCTCGAGATTTCCCACCGAGATGATGCTCTCGCTGGCCGGATCCACGCTCCAGGAGACGAGGTCCGTCACCAGGCCCCCGTCGGGCACCGGGGGCCCTCCCTGGGCGGCGAGGGTGGCGACCGCCTGGGTGGAGCTGCCGGCGGGGATGAGGGAGGGATCGGCGCCGAGCACGAGCGTGGCGGTGATCCGCTCTCCGAGCTGACAGGTTCCCTGCCTGGCGCCGGGCGCAACCGAGCAGTACTGCCGCACCGGGCAGTTCTCGTTGGTGTTGCAGGTCGCTCCGGTGAGGTTGAGGTTGCATCCCGCGAGCAGCAGCGCCAGGGCTCCCGCGGCGTCACCCCGTCCCGGTCGGAGCACCTAGCGCGCCTCCGGCGGCCCGCCGAGGTGCGGCTCGAGGAAGAAGAGGGCGATGGCCGCGGCACCGGCGATGCCGGCCGCGGCGTAGAAGCCGTTCGCGGCGTTGCTGCGTGCAACCGCGGTGTCGTACACCTGCTGGACCTGCTCCTGGCTCCGCGGGCTTCCGTCCTTGAGCGTGTCCTGCGCCTGGTGCGCGCTCACCCCGAAGGCGATGCCCGCGGCGAGGCTGGCGGCGGAGAGCCCGGTGGCCACCCAGGTCCAGCGCCGCGGCGGGCTCTTGGGCGCGGGCGCCACCGCATCGCGCACGGCCGCGTCGGGTGCGCGCTCCGGCCCCGTCACCAGCGGAGCCAGAGGAACCAGCGACAGCTCGAGCTGGACGCGCCCGCCCGGCGCCAGCTCCACCTCCCGCTCCAGGGGCTGGTACCCCTCCTGCGTGGCGCCAACGCGGTGGATGCCGGGGCTGAGGCGGACGGCGACCGGAGAGAGGCCGGCCGGCTCGCCGTCCACCGACACCGAGGAGGGTGGCTCGACCGAGATGCGCAGCGAGGCCTCGAGCGGAAGTCGGGCGCGCAGCTCCTGGATGCGCGCACTGACCGCCGCTCGATCCGGCGCGTCCGGGGCGGAGGCGAGGTAAGCGGTGTACGAGTCGAGGGCATCGGCGAGCTGCCCCAGCCGTTCCTGGCAACGGGCGATGTTGAAGAGGGCCTGCGGGGCGGGGGCACGGGCCTGGGCGGCCTCGAAGGCGGCGAGCGCGGCGCGAAAATTCCCCGCGCCGTACAGCGCCGCACCTCGCTCGAAGTCGGCCCGGGCCTGCTCCACGTCGCCGGGAGGAGTGGAGAGCAGCAGGCCGGCCATGACCGCCGCCAGCATCGCGGGCGGCGACGTTAAGTCATGGCCGCGGCGTTCGGTAGCCCAGCGGCCTCAGTACGGCGAGGCCTTGAGGTCGTCGAGACCCGGCGCGACCGGTGCCGGAGGCAGGTGCGCAGTGACCACCATCCGGTCGCGTGCCCGCACCCGCTCGGCGATGGACAGCCGGCCCTGCGCCTCGAAGACCAGGAGCACCGTGCGATCGGGAGGAAGACGGACCGAGAGCGGGGTGTGGCCGAGCAGCCGGCCTTGCAGCGTTACCCGGGCATCCGGAGGCGTGGATCGTAGCTGGACCAGCACCGGCGCGGGGCGCGCGGCGCGGGCTTGCGGAGCGGGGAGCGCCGGCGCCGCGGTTTCCCCGGGCCCGGGGGAGGGCGTTGCCGCGGGCGACGGGGACGGTGCCGTCACGGGGAGGATGGCCGCCGTTGGCGACGCGCCGGTGACCGCGGCCGGGTCCGGCAGCGCGGGCGGGGAAAGCGGTGAGTGAGTCGCCACGCTCCGGAGAACGAAGACCACAACCGCCAGGCACGCTCCGGCGGCGAGCGCAGAGACTGAGAGCCGCTTCCAACGCCGTCCAGCGGCATGCCGCCTCGGCGGTGGGAGCTCGTGTCCAGCGAGCACGGCCTCCAGCGCAGCCTCGACCTCGGCCATGGTGTCGGGGCGCTCGGCCGCGTTCTTGGCCATCATCCGCGCCACCAGATCGGCGAGCGCCGGCGGGAGGGGGCCGTGCAGTCCCTGCGCCGGAAGCCGCGGCACGGGCGAGAGGAGATGCGCGGCGAGCACGTGAGTGGCGCTGGCCCCGAGGTAGGGAGGCGCGCCGGTGAGCAGCTCGAAGAGGAGCACCCCCAGCGCGTAGATGTCGCTGCGGCCGTCCTGACGCTGACCCGCGGCCTGCTCCGGTGACATGTAGTGGGGCGTTCCGAAGATCAGCCCCGCTGCCGTCTCCCGTGCGTCGCGCGGTCCCTCGGCGAGACGAGCGATGCCGAAGTCGGCCAGCTTCGCCGTTCCGTCCCGGCCGAGGAGAACGTTCTCCGGCTTGATGTCGCGGTGATAGATGCCGCGCGCGTGCGCGGCGGCGAGCGCGCGGGCGAGCTCGCGCACCAGCGACATCGCTTCGGCCGGCGGGAGCGGCCCGAGCCTCGCCAGCCGGCGGGCCAGCGTCTCTCCCTCCACCAGCTCCATCGCCAGGTAGAAGCGTCCATCCGGCGTCCGCCCGAAGTCGGTGACCTCGACGATGCTCGGGTGGCGGATGCGGCTCGCTGCCACCGCCTCGCGCTGGAACCGGCGGACGATGTCCTCCCGCGCGCCGTGCGAGGTCCGCAGGACCTTGACCGCCACCGTCTTGCCCAGCGCGAGGTGCTCGGCGCGGTACACCGCGCCCATCCCACCTCGGCCCACCAGGTCGTGAACCCGGTAGCGCTCGGCGAGCACGGTGCCCGGGGTGAGGGGCGGCTCGTCGTCCTCGGTCGCGGCGCCCCCCGGTGGGGCGGTCAGCGAGCGGCGGGCGACCGAGAGCAGCACCGCCCCGACCTGAAGCTGGCTCCCCTCCGGAAGGGGTCCGGACGTCCGCGACTCCCCGTCCAGCAGCGTGGGCCAGCGACCACCGAGGTGCACGAACTCTAGGCCGCGCCTGCCCTCGATCAGCCGGAGATGCCGGGGGGCCACGCCGTCGTCCGAGAGCACCAGCTCGCAATCGCGCGAGCTCCCGAGGACCGCGCCCGTCCGTGGAACCACCAGCACCGTTCCCGCGCCGCGACCGGTGTGCAGACGGAGCTCCCACCCGTCGCCCAGCAACGGCGCGGGACCGACCCCCGCCCGGGCGGTGTCCAGGTCCACGTCCACTCTCCCACGCAGCATAGGCCATCGGACGGTCGAGGCATGCTCGCCGACAGCCCGGGCTTGCATGCGAGCAGGGACGTCCCCAGGTTGGCGCGCCGTGTCCACAGGTGAGGGAAGGAGGGGGAGCTGGGTCCGATTGGCCCTGGCGTGCGCAGTCGTCGCGGGTTGCGGCGACACGGGGCCGGGTCCAGCCGTCCCCGATTCGGGAACCCTCGTCGACAGCGGTAGCGGCGACGGAGGAGCGGATGCCGGCGGCGCCCCCCAGGTGTGGTTCCGGCGCGACGCCGGCGTGAAGATCATGCCCCTGGGGGACTCGATCACCGAGGGCGCAGTGGCGGAGCTCGGCGGATACCGCTGGCCACTGGAGGACCTCCTGGTCGATGCGGGCTACGCCTTCGACTACGTGGGGAGCGTGCGGAAGGGCTCGCCGGCGGCGATGCCCCGTCCGTGGCACGAGGGACACGGCGGCTACCAGATCGAGTCGGCGGACGGTGGAAATCAGCTCGCTGGAGCGCTGGTGGATTCGGCGCTGCGGACCTATCAGCCGGACGTCATCCTCCTGCTCGCCGGAACCAACAACCTCAACTTTCCGGACACGCTGTATCCGGACCGGACGTCGGCGATGTACGACCGGCTGCTGGCGCAGATCTTCAGCGTGTCGCCCGCCGTCGGGGTGGTCGCCTCGCCGGTCCCCTGGAAGACGTCGGTTCCCTCCGATCAGGTCTCCGAGTTCAACGACCGGGTGGCTGTCATCGTCGATCGGTACGCCGACGCGGGCTTCCACATCGCCTGGGTCGCGGGAATGACCGACGCGATCGACGGCGGGGTGGAGAACCTCCCCGACGGGATCCATCCCTCGCAGCCGGCCTACGGGCGGATGGCCGAGCAGTGGTTCCGGACGCTGGAGTCGGTCAGCGGCCGGTGAGCGCCGCGGCCACGAGCAAGTCGAGCGCGGCGAGCACCTGGTCGGGCGTGGTGTCCCGCATGCAGCGGTGGTGACCCTCCGGGCACCGCACCTTGCCCGCGCGGTTGCAGGGACGACAGGGGAGGGGCTGGGTGACCAGCCTCGCGTGGGCCACCGGGTCGACCGACGCCGGATCATTGGGGCCGAAGAGCAGCACGGTGCGAATGCCGAGGGCGACCCCGGCATGGGAGAGCCCGGAGTCGAGGCCCACGGCGGCCGTGGCCAGCGAGAGCTCGGCCAGGGTATCGGCCACGCTCGCACCGCTCCGGTCGAGGACCGCCTCGGGAGCAGCGGCCGCGATCTCCTGCGCGCGCGCTCGGTCCTCGGCGCCGCCCACCAGCAGCACCTGCGCGCGCGCGCCGGCGAGCCGCTCCACGAGGCCCCGGGCGTGGACGACCGGCCACTGCTTGGTGGGCCAGCCGCCTCCCACGTGAAGGGCCACCAGCGGACCGGTCTCGGCTCGGCCCGCCGCGCGCAGGCGCTGACGTGCCTTGCTCTGCTCGGACGCCGCGACGGCCAGCTGCGCAGGAGCTCCGGTCGGCAGCCCGAGCGCGGTCGCCAGCCGCTCGAAGCGGCGGGAGAAGACGACCTCGAAGGGCCGCACCGGGGCGACGTGGGTGAGGAGCAGCCGCTCGGGCCCGCCGCCGAACCCCACTCGCACCCCCGCGCCCGAGCGGAACAGCAGCCAGGCAGCGCGCGCCGACCGCACCGGGGTGACCGCCACGTCGAAGGTCCCGGGTCCGAGCGCCCGGAGCGCGTCCTGCACCGACGTGCGAGCGGCCATCGGGCCGGTGGACCGGACCGTGTCCACCGCGGGAGCGTGGCGGAGCACGTCCGCGCCCTGGTCGTGGCTGAGCGCCACCAGCTCAGCCGCCGGAAAGCCCGCCCGCAGATCGCCCAGGAGCGGAAGGGCGAACACCACGTCGCCAATGCCGCCCTTCAAGAAGACCAGGACCCGTTCGCTGCGTTCCCGCTTCATCCGTTCATCAGCCTGCCCTAGCGTGCCCCGCCCCTCATGCGCATCCCGATGCTGGCCCTGGTGCTCCTGCCCTCACTCGCCCTCGCCGCGCCCGCCGCCCCCACCCCGGAGGACGCCCGGGCCTTCATCCAGAAGGTGAACGAGGATCTGAAGGGCCTCACGGTCAAGCAGTCCACGGCGGACTGGATCAAGTCCACCTACATCACCGAGGACACGGAGCGCGCCGCGGCCTGGAGGAACGACGACTTGCTCGCCGCCACCCGGGTCGCGCTCGAGCAGGCCAGGCGCTTCGATGGCGTCACGCTCGACCCCGACACCGCCCGGATGATTCGCCTCCTCCGGGTCAACAACAGCGTGCTCGCGCCGGCGGACGCGGCCCACCGCGCGGAGCTCACCTCCATCCTGGCCCGCATGGAGGGGCGCTACGGGGCGGGCAAGGACTGCGGTCCGGACGGGAAGGGGAAGTGCCGGGACCTCGAAACCCTGGAGCAGGTGATGAACCGGAGTCGGGACCCGAAGGCGCTCCTCGCCGCGTGGATCGGGTGGCACGGGGTAGGGCGACAGATCCGACCGCTCTACGAGCGCTTCGTCGTGCTGGCCAACGAGGGTGCGCGAGACAACGGCTTCGCCGACCTCGGTGCGCTCTGGAGAAGCGCCTACGACATGAGCCCGGAGGAGTTCGAGCGGGAGACCGATCGAATCTGGACCCAGGCCAAGCCGCTGTACGACGACCTCCACTGCTATGTCCGGGCCGGGCTCCAGCGAAAGTACGGCAAGGCGCTGGTCCCCGACGGCAAGCCCATCCCGGCCCACCTCCTGGGGAACATGTGGGCGCAGGAGTGGACCAACCTCTATCCGCTGGTGGAGCCCTACCCGGGCGTGTCCAGCCTCGACGTCACGCGGAGGCTCGTGGCGCAGCGGTGGGACGCCCGGCGGATGGTGAGGCTGGGCGAGAGCTTCTTCACCGGGCTGGGGCTCGATCCGCTGCCGGACACCTTCTGGACGCGGTCGCTCTTCGGGAAGCCCCGGGACCGGGAGGTGGTCTGCCACGCCTCCGCCTGGGACGTGACCTACTCCGGGGACCTGCGCATCAAGATGTGCATCCGGCCCGAGGAGGAGCACCTCATCACCATCCACCACGAGCTCGGCCACAACTACTACCAGCGCGCGTACGTGAAGCAGCCGTTCCTCTACATGACTGGCGCCAACGAGGCCTTCCACGAGGCGGTCGGGGACGCGCTCGCGCTGTCGGTGACTCCCTCGTATCTGGTCCAGGCCGGCCTCCTCGATCGGGTCCCCCCCGAGAACCGGAAGGCGCTGATCAACGCGCAGCTGAAGAGTGCCCTGGAGAAGGTGGCCTTCCTTCCCTTCGCCAAGGGCGTCGACCGGTGGCGGTGGCAGGTCTTCGCCGGGACCGTGACCCCGGCGAGCTTCGAGTCGTCGTGGTGGGCGCTGCGGACCCAGGAGCAGGGCGTGGCCCCGCCCGTGCCGCGGACCGAGGCCGACTTCGACCCCGGCGCGAAGTACCACGTGCCGGCCAACGTCTCGTACACACGGTACTTTCTGGCCCGGGTGCTCCAGTTCCAGTTCTACCGGGGGCTCTGCCGCGCCGCCGGCCACACGGGCGCGCTCCACGACTGTAGCTTCGCCGGGAGCAAGGAAGCCGGACGCCGGCTCCAGGCCATGCTCGCCCTCGGAGCGAGCAAGCCGTGGCCGGACGCACTGGAGGCATTGACCGGCGAGCGACGCATCGACGCCGGTGCGCTGCTCGAGTACTTCGCTCCGCTCCAGGGGTGGCTCAAGGAGCAAAACCAGGGGCGCGCGTGTGGGTGGTGAGGCGCCGCGTCAATCCGTTTCAGCCGTTCTTCCTGGAAAACCGCGTGGACAGTAAAGGAAGAAGCTCTTATGTTGCGCGCCGACGCTCGAGCCATGACGGCCGGGGTCGCTGGCACGGGACGAAGGTCCCGGCCGTTCATGAAGGAAGCAACGAAATGGCAACTGGTACCGTGAAGTGGTTCAACGATGCGAAGGGCTTTGGCTTCATCACCCAGGATGGGGGTGGCGAGGATGTGTTCTGCCACCACACCGCCATCCAGGCCGATGGTTTCCGCACCCTCGCCGAGGGGCAGAAGGTGACCTTCGACATCACCCGCGGCCCGAAGGGTCTGCAGGCGCAGAACGTCCGCGCCATCTGATCTGACGCCGCACTGAACGCACCTTCACGACAGGCCCGGGTACTCCGTCGCAGGGGTCCCGGGCCTTCGCACGTCCGGGCTCAGGTGAGCCGGTCGAGCATCACCGGGGAGAGCACGTTCCAGGAGACGAAGGTGCCCGTCGGGGGCCAGAGCCCCACGCCGGCGTCGTTCCAGCACTCGTGGAGCGCGCCGGTGCGCTGGAGGTCTCCGGCGAGCAGCCGGGCCGTCCTCACCGCCAGCTCGCGGGCCTGGGCGCCGAACCCGTACCGGGAGAGTCCCTCCGCCAGGTAGTAGCTGGAGAGCACCCACACCGGTCCGCTCCAGTTGGACACCGGCCCCCGGCGGCCCTTCTTGAAGTCGTGGAGCAGCACCCGCCGAGACTGCTGGAAGTAGAGGTCGTCCGCGGGGCAGGTCCGCAGGCCCATGGGGCCCCAGAAGCCCTCGGGACGGAGCAGCACCTCCACCATCCGGCGCGCACGTTCCCTGGAAGGGATGCCGGCGTAGAGCGGCAGGAGACCGGTCCAGCTGACGAAGGGGCGCACCACGCCGTCCACGTCTCGCGTGCCGACGATCTCCGCGTCGGGCGCGCCCACCCCGTGCTCCCAGCGGAGCGCGACGTAGTGGCCGAGCGCGTCGCTCCACAACAGCTCCTCGATCCGGCGGCTGAGCAGGGCGGCGGACTGCAGCCACTGCTCGGTCTCGTCCTCGCGGCCTACCAGCCGCGCCAGATCGGCCAGCGCCTCGTACTCGAGAACCATGAAGCGCTGGTGTCCGGGCCCTCGATGGTGCGGTCGGGAAAGCCGGCGGAGAGGACGTCGGTGTCGAAGCCCGTCTGCAGCGAGCTCCAGGAAAGGGGCAGGCCGTGAAGCCCCGTCAGGTGGCGCTCCTGCCACCGCTGGAAGGCGACCGCCCGGGGGTAGACCCGGTGCCGTTCCGCCCACTCCGCCCCGAGCGCGCGAGCACACCGGAGCGCGTACTGGGCGATGACCGGCTTGCTGGGCTCGGCCTCGCGCGCCTTGTGCGGCAGCTCGGCGCGGTGAACTCGCCCGTCGGGGTCGGCGCAGTCCAGGAGGCAGAGGAGGCTTCCCGCCGCCGCGTCCCGGAACTCCTCGTCCTCGAGCAGGGCGATGGAGGCCTCGCTGGCGTCGTGATGGAACAGGCCGAGCGAGTAGTCGCCGGAGGTGAATCCGTCACCGGAGACCGAGGCCCGCTGGCCTGCCGAGGGCTCGCCGGCGAGGACCCGGGCCGCCGCCGCAGAGAGGGGCATCGGCGCGAGCCAGGGGTGGCGAAACCGGAGGTGCGGCGGGCGGATGCACTCCCGGGTCCACCCGCGGAGGGCGGCGCGCAGCGCGGAGAGGTGCGGGATCTCCTCCGCGCGCGCCTGCTGCTTCGTGGCCGCGGACGTGCGGGACGCGGCCGTCTTCTTCACTTGCCCGTGGGAGGCGGAGTGAAGCCGGGCGAGGCGCCCGGAGTAGGAACCGGAGGCGGCGGCGGAGCCTTGGCGTCCAGCAGCTCGACGTTGAAATCGAGCACCGAGCCGCCGGGGATCCCGGCGCGGGGCTGACCGTTCTCGCCGTAGCCGGCCTTGGCCGGACAGACCAGGCGGGCCTTGCCGCCCACCTTCATCTTCTGCACGCCCTCGGTCCAGCAGGGGATGACCTTGTCCAGCTGAAACTTCAGCGGCTGGTTCCGCTTGTAGCTGGAATCGAACTCGGTGCCATTGGTGAGCTTGCCCACGTAGTTGACGGTCACCTCGTCGGAAGGCTTGGGCGCCGGGCCGGTGCCCTCCTTCTCCGGGATGTAGACCACGCCGGAGGTGAGCACCTGCGCACCCTTCTGCTTCGCGGCGGCGTCGAGGTAGGGCTTGTCCCGCGCCTCCTTCTTCTGCGCGGCCCGGGTGTGACGCGCCGCTGCGAGCTCCTGGATCTTCGGCCCGTAGGTCTCCAGGGGGATGAGCGGCTTCTTGTCCGTTGCTCCCTCGGCGAGTGCCTTCCTCACGATCTCCAGCTCGGCAGAGCTGAGGTCGAAGACCTGGAGGTTCCGGCCGAAGCTGTAGCCCAGCGCGTAGAGCTCCTTGTCCTCCGCCGTCTTGAGATATCCGACCGGCTTCTCGGGGGCGGCGGCCGCGCCGCCGTCGGGCTTGGCGGTCGCACCGCCAGGAGTCTTGCCGGGAGCCGCGCTCACGCCTGCGTCAGCCGCGACGGCCAGCGCCGGCACGGCGATCGCGAGGAGGAGCCAGGACAGTCGTTGCATTTTTCGTGAATTCCCTTCGAGGGTGGATGGCCGGGTCGCCTTACCAGGAAGTCCGGGCGTTTTCTTGACCGATCGACACCGTGCCCTACCGTTCGGGGCGAGTGAACAGGTCTGCAGCGGCCTGTCATTCCCGGGAGGCATGCTTCCCCCGGAGTCAGGGAGGAGGTCCCCTCACCGATGGCCGAGCAACGCAGGACGGGGCGGGCGCCGATCGACATCCTGCTCAACAAGTACGTCGGTGGCGTTCCCTACACCGCGCGTGCGCGGGACATCAGCCCGGGCGGGGTGCGGCTGGCACGGCTCCTCGAGCCCGAGCATGCCGGCAAGCGGGTGGGGCTGCAGTTCCAGCTCCCGGGGTCGAACGAGGTCATCTACGCCGAGGGCGAGGTGGTGCGGGAGTGGGTGGAGGCGGAGAACGCGCAGGCGGACGGCGTCCGGTTCACGCTGCTCACCGAGCGCCACCGCCAGCTCATCCGTCGCTTCGTCGAGGATGCCGAGGACGCCGCGGAGGCGGAGGGGTAGCGGAGGAGTGGGATGCTGTGCCCGGGCGTGCACACGTCCGGGGTGGGAATGCCCCAGCCGCGCCGGCCAGTCGGGGCGCATCCTTGACACGCTCCGGACCGGTCACGTCTGATTTCGGAACCTTTCCCGCGACTGGCGGGCGCCGGCGGATGCGTGCGGCGCGCCAGGGGGCAGGTGGAGGAACTCCGACACGATGCTGTTGCATCCCGTCGTCCTGACGCTCTCTCTCCTCGCCGCAGAGCCGGCGAAGGGCGACCCACCGAAGACCGACCCCGCGAAGCGCGAGGCCACCGTCGACTGGCAGGGTCAGGTCATCAAGGCAACCGGGTCGGGCGCGCCCGACATGCGCTCGCTGTTCCGGGGCGACAGCATACTCGAGAGCATGCTGGTGGGCATTGCGCTCGTAGCGGACGGCAACCTTGCGTGGATCAACGAGACCTTCGCGCGCATGCTGGGGTACGACCGCGACGAGCTGACCGGACGACCGACCTCGGTCCTGTATTCCGAGGGCGAGAGCTCCGACCTGTTCGGGGCGTCCGTCTATCCGCTGCTGCGCTCCGGGCGCTCCCATGTCTCCGAG
>Ga0207674_10004054_pt1 | contig 17758 bp, 14 predicted proteins | sample KBSCornC72_FD_184303 | JGI IMG/M metagenome (GOLD analysis project Ga0207674, IMG submission 184303) | Corn rhizosphere microbial communities from Kellogg Biological Station, Michigan, USA - KBS Corn C7-2 (SPAdes) (version 2) | ecosystem: Host-associated > Plants > Roots > Rhizosphere > Soil ... | reverse complement strand
CGATGGCTGTCAGATCACCCGAATATCCCGAAGGCCGAACGTTCCTGGCCTCGGAACGCGTCTACAACGCGTCGCTTCAGCGCGCCTTTTCGATCGCGCTCCACGACACGACGCTGGGTGCGATAGCGGCGAAGCGCTCGAGGGCGGGGCTGCTGACGTACATGCTCATTCCGTTCGACGCACAGTTCGGGCGCCCGAAGGACCAGCAGTACGACCTGTCCGGGCTCACCGACGAGGTGAAGGCCGACTTCCGCACCTGGCTCACTGATTCGTTAACGACCTCGAACGATCTCCGCCTCGCCGCCGCGACTGTCCACGATCAATGGCTGACGTCGATCGTGGCAGTGCACCGGTTCATCTCGAAGCGTTGGGACGACTCCCGGCGAGTCTGGCTGCCGATGCAGCTCGCGCTCACGCCGGAGGAGCACGACGACCAGGCGGAGATCGACGCGCTGATCGCTCGCGTCATCGGCCGGCCGTTCACGCCCAAGAATCAGATCACCTACCTGCGCGAAGACCGCGTGCAGCTCGAGATCGCCCGCTCTCTGTTCGCGGCGCGCGACTATCACGTGCTCTGGGTTCACGACTATGCCGGAACACGGGCCTCGGGTGCGGTCGACCGCATTGGGTTCGCAGAGACCGCGAATGTGTATTTCCCCGCGCTCACGCAGGCAGTTGCCCGGTTCGACAGCACCGGAAAGCTGACGACCTACATGCTCGTCCTCGACCAGAACTTCTACGAGCCGAACAACGGGCGTCTGTGGATGACCATCCTCGAGGACCCGTTAGGCGCGGAGATCAAGCTTCCCGGCAAGAACGACTCGCTGGAGACCGTACTCCGCAGGCGGCAACAGGAGCTGCGCGCGGCGGTCGCGGCATCCCGAGGGCTCCAGGCGCTTGCGGCGAAGCACGGCGGGGATGACTGGCTTCGGCGCACCGTCAAGGTGCACGTCGACATCACGCAGCCGAGCGACTTCACGTTCCGCAGCCATCGCATCATCGACGGGGTGCCGCTGCTCCCCGACAACCTGATGCGCGACCATCGCAAGATCGCGTTCTACGACGTCACGGAATCCGCCCCCTTCCTCGGCGGGATGGTGCTGTCCGGCGTCGGAGTCGGCGAACACTACGCGACGCCGACGTGGGAAGATCGCGGCGTGCTCGTTCGCGGGCCGGCGGTGCTCGAGGTTCGCGCCGCCGCGCGACGTCTGTTCAAGCTGAACTCGTTTACCGACGGAGAGATCCCGCTGCCGTTACGCGAGACGGCTCCGTGCGCAACGTGCCAGATGGCCATGGATGGCGCTGAAGGAGCGGCGAGTGCCGCCAACGAGTTGGGTCGGGCGCTCCAGGTGCATAACGAGCCCGGGTTCGGCCGCAAGCAGGCCACGATCGCGCGCGCCATGCTCTACACGCTGGCACCACGCGGCAGCGTCCTCGTGGTACCCGACGGTCTCTGGCTCGCGAGCAGCTGGGCCGGGATGCTCGCCGGCGCGTCACTCCGCGGTTGCCGGGTGTACATCGTAGGTCCCGCGCTCGCCAACGCGCCAAGCGCGGGCTTCCCGCAGATGTCGCGGACGTACGACGTCATGCTGCGCCTCGTGCAGGTACGGCAGGAATTCAGACAGGAGATTCAAAACGCGGGAGGAGAGCTTCGCGTCGGACTCTACACCGCCAAGGAGGATGTCAACGACATCGCCCAGGAGGCCAAGGCGACGAACGCCGGAGTCACGCGCTATCCATGGCTGCACGAGCTCTTTCCATTCGACTCATCGGTGATCGCGGTATTCGACAGCGCGCCCGCGCTTCTCCACCTCGCCGGGTACAAGCCGTTCGTCCTCGGCCGCGATGAAAAGCCTCGCCTGCCACAGCTGCATCGCAAGACGCAGTTCTTCGCCGACTCGGCGGCCCTCGTGCGGCTCACCAGTCGCCCCGAATGGCGCGAGGTCGCGATCCGCATCACGATCCAGCGCGCCGAGCAGGCGCGCCGCGGAATCAAGACGGGCCTCTACGACGACACGCTGAGCACCGCGACGGTGGACGCCGTGGCGAAACTGCTGAAGGCCTACGCTGCCAGTCGCCCGAGTGCGGACAGTGCACGCATGACATTCTATATGACGATCGGGACCCAAAACGAGGATCCTCGCGGCCAGCTGCTCGACGGCGAAGCGGTGTTCGTGTTGTCGGGCATGAGCGGCGCGGTGGGGTTGGTGGACCTGTACTCGCTCATGGCCCGGAGCACCTGGATCGAGACGCAAGAGGAGCTCGACAAGCTGATACCGCCGTACAAGACCTGGCAGCGACGTCTCGGTCGTTTCGCCCGCCTCGTGCTCTGAGCGTGGAATCGAGGCCTGGTATGGACAACGCCTAACAACGCAACAGCGAACGCTGATCACTCCGACGAATTACCCGGTGAGAACGCTGAGAAACACTCAGGCGGCAGGTTCCCGGCGTCTTCGGCGTCGCCTGCGTCTGCGTCCTCAGCGTTCGTGGTTGCTTTTTCGTTGTGAATAGCTCGTCCGGCTCAGAGCTGTCGACCGAAGCCGAACACGAATCGCAGGTTCCGGCGCGTGTCGCGCGTCGCGTCGATCGGGAGCGCGAACCCGAGGTAAACCGCGCCACTCAGGACGCGCACGCCTAGGCTCGCGGTCGCACGCAGTTGGTCCGTGGGAACTGACACGGGTACCGGCTCGCCCGTGTTCGGGTCGATGATCGGCTGGCCCGTCTCCTCGTCGACTCTGTCGCCGAGCCGCCTAACGGCTGCGCGCGCCTGGTCGTCGGTTGCCCAGGCCATGCCCGTCTGGATGCCGAAGTTCAGCTCCGGCGCGATCGCGGGAAGGACGAATCCCGCGATGAGCGGAAAGGGCGAACGCAGGTATGGCAGTGCGTATTGTGCCGTACCGCGCGCGATCCACGCGCGGTCCCCCGCGAACGCCTTGTAGTCGTACCCGGGAAGATTGTTGCTCCCGCCGATCTCGAGGAGCTGCTGCGTAGGAGGCGTTCCGGTGAGCATCCCGCCGTACAATCGTCCGATGAGCACGACATGGCCGGCATCGTACCTCGTGATCAGTGCCGCCTCCGTCCGCTGGTAATCGAGATCGCCGGCGCCGAGCTCATAGCGAATGCTTCCACCGTATCGCTCGCGCGTGATGTCGGCCTGGACGTCGGGGTTCCACTCCATTGTCGCGACGACACGCGCATACCGACCGGGATCCACGACACGATTCGGGACGAACGGCCCGAAGAAGAGACCGCGGCGGCGTGAGTCCACCGTCTCCGCGTCCCGCGTGCCCCCCGCCTCCACCCGAACGTACGAGCCGTGTGGTGTGAGCAGCCTCTCGAGCGCGACACGAGCGACGTGTCGGTCCACATAGTCATAGCCGTCGGATGACCAGAGGAGCGGGAACCACACGCTCCCCGAGTCGAACGGTGACCGAAAGTCGTTCGTGATGTCGAGCAGTCGCCCGAACCCAATGTTCGTGCGCCACGTATCGCGCCGGAGCCCGGCCGCGAGGTACCCGCGCCACGTTTCCTCGGACCACGCATATCCTGCCGTCCCGGTTACACCGAGGCCCGGCGCGAGGTCGCGCGCGTACCAACTGGCCGAGAGGCCGGTAAAGAAGCCCTCGACCTTGTTGAACCGGAACACGTCGTACTGATCGCGCGCGCGGAAGGTCAGCTGGGGCCGCCCATCCGGTTGCAGGCGATCCGGATACAGGTCATCGATGGGCTGCGTCTGCGCGATCCTCGTCGCGCTGCCTAACGGCAGCAGCCAGTCGTCGAACGACGTCTGTTGCGACGACGGGGCGTACGTCACGAAATACTGCGGCGGTCCCGCCGTCACTCCGTCCGAAGAAGGTGGTCCCCGCTCCACGACGTCCTGCCCCCGAAACCGGGTCACGAACCGAATCAACTCGGCCGTTTCCCCGGCGAGTCCCCCGCTGACGATGTCGAGTCGCTCGACATCGGGCAGGCGTAGCCCGTCGCGCTCGGGGCCGTTCCACATGTCCATGAAGCCCACGATCCGCACCTGGTCGGACAGCGCGTCCCGCACCTTGAGCAGGTAGCCACTCACGATGGACACCCGCCCCCGAAGGCGCACGAGCAGCATCGTGCGCACGTCGACGTCGACATCGCCCTCGAACACGCTCGTGCCCGGCGGCACGTCCTCGCGACGCACGACGGCAATGCGGAGGACCTCGACGGAGTCGCCGTTAGGCATCCGCTCCGTGAGCGTGTCCACGCGCGGGTAGTGGTAGTAGCGCCGTCCATCGCGCGCGAGCGGATGCACGGTGGCCACCGTTTCGGGCTCGGCGAGGAGCCGGCGCAGCGGTCGCACGACAGGGTCGAGCGCCTTTTCGACCTTCGAGACGCCCTCGGGGCTCGGCAGGCGAAGGCGGATGCGGTCGCCCACGAGCAGCGGGACGATCCACCCGACGCGGTAGATCCGGGTGGTCGCGTAAGACATCCCGACCTGCTCGGATCGATAGCCGGTGATGCGCTGCTCGACGAGGCTATCGCTGATCCAGTCGATCGTCGACGCCTCCTGCTGCACGGCCACGATCTCTCGTCGCCCCGAGGTGCGACGCTGGACGAGCGCGATCTCGGTCTCGGCATCCGCCCGCATCCGGTGAGGTCGTGCCTCGTGGTTGCGGGCAGCCGCCGCTTCCACGACGGCGCGCACCGCGGGCGGCGTTACGCTCGCGACCTGAGTCGGAACTTGCGGCGCAAGCGCCAGCACGAAGAGAGAGACAAGCACGAATGGACACTCTACGCGCTTGGGCCTGTCTCAATCGATGGGACCAACGACTAGCCGGGTTGCCGGACTCTACACTGGCCGAGGTCTATTGGTACTACCTGTTCCCCCTCCTTGATCAATCGGATTCGATGAGCAACGTTAGGTAACGGATTGGCTCAACATCCGGCCTTGTGGGGGCGTATGGGACTTGGACCAGCGAACGCTTTGATGCTTATCGCCATCGTAGACGACGAAGAATCCGTTCGCACCGGCCTGCGCCGTCTTTGCGTCTCGCTCGGGCTGCGCGCGAGCGTCTTTGGCTCCGGGAGCGAGTTTCTCCAATCGCTCGCCGCAGGCGCGGCTCCCCCGGATTGCGTCCTGCTCGATGCCCACATGCCGCACATGACCGGGCTCGAGGTGCAACAGCGTCTCGTCGGCGGCGGATTGAAGCTCCCGACCATCGTGTATACCGCCGATGACGCGCCCGAAGCGGAGGCGCGCTACGTCGCGGCTGGCGTAATTGCCTATCTGAGAAAGCCGATCGCCGGTGACGAGTTGCTCGCTGCCATCGAGCAGGTCATGGCACGGGTGCATCCGACAGCGGCGGACCAGGCGACGACCGCTGCACCACCCCCCTGAGCTCTTACAGGTCTCGGGTCATCTCGATCATTGTCCGCCTGAATCCCGCGCTCGCAAACAGCCGCTGCGCAGCCTCGTTGCGTTCAGCCGTGGACAGCACGACCATCGGCGCACCCCGTGCCTCGAGCGATGCTATCGTCGCATCGAGCAGCGCACGTCCGACACCGCCGCGCCTGTGCGCCGGATCCACCACGATGTCATACAGCACGCCCGCTGGTCCGCGAAGCGACATGTAATCGAGGCCCTCGAGCCCCGCGTAGGTGTAGCCAATCACCTGGTTTTCCGTGACGGCAACAAGAACGATGATATCCGGTTCATCCACCTGGCTGCCGAGGAACGAACCGTAGCCCGTCTCGGTGTGCGGCCCAGCGTCAATGAAGCGCTTCGGGTCGAATGTGTGGTGGGTCGTGACCATGAGCGCGCCGAGTCGGCCGAGGGCCGGGACGTCGTCACGTGTCGCGGGGCGGATGAGAGTCTCGAGAGTCTCGCGTCCGTGGTTAGGCAAGTCGGGCCTCATGCTTGCGGGGAATTTCGGGAGCGCCGGGTTCGGCATCCCTCTGAATGGACGGCTCCGATCTCGGCAGGTCCAGTCCGCTGCGTATGAGCAGGCCTCAATCGACGTGGATGTTGCTGAGGGTCGCCGCGGCAGCCGCGGTGGCCGTCGTTGGCTGCAACAGCGATGAGCTGGAGCACTCCGGTGCACCTGTCGCGAGCGTACAGGTTGCCCCTCCGGAAGCGAGCGTCGTCGTCGGCGCGACCGTAACTCTCACGGCGTCGGCGTTCGACGCGTCCGGCAACGTGCTCACAGGACGAAAGGTTTTCTGGGCGGTCGCCGACTCCAACTTCGCGACCGTTTCTTCATCCGGAGTCGTCACCGGACGATATGTCGGCACGGTGCCAGTTGCCGCCAGCATCGAAGGGAAGTCCGCGGTCGCCCAGATCCAGGTAATCCCCGTCCCTGTCGTCGCCGTGCGGGTTTCGCCGTCCAGTCGCGATCTCACGGTGGGCCAGACCGCCCAACTCATCGCCGAGCCGTTGGACGCGCAGGGCAACGTCCTTTCCGGCAGGTCGATTGCCTGGAGCTCGGGCCGACCGAGCGTCGCGACCGTGAGTGTGACCGGATTGGTCACCGCACTTTCGCCCGGCAACGCAATCATCACGGCGACGGTGGAGGGGAAGAGCGGCGTCGGCGCGGTGACGGTGTCGCCGGCACCCGTTGCTTCCGTTGCCGTGAGCCCGACCTCTGCGACGCTCATCGTAGGAGAGACCCTCCAGCTCGAGGCGCAACCACGCGACGGCGCGGGACGACCGCTCGCTGGTCGGGCGGTCACCTGGTCGACGAATCAGGCGGACGTGGCAACGGTCACGTCGACCGGCATCGTCGCCGCGCTCTCCCCGGGGACGGCGACGATTACGGCATCGAGCGAAGGGCGGACTGGAACTGCAACGATCGTGGTCCAGGCACCCACGGTGAGCCGCGTGGAGGTGTCGCCGGCGAACGCCACGATCAGGGTCGGCGGCTCGTTCCGTCTGACCGCAACCGTGTTCGACTCGCGCGGAAACGTCATCGCCGGCGCGCGGGTGGGGTGGGCCAGCAGTAATTTGGGAATCGCCATCGTAGACAATACGGGTCGCGTGCTTGGCATCTCCGACGGCATGGTGGTCATCACGGCGACGAGTGGCGACAAGGCCGGGACGGCGTCCGTGCGGGTGAGATAGACCTGCGGCGCCAGAGCAACACTCGACATCTCGTGCGACGCGCGTAAGAATTGTGTGTCGATGTGGATGGGCGTTTAGCACGGCGTCAGATCGGAGCAAGCACCGGGGTCGGTCTTCTCTCGCGGACGTCACCATGAATCGTCGTCTCCTGGCTCGACTCGCCGCAGTCAGCCTCGTGCCCGCCGTCACGTCGTGCGGGCACGACTCGCCTACAACACCGGCGACGCGAAGCGCAACGCTCGCGGTCCACGCGACCACACTCGACTCGTTGAGCAACGGAACGGTCGATGTCGTCGTTTCGTATCGCCAGCAGGGCGGGCAGCTCGTGGCGGTGCACGCGACGCCGGCCAGCATCGCACTCGACGGCGCGGGGATGGCGAGCAAACAGCTCGACGTCGATCTGGCGGCGTGTCTCGCCGACTCGCAGCGCGCCGACGCTGAGCAGCGCGGGTGCCCGCTGGTCGTCGAGCTCGTGCTCCGCGACGCGTCCGGTGCGGAGATCGATCGCCAACAGGTGACCCTAACGAGTGGCGTGTCGCCCGGCCAGGTCGCCGAGGTTCCGGCGGTGGCGTTGGCAAACGCCGGCAGTGTGACGATCGCGGCGCCGGCCTCCACCAGCCTTCACCCGGGCGACAAGGTCCAGTTGACCGCCACCGTGCGCATGCCTAACGGGTCGGTCAACGACAAATTTCCCGTCAAGTGGTCGACGAGCACCCCGGCCGTCGCGACAGTGGATGAGAAGACGGGCGAGGTGACGGCGGTCGCGCTGGGCGCGGTGACGATCACCGCGAAGGCCGGCGTGCGAACCAGTCAGCTGGCGCTCGCCGTCGTGGGCGCAGTGGCACGCGTGGCGATCTCGCCGGACGCCACGACGATCGAGTGGACCGTTCAAGACACTGGCAAGGTCACCCTGACGGTGACGGCCTTCGACGCGTCTGGCGCGCCCATTTCGGATCTCACCGGACGGACGATCGTGTGGGCTTCGGACGACACGGTCACCGCGACCGTGGCGGCGGCCGAACAGGCAGGCCAAGCCGTCGCGACGGGTAGGCTGATGGGAAAGACCACCATCACGGCGACGGTGGATGGGGTGCGGGGTACGGCGGCCTTCACCGTTGATGCGGGTGGGACGATCTATGGACCCGCAAATACTGAAGGGATTCCGGTACTGTCGGTGGGCGAGTCCGCTGCGCTGCGAATGTACTTCTTCGACGCCAACGGCGCTGTCGTCCCAATCGACGAGACGATGCCGGGACCGAGGTCATGGGTCTCCGTGAATCCGGCGGTGGCGACGGTGAGCGACGCGGGCGTCGTCACTGGCGTCTCGATCGGCGACACGGAGATTCGCGGGACGTTCCGCGGTATGACGGCCCGTCAGCCCGTCTTCGTCGTTTCAGTAGCGAAGATCGTGGTCAGCATAAGGCCGCAGACGCTGAGGGTGGGGGAGTCGGTGCAGGCCGAGGTGCTGTTGCTAGACCCTCAGGGCCGGATGGTGATTGGCCCAGTCGTTACGTTTCGGACGTCGCCTGAGGGGCCGGCGTCGGTTGATCCCAATGGGAGGGTGACGGGCCAAAAGCCGGGGGTCACGCAGATCATTGCGAGCGCCGAAGGTAAAGAGGGGTCGCTCGAGGTCACGGTCCTTCCGGCGGCCGTCGCGTCGGTGCGTATGTATCCGACCTACCCCGCTGCGATGACCGTTGGCGAGATCGACACCCTCGCGGCGACACCGCTGAACGCCGACGGCCTCGCGTGGCCCGGGTTTGATGTGACGTGGACGACGAACAATCCGGCGGTCGCGACAATCAACAGTGTGACGAACTCGCCCGAAAGCGGTATTTCCGGCAGTAAAGCGGCGATCAAGGCGGTTGGCGTGGGGACTACCACGATCGTCGCGACAAGCGAGGGGAAGAGCGCCAGCGCCACGGTGACGGTTACCCCGGCGCCGCCTAACGCGCCGATCGGGATGGACCTGGGGATGGACTCCAGCGCGCCGCTCACTTACACCATCAGCATCGCGTGGAACGACAACAGCAACAACGAGGACGAGTTTCAGGTCGAGCGCGCCGTGGGCGGATCGAACAACTTTGCGCTGATCGCGAAGGTGCCGGGTTCCAACAACGCGCGCGGATTTAGCCGCGACGCCGACATCACCGAAGCCACCCTCTACACGTACCGCGTCCGCGCGTGCAACGCCGGCGGGTGCTCGGCGTACAATGGTCCCGGCACGCTCCCCGGTCCACTGCGGGAGGTCACCAACCTCGTCGCGGCTCGAGACGGGAGCGGGGTTCGGCTGACCTGGCAGGACAATTCGGCTCGGGAAGACGGTTACCGTGTGTACGTCCTTGTCGTTGGCGCGAACGACGTCGTAACCTACGGACCTACTTACAACCTGCCCGCCAACACCACTGAATTCGTCGCCCCGGCATCGGCGTCCGGCACGACGGTCTTCTATCACGTCGTGCCCTTCGCGACCCTTCCGGGCTTTGGATATTGGGAGCCCGGTTTCGGCCCCAACTCACAGCGGTTCACGTTCTGAGCTCGACGCGCCGGAAGCCTAACGTCGCGTCAGGCTTCCGGCGTTAGGCCGCCGACGGCAACGAAAGCGTGAACGTCGACCCCACGCCCTCCTGACTCTCGACGGTCAGATCGTCCCCCATCCACCGGGCGAGATCCCGACTGATCGCGAGACCGAGGCCCGTACCCTCCCCCGGCCGGTTGAGCGCGCGATTCAGCTGCACGAACGGCTCGAAGATCGTCTCGAGCTTGTCCTGCGGGACGCCGAGCCCCGTGTCGCGCACGAGCACGCGCACGTGATCGCTCCGCCGTTCGGACGCGATCCCGAAATGCCCGCCGCGGCTCGTGTACTTCACCGCGTTCGAGAGCAGGTTGAGCATGATCTGGCGAACCTTGTCGGCGTCGGCGCGAGCGGCGATTCGTGCGGGACGCCCGACGTTCAAGGTCAGACCTTTCGCCCCCGCCTGCGGCGCGATCAGGCTCGCCGCCGACGTCACGACCTCATCGAGCGGGACGCGCGTGATGTCGTACTGCACCGTGCCCGCCTCGAGCCTCGCGTAATTCAACACCTGGTTGATGAGTCCCAGAAAGAGGGCCTCGAAATCGGGCTCGTTAGGCCACCGCGGTTGTGGCAGGAGCGATCTCGGGGCGATGGGTGCGGGCACGCGAGACCAGTGCCGTTGGATCTGGAGCCACGCGAACGCGAATGTACTCAGGACCACTCACGCCGACCAGCCGCAACGCGATCGAACGCCGGTGGATTCATCATGACGCGACCGTGACGAGTCGGTGCACCTCATAGATTGTCCGTCATGACCATTCTCACTCTCGCAGCCGTCGTGGCACTGGGCTCATTCTGCGCGGGTCTCCTCGGCGCCCTCACCGGTCTCGGGGGCGGCATCGTCGTCGTCCCTCTCCTCACGGTGCTGTTGCACGTCGACCTCCGCTACGCCATTGGCGCTTCGCTCGTATCGGTCATCGCGACATCGTCGGGAGCCGCGGCTGCCTACGTGCGCGAGGGCTACAGCAACATCCGCGTCGGGATTTTCCTCGAGGTCGCGACGACCGTCGGCGCGCTCGTCGGCGCGACCATCGCGGGCGTGATTCCGACGAGCGCTCTCGGAATCCTCTTTGGTATCATGTTGCTGTATTCGGCCTATCGGATGTTTCGATCCAACGACGACCATCCGCCGAGTACCGCGCCGGATCCCTTGGCGACCAGGCTCCGCCTGAACTCGAGCTACCCGACGTCGGCCGGCATGCAGCCATACGCGGTCGAAGGGGTTCTCCCGGGCTTCGGGCTGATGTTCGTTGCCGGCATCGTCTCGGCGCTTCTCGGTATCGGCTCGGGAGTCGTGAAGGTGCTCGCCATGGATCGCACGATGAAGCTCCCGTTCAAGGTCTCGACGACCACGAGCAACTTCATGATCGGGGTAACAGCCGCCGCGAGCGCCGGCGTCTATCTGCACCGCGGATACATCGAGCCGGTGGTGGCGCTTCCGGTCATGATCGGCGTGTTGACCGGTGCATTGGTTGGAGCACGCCTGCTCACGACGGCCAGCGTGCGTTGGCTGCGCATCCTGTTCACGGTGGTGGTCGTCGTGCTCGCGGTCGAGATGCTGTACAAGGGCGCGAGCGGCGCGCTATGAGTGAACGCCAGCCTGGTCATACGAACAGCCCGCCGCGTCTGAGCGATCACGCCCTCGAGCAGGTCATCGGGCGACTCCTGCAGATCGGTGTGCTCACCTCCGCGTTGGTCGTCGTCGTCGGCGGTATTGCACTCCTCATTCGGCATGGCGGAGTAGCGGCAGACTTTCGGTCGTTCCGCAGCGAGCCATCCGAGCTGAGCACGCTTGGCGGCATCGTGCGAGGGGCGTATCGCCTCGACAGCCACGCGATCGTTCAGTTCGGCCTCGTGTTGCTCATCGCGACGCCGATCATGCGGGTGGCCCTAACGCTGGTCGCGTTCTGGTGGCAGCGCGATCGCCTGTATGTGGGTATCACGGCATTCGTGCTGGCGCTGCTCGTCTACGGCCTCTTCTGGGGCCGCGCGTGAGGACGACCCCTGCGATCTTGCTCGCAGTGAGCGCAGTCGCGTTCAGCGAAGTGCAAGGACAGGTTCGCCTTGCCGTCGGGCCTAACGTGCTCGTGAGTCGGGACGGCGACGTCTCGCACGTCGAATCCGCCGTGGCCGCCAACCCGGGCGACTCGCTCAATCTCGTCGCGACCGCGATCACCTTCACACTGCCGCAGGGCGGGTACGTCAACAAGACATACGCGACGTTCGATGGCGGGTTCTCCTGGTACGACGCGCGGCTGCCCGAAGACCGCGATCTCGGCTCCGTCGATCCGAAGGTCGCGTTCAGTCCCAGGGGAACGGCCCTGCAGGTCGGACTCGTGCAGGGCATGTCGGTCTATCGCTCGGAGGACGGCGGGCGGAGCTGGCTCGCGCCGGCTCGGCTCGGACGTGGCTACGACCGCGTGGCGATCGCGGTCGATCGCTCTACGGGACCGACCGCCGGCCAGATCTATGTGACGGGGAATCTCGACGCTGGCCCGCGCCTTCATCGCTCCGTCGATGACGGACGCACCTTCGACGCGCCGGTGACGCTGCCGGGCATCGTGGTGACCGACGTCCTGGTGCTGAGTGATGGCGCCGTGCTCGTTCCGCTCTACACCGGACCGGATCTCCGCCTCCCGGAGAACCGCGGCAACCCATTGGCTTCCTACGGGACGGTGGTATCGACTGACGGCGGCGCGACGTTCGGCACGCTGCGTTCGGGCTTCCAGCAGCAGCGGTACGGCCCCGACTCCACGCTGCGGCGCCGTCGCGCCGGCAGCATCGTCGGCGACAACACAGCCACCTTTGCCGCGGACGTTCGTTCGACGCGCTATCGCGACCGCGTCTACGCGGCGTTCCCGGACATGCGGTGGACGCGCGGCAAGCCGCGAATTGCGGTTGTGTGGTCGTCCGATGGTGGCCTAACGTGGAGCGCGCCGAGCATGGTGGACGCTTCGGCGCCGGCGTCCGCGTCGCAGTTCCTACCCGCCATCGCGGTGAACGACTCGGGCGCGGTTGGGGTCATGTGGCTCGACACACGCGCCTCGGCGGCCGACGATGCATACGACGTGTTCTACTCCGCGTCGCTCGATGGTGGCCAGACGTTTCTGCCAGCGGTGCGCGTCTCGTCGGAGACCTCGCGTCCGGCGGGCGCGGGCAACGTACGTCCTGGATTGGGTCGGCTGCGCTACGCCGGCGACACACTCATCATGGATTTCCTGAGCGGCTACTCGCGCTGGCGTGACGTTGGGGACTATGTCGGCCTAACGAGCGACGCGAAGGGTGTCTTTCACCCTGTGTGGCCGGATTCGCGCAATGGGACGTTCCAACTTCAGACCGCACGGATCGAGCTGATTTCTGACGCGCCGTCGGTGGTAGTGATGGACACGGTGACACGGCCGGTGGGTATCGTCCTCGATCCGAGCCGGTTCGACGCCGCAACGCGCGAGCTCGTTGTGCCGGTCCGAATCCGCAACACCACGGCTGACACGCTGTTTCCGCCGATTGTCGCGACCCTAACGAGCGTTGGTGACACGATGCTCGTGCGCAGCGGGTACATGCGGCCCGAAGACGTCGTCACGATCGTGAATGCCTCGAACGCCAGGCCCGGGTCGGGTGCGTCGTTCGATTTCTCTCGAGCGCTGGGGACGCTCGGGCTGTTGGCACCGGGAGCCGTATCTGGCGCGGTAGACGTCAAGCTTCGTGTCGCGACGCCGGCGGCGAGTGGGCTCCGGTGGCGCATGCTGGTCTCGACACGGGTTCGACGTGAGTGAACGGCCCGGGTAGCGCGCTCGGCTCCGGCCGCGCGGGACGCTGTTGTCACGCGACTTGCGCGCACTACCTGGGGTAGCTCGTCGCTGGTAAGAGGCCAGTTATGGAACGAGAAACGCGCGACCCAGCAGAGCGTGCGAGGCGGACCTCGCCCCCACCGCGTCGCCCGCCGCTCGGCGGAGTGCCGGACTATTTCTGGACACCGCTCGCGTCAGGCGTGCTCGTCCTCGTCTGCGGGCTGCTCGGACTTGCCACCGGGCAGATCTGGCTGTTCCCGAGTATCGGACCAACCGCGTTCCTACTCGCGCACAGTCCGGAGGCGCCGAGCGCGCAGCCGTGGAACGTCGTTGTCGGACATCTCGTCGGACTCACGGCAGGGTACCTCGCGCTGGCCCCGCTGCACGTGGGTAACGTGCCGGCGACGTTCGCGCTTCACGCGTTATTGCCGGTACGCGTGTGGGCGAGCGCGCTCGCCGTAGCGCTCACGCTCTTCGGGCAGATCGTCACGCGCTCGTCGCATCCGCCGGCCGCGGCCACCACGCTGCTCGTAGCCCTTGGCGGATTCCGCGCGACTGTGCACGACGCGAGCGACGTGGTCGTCGGGATTCTCATCGTCGCCGCCACGGGCGAGCTTCTTCGCTTCGTCCACGCCCGCGCCGGGTGAGCAGAGGCCGGAACTCGCCGCGCAGAGGCAGGAACTCCCCGCCCTGGTTCAGGGTGCTAACATAAATTGAATTGCCTCGAGTCAACGGGATCCTCACTCCGCGTTGACAGCCGTCACTTCCCGCGTGCGGCACGATCCGACGTGTTAGGTGTGTGCGCAATGTCGCCCTGCCGAGCCATCCGATTCCTTGTTCTCGCGTCGTTGCTGCCGGTCGCCTCGTCAGCCGTCGCCCAGACGGCGTCGTCGCCATCGAGTGCGCAAATCGCAGGAATCGTGTTTGACAGCTTGAGCCGCCGGCCGCTCGCGGGCGCGGATGTTCAACTGCAGCGCGTTCGCGGCGCGGGCACCGATACGCAGCCAGAGGTGCGAACTGCCACCGCCGACCAGAGTGGCGCCTTCACATTCGAGAGCGTCGACGAGGGAACGTACGTCCTCGGCTTCTTTCATCCGATGGTCGACTCGCTGGGCGTCGCGATGCCGACCCGACAGATCCAAGTGCGTGCTGCGCAACGCTTGCGAGTCGATCTCGCCGTGCCGTCTCATGCCGGCCTCATCGCGCTCGCCTGCGGCCCTGGCGCGGTGAGTGACACCAGCGCTCTCCTGATGGGCTTCGTCCGTGATGCGGAAACCCTGATGCCTCCGGAGCACTCGGTTGTTGTGCTGCAGTGGGACGAGATCGTGTTGGGACAGGGCGGTGCTCGCGGTGAGACGAGGCACATCATGGCGCAGCCGCGCGAGGATGGCTGGTACGCCTTCTGTAACGTCCCGGTCGACAACGTGCCGCAACTGCGCGTCGCACGCGGTGCGGATTCTTCGGGCGTTGTCGCTGCGGATCTGGTCGGGCGTCAGGTGGTGCGTCACGATCTCTACATCGGATCCGGGACACGCGTTTCGCTGAGTGATAGCGCGGCCGCGGCGGCAGGCCTAACGTCTGACGGAGCGCGTCGCGCCTGGCGCGGGCGGGCGACGGTTTCGGGACGCATCCTGTCGAGTGATGACCGGCCGCTCGCGAACGCTCGCGTGTTGCTCGAGGGAAGCGACGCAACCGCGACAACGAATGACCGCGGCGAGTTCGCGCTCGGCGGCCTTCCGTCGGGCTCACAGACATTGATCGCTCGGGCGTTAGGCTTTCTCCCCGAACGGAGGACCGTTCACCTGCTGACGGGACACGCGCCGAACGAAGTCGTCGTCCGCCTCACATCGCTCAAACGCCTGGTTGACACGGTTCGCGTGACGGCGAGGCGCGTGTACACCACCGACGCCAACGGATTCGAGAGCCGACGACGTGCCGGGCAGGGACACTACATCGATCGTGCGCAGATCGACCGACAGCAAGCGACGACGGCCAGCGATCTGCTGCGAATGGTCCCACGCGTGGAGGTGTTGGCCAGCGGCGTCGGGTTCTTCGGACACGTCGTCGCGTTCCGGAAGCCGTTTGCATTCGAGGGCTACTGTCGCCCTGATCTGTACGTCGATGGATACTTGTTTCCATCGGGTGACATGGAGATCGATGACGTGGTTATTCCAGACGACATCGAGGGTATCGAGGTCTATACCAAGCCGGGCTTGGCTCCCGCACAGTTCACGAACAACATGTCAGGGTGTGGCTCCATCGTGGTGTGGACCCGAACGACCACGCGCCCAGATCGCAAGCCGAAGTGACGTCAACCTCGATGGTCACGCTTCATCCAAGCTGCCGGACCGGCCGTCGGGCTTCACATTCGTGCGCCACTACCGAGTATCGCCGGGCGTGCGGACTGTCGAGGCCTCCAAGAGCTGTTCGTTCGGCACGTCGCGAATCGGGTCCGTCACCGTGTCGAGCGTGCCGCGCCGCCGCGCTTTGCCGCAAGCGGATTCCCAGAGTGCGTCGGCCCCCGCGAATCCTACGACGGAACGTGGATATCGCGTCACCGCAGGGTTGGCGCTGATCGGTGTTACGGCGTGTAGCGTTTCACACGCCATCGCCCGTCGGTCGGGAGGTGCGAGATACCGCTGCCTTCGCTGTGGAACGTGCCCTCGATAACGTCGCCGGCGATCGTCCCGTGAAACGTGGTGGTGAGCGTGCAGCCACAAACGGGGTCGCGGTAAGGATTCAGCACGCCGCTGACCTCGTTCTCGCTCACGAACACGAAGCGGATCGACAGTGCCTCGTCGGTGGTCCGCATCGCATCGAACGAAGACGACGGCGCGTTAGGTGCCGACTGGTCGCCGTCCGGGCGCGACTGCATGATCACGTCGCCCTCGGCCGTATCAGCGCCGACTCGCAAGTGAAAGCTGATGAGCCCACGCCGGTTCGACGCGGCGCTGCTGTAGTCGCCTTGCCAATCCCCAGCGAGGCGCGAAACGGCCGTCACAGGGCCCCCCACCGGCGTCTTCATGATCACCGGCGTACAGGCCGCTCCAAGCACGGCGGCCGCGAACACAATTCGGAACGGGAACATCGCCATGGCTCCGTCGAAAGGTTCGTGGGTCCGGAGGACTCCGGGGCAGGTCGAATCTGCACCACGTGGACGCCAAACGCCGTCGGCGGTCGCCGGGAATGCTGTCCGGAGTTGCCCGACGTCAGCGTCGCGATCGGCCGACGGACACCGAGGGCAGACGGCACCACGTTGGGGATGGAAGGCGGGCATCCGTCGGACCCCGTCGACGCCAGACATCAGGAGACACCGCCATGAGTCCCGACGTCCTTATTCCTCCGGCATCACCCGCGAGTCGCACAGCGCAGCCAGCACCAATCGCCGGATGCGCCGAGCCTAACGGGTTCCCGGGAAGCCACGCGCCATGTACGGTGGTTCCAGCACATCACGACGAGTGGTGTCGCCCTCGTCGGCGGCAAAGGCGCGAACCTCGGCGAGATGACGCATGCCGGCTTTCCCGTGCCGCGCGTCGACCGCGACAGCGAGCTGCTCGCTCCGGTCTATCACGAGCGCGACCGCGCCGTGACGCGATCGGCCGCATTGTCGCGGAATGCAAGCGGCTTGGCATCACCTGCTCGATTTGCGGTCAGGCGCCCTCGGTTCACGCCGAGTATGCAGAGCTGCTCGTTCGCATGGGGATCGACTCCATCTCGGTGAATCCGGACGCTATCGAGGCAACGCGGCGCAACGTTGCCGCGGCCGAGCGTCGCGTGCTGCTCGAGGCCGCGCGCCGCCATACCACGCCTGTTCTGTGAGGCCCATATGTCAGCGGAATCGTCGAGCCCCGCGCCCACCAACAACCCGGACGTCAACGCACCACCGGGAGTACAACTGCCGATGGTTTCGTTGGGTGACCAGCTGCGCTATGGCCCGATTGTCGTCGCGGTCTCTGGCGAGCCGGCTGGTGCCGGGCCGGTACGCGTCGCGTCGGCTCTGCGAGCCAGGTACGGGTCGCGGGTGTCCGCCATTCGGGTTCTGGATGTGTCGAACCTGCCGCTCCCGACACCGTTACCTACCGCATTCACGTTCGCGCGGAATATCATTGGCGACGCGCCGTACGCCGAGGACGCCAGAGCGCTGCGTGACCAGTTCAGCGACTGGTTGGGACAGCCTAACGACTGGCCGGTTCACATATCGGTGGGTGCACCCGCGGGTGAGATCCTGCGGTATGCGGAGCGCGAGGGTGCCGCGCTCATCGTCATGGGAGGAAGCTCGGTGCGTTCGGCGCGGAGACGCGT
>Ga0207674_10004052_pt1 | contig 17774 bp, 15 predicted proteins | sample KBSCornC72_FD_184303 | JGI IMG/M metagenome (GOLD analysis project Ga0207674, IMG submission 184303) | Corn rhizosphere microbial communities from Kellogg Biological Station, Michigan, USA - KBS Corn C7-2 (SPAdes) (version 2) | ecosystem: Host-associated > Plants > Roots > Rhizosphere > Soil ... | reverse complement strand
GCCCCGGCATCGCGCACGTGCTTGGCGATCTTGTTAAGCATCTCCTCATTTTCCACCGCGCAAGGCCCGGCCATAGAGACGGCGTGTTTGCCGCCGACTTTCACCTTGGCCTCGGTGATGGCATAGCCGGAGCCCTCATGCACCACGCTGGCCTCGATGGTGAGGAGTTCGCCGGGCGCAACGAAGCCGCGCATCTACCGGGCACGATTCAATCGATCGCGTCGCAAACAATTTTGCCGGGCCAATGGATCATCGTAGATGACGGTTCTACCGATGATATGACGGTGCTCAAAAACAAAGTAAAAAAGCATGATAACATAAGGCTCTTTACACAAAAGAAGAATGCAGGTCCCGCTTCCGCTCGAAACCGCGGAATCAAGGAAGCTGAAGGGGAGTATATAGCATTCCTAGATTCCGACGATGAGTTCATGCAGGACAAGCTAGAGAAGCAATTGGCTAGTATGGCAAAATATAACCCAACTATAAGCTATACGGCGTACTTTAGGCGTGAAGGCGATAAAGAAACGCTTATGAGCGACCCAGGGCTGACAGGGTTAGTGATTCCTCGAATAATTAGTAATTGCACAATAGCAACACCAACAGTAGTTATAAAGAAAGATCTACTGGTTGAAAAAAATATCTACTTTAATGAAAACATTAGGATAGCTGAAGATACGTGCTTTTGGCTAGAAATTGCAAAACATTCTGAGATCCTACTTGTTAATGAGCCACTCACTATCGTTAATGTTGGCAAAACAAACCATTTCCAAGATAATCGCAAGCTCAAAGTTGGAATAAAAAACATAATTAGGTATCTACTGAATGACGAATACTATTCAGCGCATAATACCGATATAGCCATCCTCTTTAATTATTTTTATACCATAAATAATGAATTACAGAAGGAAGAACGCAACAGGCTTCTTTACGAAGGGCCAGTTGTTTCAGTAGGAAAAAACAATGAAAACCAACTGCAGCCCAAAAGAGCGAGAGCGAAGGCTCTCATAAAAGGCAGTGTTCCATACAGAGCATATCGTAAATTGTCATCTTCCGGCAAAGGCGGACATCTTGGCAAATAGAGAATTGGCGCCGAAGGTATCGGTGGCAGTATTGGTTAAAGGCAGCCTGAGCAACGCCAAGCCTGCGCTAGATAGTGTAGCTTCCCAGACATATGAGAATGTCGAGCTTATTATCGTGCATAATAGTCTTACGACTGAGGGCGGCAAGGCGAAAGAGTTATCGGAGTCTTACAGTAAAAAAATAAAGTATTATCAAAAAAAAGACCAGGGTGTTGCGGCGGCCATTAATTTCGCTATCCAGAAGGCAGACGGCAGGTTCTTCTCATGGCTTCAACAAGATGATATTTACAGTCCAGAGAAAATCGAGAAAGAAGTAAAAGCAGTTGACGGGAAGAGTGGCACAATTGCAATGTCGGGCTGGACCAAGGTTAATAAACATGGGAGGAGTCTACAGACGTATACCGTTGATGCAAAGATAGAGACCTACCCACAGTGTGTACTAGCTCTTGCAAGAGACCCGCACCTCAATACTTCTGCTATGCTTTTCCCAACAAGCTTTCTGGACGAAATTAAATTTGATGAATCATCCCTATCGCCCCATGACCGCGTGTTCCTAAGTAGCCTTATTAAGGCAGGCGCTAACGTTAAGCGGATAAACGAGTCTCTACTCCAGTACTCTTCTCTTTCTGAAGATCGATGCCTGGAGGATCCAAGAGTTGTCGAAGATGAAGATTTCCTTTGTTCAGAGCTTATCAATACGCTAAACTATAGCTCTATTCTTGCCTATTATACGAATGAAGAAAATGTAATCAGTTCCTACAGGGATTTGCTCCAGGCTGATTATCCTAGAAGCGCCGCGTTCTTATTAGATAAAACCATACGGGGCCTTATCGAGCAAGGCGACAGTAATAAGGCAAAAGATATACTGCTCAGCGCCCTCTCTGATCTGCCTGAGGCAAAGATGGCGACTAGCTCTAGCGAACTATTAGCTAAAATGTCTAAGCCAAGTAGCAAAAAGAAAATACTATTTTCTTCGGCTCAATGGCTAACTGGCGGCATGGAGCGTGTTATGTCTGTGTTGTTCCGCGAGCTACAAGAAAATTATGAAATACTTCTAATCACGCCATATGATAACAGGGAAAGCCATATAGCTATTCCTGATTACGTAACGAGCATTAAGATATCTGACAATCGTTTTCAGCGCAACTTTGATTCCATGATATTGACGTATGCTTTATTGCTCGATATTGATGTAGTCGTTGGGTTTATTAACCTATTCAAAAAGCAGCTAAATGCATACCAGCTTTGTGTCGGCACAAAGATTAAGACAATAGCGTCAAATCATGAATATTACTTCTATCCCTATAAAAGTCCCGTACACTATGATGTGGTTGAGAAGAGACTGTCGGCATACCAAACCTGCGATGCAATTATTTGGCCAAACGGTTTCAACGCTGCTCTTTGCGGAATGCATGTAGAACATAACTACGTTATAGGTAATCCTAATAATTTTGAAGTTATCGACAAGCCCTCTCCAAGAGATAAAAAAATAGTTATCTGTGTCGGTAGGCTTGATGACTATGTAAAGAGGGTTGATCGCATATTGAGATGCTTTTCTCTAGTTCTAAAGAGGGTGCCAGATGCAAGGCTAGTATTAGTAGGAAGATATGATAGGAATGCTCCTATAGAGCCGGGCGGAAAGATAACAATTAACGATCTTATAGATGAACTTGCTCTACCGCTCGATAGCCTCGACTTTGTCGGCGAGGTGAGTAATGTGCGAGACTATTACGCCATGGCAAATGTCCTGATGCTTACCTCAAATAGCGAAGGCTTTGGTATGGTGCTAAATGAGGCTGCGTGTTTTGGTGTGCCATCAGTAGGGAACTATATTCCAGGCATAGAAGATCTAATAACCGATGGGCAAAACGGTTATGTAACTGATCAAGATGATCTTGAAGCCATGGCTTTGCGCGTCAGCGATATACTATCCAATGACGCATTGCAAAAAAAGCTTGCAAAAAACGCTATGGAGAAAGCGAAATCTTATGATGCAAATCGTATTGGCGACGAATGGAGATATCTTGTCGACACCCTGACTGACATAGACGAAAAGGATGGAATGTACGATAAACTTCAAAGAAAGCTTGGCTATTCTGTGCAAGATTGGCAGTTCTTCTCGAAAGTCCTTACACGTGAGCTTAATGAGATATTTCAGTTTACTACTAATGGAGCTAACCAGCAGCTATCGCCGAGCGAGGTATTAGTGGTTCTGCGTAAAATTAAAGGTATCCCACGCCGACTAAAGGCCAATATAGCACATGAAGGTATTCCTCGAACGGTTAGTAAAGTAGTGACAAGGACATATAGGGTGGCTCGGATGAAGTTAGGAAAATAGGATGAGTACTATGGACACGCCACCAAAAGTTTCTATCATTATTCCCGTATATAATGGGGCAAATTATCTTAATGAGTCCATAAAGAGTGCACTTGCGCAAACATACCAAAATCTAGAGGTTATAGTGGTGAACGATGGTTCAACTGATACGGGTGCGACCGAAAAAATTGCTCAGTCATTCGGCAATAAAATTCGCTATTTTCATAAAAAGAACGGTGGAGTTGCAAGTGCTTTAAACTTCGGTATTCAAAAAATGACGGGCAGCTACTTCTCTTGGCTGTCACACGATGACCTGTATGAAAAAACAAAAATAGAAGATCAAGTCCGTATGGCGGTTTCACTCCAAAGTGACGATACTATCATCGCATGTAATGCCCGCGTATTATTTGAGAGCGGTATAAAAAAATCAGGTCGAATCAATAAAAACGTTTTCAAGTATTTTGATATATTTCTAGCAATTTCCGCCGATGTGGGCTTAAATGGGTGCTCGCTATTGATTCCGAAGAGAGCATTTATAGAGAGCGGCGGATTTAATCGTGATCTGCCTGTAACGCAAGATTACGAGCTTTGGTTTAGGCTCTCTCATACATATAATTACAAGTTTGCGCTCCTTGATAAGGATCTTGTTGTGTATAGACGACACGAAGGGCAGGATAGTGTTAAAAAGCAAGATCTTAGTCTAACAGCGGGTGACGATCTACATTATACTATTTTGAGCACTGTCACATACGAGCAGTTTAAATACTTCCTTCAAGATCACAAATCAAATCTCAAATATACGCTGGCAAGTTATCAGCTTTATAAAGAGCGCGGATACGTAAAAACAAGGTCGGCGATTCTTAAATATATTTTGAATTATCTCTATGATACTGATTTAGAAGAATTCTATAAAGTTTTCTACTCTGAAACAGACACCGATAAGATATTTAATGCTGCCAAACAAAGCAAGTTTCTCGGTCGCCTTACGCTGACAGGTGTCACTCGTCAAGCAATAGTACAAGAATATCAACGCCTCCAGCACGTTGACCCAAAGGAATATCCGGTGAAAGCGTATATCGCACACCAGTCTCGTATATCAGGTGGAATTCGCGGCGCAGCTCAACGATTTGGCGAAAGCATAAAGCAGGACGGGCTATATTTAACAGGCGAGAAGCTTGTGAGAAAAGCGCATAAAAATATAAAAAGAAGTAAGTAATCTCTTTATTAAGACTTCATAGGCATAGGTGTGCCATCTGGAATCATGCCTAACTCTTCGTAACTCAGCGGCAGTGCATCCGCATAAGTGTACCCATAGCTGAAGAACGTTGTCTCGTTCGGGAATGGCCGCTTACTACCATTATCTACAACATACATACCGCCAGACGAATTTCGTACTAAATGCCCATCACGAAGGTGGGTATTGTACGGCATTGGAGTACCGTCTGGAATGAGGGACATCTCGTAATTGGTAATTGACGATGCGTCTGCATATGTGTAACCGTACAAGAAGAACGTTGTCTCGTTCGGGAATGGCCGCTTGGTACCGTTGTCGATTACATATGTGCCTGCTCCTGCAGCTTTGATAAGCTTACCGTCCCTATAGTGGGCGTTATAAGGTACGGGTGTGCCGGTTGGAAGGCTGTTGAGCTCAGTTGCACTGATGGTGACCATGTTAGCCCAGCTGTAATTATTACTTATAAATGATATCTCGTTCGGGAATGGCCGCTTGGTACCGTTGTCGATAAGATACACACCGCCACCGCCAGGTGCCTGCACTAGGTTGCCGTATGTGGGGCCAAACCAGCTAGTGAAGTATAGGTAAAAGTTACGATTCCCATACGCGCTACAGCTGTCGCCCACTCCATACCCCGCATTAAGGGCGGCCGCGTTTGGCTGGTAAGGTGTGTAGTCGTATAATGCTGCTGTTGACCAGTTAACGATATTAACGTTTGTTCCGCCACAACTTGCGTTAGGGCTCCATTGAATATAGTTCGTGCCCACAACGTAGGGTGAATACCAGTTAGGATTTTGAGTCATAATCGCATGATACATATAGGCCGTATTGGTTAATTGATTAGTGAGACCAAAATAATTTGAATTACAGTTGGCAGAGTTATTCGGGCCGCTATCTGGACATCCGTAGCCTGTAGCGCTTTGATATTGACTCGGCAGAGGCCAAGTATCGGTAATAAGGCTTGATTCTTTCTGCAAGGTAACAAGTAGGACTTGTGGATTGATTTGGTATTGCTGGGATAAATTGTAGATTATTTGCGCCGCTGTCACGCCATTCTCTGCGTAATCCCGAAGGCAAGTATACGGAGGGCTAGGCCACCCTCGTGTAGCAGCATACTGTGCATGCGTTAGGTCTGGCCGGCCAAACTCAGTTGCGGGTAAAGTTCCGTTTGTGTCGCATGATGGCACTTTGCTATTTAAAAAATCTTGTATGCCAGCAGCATACATCGTGCCTTTATCTTGAAACACCACGTCATCGATAATATGGCCTCGGTCAAATGAAGTTGCATAGGTGGTGTGAGGAACTACGAGAACGCCAAAAAAAGATACAGTGATAGATAGTAAAAGCAGCTTCTTCATCATAACGTTTTTTCCGTAGTTGCAGATCCAGTGTTTGCCCCGTCGGTAACGGCTACAGTGATTTGCCAAGCACCACTTGCCAAGCTTGTCATAGGTACATTAAAACCTTGGCAAGTAGACGACGATGCCATAGGTTGAACTGGTGCCGTTGCAGAGTATGTTTTACCGTTTGGACCGGTCATAGTGAGTGTGCATGTAGCAGAGGATACAACAGAGCTGATGATAGCGCGAATGTATACTGTTTGACCAGGCTGTACCGTCGTTATTGTTACTCCAAGTGTGTTTTGTGGTGTCGTTGTTGGTGGCTGCGCAGTGGCCCCCTTGTCTTTGCTGCCGTCAGCAATTTCGCTTTTAGTGTCGGCGCCACTCTTAGTTTGATCATCTGTTGGTGGCGAGTAATCTATTTTACGACTTATCGACGAAATTTTAGGTTTACTTGCTGAATGAAAAGGCCAGGTTTGGTAGTGGTAAGCATAATATAACCAGCCAACTACTATTGCAGCTAGAACAGAGATGACGATGATGAGAGACTTTTTGCTGCTTTTTTTCTTGAAAGTGTGTAACATGCTAACCTTTGTATATTGATGTAAAGCTTATGTATATTTAACCATAAAAGATGTTATTTGGGCAACTATATATCGTTATTAATACAACGTGATCAAAACATATAACTTTAAGCTTTAGTACACTCTAAGCAGTAGCGCTGATTCTATCTTAAGCCTTCTGATATAATGAGATGCGTGACTAGGTTGAGGAAAGCAAGTGCATTATATGTAAGTATTCTACTACTTGTTATTTTTTTTGCTTATATATCTATCCATCCTTTTATAGCAGCCCTGGTTGGTTCGTCAACGGGGAACTTCGCACTTATAAAAATATGGAAGGACATTGTTGTTGGTTTGATAGCAATCCCTACAATTACCTATGGCTTAGTGAAGGGAGATATACGCAAAAAGCTTCTTGAGGATCGCCTAATGTGGTTTACAGCCCTATATACATTCCTGACTTTTATTGTTTTTATAGTCAACCAATCCTACGAAAATAAATCTGGATTTGCAGGGCTCGTATTTAATCTTCGCTTTATAGCACTCTTTTTTACAGTGAGGATACTCTTGTACGGCTTTGCTAAATCGGATGAGAAGACTGTATATGTACGCAGTTTTCTGTCAAAGTGGGTAATTATAACTGCAACCTTAGTTGCACTCCTTGGGGTAGTACAAACATTGATTCTACCGAGTAATTTCATGACAAATTTTGGATACAATGGCGTGACCACCATCAACCCAGTCAGCACAGTCGACGATAATGCAAGCATGCGGAGAGCATTTTCAACGCTTAATGATGCAAATGAGTTCGGAGCCTATCTTATAATTCCCATAATGTTAGGAATAGAAAAGCTCATGAGAACTAAGAAGTGGTACTATGTTGCAGGTGTCGCCACGATGATACTCGGGCTTTATCTCTCGCATTCCCGAGCGGCGATATTAGGCTTAGTTGTCTCTTCTGTCATTTTTGCTGCGCCATATATAAGCAGAAGGCTAAGTAGGCAAAGAGCTGTACTCGTTGGTGTCGGACTCGTTTCAATAATTGCAGTAATTTTAATTGCCGCTACAATGTACCCGCCTGTACGATTGGCTGTATTCCACTCCAGCCCAAAAGATGGCAGCCTTATACAGGGTTCGACATTTGACCATTATAATGCCACCAAAGACGGCATAAAGGATGTTATTAACCACCCCTTCGGTAGAGGCGTAGGTGAGGCTGGACCTGCTTCTTTTTATCATACAGCGGATGGAAAATCCCGCATTGCTGAAAACTACTATATTCAAATTGCTCAAGAAGTAGGCTTTATTGGCCTCATATTATTCATTGCAACTGTGGTAGCCGGGCTTCGTCAAGTTTTGTCTACAAAGGATGTTGTATACTCTAAGTCGTTTTTTGCAGGGTTTATAGGTGTCTCAATTGTTGCACTTTTTTTGCATACATGGACTTCCGACGCGGTAGCTTATATTGCCTGGGGGCTACTTGGGATTTTTATGCCTTATGTTGCCCCTAGCAAGGATAATGGCAATAACTAGCCCTAACATTTAATGGCAAGCTTCTGATCGCTGAAGCTGCTATTGATTTCTTAGTTTAAGGTATAATGGGCATACCATATATACCGAATAGGAGGAATATGAGTTTACAGGCAGAATTAGACACACTCGGCAATAAGATCGCAAGCTTTCACGAACCAGCATCGGCACAAGATAATGAATGGCAACAATTTGTAGATAATACAACAATCGCGCTTATGGCGGGCGGTGAAAGTAGCCGCTTTAGTTCAGTCCTTGACGGCACTCAGGCAAATAAGAGTGCATTTGAATTACCAAACGGTGATACAATGATTGAAATGTGCATCCGCATGTATCGCGATGCTGGTTTTAAGAACTTTGTAGCATTAGTATTCCACAATGCCAACAGTATTGAAGGGCGCCTTGGTGACGGATCTAAGCTCGGTGTTAAAATCAGCTACAGCTACGACCCAGAGATTCCAATTGGGAAAGGTGGTGCTGTATTGAATGCTCTCGAGAACGGATCTATTCCAGAAGACCACAACCTTATTGTAGTAAACCCAGATGACGTTATTCTTAATTTCCCTGAATTCCCTCGCTACATTAGCGAGGCGCACATGGAAGGTAGAAAGGAAGGCTCCATCGCAACGGCAGTACTTGGCTTGGGCCAGGCATATAGCTCAACGGGTATGATGATCGTCGATAACAAAGTAGTTGACACGAAGATGTATCCGTTCATTCCAGTTCCTGCCCATGTCGGTATTACAGTGTTCAGCCCTGAGGTATATGTCTACTTCCGCCAGAACTTCAGCCTTACTGAAAAATCAGATTTCGAAAATGTCCTTTTCCCACTTCTAGCAGGCGAAGGTAAGTTGTGGTCAGCGGGCCTTACAAAAGGCTTATGGATTGCCGTAAACGACGCAAAAACATATAAACATCTTTGCTCAGAACTCAGCCAAACATAAATATAAAAGCCGGGAATCACTCGGTTTTTATTTGCACCCCCTGAACCTGAAATAGGAAAGAGTTGTAATATACACATTTTTGAAAATTATAAAAAATGAGCGTACTATAAAAATAAGCACGGGTACCATTTTGCCCGCCGAAAGGATTTAGTATGTGCGGAATAGTCGGATATGTCGGCGATAAACAAGCTCAACAAGTTCTCTTAAGCGGGTTGAAGCGGCTTGAATACCGTGGGTACGATAGCGCTGGCGTGGTTACCCTCAGCGAAAAAGGTGGGGCTACACTACTACGCGAAAAAGGGAAGGTTGCCGAACTCGAAAAAAAGGTTTCAGGACACAAAACAACAGATGAGATCGGCATTGGCCACACCCGCTGGGCAACCCACGGGGCACCGAGTAAGCGCAACGCTCATCCACATGCCGTCGGCGATATTTATCTTGTCCACAATGGTATTATTGAAAACTACCAAGATCTTAAAGCTGAACTCAGTAAGAATGATTATGATTTCAAAAGTGAGACTGATAGCGAAGTACTCGCGGCACTCGTAGACTACATTTACAAAAAAGACGACACAACCTTACTCGATGCACTAAGCCAAGCGCTCAAAATGGTAGTCGGCACCTACGGTATTGCGGTCATGAGCATTAAGAGCCCAAATGAAATTATCATTGCCCGTAAAGGCAGCCCGCTCATTGTTGGGGTTGGCCAAGATGAAGTATTTATTGCAAGTGACGCTTCGGCACTTGTCGGCTACACCAATCAAGTAGTGTACTTACATGATGGCGAGGTTGGGATTTGCGCGCGTGATGGCGTACAGCTGTACGATATCGATACAAACGAAGTTGATGCCACCGTTGAAACCCTCGAACTCGATTTGCAATCAATCCAGAAAAAAGGCTACGACCATTTCTTGTTAAAAGAAATTAATGAGCAACCAGATAGCTTGCGTAGTACGCTTAGTGGCCGCGTCAATGCCGATAATCTGTATGCACGCCTTGGTGGTCTCAATATGACCGATGACGAGCTGCGCGATATTGAGCATGTAATGGTAGTTGGCTGCGGCACCGCCTACTACGCAGGGCTCGAAGCGGGCTATTTGATCGAGCAGTTCCTCGATAACGTAACCTTCAGTTCGCAAATTGCCAGCGAGCTTCGCTATCGGTCGTTTGCAGTGCCAAAAAACACCGTAGCCTTGATCGTGAGCCAAAGCGGTGAAACGGCAGACACGCTTGCCTGCCTACAGGAGCTAAAACGCCGTGGAGTAAAATGTTTGGGTGTAGTGAATGTAGTGGGCAGCACGATTGCTCGCGAAGTTGATGGCGGTGTATACGTACACGTGGGCGCCGAGATCAGTGTCGCCAGTACCAAGGCTTTCACGTCGCAGGTAGCAGCAATCACTATCTTCGGCCTGATGGTCGCACGGGCAAAGGGTATTGGCTCGAAAGAGCTTAGTAGCTACATTTGCGAACTTGAGCTTCTACCGGGCGAGATCGAAAAGGTGATTGCAAAACACGATAAAGAAGTAAAGAAGATTGCGAAGGCTTACGCAAAATACGACCATGCGCTGTTTGTCGGCCGCGATGCGCTATTCCCAATCGCACTCGAAGGCGCACTCAAACTAAAAGAGGTAAGTTATGTGCACGCTGAAGGCTACGCGGCTGGCGAGCTAAAGCATGGGCCAATTGCACTCATCGACGACCGCTTCTTTGAGATCTGCTATCTGCAAGATAATTGGCTATACGAAAAAAGCCAAAGTAATCTCATCGAAATGAATGCCCGTGGTGCGCACGCAATCGTCATCACCAACACCAGCAAGCGCGTTCCAGCCGAGCAAATAATTCGGGTAAATACGAAATTAGAGCTGTTCACCCCGCTTGTATTCAACGTTATATCACAATTACTCGCCTATTATGTAGCGGTAGCTCGCGGCAACGATGTAGACCAGCCACGCAACCTCGCAAAGAGTGTAACCGTAGAATAGTTACAAATTTGTCAAAGACGACGCGGCCCCAGAATTATAGGTCGTGTCGTTTTTGGTTGTCGAGTGAGAGGTTGAGTCTGAGCTAGAGGTTTTCTTCGTACCAGGAACATAATTCTTAACGGTGGTATCAACATTGCTATCAGACATACATGGCTCATCGGCGAACGCGGCTTTCAGGTCATCGGTATTATACTTACTGCAGCTTAACTCATTTTGCGTTATAGTAAAGAATTTCCAGTCACTATTATTCTTACGGTAAAAAACAAGGACTGCGCCGCCAGCACTTTGACGAGACCATATATTAATATTGGCCGTCTGGTAACCGTCAACACTACTACTTTTAATGATCGGTGCCGAGAAAACAGACCCCGATGTATCACCTGCATTACTCCCACGATACGCAGCAACAAGCGGTTTAGCGTCACTACTCACTTTTGTATAAGCATTTTTGTTGGCGCAGATTACATAAATAGGAATACTATTAGCGTCCGAAACTGTACAAATAACAGCATCAGATTGGTATTCGACGCCCGAGGCAAGCTCTGTCGTTTTGTTATATTTATTGCTCACGAGCGTCGCAGTTACTTGATCAATAATTCCTTGCGTAAACACAGTATCGACGCCTGTTTCATTGTTGGTGTCGACAGTCTTCTGGATGGTGAGCCCATACGCCTGTGCAGTTGTCACATAGTAATCAGTGTCCTTCACTTGGTAGCTTGGGCCTGTTGCGGGCGGCGTACTAGTAGGTGAGGTAAAGCTAATTCGTGGATTCTGGTAGCCGGTGTTTGAGCTATCGGTAAGCGCGGTGTTAAGCTTGGTAATCATACCCTGGGCGTCATCAAGCGGCGTAACAGCCTGTGATGCAAATTTTCTTCCCGTATCTTTCTTTGGTGTAGAGAAGATCATAATAGCCGTAATAGTACCAGCAATAAGCAACCCTAAAACAACCACCGCAATAATAATATTACGCTTTGTATGGCTCTTTTTTGGCCCATTCACTGGAGGTGTCGTAGTTGGCGGCGTGGTCAGTGGCTGAGAATTTTGAGATAGAGGATCCTGAGTTATCGGCGATGGCGCCGTGGCTACCGGAGCGGCAGATACCCCTGTAGCAGGCTCAGCATTAAGCCTCTCAATATCATTTTGCTCCGTCGGTAAACTCTCCATAAATAAACTATAGCATTATGGCGAGTACTCGTGCTAGTGAATTTGGTCGGTAACTACCTTGCGTAGCTTGGTAATGAATAGCGACTTATTAAATCGCTTCGCCGTACGCTGTAACTTAGATGGGTAGAATGTAATATCCTCAGCACGCTTAATCGCTGCCACAACATCTTCAACGGTTTGGTGTTCAAACAATATACCCGTTTCACCATCCTGCACAATATCTAATGTCCCCGCCCTACCGAGTGCAATTGCCGGTGCGCCAGCGGCGAGTGCCTCCACGGTAACAATCCCGAAATCTTCTTCGGTTGGGTAGATAAACCCTTTAGCATTATTAAGTGCTTCTTCAACCTCGCTATCCGATGCGTCGCTGGATCGGTCCGTGTAAAAATGCACTGTTGGCCCTGCCATCGCGACGAGCTTTTCGTGCACTGGGCCATTACCAAACACCTTCAGGTTGATACCAAGCTGCGTTGCTGCCTGCACAGTGAGATCGTAGCGCTTATATGGCAGCTGACGGCCAATAGTTACGTAATAATCATTACGCTCGCGCGATGGGCTAAAGCGCATCACATCCACTGGCGGGTGAATAACAGTCGCATTACGGCCATAGTATTTCTTAATACGCTTCGCGGTCTCGGACGAATTGGCAATGAATACATCCACCTGCTTAGCGGCTTCTAAATCTAATCTCCGCTGATGAGGTATCATCAGCGGCATCAACGTGCGGATAATCGGGTTGAGTTTGCCGTATCCTGGGTCGCGGCGGTACTCATCATAATGGCTCCAGTAGTAACGTGCTGGCGTGTGGCAGTAATTAATAATCACCTGGTCTGGGCGAGATTTTGTCACCTGGTGCCCGTGTAAGTAGCTACTCGTCAGGATAATATCAAACTCACTCAGGTCGAGCTTGCGCATAGCCTTAACAGCAAGCGTAGGGAACAGTTTGTGGTAATTGCGCAGCTTCTTTGGCATATGTTGTAGGCTCGATGTGCGAACATCCAGCTTGCTAAACGCCGGCATTTTATCTGCATTATAAATAGCAGTATAAATCGGCGCATCAGGGAATGCCTCATGCATCGCCAGCACAACGTTTTCCGCCCCACCCATAGTAGTAAGAAAATCACAGACAATAGCAATACGCGGAAGTTTCTGAGTCATACCTTCAGTATAGCCGATTCACGCTCTATCGCTAGTGCTCATTGTTTCACTCAGGCTTAACTTTTGCTTGGTATATTGAGGAAGTGAAGAAATACAGTATTCTTATTTCTGGATTTATCCTCTTAGTTGCTGCAATGAACGGCCTGTGTAGCTTGCCAGCGAGCGCCGATATAGATTGGACCAGAGGTCAGCCAACCGCTCGAATTGACGACGATGGTTCCGTATGCAATGAATCAATGGAGAAAGTTGTTGATTGGATAAGTGGAGAAATAAGGTCGACTGATGTGTGCGTCGTCTATGGCAAAGATTTTGATATGGCATATACCTATGGTACGAAAAATGGAGGGTCCTCAGGACCATTAATAAAGCTCCATAGCACTGATACATTCAGCCCTCTCCTTGGAATCGGTGACGCGCAAGTTGCACCAGGGACAAATACAGTCGTGTATAACGAGAAAGGCATTCTGCGCCCACTTGCGCTAGTACGGGACTTCACTAAGGCTCTTATACCTGAGCATGTATCGCATGGAGTCGAATACACAGATAGAATAATTGACTTTAAAGTTAGTAGCTCCTTATTCGACTATGAATTCTTAACCACGGCTATTACCAAAACGGGTGATGGCATAGCTTCATTTAAGGTGTCGGGCAACGGACGGTATGTTATTGCATATTTTAATAATACCGGCATTGTGACGTACGATCTTACCACACAGCAAATGACTAAGCTGGTGATGGTGCCTTCTTTGAGTGGATGGAAGCCATATGATCAGCCAAGAATTGAAGCTGTGAGCAATGATGGTAGATTCATTTTTGTAGCTCCAGGCGGGCAAATAGTAGACACAGAAAACTGTGGCGATACGAGCTCTACACCCTTAGACTTTTCAGCCCAAATTCTGCATATCTGTAGAATGAGAGATAATGCAGACATAATTAAAGTGCTCGTCGGCAATACGGCTAAGATCCAAGGTGCGCAGTTCAGCGAGGATGGTAATACTCTTAATTTTCTCACCAGGGATAATGACAATGATTTCCATCACATTGTAATAGGCGCAACTGATGTAAAGATTATTAAGTATTTAGCACTTGGCGACTCTTACTCTAGCGGTGAGGGTGATGTGTCATATTCCGACGGCGAAACAAACTACCTACCTGGAACGGAAGATAGGAACAGATGTCACATAAGCTATAGATCATACCCGTTTTTACTAAAGGAGAAATGGGGTTTGAGCTATGATGCAATGCGCTCTATAGCCTGTTCTGGTGCGCGCGTGACACAGGATTATTATGGGGATGAGGAATACACTGGACAGCGTCAAGAACTAGAGGATAAAGAATCTGACGAAAAGCTACATGCACGCAATAATGCACTTGATAACTTCGCCCCTGGCATTATTAGGCAGATAGACTTTGTGTCAAAATATAAGCCTGACATAGTCACGTTTACGGGCGGAGGTAATGATGTAGGGTTTGGTGAAACTATTGCTTATTGTGCAAGTCCTCACTTAAAGGTAGAGGTGTCGTGTCCCCAGGTATCTGATCCACAGATTAGTGCCAATTTGAGAAGGGCAATTGACGATGAGCGTGAACCTCTAACTATGTTTATTCAGAAGATAAAAGAAGTATCACCTGCTACGAAAGTCTACCTTATAGGGTACCCGCAGTTTGTCTCACTTGATGGGTGTAATGATGGCTCATTATTGCTGAACAGGGCGGAGCGACTAATGATACGTTCTAGCGTCACGAGGCTTAATAATATACTGAAATTAGCCGCTCATGGTGCCGGTGTGTATTATGTTGATATTGAAGACAGCCTTGAAGGTGGCCAAATATGCCAAAACTCACTTTATATGACAGGGCCATTGAAACTTAGCGCGCAGAAGATTAAAGATGGATACACACAAGAAGCTTATCATCCGAACGCTAAGGGACACCAGAAAATGTCAGACGCAATAAACGATCGTATTAAAAATGATAATCTTGGCTACACAATAATCAACCTGCCACCTGAAAATAACGGACAGCGAGTAATAAGAATGGCCGTCACAAAAGACTATGTGGGGGTTGGGAGTGAGCAAACTATAGCAATGAACGCGGGCATGTTCCATCCAGACGGAATAGTAGACATTATTGGCTTTTCAAATAAAGTTACACTTGCGAGAGCAAGGGTTGCGCATGACGGATCGCTAAGCGTGAAAATAAAAATCCCCCCTGAAATGCAGCCAGGCTACCATCTCATCACGCTAACAGGTGAAGATGTGTCGGGAGGCACGGTGCAAGTTCAACAGTATATCACGGTACATGATGACGAAGAGACTGCAGTCGCACAATCAATGAAGCCGCCATTACTATCCGCGGATGCGAATAGTAATCTCACATGGCGCACCATTTTAAGTGTGGGCAATACGAAAGTATTACCTATGAGCGGAAGCGATATCGAGATTAGCCAGGTGGTAAACTATGAAGAAAGAGGTAGATATTCTTTGCTTCATCAAGTGTTGCTCATTATATCGGGAGTGATAACTCTAATAATTGCTATTATAGTAAAAGGAGCTCTATATGTCACAAAAAAAGAAAGATAATCAGCGTAAGTCAAAGAAAAAGCTTAAAATTACGGCAATCCTCATTGGAATCGTACTGTTCCTCGACCTTACTCCACTTGGCGGAACAATGAGGTTTTATGCAACATGGATGTCATGTGGTCGGCTTCCGGTACAAGCGGCTGGGCCGGGCTATTTTAATGAAGGCACGGCCTATTATGAAACTGCGCCAAAGTTTAATTTGTTTCCAGGCAATCGTGAGTATTTCTGTACCGCATTTGACGCAGAAAAGCATGGGTACTCAGCAGATTCAAAAGTATACAGATTTCCAGAGCTAAAGAAAAATAACGCTCTATGTCAAAAGCCTACCGATCCAGAGTCGGAGACTGCTGCTATCTTCTCTCCATGCAAATAGCAATATTATTAAAATCTCCATTCAGGGTTAAGCGCCAACAGTCGATAGGGACACTTAAAGTTATTGCTGTTTGCCTAGGGGTTTTACTCGTGTTTGATCTCTCACCACTTGGCGGAACAATGAGGTTTTATGCAACATGGATGTCATGTGGTCAGCAACCCGTAGTAACAGTTGGTTCCGGGTATTTCAATGCGAAAGCGCCCTCATATCAAAAGACACCGAAACTCAACCTGTTCCCCGGCAACCGCACCTTCTTCTGCAGGGCATTCGACGCAGAAAAACACGGGTATTCAGCGAGTCCTAAGGAATATGACTTTCCTGTTCTAAAGAAAAATAATGCCTTATGTCAAAAGCCAACAGACCCGAGATCGGAGACTGCCGCTACTTTTTCACCCTGTAAGTAAAAGTATAGATAAGATGCTCATAAAATCTCTATTTAAAACAAAAAAGAAATATAAAATTGTTGCTATTTGCGTAGGAATTTTGCTCTTGTTCGATCTCTCACCATTTGGTGGAACGATGAAGTTTTATGCAACATGGACATCTTGTGGGCATAAACCAGTAGCTATAGTAGGCTCGGGGTATTTTAATACAGGCGTTTCATCATATTACACACCTTCAAATCTTAGCTTATTTCCCGGTGGAGGTCGCGAATATTTCTGCACTGCATTTGACGCAGAAAAACACGGCTTCTCAGCCGATCCAAAAGTCTACAAATTTCCAGTTCTGGAAAAAAACGATGCACTTTGTAAGAAGCCAACTGACCCAAAGTCAGAAACCGCTGCCATCTTTTCACCATGTAAGTAAAAAGCGCGATAGTAAGCATATAGCATACCAGCCAAAAAATACGAAAATCATAAAGATAGCTACGCAAAGCACTAGATACTTAAATAAATTAACAAGCCTACCACGAGGAGTGAACTGTGAATAGAAAAGAAGAAAATAAGAATTATGTTTATTCTATACTCACTGTAGGCGTGACTGCTTTACTCGTGCTATATGGTCTTCTAAGGGATGAATCCCCGGTAGGATATGGTGATCTTATTATGGTATTTATTGCAACAATAGGGTTCATTCTGTCATTAGTAGGCCCATTTAGAACAAAAGCACCTCATAATAGGATAATTTATATTATATGTGCAGCTACTTGTTTGTATATTGGGGCGGTTGCAGTTGTGAGAATGTCGCTTGGAGGAATAGGCGGAACTTTGTAGTGTGGGCATAGGCTAGTGGATGGATGTAGGTCGGCCCATAATGGATGCACAAGCCTAGTTTGGGCTATTTCCATATTACAATTGCTGTAATTTGGGCTTGCAATAGTTGCATTCATGTTCGCTCTCTCTTGATTCAATCGATTGATTTACGCGAGGTTAAACAGGAGCTGAGCGAGGTCCTTATGAGTATTAGCAAGATCTTGATTTGTATCAATAATGTAATCTGCGACTTTGCGCCCCGCAATAATTTCTTCTTGTAATGCATCCGCCTCTGCGCGAATCTACAGGCGTGCT
>Ga0207674_10004051_pt1 | contig 17774 bp, 16 predicted proteins | sample KBSCornC72_FD_184303 | JGI IMG/M metagenome (GOLD analysis project Ga0207674, IMG submission 184303) | Corn rhizosphere microbial communities from Kellogg Biological Station, Michigan, USA - KBS Corn C7-2 (SPAdes) (version 2) | ecosystem: Host-associated > Plants > Roots > Rhizosphere > Soil ... | reverse complement strand
GCCACGCTGATCCGGCGCCCGCATGTGCTGGATCTCGATCGGCGCGGCGATGTAGCGCGGCACGCGGCTCTGACCCTTCGCCTTGGTGGGCTGGGTGTCAGGGGGCGTCGCGAGGGGCGGTGCGGCGCGACCAGCGGTGTCGGTGGTTGCGACGGTGACCGTGGCCTGCTGCGCGAGAGCGGGAGTTGCGGCCGCGAGCGCGGCGGCGATGAGGAGGAATCGAGTGGTGGTCATGGTAGGGTCCTCGATCGAGAGGAGGGAGTGTTTGTTTCAGCTCTTGAGCAGCAGGTCGAAGCCCACCTTCACCGTCTCGCCGACCTTGATCCGGCCGAACATCAGCGAGGGGGGCTTGAGACCGTAGTCGGTCATGCGGAGCTCGTAGACGCCGCTGACGTGCAGCATGTCACCGACGGGGGCGCCCGTCGCCTGGAGGGAGATGGGCTTCTTCACGCCGCCGAGATCGAGCGTGCCGTTGATCGTGCCGGAGATCCCGTCGGCGTTCTTGGCGACGTCGTAGTTGGTCAGGCTGAAGGTGATCGTCGGGTTGTCGCTGACCTTCAGGGCATTGCGCATGTGGTCGTTCATCTTGCCGTTGCCGCAGTCCATCTTCTCGGCCGGCACGGTGACCTGCACCGCCTTCACGCCCTTCTCGCCGGTCAACAGGCTGGGGATCACATTCGCGCCATTCACCTCGACGACTGCGTTCACCTCGGCCGCCTTGCAGGTGAAGGAGCGAATCGTCGAGGTGCCGTCGATCCAGAGGCGGCTCTGTGGCTGCAGCACGAGCTGCTCGTTGGCGACGGTCCACGCACCGGAGGCGGGGACGAGGATCGCGAGAGCGAGCAGGGTGGTCTTGAGGTTGTTTCTCATCGTCGGTCTCCTTGCTTCCGACTGCGGAGTTCAGTTCGCGTGGGTCGTGCTTCGTGGGTCAAAAGATCGATTTTTCGATCGGGTCCTTCCGTGAGGCGATTTGCGGAACGTTCTGGGTGATTCGACCCGCTCCGGTCGGGGAAATCCCCGACAGGCCCGCTGGTCAGCGCCCGGCGAGGCGCGCCGTGCAGAGGGAGTCCCCGCCGGCGTTGGCGAGGGTGAGCACGACGGTGCCGGCATCGGGGATCGTGCTCTCGATGCGGACGGGGATCCGGCAGCGATCGTCGGAGATCGAGAAGCGGATCGTCCCTTCGCCGCGGTAGTGCTCGGGGTCACGCACACGCATCTCGACCACCGTGGTGTTGATGGTGCCGACGGCAGTCGTGAGCTCCTCGTGGCCCAGCACGCGGATCGTCGTGGGGCTCCGCTGCGCGTCGAAGTGGCGCGAGAAGCTGAGCGTCGAATCGGATCCGAGGGGCAGCGTCCGGATGAAGTAGATGAAGGAGAGCTCGTCGAGCGGCGCGTCGGTGGGGCTCTCCCCGGACTCTCCGTCCTTCGCGCGCCAGCGGCGCTCGCTGGGGTAGAGCTCGACGTCCTCGTCGCGACGCGCGAGGATGCGGCGCTCGTGCTTGGCGAAGCGCATCACGGCCATCCGCTCCGGGTCGAGCCAGGACACCGTCCGCTGCGTGACCGACATCGGGCCGACACGGGCGGTGAAGTCGAAGTGCAGCTCGTAGGTGGAGACGCCGCGCACGAGCACGGGTCCATCCACCCACATGGTGCCGCGGCCGGAGATGCCGCGAACTCTGCCGACGTACTCGAGCCGCTCGCCGACGGCGAAGGGGAGGGGAAGGGGCGACTGCTGCGCCGCGGCGGGCGCGGCGGCCGATGTCGCCGCGAGCGCGACGAGGGCGAGTCCACGGGTAACGGAAGTCATGCGGCGTCTCCGGTCGGTCATGAGACAAGAGTCGCCATGCACGGCGCCGGAGTCCGTCGGGTGGAGTCCGGCATTCGCGCCGGGAAACCACCTCGCCATGTCGGGAGCTTCCCGATCCTCCAGGCCGCCTGGTGGACGATGACCGGAGTGGCGCGGCCCGGGTTCGAGCGATAGTGTCAGGGAGCGGGGTCGTCCGGCCCGCGATCACCCGGCGCGACGGAGCGTGGGCGTGCTACGAATTCCGGTCCTCCTCATGGCGGCAATAGCAACGGCGGCGTGCCACCACGGCGCGTCGCCGGGCGCGTCGTTCGTGGGTGCCTCGCTGCTGGAGCCGCTATCGGACTCCGAGGCGGCGCACGACGAGCTGCTGCGCGCGGACCTGGCGCGTGGAGACTCGGTGGCGCGGCTGGGGATGTCGGACGGGCTTGCCTCGAGCTTCGCGGACGACGTCGTCTACCTGCGCGGCGGGATGCCGATCATCCGCGGGCGCGGCGCCGCGAAGGCGATCGCGGCGGCGGAGTCGATCGCGACGCCATTCACGATCCGCTGGCAGCCGGTGCGCGCCGAGACGAGCCGAGACGGACAGAATGGCTACAGCTACGGCTACACGATCCTGAGCACGGCCGCCGCCGGCGCGCCGGCGATCCGGGTCGATCGGTACATCGCGTACTGGCGCCATCTGCCGGCGGGGTGGCGGATCGCCGCCTACGCGGAGACATACGGAACACCGCCCACACCGCTCGTGCTGCCGCAGGAGGCCGCGGCGGCGGCGATGTCCGACGTTCCGATGGCGCATCGCACGGGAGCGCTCGAAGCCATTCGCGCGGCCGACGCCGATTTCTCGAGCGACGCGACGAAGTTCGGAGCGGGAGAAGCGTTCGGGCGCTATGCGGCGGGCGACGCGCAGATCTTCTCGGGACCGGGAGAGTTCATCAGCGGCCCGCACGCGATCAGCGAGTCGTTCGGCCCACCAACGGAGAAGAACACACTGGTCTGGCACCCGGTGCACGGCGAGGTGGCCGCGTCGGGCGATCTCGGGTTCACCGTGGGCAACGCGGTGTTCACCGGCATTCGCGAGGACGGCGCACAGATGCAGCGGTTCTCGAAGTACCTGACCATCTGGAAGAAGCAGCGCGACGGAACGTGGCGCTACGTGGTGGACGGGGGGAGCGCGCGGCCGCAGTAGCGGGGATGAGAGGATGCGGGGATGAGGGGATGCGGAACTGCAAACGGCCTCGCGATGCGCAGAGCATCCCGAGGCCATTTCGCATGCGATGACCGGACTGGCTAGGCGACGAACAGGGCGAGGATGGCGGTGGCCTGCGCGCTCGTGAGGGGCTCGTCGAACGCCTGCGTCGCACCGATGGTCTCACCGAAGCCGCTGGCGAGGGAGGCGACGTTGACCGTGCCCTGCTGCACGTTGTCCTCGCCGTCGTAGACCGCCTGCGCGAAGGCGGGCAGGTCGTCGCGGCTGTTGCCGGTGATCCATCCTGCCCTGCCGCGAAGACGTCGGACCTGCGACGCGTTGCGTCCCTTCACGGTGAAGATCGCCTGCGCGGTGTTGAGCGCGGCCTTGTCGCTCGCGAGCACGGCGAGCTGTCCGAGGTAGGTTCGCACACCGAAGTCCTCGACGATCTGCGAGAGCATCTGCAGCGTGGCGTACTGGTCGGCGGCGAAGGCGAACCCGGGGAAGGCTCCCTTCACGGTGAAGTCGAAGGTGGGGGGTGGGGCGGGCAGCGTCGATCGCGTGCTGAGCGCCTCGGTGAGAAGGCTCAGCGGCTGCGCGGTGTTGCTCGCCAGCTTGGCGAAGACCGCCGCATCGGTGGCCGGCACCAGTCCCGTCGCCGCCACGGCGGTGGTATAGAGCGCCGACTGCAGATACTCGACCTGCAGCAGGAGCTGGAGCGCATCGACGACTTCGGCCGGGCCGACGGACGTGACGCGCGTCGCGGTGGACGGCCGCATGGAGATCGTGCGGTGCGGGTCAGCCATTGTTGTTCGGCCCGTCGAGGAAGATGGCGGGCAGATTCACCATGCCGATCTTGTCGACGAGGTTCTCCTGTACGGCGGCGCCGACTTTCGACGGCCGGAACAGGTCGTCGACGGGGCGTGGGGCGAAGCTGTCGGTCCGCGGGGTGAGGAGATCGCCGATGGCGGAGGCGTGGCGACCTTCGACTGCAGCGATCTTGGCGAGCAGGGTGAGTGTGGCACCGTTCGCGACGTACTGGGCGACGCCGTTGTACATGGCGATGCCGAGCTCCTCGATCTGCTTCGCGAACGCGAGCACCTTCGCGCGGTCGGTGAAGGTGAGGTTCGGATAGGCGGGTGTGACCTTGAACGCGACGCCGGTGCCGAGCATTGCCTCGATGAAGGCGCGATGGATCGCGTCGTGGTTCCGGATGTCGCTGAGTATCGCCTGCTCGGTGGTCGTGAAATTCGACTGCGGGAAGGCGGTGACGACGCGGCTGTAGAAATCAGCTTCCATCTGCTCGAGCACGAAGGCGAGCTGCAGGATCGCGGCATCGCCGGTGGCGAAATCGATCACGAAGGGATCGCCGCTGGCGGGCAATCCGGTGACGTCGTCCGAGGCGCAGGCGGACACGAAGCCGGGCAGAAGCGCGAGCGCGCCGCCCAGCCCGACGAGGCGGAGGAAATCGCGCCGAGTGCCGACGGCGTGAAGCTCGGAGAGGCTTCCCAGTTCGATGCGCATACCGAAAGCTAGCGCGACGAGCGCGCCAGCGGATTGACGAACCCTGCCTGCGCGCACGAGCTTGGGCAATGCACACGACGCGGCGCGTTCGAATCCAGCTCTGGGCGCTCGCGGTGCTCGGCGCCAGCGCGTGCGGCTCGCCGTCGCGCCCGCCCGCGCCAGCGCCGACCCCGGTCCCCGAGCGGGCGCCGCCACCCACGGCGCGACGGGACAGCGCGCGGACCGACTCGGCGGCGCGCGCTCGGGTGGCGCCGGCGCGCATCCTGCCGGCGTCGCGGCTCGACACGATCCCCACGCGCGCGCTGCGCGCACCCGTGAAGGTGTGCGCGGCGGGTGACGTCACGCTCGGCACGAATCTGGACACGGCGTGGCTGCGCGTGGCATCGGAGCGGCTGCGCACGCGATTCCATCAGAGTGACGAGCCGGCGGCACTTCTGCGGCCGCTGCGGCCACTCGTCGCCGACGCACAGGTGGTGCTCGTCAACGTGGAGTCGGCGATCGGCGAGGGCACGACGCCGTCGAAGTGCGGCCCGCGCTCGACCAACTGCTACGCCTTTCGTGCGCCCGTGTCCAGCGCGGCGGCGCTGCGATCGCTGGGACACACCGTCGTGGGCAACATCGCGAACAATCACGCGCGCGACGCCGGCAGCGCGGGACGCGACAGCACGATCGCCGCGCTCGCGCGCGTCGGGGTGGTGGTGACGGGCGCGGATACGATCGCGACGGCGGTGCCGACGCCGGCGGGGGACACGATCGGCGTGCTCGGGTTCTACACGTCGGATTCGACCCCCGACGCGCGCGACACCGCCGCGGTGCGGCGGCTCGTGGAGCGCGCGACGGAACGCTACCCGGCCGTCGTCGTGACGATGCACCTCGGCGCCGAAGGACGGGACGCGCAACGCACGCGCGACGCGCCGGAGCGCTTTCTCGGGATCGATCGGGGCAATCCGGTGGCGTTCGCCGAGGCGGCGGTACGCGGCGGCGCGGCGCTCGTCGTCGGCCATGGACCGCACGTGCTGCGCGCGGTGGAGTGGCGCGAGCGCGGGGCGCTCATCGCGTACTCGCTCGGCAACACGCTGACGTACGGTCCGTTCCGATTACACGAGCCGGCGAATCGTGGCGCGGTGTTGTGCGCGACGATCGATCGCACGGGACGTACGGCCGCCGCCGAGCTGCGATCGACGATGCAGCTCGCGCCCGGGGTGTTGCGACGCGACGCGCGTGCGCGCGCGACGGTGCTGGTGGATTCGCTGGGCCGACTGGATTTTCCGGCGACGGCCGCGCGCGTGGGGCGAGACGGCCGGCTGCGACCGCGGTAAGGTCAGCCTGGGCCGTCGCCGAGGGAATCGGCTTCGATGCCGATGACCATGCGACGTACGCCGCGCCACGCCTTGATGAGGGGCGAGCCCGTACGCGACAGGTCGCTCTCGATGACGCGACCGGCGACGCTGCTGGCGTGGATGTAGCGACCGTTGCCGACGTAGATGCCGATGTGGCTCACGCCGGACTTGCCCTTCTTGCCGAAGGTGAGGAGATCGCCCGGACGGAGATTGTTCCGGTCACGATCGACCTCGAGGCCCGTCTGTGCCTGCTGCGCCGCGGTGCGGGGCAGGTCGACCTTGAGCGCGGCCATCACGTAGCGCACCAGCCCACTGCAATCGAAGCCCTTCGGCGTGGTGCCACCCAACACGTACCTCGTTCCGATCTGCGCGCGCGCGACGGCGACGAGCGAGTCGCGGAAGCTGTGCACGGACTCGCTCCACGCGGTGAACGGGCGACGCTGTTGTGGTCCTTCACTCGGCGCCGCGGACTGCGCGACGGCGGGCATACCGCAGACGACGATCAGCGTGCACCCGAGGATCGGGCGCACGAAGAGATGGCGCGTGCGGATGGAGCGAGGGAGCAGCATCGCGAAGCAGACAGCGAGAAGACGGGGGCCGACGAACCGACCTGGCGACGTGCGCGGCGCAATCGGAATGCCGCGCGACGAACGGATGGTAGGACGACGGCGACGTGCGGTCAATGAGCAGATGGGCGCGCCGTGCGTCTACGAGAAGACGATGTGACGCGGGTCACGTAACGGATGTGACGCAGATGTGAACGGGGAACAGTGAATGGTGGACCGTTCGCCGTAAGCCGTTCACCGATCACCGTGAACCGATCACCGCGTCAACGGATGTCGAGCAGCTTGTGCGTCTGCAGGCTGAGGCGCCAGCGGGGATGGGCGAGACAGTAGTCGAGTGCCGCGCGCACGTTGCGCTGCGTCTGCTCGGCGTCGCCCATGTCCATCGGCTGGAGGAAGAAGTCCGCGAAGTCGAGCGACTCGAAGCGCTCCGGCTGCGCATCCGCGTGACGCTGCGGATAGACGAGCTTCAGCTCGTGCCCGCGGGTGAGCACGAGGGGCGCGTCGGCCTTGGGGCTCACGCAGATGTGGTCGATGCCTTCGGGCGCGGGCTGCGTGCCGTTCGTCTCGACGGCGACCTCGAAGCCGCGGGCGTGCAGCGCCTGCACGGCTACCGCGTCGAGCTGGAGGAGGGGCTCACCGCCGGTGCACACGACGAGCGGGTGACCACCCGACGCATGGCCGTGCTCCACGACGGGCCAGCGCGAGAGCACGGCATCGGCGAGCAACTCCGCGGTTGCGAATCGGCCGCCGTCGGGCCCGACGCCGACGAAGTCCGTGTCGCAGAACTGACAGACGGCGCGCGCGCGATCCGCCTCGCGTCCCGTCCACAGATTGCAGCCGCTGAAGCGGCAGAAGACGGCGGGACGGCCGGCGTTGCTGCCCTCACCCTGCAGGGTGTAGAAGATCTCCTTGACGGTGTACGCCATGTGGCTTCAGTCGACGCCCACGTAGCGCGTGGGGTCGACGACGCCGGCTTCGGCGAAGCCGCGACGGCGCAGCTGGCAGGAGTCGCAGTGGCCGCAGGCGCGCCCGTCGTCCGACGGATCGTAGCAGCTCAGCGTCAGCGCGTAGTCGACGCCGAGTGACAGTCCGAGCTCGACGATCTGCCGCTTCGTGAGCCGGAGCAGCGGCGTCTGGATGCGCACGGGAAGGGTGCCTTCGACGCCTCCTTTCGTCGCGAGGTTCGCCATGCGCTCATACGCGGCGACGTACTCGGGGCGACAATCGGGATAGCCGGAGTAGTCGAGCGCGTTGACGCCGATGAAGATGTCGGACGCGCCGAGCACCTCGGACCAGGCGAGGCCGAAGGAGAGGAAGATCGTGTTGCGCGCCGGCACGTAGGTGATGGGAATGCCGTTCGCGAGGTCGGCGTCGAGGCGATCCTTGGGGACGTCGATGTCGGCGGTGAGGGCGGAGCCGCCGAAGGTGCGCAGGTCGATGTCGACGACGACGTGATCGCGGACGCGATACGCTTTCGCGACGCGACGCGCGGCCTCGATCTCGGCGGCGTGGCGCTGGCCGTAGCGGAAGGTGAGCGCGTGGACGTCGAACCCCTCGTCCACGGCGTGGGCGAGCATGGTCGTGGAGTCGAGGCCGCCGGAGAGGAGGAGGACGGCTGGTGGCATGGATTGAATCTAGGCGGGTCGGGGCGGGGGCGCGGCGTGTGGTGCGCGTGCTCAGTCGCGCTGTGCGTCGAGGTCCGTTTACGGGCGGTCCCGAGCATCCACTTCGGCGGGGAGACCCGGCTGGCGCGGCTGGCGCCGCGCTGCAGCCGTCGGACCCCGCCTTCGCGGACGCCCGCTCCCGCCGCAACGGTCCGTGAGGGCGCGCTTCAGCCGCTCCCTCGTCAGAGTCGTGTCCCGTCCTCCCCTCTTTTTTCGATCAAACAACGTCGACCGTCAGCGGTTCTCGGTCGGGATGATGCCGTAGCCGCGTTCTGAGGTGCAGATCCCTCGACTCGCTGCGCTCGCTCGGGGTGACAGTTCGTTCACGCTGCGCCAAGGGGTCAGAGCCCTTGGGCTCTGCCCTCGGGGTCTGACCCCAGCATCCGCCCTCGGGTCTGACCCCAATGCCTGACCCCTCTGCCTCCATCGCCGCATCCCCCTCCCCTCATTCCCTCATTCCCTCACTCCCCACCTCACCCCAAGGCTCGCTCCAGGTCCTCGATCAGATCCTCGGCGTTCTCGAGGCCGACGGAGACGCGGAGGAGGTTGCGGGGGGAGATGGTGGTCGGGCCTTCGACGGAGGCGCGGTGCTCGATGAGGGATTCGGGGCCGCCAAGGCTCGTGGCGCGGGTGAAGAGGGTGAGGCGGTTTGTGAGGGCGATGGCGGCGGATTCGCCGCCGCGGAGCTGGATGCTCAGCATGCCGCCGAAGTCACTCATCTGCCGCGCGGCCAGGTCGTGTCCGGGATGCGTCGCCAGGCCGGGGAAGTGGACGGCCTCTATGGCGGGATGGGTCGAGAGGAAGCGCGCGACGGCCTCCGCGTTGGCGCAGTGGCCGCGCATGCGCCAGGGGAGCGACCGGATGCCGCGGAGGAGCAGCCAGCAGTCGAAGGGGGAGGGGATCGCGCCGCCGAGTCCCTGGAGGGTGCGCAGTTTGGCCGTGTAGTCGTCGTCTGCGCGGGCCACGAGGGCGCCGCCCACGAGGTCGCTGTGGCCGCCGAGGTACTTCGTGGTCGAGTGCATCACGAGATCGGCGCCGAGCTCGAACGGCCGCTGGAGCACGGGGGTCGCCCACGTGTTGTCGACGACGCAGCGTGCGCCGACGCGATGCGCGAGCTGCGCCAGCGCGGCGATGTCGACGATGCGCAGGAGGGGGTTCGAGGGCGTCTCGACCCAGACGATCTTCGTGTTCGGCCGGAGGAGGCGCTCGACGGCCGCGAGGTCGCTCATGTCGCACGCGTCGGCCTGGAGTCCCCACGGGCCGAACACCTCGCGGAGCAGCTTCAGGGTGCCGTAGTACGCGTCCTCCGGCGCGATGACGTGGTCGCCCGGCGCGAGCACCTGGAAGACGGCGTTCGTGGCGGCGAGCCCGGAGGCGAAGGCGATGGCGCTCGCGCCGCCTTCGAGCTCGGCGAGGGCGCGCTCGAGGAGGGTCCGCGTCGGGTTCGAGGTGCGGGCGTAGAGGTAGCCCTGGCGGTAGCTCCCATCGGGCTCGCGCTCGAAGGTGGTGCTGAGATGGATCGGCGGGGTGACGGCGCCGGTCGTGGGATCGACGGCGTGGCCGGCGTGGGCGGCGAGCGTTTCGATGCGCATGGGGTACACACGGGGTTGAGCGACTCTCGAAGATATCCATCGCTCGGCGGAGACAACACGCCGGGATGGCAGCGCGTAATCTCGATGCCGATACTGAACGCCTCACTTCCCACCTCTGCAGGTCACCCAGATGCCAGTTCGACCCACGTCGCTGATCGCGGCGCTCACGATCATTCCCGCCCTCGTGCAGGCGCAAAGCGGCGCGTCCGCCGCGCCCCCGCTCCCGCTCAAGCACCGCGCGCAGCCGACGACGGCGGCGATCGACGCGAAGGACCTGATGTCACGGCTCTACGTGTTCGCCGACGACTCGATGATGGGGCGCGAAGCGGGGACCGTCGGTGCGTTGAAGGGAACGGCATACATCGCGGCGGAGGTGAAGCGCCTCGGGCTCAAGCCGGCGGGGGACAGCGGGAGCTACTTCCAGAACGTGCCGTTCATCGCGCGCACGCTCGACCCGCAGACGGCGATCAGCGCGAACGATCACCCGCTGACGGCGTTCACCGATTACGTCGCGCTGCCGTTCCGGGGCGCGCAGCCGCGCGCGCTCGACGGCGTGCAGGTAGTCTGGGGGGGCGTCGCGGGCGACACGGCGCACGCGCTCACGGCGGAGCAGGCGGACGGGAAGCTGGTGGTGCTCACGCCGCGCGAAGGCGCGGCGTTCCGCATCACGGCGACCAACCCGCTCGCCAAGGCCGCGGGGATCGCGCTCGTGGGCGGAGCGGAGCTCACGCCGGCGCAGCTGGCGACGGGCCGGTCCGCGGCGATGACGCTTCCGCCGGCCCCGAACGCGCCATCGGCGCTCGTCACCCTGATGGTGACGTCGGGCGCCGCGCAGAAGCTGCTGGGCGGCGCGGTGGAGAGCATGACGGTGGGGGCGACGGGCGCCACGATGCACGGGAACCTGCGGTACACCGAGCGCGCGGCGCCGACGCGCAACGTGGTGGCGATCCTGCCGGGCACGGATCCGAAGCTGCGGGGCGAGTACGTCGCCGTCGGGGCGCACAGCGATCACGTCGGCTATCGCGCGGCGGGCGCGGTGGACCACGACTCGCTGCACCTCTACAACCAGCAGCGCTGGTTCGCGACGGAGAATCCGAGCGGCGCGCCGCTGAGCCCGGACGACCGTCGCGCGCAGCAGGCGCGCGTCGCGGCGATTCACGTGAACGTGGACTCGCTGCACGCGCTGCGTCCCGCGCGCCGCGACTCGATCAACAACGGCGCCGACGACGACGGCTCGGGGTCGGTGACGGTCCTGGAGGTCGCCGAGGCGTTCGCGAAGGGGAAGGTGAAGCCGAAGCGCTCGATCCTCTTCGTCTGGCACACGGGGGAGGAGAAGGGGCTGCTCGGCTCGCGCTACTTCACCGATCATCCCACGGTGCCGCGTGATTCGATCGTGGCACAGATCAACATCGACATGGTCGGCCGCGGTGCGGCGACGGATCTGCGCGCGGGGAGCGAGAGCTACCTGCAGCTCGTCGGCTCGCGCCGTCTGTCGACGGAGCTCGGCGACCTCACGGAGACGGTGAACAGGTCGCAGCCGGCGCCGTTCACCCTCGACTACACCTTCGACGCGAACGGACACCCGGAGAACATCTACTGCCGCAGCGATCACTACAACTACGCGCGCTACGGCATCCCGGTGGTGTTCATGACGACGGGACTGCACGGCGACTACCACCAGGTGACGGACGAGCCGCAGTACATCGACTATCCGCACATGGCGCGGGTCGGCCGGCTCGTGTTCGACCTCACGAACCGCGTGGCGGACCTCGACCACCGTCCCGTGGTGGACAAGCCGAAGCCGGATCCGACCGGCGCCTGCCGCCAGTAGCGGCAGGGCCGCTGCGTCAGCGCGTGCGGAGTCCCGTCACGAGCTGACGCAGCTGCGTCGAGCCCTCGAGGAGCTGATGCGAGGCGCTCGTCATCTGCTCGCACGCCGCACTCTGCTCCTCGGTCGCGGCGTTGACCTGATGGGCGGCGGACGCGTGGCTCTCGGCGGTGAGGGCGATCGCCTGCACGTCGTCCGCCGCGTCCCGCGCGGCGCGCACGTTCGCGTCGACGGCGTCGGACACGCCGGACGCCGCGATGCGCGTCTTCTCCGCGACGGCCGAGATCGTGGACAGCGCGTCGTCGATGTCGCGCGAGACGCGCTCGATCTCGGCGACGCGGGCGGCGCTCGTCTCCATCGCACGCGCGCTCGTGGCGACGCGCGCGCGGACGACGCCGGTGAGCTGGACGATGTCGTCCGCTGCGGTCTGCGAGCTTGCGGCGAGCGTGCGCACTTCCTCGGCGACGACGGCGAAGCCGAGACCGGCGTCGCCGGCGCGCGCCGCCTCGATGGCCGCGTTCAGGGCGAGGAGATTCGTCTGATCGGCGATCGTGCTGACGGTGAGGACGAACTGCCGGATGTCGTCCATGGTGGCCTGGAGCGCCCGCACCTCGCCGGTGGCGCCCTCGACGCTGCGCTTCACCTCGCGCAGGATCTCGACGGCGCGGTCGATCTCGGCGCGCTTCTGCGCCGCGGTGGACTCGATGTCGCCGGCGAAGGCCGTGACCTCGCTCGAGCGCCGCTTCACCCCCTCGCCGGCGGAGTGAATGTCCTGGAGCGCGCGATCCACGGTGCGGAGCCGGTTCACCTGTTCTTCGGCGCCGATGGAGACGCTGGTCATCGACGACGCCATCTGACTCGCGGACGCGGCGATCTCGTCGGAGACGGACGCCAGCTCGTCGGCGGAGTGAGCGACGTCGGCCGAAGTCTGTGCGGCGACGGCGACGACGCGCGACAGCGAATCGCCGGTCTGGTTCATCGCCTCGGCGAGGATCTGGAACTCGGCGGGCAGCCGCTCCGTGGTGCGCACGGTGAGGTCGCCGCTGCTGAGCGAGCGGGCGTGATGCAGGAGCACGCCGAGTGGCGCGCTGATCGAGCGCACGGTGATCGCGACGCCGAGCGTGCCGACGATGACGGCGCCGCCGATGAGCAGGACGAGCGCGAGCGAGCGCCGATCGGAATCCTCGCGCAGGGCGCTCGAGACGGCGGCGACCTTCGCCGCCTTGAGCTGGCCGAGCTTCTCGATGTCGGCGAGCAGATCGCCGATCACGGTGCGCGCCCGCAACTCCTCGGCGGCCGCGTCGGCGGGACGGTCGACCTCGATCAGCCGATGCGCGAGGGCATAGCGTACTTCCAGCTCGGAGAATCGGGAGTCGATCGCGGCGATGAGCGCTGCTTCCTCGCCCTTGCGCTCACCGGCGTCGCCCTTGTGGCTGAGGCGCGCGTTCATCGCGCGCTGCACGTCATGCGCATCCCACCCGTACCGATGGAAGGCGGCCAGCGCCGCGGTGTCGCGCGTGCGCAGGTAGGTGCCGGCGGCCTCGATCGTCTGTGCGACGTCGCCGGAGAGGGCGGCGCTCTGCTGCGCTTCGGCCTGCACGCCCTCGAGCGTCGTGCCCACGGCGACCGACATGCGCGTCATCGTTCGGCGCGCGAGGACGCCGGCGACGATGAGCAGGCCGATGAGTGCCGCGAAGCCGAAGACGAGCCGGCCGCGAATCGTGCCGCCGCGCGCCCACGACGGGGCGCTCACTTGCCCGCCTCGGCGAGGCGCAGCGTGCCGCGATCGATGCGCGTCATGACGACGTTCTTGCCGACCGGATCGCCGTCGGTGCCGAAGGAGATGGCGCCCGTGACGCCCTGGTACGCGGTGGCCGGCGTCAGCGCGGCGAGATAGTCGCGGATCGCGCGGCGGTCACCGCGGCTGTTGGTCGCCGCGACGTAGAGCAGCATCGTGGCGTCGTAGGCGAGTGCGGCGTTGTTGTCCGGGCGCATGTGGAAGCGCTGCGTGAACGCGGCGACGAACCGCTGCGCCTGCGGACGCGGATCCTCGGCCGTGAAGGGCACGCCGACGTAGATGCCCTGCGCGCGGAGCGTGTCGACGTTCAGACCGCTCCAGCCGTCGCCGCCGAGCAGGTCGGCGGACAATCCGCGGGCGCGCGCTTCGCGAAGGAAGGCCAGGCCCGACGCGTCGGTGCCGGCGACGAACACCACGTCGGCGCCCGTGCGCTTGAAGCCCTCGACGTAGGCGTCGAACGGCTGCTCCTTGCCTTCCCCGATCGGGTCCATGCTGACGACGCGGCCGGAGAACGCGCGACGGAAGGCGTCGGCCAGTCCACGGCCGTAGGTGTTGTTCTCGTAGAGGATCGCCGCGCGCGACCGACCGAGGCGGCTGGCGAAGCGCGCGATGTCCTGGCCGTTGGACGAGTCGCTCGAGATGACGCGGAACGCCCAGGGCGAGATGCCGGTGAGCGCGGGAGAGGTGGCGGTCGTCGCGACGGCGGCGAGCCGGCCGTCGTACACCTGTGCGGCGGCGACCATCGCGCCCGAGTTGACGTGGCCGATGACCGCGGCAATCTCCGGCGTGTCGACGAAGCGCTGGGCGATGCGGCTCGCCTTCTCGCCGCTCCCCTCGTCGTCCTCGTAGCGGATCTGGAGCGGGCTGCCGGCGCGCTCGGGCCGCGCATTGATCTGGGACAGGGCGAGCTCGATGCCTCGCCGGTTCATCGCGCCGTAGCCCTCCTTCCATGGTCCTGCGGCGCCGAAGGTGAGGGAGCCGCTCGAGCCGCGTGTGCAGCTCGCGATCAGGATCAAGAAGAGCAGGCGCTTCATGCAGCGTGAAACGAGGGAGGGCGCGCGCATCGCATCTTCGCGACGAGCGTCGGGAAGTGACGAGCTGAGGTGCGTGATCGCAACGCGTCGTGTACGCCGTGGCACTCTCTCTGCGAATCACATTTGTTTAGCGAAGGGCTGTATTCAAATTTGTCGGGTGAAAATGCGAATTCTCGTCACAGGTGGGAGCGGAGTGGTCGGTGCCGGCACGGTCACGGAACTGCTGCGCCGCGGGCACGAGGTGCGCCTGCTGGCGCGTCACGCGCGCGATGATGCGCGTCAATGGCAGAACCGCGTGACGCCACACGAGGGCGACGTGACGGATCCTGCGTCGATCGCCGGGGCAGCGGATGGATGCGACGCGGTGCTCCACGTCGTCGGCATCGTCGAGGAATCGCCACCTTCGGTCACCTTCGATGCCGTCAACGTCGAGGGTACCCGGAACATGCTCGCCGAGGCGCGCCGCGCCGGCGTGCACCGCTTCGTGTTCGTGTCGTCGCTCGGCGCGCCCGAGGGGAAGTCGGAGTATCACCGCTCGAAGCGCGACGCGGAGCGGCTCGTGCGGCAGTTCGAGGGGAATTGGACGATCTGTCGCCCGGGGAACGTGTACGGTCCGGGGGACGAGCAGATCTCGGTGATGCTGCGGCTCGTGCGCGGTGTGACGCCGCTGGTGCCCACCATCGGGTCGGGCGATCAGACCTTCCAGCCCATCTGGTGGGAGGATCTCGCGCGCGCACTCGCGGCCGTCGTCGAGCGCGACGACCTCGCGGGCCGGGCGCTCGATCTCGCGGGGCCCGAGCAGACGTCGCAGAACGACCTGCACGAGCGCATGAGCCGCATCACGGGGCGCGAGGTGCAGCGAGTGCCCGTGCCTGAGATGCTCGCGACGCTCGGAGCAAAGGCCGTGTCGATGGTCGGATGGAAGATCCCGTTCGGCGACGCCGAACTGCAGATGCTGCGTGAAGGAAACACGATCCCCGATGGAGGGACGAACGCGCTCACGGAGACCTTGGGGATCACGCCGACGCCCCTCGACGACGGGCTGCGCAAGCTGGCGGACCTGCAACCCGAGCAGTCGCCGTCCGACGGGATCGGCACGCTGAAACGGAAGCAGTTCTGGGCGGACATCGTCGGCAGCAAACACTCTCCGGAGACGCTGTTCACGCTCTTCCGCAGCCACTTCGACGAGGTGACGCCGGTGTTCGTCGACGCGAAGGCGGAGCCGCGCACGTCGGACGTGCTCGAGGAAGGGGAGACCGTCACGCTCGCGCTCCCGATGCGCGGCCACGTGCAGGTGCGCGTCGCGTCGCTCGAGCCGCGCCGCGTGACGCTACTGACGCTGGCGGGGCATCCGCTCGCGGGGGCGGTGCGCTTCCTGTGCGAGCCGCGCGGTGCGGCGGTGCGGTTCCAGGTCGAGGTCTACGACCGGCCGGCGAACGTGATCGACTTCATCGCGATGCGAGCGATCGGCGATCGTCTGCAGGATCACACGTGGTCGCACGTCGTGGAGAAGATGGTGCAGGTCAGCGGCGGCGCGGCACCGGAGGGAGTGGAGAGCGAGATCAGCTCCCTCGATGAACAGGAAGCGGCGGCGATCGACCGGTGGGTGAAGGAGCTCGTGGTGAAGCAGAAGCGGCGTACGACGGAAAGCAGAACGGGAGCGGTCTGACTACGTCATTCAGCGGGCCTTCTCCGCCTCTTCCCAGATCACGTCGAGCGGGCGCGACTGGCAGTGGGCCCCGCAACCGAGCTTGTAGCGGTTGCGGGCGAACCACTTGTAGAAGCGGTCGGCGATGGTGCGGGCGAAGGGGATCTTGAACAGCCAGGAGAAGAAGCGGCCTTTCGGCAGCTCGTCGAGCAGCTTCTCGATCGCCGTGGCGCCCTGCCACGTCGTGCCGTCGGCGGCGATGAGCTGGAGGGCGTCGGCGTAGGCGCGCGCGGGAATCCAGGGAAAGCGCGCCGTGACGCCCGGCTGCTGCGAGGGGACGACCTCGAGGCGGTGATGGCGGTCCCACTTCATCAGCATCTTCGAGAGCCGCGTGCACACCTTGCAGTCGCCGTCGTACACGACGGTGAAGGGGCGCCCGAGGCTCGGCGCGACGCCTTCGTGACCGGCGATGGTGAACCGAACGACGGGGACGGTCACGCCGCGCTCCCCGCGGGCGCCGTGGGCGGCGCGGCGTTCGCGCGCGCCGCCGGCTCGATCGAGATGTGCGGCGGATGGTGCAGCGTCGCGTGGACGGTGCACAGCTCGGCGACGCGCCGCGCGGCGGCGACGCGGTTCGCCGGGAGCGAGGGCCAGTCGAAGGAGATGGCGATGTCGCCCACGCGGTGCGGATCCTCGGCGAACTTCCACCGCACCTCGATCGTGAGGTCGTCGAGGCCGAGCTTCGCGTGACTCGCCCACGACTCGATCACCGAGAAGACACAGGTCGCGAGCGCGCTCGCGAGCATGTGGAAGGGGGAGTACACCATCTCCGCCGTCGGCGCCTCGATCGTCATCGGGCCTGGGACCGGCTCCAGGCGGATGGCGTCGTCGGCAAGCAGCGTGATCTTCATGCGCCTCCGGGGTGCAAGGACCGAACCGGCGGCGGGCGCACCGCGCCGGGTCAGCGCGGCGCGGGCTGCTGCTGGGTCAGGCAGTGCAGGGTGCCGAATCCCCATACGAGATCGACAGCGTGGATCCCGACGACGTGCCGGTCGGGCATGAGCTCCGCCAGCGTGTTCAGCGCGACGCGATCGTTCCGATCGTTGAACGTCGGTACAATGACAACGCCATTGGCGATGTAGAAGTTCGCGTAGCTCGCGGGGAGCCGCTCGCCGTTCATCGTGACGGGACGGGGGAAGGGGATCTTCACGACCTTGAGCGCGCCATCCGCCGCACCGGCCAGCTCGAGGCGCCGCATGTTGTCCTCCGAGCGGCGATGGTTCTCGTCGTCGGCGGGATCCTCCTCGTACGCGAGTACGATGACGCCGGGCGCGACGAATCGCGCGATGTCGTCGACGTGGCCGTGCGTGTCGTCACCGACGCACCCCTCGCCGAGCCAGATCGTCTCGCGGATGCCGAGGTAGTCGCGGAAGGCACGCTCGTAGCCGTCGCGATCGAGGCCGGGATTACGCACCTGCGTGTCGGAGAGGAGCCACTCCTCCGTCACGAGCAGCGTTCCCTCGCCATCGGTCTCGATGCCGCCTCCCTCGAGCACGAGGCGCGCGGCGGAGTCGTCGGGGCGCGTGGGCTCGTGACGCGGCAGGTGCGTGATGCGCTCGATCGCGCGCCCGACCTCGGCGTCGCGAGCGAAGTTGGGATACTTCGCCCACGCATTGAACGCCCAGTTCATGAGCTGCACGCGCCCCGCTTCGTCGTGGACGAAGGTGGGGGCGGAGTCGCGCAGCCAGACGCGATCGGTTGGAACAAGGTGCCGTCGAACATTCTGC
>Ga0207674_10004050_pt1 | contig 17781 bp, 12 predicted proteins | sample KBSCornC72_FD_184303 | JGI IMG/M metagenome (GOLD analysis project Ga0207674, IMG submission 184303) | Corn rhizosphere microbial communities from Kellogg Biological Station, Michigan, USA - KBS Corn C7-2 (SPAdes) (version 2) | ecosystem: Host-associated > Plants > Roots > Rhizosphere > Soil ... | reverse complement strand
GCAAAATAAAAAATAAACCCGCATTCCCCGCCCGAAAACGCACCTTTTCTCTCGCCGTTGCGCGCCGCGCGCCTCGCGCGCGCAAACCCAACCCTAATACGGAGGACCATCATGCGCCCGAACGAAGTCATTTCGCTTCCGATTCATCCTTCATCCCTCCGCCTTCATTCTTCCATTCGATTTCCCCAAAATTCCCCAGAATCGAGAACACGCGAAAAATCACCCCCAAATCCCGCCCAGCTTACCACCCGCGCGCCGGCGCGAAACGAACCCGAGTGCCAATCTGTCCCACGCCTGATCCCCTTAAAGCGCCGGCGCAGAACAAACCCACCGCAAGCGCCAACGACGCCCTTCGACGCCCTCGATTCACCGCCGCGGCGTGCCGAGTCCGGTCGTGGTCAGCACTTTATCCCACACCTCGATATAGGCGTTGCCCCAGGCGCCTTCCCGGAAGTAGGCGGTCGGTTTGGCGGGGTCACCGATGAACGGGCGGAGCACCCAGCCCATCTTGGATGCCGACCGGCAGTCACGTTAAGGCTTGCCAGCGGCTTCGCATTTCCGGCGACAAGAACGTACAATCCCCCGCCAAACACTTCCAACGGAGATTGCATGACCATTCGTCAAATAATCGTTAGCGCCGCCGTCGCAGCCGTCTTGCCCGTCCTCGCGCTGGCCGAGGTTAAGCCCGTCGTCGATCACAACACCAACGAGCAGGCGACCCCCGCGTTCAAGTTCAAGAACGTGCCGGCGCCGTCGAAGGACGACGCGGCGACCAAGGCCAAGATCACGATCGTCGCCGGCGAGCAGGACCCCAACGGCGGCACGACGGCCAAGCTCAACGACGGCAAGGCTCCGACCGAGGAAGATCAGCCCGACGAGAACTTCTTCTTTAACGCTGGGACAGAGGGCGGGCGGCTGGCGATTGACCTGGGGAGCGTGATCAACGTCAAAGAGGTGAACACCTACTCCTGGCACCCCAACACGCGCGGGCCGCAGGTTTATAAGCTGTACGCCAGCGAGGGGACGGAGAAGGACTTCAGCGCGACGCCCAAGGCGGGGACCGATCCGGCCAAGGCGGGGTGGAAGTTGATCGCGACGGTCGACACGCGGCCCAAGGGCGGCGCGGAGGTCGGCGGGCAGTACGGCGTCAGCGTCGCGGACCGTGCCGGCGCGCTCGGGAAATTCCGCTACCTCCTGATCGATTCGTCACGAACCGAGTCGGACGACGATTTCGGGAATACGTTTTTCAGCGAGATCGACGTTATCGAGCAAAAGTAGTAATTGCCACGGGAGCCCCGCATGTCCGTGCGGGGCCCCGCGGGGACTTACTTCGGTTCCGTCTTCTTCGCCAGCGCCTTCTTGACCGACTCGGCGAGGTTGTCACCGCGCAGGTCGTTGCCGGCGGCGAGGATCTCGCCGGTGTCGCCGTCCACCAGGAACGCCGCCGGGATCGAGTTGATCGCGTACATGTCGGCGACCTCGGCCTTCCAGAACTTGCCGTCGTAAACCTGGGGCCAGGTCATGCCCTTGTCGGCCGTCACGCTCTTGACCTTGTCGGCGGCATTGGGCTGATCGAGCGAGATTCCGAGGATGTCCATACCCTTGGGGTGGTACTCGTTGTAGGTCTTCACGAGTCCCGGCACTTCGCCCATGCACGGCCCGCACCAAGTGGCCCAGAAGTCGAGCATGACGACTTTGCCCTTGTAGTCCGCGGGGAAGCTGACGGCCGTGCCGTCCATCCGCGTGGCCTTGAAGGGGGTGATCTTCTTACCGACCGAGTGGTCCGGCGGGGGCTGGACCTCGGCGACGGCGACGTCGGACTTGGCGATCTTGAACTGTCCACCTGCGGTCATGTCGGCCAGCTTCCAACTCGTCCCACCGATGTTGAAGGGCTTGGCGGCGTCGAACATTTCGCCGCGGGGGTTGAACTGCTTGTCGCCGTTGAGATCGAGGAGGAGGCGGACGCCCGACCCGCCGGCGCCTTCCTTCTTCGAGCCGCGGAAGTCACCGCTCGCCAGGTCGTCGGTGAGCAGCGCGTGATAGGTCTTGCCGCCGAGCGTGACGTCGCCCTCGTAGGCGTAGTCGGCGTAATACAGGAACGTGTCCTTGAGCTGGGCGCGTTGCGGGTCGTTCTTGTCGAAGCGGTAGGCGCCCAGGCTGACCATTTCGGGCTTGTCGCCGGCGCCCAGCGGGAGCGTGAACTCGCCCATGTACTGGTAGAGGGTCTTGCCGTCGGGCATCTTGAGTTCGCGCTTGTCCCACTTGGTGGCGGGGTCGTCGGTGAGGTCGCCGTTCCCGTTGGCGTCGACGTAGAGCGTGGCATTTTTCCCGTCGGGTTCGTCGAGGACGACGAGGTGCGGCGCGCCGCCGAACTCGATCGCGCCGTAGAGGGGGGCGGCGAGATTCGGCGCCTTTTTCAGGCCTTCGGGTTTGTCGGCGGACATCTTGAGCAACTGGGGACGGTAGCCACCCATTTTGCGCATGCCGCCCTTGGCGACGAGATTCAGTTTGGCGTTCGCGGTTGCGGCGTCGTCAGCGCGGGCCGTCGTTGCCCCGAGCGCGAGACCGATCGACGCGGCTACGACTAGTTTCACCGTTCGCATGGACATGATCGCTCCTTTGTGGAGGTGACGGGTGAGGGAATTGTGGAAAGCCTACGTCAGATCGGGGCTTGGAGCAAGGTTGCGTTATGAGTGCGGGTGGGTTCGTTTGTACCGCCGGGTCCCTCGTTGAGTGGACTATTTGCCGCGGCGCGCGAGGTCTTCGCGGAGCCAGGTCTTGAAGGTCGGCAGGCCCAGGTCGCCCCAGGCGGCGTCGACGGCCTGGGCGATTTGCTGGTTCTTCTCCATCAGCGTGACGAAGGCGTCGTGCTCGACCGCGCCTTCGGGCGGGCAGACGTGCCGGTCGTGCGTGTCGGCGCGGAAGAGGAACGAATGCCCGTCCGGGGCACGCTCGATCGCCAGCTTCATGTGGGGATACTGCTTGTTCCCCAGGCGGATACTGTAGCGGTTGGGCGGGCTGTTGGCGTCCCTGACGAAGACGGGACAGGCGTAAAACTTCCCGCCCCACCCCCTGAGCGTCGCGAGCATCGATTTGACTGCGATCGGTGGGTTCGCGTCGTACGCGACGTCGATGTACGTGTCGATCGCCTTGAAAACCGTGGCCGAGTCGGGAGGTTCTATTACTTCCATGGGCGCCTCGCAGGGGCGGCATTGTACACCTTCGCCCCGCCAAACCGCGCAAAAATCGTCCGACGGCGACGCCGCGTTGCGTCGCCCGGCGGCTTCGGTCACACTTTGGAACGGCACGAACCAGGAGCGAATCGCATGACCAGTCGGCGGAACGTGATGCGGCGGGCGGGGGCGGCGGCGATGGTGATGGCGCTGGGGCGGACGCCCTGGACGTTTGGCGCGGCGGCGGACGAGGGCGGCGAGGTCCTCCCGTTCCTGGATCCGCAACCGTTTGACCCGAAGGTGCCGGGCCTGCACTGGGACGAACTGAGACCCACCGACTGGATGACCCCGACGCCGCAGGTCTACCACGTCAAACACTACGGCGACGTGAAGATCGACGCGGCGGCGTGGAAACTTGGGGTCGGTGGGCTGGTCGCCAAGCCCATGACGCTCACCCTGGACGACATTAAAAAGCGGCCCAAGGTCGAGGTGATCGCGACCCTGGAATGTGGCGGCAACGGCGCGTCGCCCGGCTTCCGCGGCGCGATCGGCAACGTGAAGTGGGGCGGCACGCCGCTGGCGCCGATCCTCAAGGAAGCCGGCATCGACCCCGACGCGATCGAGGTCGCCTTCTGGGGAACCGACAAGGGCAAGGAGAAAATCCGCGGCGGTGAGTACGAGCAGAACTTCGCCCGCACCCTCTCCATTCCGATGGCGACGGGGCGCGAGGACATCCTGCTCTGTTACGAGATGAACGGCCAGCCGCTGACCGTCGGCCACGGATTCCCCCTGCGCCTGATCGTCCCGGGGTGGTTCGGTGTCGCGTGGGTAAAGTGGCTCGACCGGATCGAGGTGCGCGACCGCGCCCTGCGGACGCGCTTCATCGCCAAGGATTACGTCACCCTCCGCGGCGAAGAGGTGAACGGCCACACCGTCTGGAAGGAAACCATGGTCGGCCCGATGGACGTCAAGTCCGTCGTCGCGCAAGTCACGCGCCAGAAGGACGGCCTCCTCCGCGTCACCGGCGCCGCCTGGGGCAACGCCCCCATCAAGGCCGTCGAAGTCTCCGTCGATAACGCCCCCTGGCAAGCAGCCACGATCGAGCGCCGCGACGAGCCCTTCACCTGGCGATTCTGGTCCTTCGACTGGAAGGACGCCAAGGAAGGCGAGCACACGATCGTCAGCCGGGCGATTGACGCCAAGGGCCGCATCCAACCCACCACCGACGCCCCCGAGATCAAGCAGAAGAAAACCTTCTGGGAAGCCAACGCCCAGTGGCCTCGCCGGGTGAAAGTCTGACCGCTGGTCGCGGGGACCCGGGCACGCAAGCGCCCGAGCCTCTTGTTATCGTTTCGACGAGTCCGTGGCGTGCCCCGCCACCTCGTCGCTCCACGCCCTCCGCAACACCTCGTACATCCCCGGGTCGACTTCCTTCAGCTCGGCGCGGACGAACGGATAGAAATCGTTGGTGCCGAAGAACGCCTCGGTGGATTCCGCGAAGTATTCCTGGTCGTTGTTCATCGCGTAATGCCGCTCGGTGCGGCCGTTGATCCGCAGCACCTTGTCGTATTTGCCGGAGGCCTTGGCGGCGGCGTAGGCGGCTTTGACCTTCGCGTTGTCGTAGCCGAGGACGCGGTGGTGGTACGCGTGGGCGAGTTCGTGCAACACCATGCACGGCTGCTCGATGGACCAGGTCAGGAAGTTCCTGGCGTTGGCGATCTCGACGGCGCCGGTCTTGTCGGGGTTGACGTCGTGCGACGTCAGCCACTCGCGCGACGGGTGGTAGCAGGCGCCGGGAAAGAGCTTGTCGTTCAGCTCCAGCCAGATGGGCACCTCTTTGAGCCGCGCGACGGCCTTGGCGGGGACGACGCGCTGCAGGTCGTACAGCTTGACCTGCAGCAGCGTCAGGCACCGATCGGCCAGCGGTTTGTCCGCGAGCAGGTCCTGGTTGACGTAGATCGTCCAGCCTTCAATGGTTCGCTGGTCGTAGCGGTCGGTGCGATCGAAGGCGAATGCGACGGTCGGACAAATGGCGAGGAGCGCGATAAGCCGGAGTGCGGACATGCCGGGCAGTATAAGCGACCCGGCCTTAATCGCGATTCATTGCGAAGAAGCCGCCCGCGCCCCGCGAGTTTCACGGATTTGGTCGCGGGCGGGAGAGGGGTTCATTCTGGGTGAACGCGAAGTCGTAATCGTACTGGTCGAAGTAGAGATTCCGCCCGTCAATCTCCACCTCGCCGCGCTGGAAGTCGGCCGGCTCGGACCGCAGCGACTGCTTCGCCGGCGTCAGCGGATGGCCGTAGTCGAGGTTCACGATCATGCGGTAGCTGTCCTGGTGCCCGAAGTAGAACTCGCGCACCGCCGGGTCGTCGGACTTCTTTAACCCGTACGACGGGTCGCACGGGATCCAGCCCCACGGCGCGACGTAGATCTCGGTCCAGTCGTGCATGTTGTGCTCGCCGTCGGGCCGCGTTTCCCACCCCGACTGCCACCGTGCGGGTACGCCCGCCGCCCGGCAGAGGGTGATGAAGAACGTCCCCTGCACGCCGCAATCCCCGCGACAATCGTTCAGACAATGTTCCGAGATGGCGGGGATGATCGTGTACTCCTCCTCCGCGTGATACCGCACGGTCGCATCCACCCAATGAAACAGCTTGCGAGCTTTAGCCAGCGGGTTGGTTTCCTCGCCGACAACCCGCGCCACCGTCTCCTTCAACTTGGGCGAAAACCGAATGTGCGGTGGCCGCTCGGCGAGATAGGTCGCGTCGAAACCCGCCGGCAGCGCCTGCACCTTCGCGTCGTCCAGCTTCGGGTAATAGGCGTGCGACGTATACGAATAGACCGCCTCGAACGTGATCGGCTTGGCCGGGTCGTCGATCCGCTGCTCGAAATAGAGCGTCCGGTGCGCCGAGCCGTTGGGGGCGATCACCGGCTTGCCCGGGCTCGACGATTCCAGCCGCACATCCGACTGCTGCCGGTACTCCTGCGGAAACGGCAACCACGCCCGCACGAGCGATCCGGCCTTGGCGCCCGGGGTGTTGGCCGGCACCGTCAGGGCGTACTTGATGTGATGGACGATCGGCACGACTTGCTCTCGACCGGTGCGATTCGCCTCGTCCATGATCCGCTTGAGGTGGGCGATCAGGTCGGCGTCGGCGGTGGTGGCCGCCGGCTTGTTCAGTCGGCGGGCGATCGCGTCGGGGCAAAAGCGGAACAAGTTCGACGGCTCCCGGCGGAAATAGCGGAGCTCGTTGTCGATCGTGCGGTATTGGATCTCCCGCCGCTGGGTCCAGCGGTCGATGTCGGCGGTCGTCAGGTCGCGGATGACCGGGCGCAGCTTCTGGTAGACGTCCGCCTCGCTCAGCGGGTAGTCGTAGCGGATGCGGCGGATGATCTCGAGCGTCTCGGCGGCGGCGGGTTCGGTGGCGTGGTCCGCCAACAGTCGCTCGGCCCCGGCGAAGCGGCCGGTGAGGATCATCTCGCGCGCCTGCACGATGAGCGGCTCGGTGGACGTCCATGCGACCGATGCCCCGGTCGGCGGTGTCGAAACGTCGTCGGCGGCCAGCGAGGGAATGGACATAAGCACCACGATCGGAACGAGGAGGAGGAGTTTCATGGTGGACCCGCCCCCAGTATAAATCGCACGGGTCGGAACCGCGAGGATTGCCCGACTTCCGATCGCCCAGGGTAACCTCCCTCGCAAAACGGCGGCCCGGGGTGTCGCGGGCGGGCGGGCGGTACGATATACTGTGTCCCCAGGCGAGTAGTGGAGACCTAATCTATGTCAAAGGCACAAGTCGATCCGGTGGAATTGCGTCGCTTTGCCGCCGATCTCAACCGGTTCAATGGCGAGCTGACGGCCCTCGTCGGCGGGATCAACGGCAAGCTCCGCGGGCTCGAGGCGAGCTGGCGCGACGCCGAGCAACGCAAGTTCACCGAGGCGTTCGACCAGACGATCAAGGCGGTCAGCGTCTTCCTCGAGTCGTCGGTCACGCACGTCCAGTTCCTGAACAAGAAGGCCGCCCTGATCGAAGAATATCTGAAGCAGCGCTAAGGCGCGCGCGCGGGCGGGTACGCGTAACGCGAGGATGAGCGAATGAGCGGATACGCACGAATCGATTCGGTGGACGCCCTGCGGATGTTTCGCACGGTGCTCGTGAAGTTCGCGGAGGCCGTCCGCGTGGCGCTGGGCGACGCCGAGGGCGAGATCGCCCGCATGCAGGTGGAGCTCGAGACCGAGCTGCCGACCTACTGGTCCGGACAGATCCGCAAGCGGCACGAGATCGTCGAGAAGTGCAAGGACGCCGTCCGCCAGAAGAAGCTCTTCAAATCGCCGTCCGGTTCGACGCAGTCCGCGGTGGAAGAGGAGAAACAGCTCCGCATCGCCCAGAAGCGCCTCGAAGAGGCCGAGGAAAAGCTCAAGAACATCAAGCGCTACACGCCCCGCCTGCAAAAGGAAACCTCGATTTACAAAGGCGGCGTGCAGCGCCTCGCCACCAGCGCCTCGTCCGACATCCCGCTGGCGGTCAGCCGCCTCGACAAGATGGTACAGGCGCTCGAGGCGTACATGGCCATGCAGGTCTCCGGCGGCGGCACCGACGACTCAAGTGGCGAGCTGTTCCAACGCATGGCCCGCGCCCTGGGCGAGATGGAAGCCGCCAGCGCGGCGCCGGCGCCCGATTACGGCCCGCTACGGAAGAAGACCGCCGCCGTCGATCGCAAGACCGCCGTCCCCGGCGACGTCCGCGCCGAGCAATGGAACGACGGCATGATCACCGAAAAGGAGCGCGAGCTCTTCAACAAGGTCGAAGCCGACAAGAAGCCGCCCGTCGAGACGGACAAGTTGCTGGTCGCGGACGGCGCGTGGCAAAGCAACAAGATCTACCTGGAGCGCGTCGCAGTCGAAGGTGAGGGCGACAGCGGTTGGTACCTCGGTCGCGCAGACACCCCCGCCGAAGGGAACGAGACGCCGACCAAAACACTGTCGATGCCCGTCGCCGACCTGCTGCAGGCGCGGCAGGACCTCCGCGAGGTGCTGTCGCTGCCGGTCGGTTATCTGGCGGTGATCGACACCGGCGGCATGACGGCGCTCTTTGACGACAAGGGAAAAGAACTGTGGGCCGCCATTCCCAAACAGTGAGGTGACATCATGGGCATTTACGAAGGTCGCGGTCAGCTCGGCAAATCGATGAAGGAACTCATGCACGCGTGGATGGAGACGCGGACGTCCTGGAAGGACGCCAACGCCGACCGCTTCGAGAAGAAACACCTGGTAGGTCTCGAACAGGACATGCGGGCGGCGCTGAGCGCGATGGACGTGATGTCGCAGCTCCTCTCCGCGATCAAGCGCGACTGCGAGTGACGCCCGGTCGTCATGAGAATTGATCGGAATCACCAAGACTGAGGCAACTTTGGGCAACCTGATGACTGAAGATACGCAAGTTCCGGCCGGCGGCGACGGGCATCAAGAAAAGGCGACCGACCGCGACGTCCAGCGGCAGGCGCTGCGGGCGCTGGTGCTACTGAGCGAGCAGTGCGCCGCCGACGAGGCCGACATCCAGAAGCGGCACGACGAGGGCATGGCGGCGGAGGCGACGGCGTTCGAGCGCAACAACTGGCGCGCCGAGCAGCAGGGCAAGGCCGCCGAGGACGCCGTCAAACAGAAGTACGAGGAACGCCTCGGCAAAATCCAGGCCCAGTTCGACGCCGACACCGCCGCCATCCGCGAGGCCCACGAGAAGGGCAAGCGCAAGGTCCAAGTCGAGTTCAGCCCGCAGGAACAGGAGATCAAGAAGAAGTACGACGAGGCCCTCTGGCTCGCCGACGCCGAGCTCGAAGCCCGCCAGAACCAGATCCGCGTCGAGCAGAAGAAGGCCAACGAAGACCTCAAGGCCCACGGCGAGGAGATCGACGACCTCGAAGGCCGCGCCATCGCCCTGCTCAAAACCTACCGCCACAAGCCGGCGGACCAGGACATGTCGCTGATGGCCACCGCCGAAGGCGAAAAGAAAGAACCCGGCAATTACCCCGCCAAGCGCGACGCCGCCGTTCACGAACTCGACCACCTTCGCAACCTGTTCGCGCCGCGCCTGCTCGTCGGCGCCCGGCCCTTCCTGATCCTGATCGTCCTGCTGGCGCTGGGCGCGGGCGGCACCTACTTCAAGACGATGGACCAGCCGCTGGACCCGAAGAATTACATCGTGGTCTGCGGCGGGGTTCTGGTGGCCGCGATCGCGATCGGCACCGCCATTATGGTCCTCGGAAAGTCCGCCGTGCGCAAGGGGTGGACGCGCACGAAAAAGTATCTCGACGAATCCCGCAAGGCCGCCAAGATCGACCACGAGAACACGCTGAAGGAGCTCGAAGACCGCACCGACGCCGCCAAACAAAAACGCGCCACCGAGGCCGCCGCGCTCAAAGAGAAATACGCCCCGCGCCTCGCCGCCGTCCAGGACAAGAAAAAGGCCGCCCTCGCCGCCCAGGAGCACCAGACCGCCGGCCGCATGAAGACCTACGAGGAAAAGCGGCAAAAGCTCGCGCAGGAGACCGAGGCCTGGCAGGAGCGCCACCTCGCCGACGTCAAGTCAAAAGTCGCCGCCGAATTCGAGAACATCAAGACCAGGCACGTCGCCAAGGTCAAGGAGATCGAAGACACCTACGCCCGCGAGAAGTCCGACCTCGAGAAACGCTGGAAGGACGGCCTGGTCGACGTCGCCAAGCCGATGCAGGCGTCGGGCGACGGCAACGGCCGCACGGTTTACAACTGGGAAGGGATGAACTGGGAGAAGTGGGCGCCGCCCAAGACGTTTACTTCGCTGGTGCGCTTCGGCGAACTCCAGGTCGACCTCAAGACGATCACCGACCAGTACCCGCGCCAGCTCGCCCTGCCCGAGGCGTTCGCCGTCCCCGCGAACCTCGCGTTCCCGCGCCAGTCATCACTCCTGATCCACGCCGACCGCGAAGGCCGCCCCGACGCCGTCGCCGCCCTGCAAATGGTCATGTCCCGCCTGCTCACCAGCCTCCCCCCCGGCCGCGTCAAGTTCACCATCATCGACCCCGTCGGCCTGGGCCAATCCTTCGCCGGCTTCATGCACCTCGCCGACCACGACGAATCTCTCGTCGGCGGCCGCATCTGGACCGAGCGCGAGCAGATCGACCAGCGCCTGCTCAACCTGACCGAGCACATGGAAACGGTCATCCAGAAGTACCTCCGCAACGAGTACGAGACGATCGACGACTACAACGCCCAGGCCGGCGAACTTGCCGAGCCCTACCGCTATCTCGTCATCGCCGACTTCCCCGTCGGGTTCGAAGGCGATTCCTTCCGCCGCCTCGCCTCCATCGCCACCAGCGGCGCCCGCTGCGGCGTCTACACCCTGGTCATCCGCGACACCCGCGTCCCGATGCCCCAAGGTTCGCATTTCGACGACCTTGAAGGGCACAGCGTGAACCTAGTGCGCATCGACGGCAAGTACGTCTGGAAGGACGAGGTCTTTAAGAAGTTTCCGCTCAAGCTCGACATTCCCCCCACCGAAGGGACGCTGACCGACATGATGGACGTCGTCGGCCGCGAAGCCCGCCACGCCGCCCGCGTCGAAGTCCCCTTCTGGCAGATCGCCCCCAAGGAAGAGAAAGACTTCTGGACCCGCAGCGCCAAGGGCATCCTCGACGTCCCCGTCGGCCGACTCGGGGCTACCAAGGTGCAATCGCTCAAGATGGGCAAGGGCGTCGCCCAGCACGCGCTGGTCGCCGGCAAGACCGGTTCGGGTAAGTCAACGCTCCTCCACGCCATCGTCACGAACATCGCCATGTGGTACCGCCCCGACGAGGTCGAGCTGTACCTGATCGACTTCAAGAAGGGCGTCGAGTTCAAGACCTACGCCTCCAACGAGCTCCCCCACGCCCGCGCCATCGCCGTCGAATCCGACCGAGAATTTGGCCTTTCGGTCCTCCAGCGCCTCGACATGGAGCTCACCCGTCGCGGTGAGATCTTCCGTAAGCTAGGCGTGCAGGACCTGGCCTCCTACCGCGACACCCCCGGCACCGGGCCGATGCCGCGAACGCTGCTGATCATCGACGAATTCCAGGAATTCTTCAGCGAAGACGATAAGCTCGCCCAGGATTCTGCGCTCCTCATCGACCGCTTGGTCCGTCAGGGTCGTGCGTTCGGCGTGCACGTCTTCCTCGGCTCGCAGACGATCGGCGGCAGCGGTGGCCTCTCGCGTGCCACCCTCGGCCAGATGGCGATCCGCATCGCCTTGCAGACCAGCGAGGCCGACTCCCAGCTCATCCTCGGCGACGGTAACTCCGCCGCCCGCCTCCTCACCCGCCCCGGCGAGGCGATCTACAACGACGCCGGCGGCCTGGTCGAAGCCAACAGCCCGTTCCAGGTCGCCTGGCTCCCCGACCCGCAGCGCGACGAGTTCCTCGCCAAGGTGCTCGAGAAGACCAAGGCCGAGAACGCCTTCTACGGCGAACCCGCCGTCGTCTTCGAAGGCAACGCCCCGGCGATCATCAGCAGCAACCGCGCCCTCATGAGACTGCTCGAACAAGGCGGCGCCAAGCAGCAACCCACCGCCCCCCTCGCCTGGCTCGGCGACCCCGTCGCCATCAAGGACCCGACCGGCGTGCCGATGCGCCGCCAGAGCGGCTCCAACGTCCTGATCGTCGGGCAATCCGACGAGCTGGCGCAGGCGATCATGATCTCCGCGATGGTCTCGCTGGCCGCCCAGCACCCCAGGGGCAACGCCGTCTTCTACGTGATGGACGGCACCCCCGCCGACGCCCCCTTCGCCGGCACGTTCGAAAAGATCCGCCAAGTCATCCCGCAGGAAGTCAAGATGATCGACATGCGGGCCGTCCCCGAGGCCGTCAACGAGCTGGCCGAGGAAATGGCGCGGCGGCAGGGCGCGGACAACCTCCCCGAATTGCCGTCGGTCTACGTCTTCATCTATGGCCTGCAGCGCTACCGCCCCCTGCGCAAGACCGAAGAATCGTTCGGCGGGTTCGGTGGCGGCGACGAAGAGAAAAAGCCCGTCCCCGACAAACAATTCGCCGACCTCCTCCGCGAAGGCCCCCCGTTGGGCATTCACACCATCACCTGGTGCGACACGCCGGCGAGCCTGGAGCGCACGCTCGACCGCGGCTCGATGCGCGAGTTCGACAACCGCGTCCTCTTCCAGATGAGCGCCAACGACTCGAGCAACCTGATCGACTCCCCCGCCGGCAACAAACTGGGGATGTTCCGCGCCCTGGCGTACAGCGAGGAGCAAGGCACGTTCGAGAAGTTCCGCCCCTACGGCATGGCCACCAAGGCGTGGCTCGACCATTTGCGGGAGAAGTTCGCCACGGCGAAGCAGGGGTAACGGCCTCATCCATTGCCGTCACCGGCGCGTCGCTTCACTTTTCGCGCGAAATTGATTGGAATTTCGTTGACGGCGGGCACGTTCTCCGTTTATGAAAACGTTTGTGCTAACGGCGCGCTTGCCGGTCGGCACGCATTTCTTTCCCGATCGGCGGAGGCGGATTTGACTCGTCGATGTGAAATGCCCTGGCGGACCTTCACTTCTCTCGCGGAGGACAAAGAACGTGCGCACCCGTACCCACAAGGATTTGACGGAGACGGTAAGATTCCTTTCATTCGATACCGATGTGCAATCGTTATCTCACACAAAAAAACGGCGGTTTAGTCCCCGTGGCGTCGTTCTGAACGCCGCCATCTGCGCCGCCCTCGGGGTGTCCGCCGCGCGCGATGCCCGGGCGGCCGATCGCCTCTGGGACGGGGGCGGGGCCAATGACCTTTGGAGCACCCCCGCAAACTGGGACGGCGACCTCACCGCCCCCGTCGCCAACGACACCCTCACCTTCGACGGTCAGGCCCGACTGACGCCCAACAACAACCTCGCCGCCGACACCCTCTTCACCGGCTTCACCTTCGCTGGCAGCGCCGGCAACTTCGTCATCGGTGGGAACCGGATTACGCTCGGCGGAGACCTCGCCGACCACTCCTCCAACGACCAGCGCATCAACCTGGCGCTGCTGCTCAACGCCAACCGCACCGTCACCGTCGACGGCGGCACGCTGACGCTGGGCGGCGTCATTTCGGGGACGGGCTTCGGCATCACCAAGTCCGGCTCGGGGCAGCTCACCCTCGCCGCCGCCAATACCTACACCGGCCCGACGGTCATCGACGGGGGCACGCTCGCCTACACCGTCGACAACACTGCCCTCTCGTCCCTCGCCTTCGGCACCACCCCGTCCGCCTCGGGCGCCAGCGCCAACACCGGCACGCTCGACCTGACGTCCGCCAACCTCACCACCGGCGCCCTCACGGTCCAGACCAACTCCGCCACGCCCAACCAGATCACGATCGGCACGGGCAAGACGCTCACCGTCAACGGGGCGTTCACCATGGGCGTCGGCAACGTCTTCTCCGAGGCCAACCCCGGCGCCAACACCCTGCTCAACGTCTCGGGCAACAGCGTGGTGGTCAACTCGGGCACCAACACGCTGTTCGTCGGCATCGGCCGCAGCAACGCCGCCAGCGGCACCGACCCGCAGGCGACCATGGACCTCTCGAACCTGTCGAACTTCACCTTCACCGCCACGACCGGCGTGGTCGACGTCGGCGGCGGCAACCTCCACTCGTTCCTCACCCTCGCCAACACGAGCAACACGATCACCGCCGCCGCGCTCAACGTCGGCAATTCCAACGTCAACGCCCCGGCGTCGGGTAACAACAACGGCGGCCGCAGCTTCCTCCACCTCGGCAACGGCAACAACGTCATCAACACCAACACGATCACCCTGGGCGACGGGAAGTCCGGCGGCATCCTCGATTTCGCCGCCGGCGCCGCCAGCGGCACGCTCACCCTCGTCGGCGAGGCCGGCGGCACCAGTACCGTCAACATCCAGCTCGGCAGCTCCTCCAGCGCCACCGGCGCGGGCGACACCAGCGAGTTGAACCTCGCCGGGCACAACGTCACCGTGCAGGCGGGCAACGTCGTCCTCGGCCGCCTCGCCGGCGGCACCGGCGGCAACTCGGCGCGCGGGCTGGCGACCTTCGACACCGGCACGTTCACGATCGCCAGCCTGCAACTGGGTGTGAACTCCAGCGGCTCGGCCCCCAACGGCTCCACCGGCACCTTCACGCTGGGCGGGCCGACGGCGGGCAACGCCGCCGCCACCGGAACCCTCAACGTCACCACCCAGTTCCTCCTCGCCAACCGCACCAACACCAACGCCTCCGCCGGCTCGTCCAGCGGGTCGTTCGTCATCAACGGCGGGACCGCCAACATCACCACCGACATCCTCGACGGCAGCACGACCACGAACAGCGCCAACCCGAACCAGACCACGCTCACGCTCGACGGCGGCACGCTGAAGATGAACGGCCGCAACATCGGCTCGTACGCCGCCCCGATCACCACCGTGAACCTGAACAGCGGGACGTTCACCGGCGCCGCCGTGATCGCCGCACGGACCATTAACCTTCAGAACACGGTCACCGTCAGCGGCGCCCCGCAGTACGTCCTGGCGCCGGGCGGCGCGCTCAACTCCAACGCGCTGGTGCTCACGCTCCCCACCGGCGCCACGATCGCGGGCGGCGGGGCGACCGAGGCGACGGTCAACGGCGGCGTCCTGGTCGGCGCCGGCGCGACCGTCGCCCCGGGCTTCGGGTCCAACGCCGGCACGCTGACGTTCAACGGCGACCTCACGCTCGCCGCCAACTCCATGCTGGCCTTCAAACTGGGCACGACCACCGACGTCGGCAACGGCGTCAACGACCTGGTGAACGTCCTGGGTAGCCTGGCGTTCAACGGCACCGCCGTCGTCTCGATCATCGGCACCGGCGGCGGCCCCGCCGCCGGCACCTACCGCCTGCTCAACTACACCAGTCCGGGCACGGCGATCAGCGGCACGAACCTGGTCGTCATCGGACAGACCCGACAGAACTTCACGCTCGACACCTCCACCGCCGGGCAGGTCAACGTCACCGTCGGCGGCGGCACGGGCCCGCTGGCGCTGGTCTGGCGCGGCAACGTCTCGCCGAAGTGGAACCTCGCGACCGACGCGAACTTCATCAACCCGTCGCTGCAGCCCGACCGGTTCTTCGCCCAGGACAGCGTGACCTTCGACGACACCGCGACCAATCCGTCGCCGACCGTCGAGCTCGTGGGCGCGCTGGGCCCGTCGGCGGTCACCGTCAACGCCGCCCGCAACTACACGTTCGGCGGGGCGGGCTCGATCTCGCTGGGCGCGTCGCTCACCAAGTCGGGCACGGGCACGCTCACGCTGGCCAACACCGGCGTCAACGACTACACCGGCGGCACGGTGATCAACGCCGGCGTGCTCCAGGTCGGCAGCGGCGGCGCGGGCGCGGGCAATCTGCCACTGACGGGCGCGGTCACGAATAACGCCACCCTGGTCTTCAACCGCTCCGACGCCTCGACCTTCAACGGCGTCGTCAGCGGCGCCGGCGAAGTCAAGATACTCGCCGGCACCGTCACGCTCGGTGGCGCCAGCACCTACACCGGCCCCACCACCGTCACCAACAACGCCGTCGTCAAGATCGGCACGGCGACCGGCACGATCGGTGGCGCGTCCGCCCTGGGCGCGATCCCCGGCGGCGACGTGCACGTCTACAACGGCAGCGCCATCGACCTCACCCCCAACGGTACCCAGAACACCACGAACTTCGGCCAGAAGCAGTTCTTCATCGAAGGTTCCGGACCCAACGGCCAAGGCGTCATCGTCAACTCCGGCGTCCAGCAGCAGCTCGCCTTCGAGCGCGTCACCCTCACCGGCGACGCCACGATCGGCGGCACCCAGCGGTACGACATCCGCGAGACCAACGGCGTCAATATCTCCTCCCTCGACCTCGCCGGGCACACGCTGACCAAGATCGGCGCCAACCAGTTCAGCCTCGTCGCCACGAACGTCAGCGAGAGCGGCAACATCGTCGTCAACGCCGGCACGTTCTCCGTCGAGACGACCACCGTCTTCGGCGGCACCAACACGATCACGTTCAACGACGGCACCACCGCCCAGTTCTTCTCCAACACCGCCAGCCCCTCCACCGTCACCCGCCCGTACGTCCTGAACGGCGCGGTGCGGATCGGGACGGCGAGCAATAACAACACGACCGTCGTCGACAGTAACATCCTCCTCAACGGCGACGTCACCGTCGCGGCGCTGTCCAACAACGCGACCAGCCTCTTCACCCTGAACGGTCAGATCACCGAGACCCCCGGCACGCCGCGGTCGCTCACCAAGACGGGCAACAGCGTCCTGACGCTCGCCAACACGGCCAACTCGTACACCGGCAAGACGGTCATCAGCGGCGGCACGGTGGTCGCCAACCTGCTGGCCAACGGCGGCCTGCCCAGCAGCATCGGGGCGGCGCCGGCGGCGGCGGGGAACCTCGTGGTCACGGGCGCGATGCTGAGCTACGCCGGTCAGACGCCCGGCACGACCGACCGGCAGCTCACGCTGGGCGGCAACGTCATCCTCGACGCGGCCGGCGCGGGCGGCGCGCCGATGGCCTTCACCAGCCCGGCGGCGATCCCGATCACGGGCGCGGCGCCGCTGAACCTGACGCTGGGCGGCTTCAACGCCGACGCCAACCTGCTCGCCGGCGCCCTCGCCGACGGGCCCGGGCCGACGACCATCCAGAAGACCGGGCAATCGACCTGGACGCTGGGCGGCGTCAACCACATCAGCGGCACGACCTCCGTCAGCAGCGGCCTGCTGCGGCTGACCGGCGCCGACAGCACCATGGGCGGGGTGTCGGTCGGCACGAGCGGCACGGTCGAGTTCGCCGCGCGGCATACGGTGGCGTCGCTCAACGTGGACGACGGCGCCATCGCCCAGGTTACGGCGGGCGCCGTGCGCGTCGGCAACGACACGACCGACACGCCGCTTTCGCTCAACGGATCCGGCAAGCTCGACCTGCGCGGCGGGGCGGTCCTCCTCGACGTCACGCCCGGCGGGGCGACGTCGGCGCTGCAGACGGTGCGCGGGCAGATTATCACCGCGTACAACGGCGGGAACTGGGGCGGGACCGGCGGCATCGGCTCGTCCGTGGCCGCCAACGACACCGGCAAGGCGGTCGGTTACGCGCTGGGCAACGAGGTCGCGCTCGACGCCGGCGGGAGCGGCAAGTACCTGTCGCAGACGATCGACGCCTCGACGGTCGTCGCGCGGTTCACGCTCGCCGGCGACGCGACGCTCGACGGGATCGTCGATTTCAACGACCTGGTGAAGCTGGCGCAGAACTACAACACGACGGTGTCGTCGACGACGGAAAGCTGGTGGACGCACGGCGACTTCACGTACGACGGCATCACCGATTTCAACGACCTGGTGAAGCTGGCGCAGAACTACAACACGGCGCTGCCGGCGGGGGCGTTGGCCATCCCCGGGGCGTCGGCGGCGTTCGAGGCGGATCTGGCGCGGGCGTTCGCGTCGGTGCCGGAGCCGGGGACGCTGGGGACGCTCGGGCTCGTCGGCGCGGCCGTGATGGGGAGGCGTCGGCGTCGACGCGGCGCGTGACTTGCGCCGCGGCGGGCGGGTAAGCTTGGGCGGCATGAGGCGGGTAGTGGGCCTG
>Ga0207674_10004049_pt1 | contig 17790 bp, 10 predicted proteins | sample KBSCornC72_FD_184303 | JGI IMG/M metagenome (GOLD analysis project Ga0207674, IMG submission 184303) | Corn rhizosphere microbial communities from Kellogg Biological Station, Michigan, USA - KBS Corn C7-2 (SPAdes) (version 2) | ecosystem: Host-associated > Plants > Roots > Rhizosphere > Soil ... | reverse complement strand
TGCGTTATGTGATGGATGCTGTGCGGCTGATCCGCCAGGAACTGCACGGCCGCGTGCCGCTGATCGGCTTCGCCGGCAGCCCGTGGACGCTGGCCTGCTACATGGTCGAGGGCGCCGGCTCGCGCGACTTCGCCACGCTGAAGGCGATGTGCTGGAACGAGCCGAAGCTCGCCCACCAGTTGCTCGACACGCTGGCGCAGTCCGTCGCCGCCTACCTGATCGCCCAGGCCGCCGCCGGCGCGCAGGCGCTGATGATCTTCGACACCTGGGGCGGCCTGCTCGGCCCCGCCCCGTTCCGCGAATTCTCGCTGCGCCACATGGCGCAGATCGTGTCTTCACTGAAGGCCGACCCGCATGCGCGCGAGCTGCCGGTGATCCTGTTCTCCAAGGGCGCCGGCGCGCACCTGGCCGAGATGGCCGACACCGGCTGCGCCGCCCTCGGCGTCGACTGGACGCTCGACCTCGCCGACGCCCGCCGCGCGGTCGCCGGCAAGGTTGCCCTGCAGGGCAACCTCGATCCGGCCGTGATGCGCGCCAGCCCGGAGGTGATCCGCCGCGAGGCCCGCGCCGTGCTCGACAGTTACGGCAACCACCCCGGCCACGTGTTCAACCTCGGCCACGGCATCACTCCGGAAGTCGACCCGGAAAACGTGAAGGCCCTGGTGGACGAAGTGCACGCTTACGGGCGCACGCTGCGCGGCGGCTGACACGAGGGCGTCGCACAGCACGTTGGAGCGGGGAATCGCCGCTGCAGGGCCGCCATCGGCACCGACAGCGTGCCCGCAGGCACGCCCGGGTCAATCGGTCAGCTGATTCCACAGAAAGGTGTACGCCAACGCATTCATGTACGCGGCCTGCCGGTTGTTGGCCGAGCCGCCGTGGCCGCCTTCGATGTTCTCGTAGTAGCGCACGTTTTTTCCAGCTGCCAGCATTCTGGCCATCATCTTTCGCGCGTGGGCAGGATGGACGCGGTCGTCACGGGTGGAAGTGGTGAACAGGGTCGGCGGGTAATCCTTGCCCGGATCGAACAGGTGGTACGGGGAGAAGGTCTTGATGTAATCCCATTCCGCCGGTTTGTCCGGGTCACCGTACTCGGCCATCCACGACGCGCCGGCCAGCAGCTTGTGGTAACGCCGCATGTCCAGCAGGGGCACCTGCACCACCACCGCACCGAACAGCTGCGGATACTGGGTCAGCATGTTGCCCATCAGCAGGCCGGCGTTGCTGCCGCCCTGGATGCCGAGATGCCTGGGCGAGGTGATTTTCCGCGCCACCAGATCCTGCGCGACGGCGGCGAAATCTTCGTATGCCTTGTAGCGGTTGGCCTTCAATGCGGCCTGGTGCCAGCGTGGGCCGTACTCGCCGCCACCACGGATATTGGCCATCACGTAGGCGCCGCCTTTCTCCAGCCAGCCCTTGCCGACAGCGCCGGAATACCTGGGCAGGCGCGAGACGCCGAAGCCTCCGTAGCCGGTCATCAGCGTCGGGGTACTGCCGTCGAACGCCAAATCCTTCGCGCGGACCACGAAGTACGGCACTCGGGTGCCGTCTTTCGAGGTGGCGAAATGCTGCTCGACGACGGCCTTGGTATCGTCAAAGAATGCCGGCGTGGCCTTGAGCACTTCCGGCGGGCGACCCACTTCGGCCAGCGACAAGGTCGTGGGCGTCAGGAAACCGGTGACGGTCATCCACACTGCCGTGCTGTCGGTGCTGTCCACCGCGTCGACGGAAACATGGTCCATCGCCGGCGCCCCGGCAAACGCGGTCTCGGTCCAGCCATGCTTGCCCGGGGTGAGCACGCTAAGCCGGCTCCTGACGTCTTCGAGCACGTTGAGGATCAGCTGCGAGCGGGTCCAGGTGATCTCGCTCAGGGAGGCGCGGTCGGTCGGCTCGAACAACACGTCGAACTGGCGTTTGCCGGCCATGAAGTCGTCGAACTTCGTGGCGAGCAGCGAGCCGGCGGCATGGGTCTTGCCGCCGACCTGCCAGGGTTCGCGCAACTGGATGGTCAGCCATTCCCGGTGCACCAGCTTGGTGGCCGTATCGGGCGCGTCGATCTTGCGCAACGTGTCGCCATGGCGCAGGTACAGCGCCGTGTCGCGACTGGTGAGGTAGTGCAGGATGAAATCGCGCACGAAACCCGGGGTATGGTCGCGCCGGGCATACAGGCCATAGCCGATGTTGTCGGCCGGACCTTCGAACACGGTGGTGGCCGACGCCATCGGCGTGCCGCGCTTCCACTGCTTGACGAAGCGCGAATAGCCGGCCTTGTTGGACGAGCCCGGGCCGAAGTCGGTGATCACGTAGACCGTGTCAATGTCGATCCAGCTCAGCCTTCCCTTGGCCAGCGGACGGAAGAAACCGCCCTGCACGAAAGTCTTGCTGGTCAGATCGAACTCGCGCGTGACCTCGGCATCGGAACCGCCCGGCGAAAGGCCGATCAGGCAGCGGCGGTATTCCGGCGCCAGGCACTCCACCCGCTTCCACACCCATGCCTTGCCTTCGGCCTTGTTCAAGGCATCCAGGTCGAGCACGGTTTCCCACTGCGGTTTGTCCTTGCGGAACTCCGCCAGCGTGGTGCGACGCCACAGGCCGCGCACGTGCTGCGCGTCCTTCCAGAAATTGTAGTAATGCCCGCCGATCTTGCTGACGGTCGGAATCTTCACGTCCGAATCCAGCACGGCGAGTATCTGCGCCTGCAACTGCTCGAATGCCGGCGTGGAAGCCAGCTCGGCCTGCGTGGCGGCATTGCGGGCCTTGACCCATGCCAGCGCCTTCTCGCCTTCGACACTTTCCAGCCACGCATGGGGATCAGTTGCGCCGACCAATTGCCGCGCATGCATGGCGCCCGTCGCGATGGCGAGGCCGCCGACGGCGCCGAGGATGACGGCTCGAACAGACCTGGACACAGAGCGCATGAAGCCTCCCGCGTGGTGAATTCCAACAAAACTCGAAGATGACACATCCACGCCGTCCCGATCGCCAGGCATCTCGCACAAAAGACGAACACGCAAGACGGGATGGGCACGAAAACCGCCCGGGCTCACCACGCAAGGCGCGGTTCGAGCCCGGTGCGGTGTGGACAGTCACCCGCCGTGACGGGCGACTGTCTGACCACGTTCAAAATCACGTTCCTGCCGACCCGTGCCGCGTTCCCGTCCGGGTAACGCGGCGCGGATCCGGTATCGGAACGGATCAGAACTTCTGGGTGTAACGCACGTACAGGAAACGCCCCTGGTCGAAGCCGCCGTAGTACGGCGAGCCCGAGGAGGGGAACGAGTACATGATCGGGCCCTGCTTCTTGAAGAGGTTGTTCACGCCAGCCGTGACCCGCGCATTCCACGGCATCTCGTAGCGCAGCTGCACGTCGTGGAACGTGGTGGAGCCCACCTTGCGGCGGCGGGAGATCTGGCTTTCCGGGGTACCGTCAGCCCGCAGCACGCCGGTTGGCGCCCACACGATCTCGTTGCACTCCAGGTGCGGTTCGGTGACCGGCGGTACGCCGACCGGGCTCGGGGTGAAGAACACGCAGTTCTCGCGCATCGAGGAGAAGTAGCGGGTCGTGAACGTGGCGCCGAAGCGGCCCTTCTCCCAACCGACATTGAGGTTGGAGCGCAGGCGGAAGTCCGCACCCCAGCCAAGGCGCGACAGCGGCAGCTGCGGCTGGTTGGAACTGGTGGTCAGGTCGTGCACCAGGTAGGTCGAGCTGGACTGGACGCGGAAATCGCCCAGGTTGCCGGCGTTGTAACGGTAGGACAGATCCAGATCGTAGCCTTCCACGTCGCGGAAACCGGCGTTGGTGCCGCCGAAGTACATGCTGGTCACCGTGCCGGTGGCCGGATCGCGGGCGAAACCGTTGCCCGGGCGCATGCCGCAGCGATCGGCCAGTCCGAGCACATAGCAGTCCTCGAGCATCGCCTTGGGCGTGTCGCCGACGATGATGTCGGTGATGCGGATGTTCCACTTGTCCACCGCCACGTTGAAGCCCTCCAGGAAGGACGGGCTCCACACCACACCCAGCGTTCTGGAGCGCGAGGACTCCGGATCCAGCGACGGATTGGAGCCGGAGTAGAACGGCGTGGGCGCGTTGGAGTTGGGCGAAGTCACCGGCAGGCCCGCCGAGTTGAGCTGGCGGAAGGTGTCCGCGGCCGCGCCCAGGTCACGACGGCAGTTGGCGCGCGTGGTGGCGTTGGTCGCCGAACTGCCGTACACGACATCGCAAGGGTCGGTGAACACCGAGGCGGTTTCCGAAGTGCCGGCGAACATGTCCGAGATCGTCGGCGCACGGAAGCCGTCGGCGAAGGTGGCGCGCAGCAGCAGCGTGTCGAGCGGCTTCCACTTCACGCCGAACTTGTGGTTGCTGGTACTGCCGAAGGTGTCGTAGTCCGAATAGCGCGTGGCCAGATTGAGCGTCAGCTCCCTGGCAAACGGCAGATCGGCCAGCACCGGGACCTGGAACTCGGCGTAGAGCTCCCTTACCGAGTATTCGCCGCGGGTCGGATTGTCGCCCTGGTTGGTCGACAGCCCGGACACCGACATCGCATCGGGGATGAACGAGCCGCGTTCCTTGCGCTGCTCGGCGCCGACCGCAAAACCCAGTTCGCCGGCGGGCAGCCGCATCACGCTGCCGGACAGGTTGGCTGCCAGCACCGAGGTGGCGGTCATGCCGCGGTCCTGCTCGACGTGGAACAGGTAGTCCTGCAGCAGCTTGTTGCCGGTCAGCCCGCCGTCGGCGACGGTGCCGTAGGGGACGAACGGGCTCCACGGCACGCAGCCGGCGATCGGCTTGGCCGCGGTACCGCAGACCAGCTTGCCGCTGGCGTCGCGGAACGACGGACCGACGGCGGCGGCAATGCGGTCCAGCCCCATGTCCGAGCCGCTGGACATGTCGAGGTTGTTCTTGTTGTGGACGTAGGACACGTCCCAGTCGAACCACCGCTCACCGACCTCGAAGTGACCTTCCAGTGCGGTGGCGAAACGCAGGGTGCTCAGGTCGTTGCGCGTCTCGCGCGGTATTTCCTGGGTACGGCGCCACCAGTTGGTGATGTCCGCGCCGGTGGGATTGAAGTAGCTGTCCTTCGATATCGCGATGCCGTAGGTGTTGCCCTGCAGCGGGCGTCCGGCCGTGACGCGCGTACTGGAGCGCTTGGTGTACAGCAGGTTGGTCGTCAGGCGCAGGTTGTCGCTGAGGTTCAGGCGGCCGTCGGCGTACATCGAATGCCAGTCGCGCGGAATCAGCGTATCGGCCAGTTCCTGCGAATTGTGCTTGCCGGCGGTCGAGCCCGGCGTACAGGTACCCGGACCGGGGTTGGTCAACGAGGCCGGGGTGCAGCGACCGGTGTCCGTATTCTGGTTGATGTAGTCGGCGCGATTGCGCGGGTCGCCGCCCGGACGCAGCATCACGCGGGTATTGCCGGCGTAGACGACGTTCGGCAGCGCATCGGCCGGACGGCTGACGAAGCCGCCGTGATCGCTGGTAGTGCTCCAGTCGCGCTCCGGGTGCAGGTACGAGCGCGGGTATCGGCTCCACGGCCGGTCGGCGGCCGCAACGCGGTCTTCCTGCGCCAGTTCGGCGGCCAGGGTCAGCGAACCGCGCTCGTTCTTGAAGCCGGTGACGAATTCGACTTTCTTGACCGCGCCGTCGCCTTCGTCGTACTGCCCGTAATAAGCACTGATGGAACTGCCGTCGAAATTGCTGCGGGTGATGATGTTGATGACGCCGGCGATCGCGTCGGAGCCGTAGGTCGACGAGGCGCCGTCCTTGAGTACTTCGATGCTTTCCACCGCCGCGGCGGGAATCAGCGACAGGTCGGCGCGGCCGTTGATGCCCACGCCCATGCGCTTGCCGTTGATCAGAACCAGGGTGCGCTCGGCGCCCAGGTCGCGCAGGCTGATGTAGGTGCCGCCGGCGTTCGGGCCGGAGCTGCTGGGGCTGGCGCGGCTGAGCGGCGGATTGCCGGTGGCCGTGATGTTCTGGAGGATGTCGCCGACGCTCTGGAAACCCTGCTTCTCGATGTCGTTGCGGGTGATCACCTGGATCGGCTGCGCCGTCTCGATGTCCGCCTGGCGGATACGCGAGCCGGTAACCTGAACGCCGTCCAGATAAGTCACGTCCGACTTGGTGGTTTGCGCCGGAACCGCGCTCTGCGCTTGCGGACCTGCCAGGGCGATGGATGGCACCCCCGCACCGATGATCAGCGCAACGGAAATGGCTTCGAACAGCTTCGTGGTCTTGCGTCGCATACTCCCCTCCAGTTGTGTTTTCAATGACTTGCAGGGCCTTGGTGGCGATGCCACAGAGGCGGGGATTCGTTGCCCCAAGTAAATGTATACAATTATACAAGATAAATGTATACAAGTATTCCGAACGAAGAGCTCCTTGAGGAGACAACTTCGCAGAGGGTTTCCGTCATGCGGTGTGGAGCGGGTTTTCCGCGGGTCCGCCAAAACCGATGACCCGGGCGGGTTCCGCAACGGGACGCCCAGGGCACTCCAGTGGATGGCGCGGCCGCCCTGCCGTCGCCCCTCGTCATTTCGTGCGTCGACCGCCTCGCGCGATCGGTGACGCCAATCGAGCCTGCGCCCGACTCGCCTTCCCAGGCACGCTCAGCTCGCCGGATGCCCCACCACGGCGCGCACGTCGACGACGTACAGTTGGCGCTCGTGGTCGTGTACCGAATCGATGCAGACCTTCGTGCCGCAACGGCTCCAGCGCGGATGCAGGTCGCAACGGTTGATCTTGCCCAGCGCCGGGTCGGTGTAGAAACGACCGATGTCGATGCGCTGCCCGGTCTGCGTGTCGAACAGGATCAGCAGGCGGTGGTCCTCGTCGTCCGGATAGGTGTCGGACAGGATCCAGCGCTTGTCCGGCGAGTACGTCATGTGCCCGTTCTCGTTGAGCACGCCGCGCCCGACCACCTCGACCTGCCCGCTGCGCTCGTCGTAGAGGTGATAGTTGGCCTGCGCCTGATGCGGGCCCCAGACCATCACGTGGTCGTCGTCGCGCCAGGTCGGATGCGACAACTGCCAGATCGCCTTCTCATAGTCGAAGATGCCGCTCGGTGGCGCGCCCGGCGGCGGCAACGGATGGTCGCCGCACTCCAGCAGGCGCAGGTCGCTGCCGTCGGCATTGACGGTGAACAGCCGATGCAGCCAGCGCGTTTCGTCGTCGATGCATTCGGTCCAGCGATGCAGGAACAGGAAGCGTGCCGAGCCCGGCGCGATCTCCAGGTGCGTCACCCAATGGAATGCCCGCTCCATCGATGCGACCGGCTGCAGTTGGCGCAGCTGTGCCATCGTCACGATGAGCGCGTGCTTGCCGGTGGCCAGGTCCATGCGACGGATGCCCTCATCGGCCGGCGCCAGCGGCAACGGCTGGCGCGGCGTGTGAGGGAAATAGCCGATGGTCGGATGCGCCAGCTGCAGGCGGTCATAGTCGATGCAGAGCGCGTACTCGCCGCTGGGCGCGACCACGTACACGGGCAGCGGCAGCGTGCGCGTGGCGCCGGTATCCAGATCCACGATGGTCGAGCCGAAATCCGCGTAAGTGTCTTTCGCCGCGAAGCTGCGGGTGTTGAAAATCACGCTGGACGGCGTGTTCTCCAACCACTGCAACTGGCAACCCATCTGGAAGTTCCAGGTGGTGGTTTCGCCAATGACATGGAAACGTTCGCCATCGGTCATGTCGAAATAACCGACCTGCGCGGCGAAGTGCGGGCCCAGCTCGCCCTGCATGACGTTCACGCGGTTGGCCAGCATGCGGCGGCCGTCGGCGCTCCATACCGGTTTGTTGTAATAGCCGAAGAAGTGATGCGCGCTGCCGTCGCCGACTCGCGATACCGGGCATGTCACCGTGCGCACGGGTTCCGCCGTTACCGGCATGGTGTTGTCGTGTTGCAATGCTCTTGCTCCGTTGATGCAGTCGTTGATCAGAGTGCCGGTTGCCCCTGGCGGGCGGCTGGCGGATCGCCGGCGATGTCCTTCAGCAGGACGTCCCAGAAACCGAGCTCACGCGCGAAGGAATCGAGCCGGACGCGCTCGTCGATGCCGTGGGCCCGGTCATCGTCCGGACGCACCTGCACCAGGCTGCCCACGCCGTAGGTGGGAATGCCGGCAAGGCGGAAATAGCGGCCGTCGGTGCCGCCCGATGACATCTGCGGCGTGAGCGTGGCTCCGCGATAGTTCACGTCGACCGCCTTGCGGACCGCAGCGAACAAGCCGGGATGGATCGGCGACGCCGGGCTGGAGGCGCGCGCCGCGTCGACGCTGACCCGTGCATTGGCCGGGGCAACCGCCGCGGCCAGCGTGTCGCGCACCGACTCGGGCGACACGCCGGGGAAGATCCGGCAGTGCACCGTGAGGCTGACGTTCTGCGGCAGCGCGTTGCGCGCATTGCCGCCTTCCACCATCGTCGGCACGCAGGTCGTCCACAACACGTGGGCGTCCTCCGGCGACTGCTCCACCACCGCACGCGCCGCGGCATCCCCGGGATGGTCGAGCAAGGTCCGGAACGCCTGGCCCAGCGCGCCGCCGCGCTTGGCTGCCAGTTCGGCCACCATCGCCCGGTTGATGTCGTTGAACTGCACCGGAAAGCGCAGTTCGCGCAGCGCCTGGAGTGCGGCGGCCATGTCGTAGAGCGCATTGTCCGGGCGCGGCACCGAGCTGTGGCCGCCACTGTTGCGTGTCTCCACCTTGTAGCTCACGGAAGTCTTTTCCGCCGCCTGGATGAAGAAGGCCTTGTTCGAGCCATCCACGCTCATGTCGCCCGTACCCGAATCCGCATTCAACGCAAACTCGGCGCCCCTGACCCAGGGGTGCCGGGTCAGCAGCTGCGTGGTCCGGCTGCCCGACTCCTCGTCGCCGGAAAGCGCCAGCACCAGATCCCGCGAAGGCACCCAGCCGGCGCGCTTGAGGCGGATGAAGCTGGTCGCGACCAGGGCGACCTGGGCCTTGTTGTCGACGCTGCCGCGGCCATACAGGTAGCCGTCCTTCTCGACCGGCACGAACGGATCGACACTCCAGTTGGAGGCTACTGCACCGACCACGTCCATGTGGCCGAGCAGCGCTACCGGCCGCAGCGTCGAGCCTGGCCGGCCGCGATAGCGCACGACCAGCGCGGCGGTGGTGTCGGTCTCGCCTTGCGACGGAATGATCTGGATATCGTCGGCCGCAAAGCCGGCGTCGCGGAAGCGCTGCGCAAGCGCGGCTGCGAGTACCGGTACCTGGCCGTTGCCCTCGACCGTGGGGATGCGGATCAACTGCTCGATCACTTCACGGGCCAGGGCACGATCGGCATCCGTCGGCGCACCGGCCGTTAGCGCCACGGACGACGCCCACGCGGTGGGCATGGCGGCAGCCAGTACCGTGGCCAGCGCCCATCGTTTCACGCTGCTGGTCGCACGAATGCGGATCATCTTGCCGCCGCCTCGTCGGCCAACCGCATCACGATCATGGCGCGCGTGCGTTCGAGCACGGTGTCGGTCGCACCGAACCAGTCGGTCGGCGCCGGCTCGACAACGACGTCGGGATGGATGCCGGCGGTGTCGTAACGCTCACCGGTTTTCTGGAACGAGGCCATGGTCGACAGGTTCACGCCGAGCTTGCTGTGCGGCAGCGGAAACACCACGCCCTGCCCGCTGCGGCCCATCGTCGGCGTGCCCAGCGTGATGACGTTGCGCCAGCCCTTGAACGCCGAGGCGAAGATGTCGCCGGCGCTGCCCACGCCCCAGTCGACCAGCATGTATACCGGCTTGCCGTAGTACGGCTTGTCCGCACGCGGACGCTGGGTCATGAAGTACCAGTCGGTGAACTTGTCCGCCGGCGGGTTCCAGACCGGTCGGAAGGTTTTGGCAAACTCGCGGTAGGCCTCGGCCTCGTTCGCCGGGTTGGCCGGGTTGGGCGCGTACAGGAAACGCTTGGCGTCGTCATCGAACACCGCCAGCGGACCGAAGTCCGGATCGTCCTCGGGCAGGCGCAGCTTGGCGACATTGAAGACGTACGGCTTGTCGTCGGCCTTCATCAGGTACGGGAAGAGCGAATTGAGCACGCGACGCGCGCCGCCGCCGCTCATGCGCGCGTCGATGATCAGCGCGTCGGTATGGCGGAATTCGTCCATGGTCTGGTCGACCGTGGCGATGAACCGCTTGGCCTTCTCGCCCATGTGCGCGGGTACGCGCAGGTAGCCGACGTTGCCTTCCAGCAGGCGGCTTTCATCCGGCAGGCGGAACGTGCTCAGCTCGCGCTTCACCGGCGCCGGGGAGACGGGAACTGTCATGCGGGTGGACTCGCGGCCGTTCTCCGACACCATTTCCAGCACGGCGTCGGGTTTGATCGGCAAGCGCATTTCGCCACGCAGGTAGTCGATGAAGGGCAGCAGGCCATAGCCCTTCGACTCGCGCGCGGCGGTCGAGCTGTAAGGTCCCTGGCCGATGTCGCCGGCCACCCGCACCCATTCGTCGATCAGCACGCCGTCGATCGACCGCACGTACGGAAAATCCTTGTTGACGAAGCCAGCCGGCGCCAGGGTGAAAATGAAATAACGCGTGCCGGACTTGCCGAACTGGAACGGCAGGCTGCCCTGCGGGATGCGCTTGGTCCAGTCGACCACTTGCGCGTGATCGTCACCGAACAGGCGCACGAACTTGTTGACCTGGGTCGACAGACCGTTGACCGACACCCTGGCCGGCAACCGCGCCTTCATCTGCTCGATCATGTCGCGATAGGGAAAGGTGGTCGACCAGATATAGGAACTGTTTCCCGCGATGGCGTCGCCGAGAGCATCCAGATCCTCCATCGCCTGCTTGCGGGTGATGAAGGTGTCGCCAGTCCTGGCGCCCAGGTCATTGCGGCTCAGGTCGTGCGCCTTGAACTGCGACACCACCATCGGGCCCTGTGCCGCCAGCGCCGTGCCGGTGGCGGCGACAGCCAGCAAGGTGACCGTCAACAGCCGCAGCGAGCCCCGGGTGATCCTCTGGAACGTGGAACAACTCATCGCGTCAACTCCTCCTGGGCGCGGCCAGGAACGTGGCGGACTGCCCGCCGGATCAAAACAAACCATGCTTCGCCAACTGCGCGCGATACGACTCGCGCGCATTGGCGACGTGCTCCCGCGCCGCCCTGGCGGCGCCCGCCGAATCGCCGGCGCGGATCGCGTCGATGATCCGGCCGTGTTCGTGGACGATGTGGCCGGAGCGGTCGTCCAGTGCGCGGATGCACTGGCGGTACCGTTCCAGCCGCAGCATCAATTGCTGCAACAGTCCCGCCGCCACGTCGTTGCCGGAGTTCGCCCGCATGTACTCGTGGAAATCCAGGCCCGCCCCAAGCAGTACGCCGGTATCACCGATCGTCGCCAGCGCGCTCATGCGCTGGTTGAGCTTCTCCAGCCCGTCGATGGACACCTCGCCGGCAGCTATGCGCTCGGACACCTGGAACGTGATCAGGCCTTCCAGTTCTTCGCGCGTGCGCGAGAGCTGGAACATGTCGGCGCCCGACAACGGCGGAATCTCGATCGAGCGGCTGCGTTGGCGCCGGATCAGACCGATCGCGCTGGCGAAGTTGAGCGCTTCGCGCAGCGGCGTGCGGCTGACACCGAAGATCGCGGCCAATTCGTTTTCCGTGATCGAGACACCGTGCACCTGCTCCGGCTGCGCGATCCAGCTCGACAGCCGTGAAATCAGGGAAACGGACTGATCCTTGGGACCCTTGTCGATCATGGCAGAACCCTCCATCGTTCAGTGACTGATGATTTTCGAGAGAAAGCGCTGTGCGCGCTCCGAACATTGCGTCGTGCCGCCGAAGAACTGATCGCTGGCGCAGTCGTCGACAATGCGGCCCTCGTCCATGAAGATGACCCGGTCGGCAACCTTGCTGGCAAAACCCATTTCGTGCGTGACGCACATCATGGTCATGCCCTCAGCGGCCAGTTCGGTCATCACTTCAAGCACCTCGTTGACCATTTCCGGGTCGAGCGCCGAGGTCGGCTCGTCGAAAAGCATGCACGCCGGGTCCATGCACAGCGCCCGCGCGATGGCCACCCGCTGCTGCTGGCCGCCCGACAGCTGGCCCGGATGCTTCGCCTCGAAACTGGCAAGGCCGACGCGCTTCAGGTAGCCCACGGCACGCGCATGCGCCTCCTCGTGCGAGCGCCTGAGCACCTTGATCTGGGCGAAGACGAGGTTCTGCAGCACGGTCATGTGCGGAAACAACTCGAAGTGCTGGAACACCATGCCCACGCGGGCGCGGATCGCGGTCAACTTCGAGGCAGGTGCCGGTATCACGGCATCGCCGATGACGATGCGGCCTTTCTGGATCGGCTCCAGTGCGTTGATGCACTTGACGAGGGTGGACTTGCCCGAGCCCGACGGCCCACACACCACCACCACTTCACCAGCCGCGACGCGGGTGCTGCAGTCATGCAGAACCTGCGTCTTGCCGTACCACTTGGACACGTTCTCGATGCTGATCATGTCGCCACTTTTCTGTGCGTCCTGGCCTCGACGAATTTCGAAGCCGCAAAGCAGAGGATGAAATAGACCACGCCGGCGAACAGGTACAACTCGATCAGGCGGCTGTCACGCTGCCCGATCTTGGTCGCCGCGCCGAGGAAGTCGCTGACGCTGATCACGTAGACCAGCGAAGTGTCCTGGAAGATGATGATCGACTTGGTCAGGATCAGCGGCATCATCGTGCGCAGTGCCTGCGGCAGGATGATGTGGCGCATGGTCTGCGCGCGGGTCAGGCCCAGCGCCAGCGACGCCCCGGTCTGCCCGCGCGGCACGCTGAGGATGCCGGCGCGGATCACCTCGCAGAAGTACGCCGCCTCGAACATCGCGTACGCGATGAACGCCGAATACATCGGACCGATCGGCGTATGCACGCCTCGCACCGCCTCGATGAGCATCGGCACCAGCAGGTAGCACCAGAAGATCGCCAGGACCAGCGGGATCGAACGGAAGATGCCGACGTAGGCCGCGGCGAACGATGACACCAGCACGTTCGAGGACAGGCGCATCAGCGCCAGTCCCGTTCCCAGCAACAGGCCGCCAAGCAACGAGACCACCAGCAGCGCGATCGAGAAGCCCATGCCCTGCAGCAGGAACGGAAGCGCGGCGGGCAGGACGCTCCAGTCCAGCGAGAGGTTCATCGGCCACCTCCGGATTCACCCGGAATCGTCAGGCGCCGTTCCAGCCGGCCCATCAGGCGCGACACCGTCTGCGCAATGAGGAAATAGAGCAGCGTCGCGACGATGAAGGCCTCGAAAATGTGCCCGGTGAATTCGCCTACCTGACGACTCTGCGCGGTCAGCTCCAGCAGACCGATCGTCAGCACGACTGCCGTGTTCTTGAATACGTTGAGGAACTCGGAAGTAAGCGGCGGAAGGATTACGCGGAACGCCATCGGAAGGATCACGTAGCGATAGGCCTGGCGTCGTTTCAGGCCCAGCGCCAGCGCCGCGCTGAACTGGTCCTTCGGTTGCGCTTCGATGCCGGCGCGGACCTGCTCGCAGACACGGGCGGCCGTGAACAGGCCCAGGCAGAGCACGGCGGTCACCGTCTGCACCAGCACTGGCTGCGCGGTATTGATCACGGCCTGCCACGGCAGCGACAGGAACACCGGCGCGATGTAATACCAGAAGAACAGCTGCACCAGCAGCGGAATGTTGCGGAACACTTCGACGTAGGCACCGACGACCACGCGCGCCGGACGGAACGGAACAGTGCGTGCGATGCCCAGCAGCACGCCCAGCGCGAGCGCGAACATCCACGCCAGCAAGGCAATCAGCACGGTCAGTGCCAGCCCGGACAGCATCCACTGCCAGTATCGATCGACGGTGGTGATCGTGAGCTGGCTGAATACGCTCCAGTCCCAGTGATAGTTCATGGTGCCACCCCTGCCTGGGCGCGGGCGGGCATCGTTGCGGGAAGGCCGTTCATTCCAGCGGGAGATCGTTGGGGTAGGCGAACAGCGCGCTCAACCCGGGATCGAGCGGCACCTGCAGGTTCACCTCGCGCGGCGGAATCGGTGCCTGGAACCAGCGCGCATAGAGCTTGCGCATGTCGCCGTCGCGCATCATCCGCTGGATGGCGCGATCGACCACCGCCTTGAATTCGACGTCCCCCTTGCGCATGGCGCAGGCATAGACTTCCTCGGTCATCGGTGTGCCGACGACATGCCAATCATCGGGCCGCTTCGCCTTGGAGATCTCGCCATACAGGATGGCCGCGTCGCTCATGAAGGCAATCGCCTTGCCGAACTCCAGCGCCACGAAGGCATCGCCGTGGTCGCGCGCCGCGATGATGCGTATGCCGAGCTTGCGCTGTGCATTGACCCGACGAAGAACGATTTCCGACGTCGTGCCCGCCGACACCACGACATTGCGCCCCCTCAGATCGTCAAGGTCGTGGATGCCGCTGCCCTTGCGAGTCAGGAAACGCGTGCCCGAAATGAAGTAGTTCGTGGAGAAACCCACCTGTCGTCCGCGGATCCGGTTGTTCGTGGTGGTGCCGCACTCCAGGTCGATGGTGTTGTTGATCAGCAGCGGGATCCGGGTCTGCGACGTGACCGGGACCAGCTTCAGAGTGAGGCTGGACATGCCAAGCTCCCGCTCCACTTCGCGCGCGACCGCCACCGAGATGTCGTGGGCATAGCCCACCACCCGCTGCCGGTCGTCAAAATAGGAAAACGGGATGCTGTTCTCGCGATGCCCCAGCGTGATGACACCGGTTCGCCGGATCTTTTCCAGCGTGGTGCGGCGGCCTGAGCCATCGTCAGGATTGGCGCTGCCAAAGCGCGGGGCCGCCATGGCAATGACCGGAATCAGTGCTCCAATCAAGGCCAGCCTCACGCCCGATCGACTCATCTCGCGCGCTCCCTGCCCATGACAACCACCCCGGCAGCGGCGCCGTCAGCACAGGCTGCAGAACGGTGAAATCCTTTGCTGGCGTTGTAATGGGGCAAGGACTATCGTCTCCTCGGGGCGGACGTCCAGTCGCGCAGGCGGCACTCCGGGGTGGTTCACCACCGCGGTCTTCGTATTGTATACAATAATACTCGCATACAATATGCCGCTTAGCCACCCGGCATATGCGTCACCTGCCAATGCAAGGTGCCCGTTTCGAGGAAAGCCATCTCGCGCCAGGAAGCGCGATCCAGGGATGCGCCTCCCGACCCATCCAAGCCTCGACTACACCGGCGGCGAGCAGAGGCTTAGCGCACGAGCCATCAGCCCATTCCGCGAAATCCATCCTGCCAATTCGCAAGTCGACGCCACACGCCCCGGCCATCTGGCATCCACCGCATACGCGCCCCCAGTCCCGTCCTGCGCCCCATCGCCGTACCCGGCTCCGCTCCGCTGCCGCCTCGGTAACTGTGCTTTTGGCGCCCCTCTCCGCTCCCGTACAATGGCGGTCTTGCCCTTTCCGAACTGCGTGCCTGTAGCGCGTGACCGAGCGTATCCGATGGAAAAGAGTTTCGAACCCGCCCAGATCGAGTCGAAGTGGTACGAGCGCTGGGAAGCCAGCGGCGCGTTTCAGCCGTCGGGCAAAGGCGAACCGTACTGCATCCTGCTGCCGCCGCCGAACGTCACCGGCACGCTGCACATGGGCCATGCGTTTCAGCAGACGGTGATGGACATGCTGGTTCGCTACCAGCGCATGCGCGGCATGAACACGCTGTGGCAGGTCGGCACCGACCACGCCGGTATCGCCACGCAGAAGATCGTGGAAAACCAGCTCGCCACCGAGAACAAGACCAAGCACGACCTGGGTCGCGACGCCTTCGTCGAGCGCGTATGGAAATGGAAGGAAGAATCCGGCTCCACCATCACCAACCAGATGCGCCGCATCGGCGCCGCCGCGGACTGGTCGCGCGAACGCTTCACCATGGACGAAGGTTTGTCGGCCGCGGTGCGCAAGGTGTTCATCGAGTGGTATCGCGCCGGCCTGATCTATCGCGGCAACCGGCTGGTGAACTGGGACCCGGTGCTGGGCACCGCAGTGTCCGATCTGGAAGTGAACAACGTCGAGCGCGACGGCCACATGTGGTCGATCCGTTACCCGGTCGTCGGCAGCGACGAGAGCGTCGTCGTGGCCACCACCCGTCCCGAGACCATGCTGGGCGACGTCGCCGTGGCGGTGCATCCGGAGGACGAGCGCTACGCGCACCTGGTCGGCAAGACACTCAGGCTGCCGCTGGCCGATCGCGAGATCCCGGTGATCGCCGACGACTATGTCGACAAGGATTTCGGCACCGGCTGCGTGAAGATCACCCCGGCGCACGACTTCAACGACTACGCGATCGGCCAGCGGCACGGCCTCAAGCCCATCAACATCTTCACCAAGCAGGCCAAGGTGATCGGCGCAGTCTCCTACATCGCTGAAATGGGCGATGACCTGGGCAAATACAAAGATCCTGAAGCAGGCGTGCTGATTCCCGAGGAGTACGACTGGGAAATCATCCCCGCCAGGTATCGCGGCCTTGACCGCTACGACGCGCGCAAGGTCGTGCTGGCCGATCTCGAGGCGCTCGGCCTGCTGGTCGAGACGAAGCCGCACAAGCTGCAGGTGCCGGTGAGCCAGCGTTCGGACGCGGTGATCGAGCCGATGCTGACCGACCAGTGGTTCGTCGACCTGACCTCGAACGTCCAGCAGGATGGACGTCCCGGCGGCCGCAAGGCGATCACCGAGCCGGCGCTGGATGCCGTGCGTTCGGGCGAGATCAAGTTCGTGCCGGAGAACTGGGCGACCACCTATACGCAGTGGCTGGAGAACATCCAGGACTGGTGCATCAGCCGCCAGCTGTGGTGGGGCCATCGCATCCCGGCGTGGTACGACGAGGCGGGCAACATCTTCGTGGGCGAAAACGAGGACGACGCGCGCGCGAATGCCGACTCCGCGCCGATCGGCGCCTTGCGCCAGGACGACGACGTGCTGGACACCTGGTTCAGCTCGGCGTTGTGGCCGTTCTCCACGCTGGGTTGGCCGGCCGACGGCCCGGTGAAGAACGAGCGCGGTGAGGTCGTGGCGAACTGGGAAAACGACCGGATCTTCCTGCCCAGCGCGGTGCTGGTCACCGGCTTCGACATCATCTTCTTCTGGGTCGCCCGCATGGTGATGGCGACCAGGTACTTCACCGACCGGATCCCGTTCCGCGAGGTCTACATCAACGCCATCGTGCGCGATGCGGAAGGCCAGAAGATGTCCAAGTCCAAGGGCAACACGCTGGACCCGCTGGACCTGATCGACGGCATCGCGCTGGAACCGCTGGTGGAGAAATCCACCAAGTCACTGCTGATTCCGCAGGTGCGCGCCAAGGTCGAGAAGCGCATCCGCAAGGACTACCCCGACGGCATCCCGGCGATCGGCACCGATGCGCTGCGTTTCACCTTCGCCGCGCTGGCCAGCTACAGCCGCACGATCAACTTCGACATCAAGCGGGCCGAGGGCTACAAGGCGTTCTGCAACAAGCTGTGGAATGCGGCACGGTTTGTTCTTTTGAACGCGGGGAACGGGGAATCGGGAATCGGGAATCGGAGAGATCAAAAGCCGGTGACCGAGGCGGAGCGGTGGATTCTGACGCGGCTCAAGCAGACGCTGGACGAGGTCGAGCGGCACTTTGTCAGCTATCGTTTCGATCATCTGGCGCAAGCGCTGTACGAGTTCGTCTGGAACGAGTACTGCGACTGGTTCCTGGAACTGGCCAAGCCGGCGCTCAACGGCGACGACGCGGCGGCTGCCGCGTCCACCCGCCACACCTTGCTGGTGGTGCTGGAAAGCGTGCTGCGTGCGCTGCATC
>Ga0207674_10004047_pt1 | contig 17795 bp, 15 predicted proteins | sample KBSCornC72_FD_184303 | JGI IMG/M metagenome (GOLD analysis project Ga0207674, IMG submission 184303) | Corn rhizosphere microbial communities from Kellogg Biological Station, Michigan, USA - KBS Corn C7-2 (SPAdes) (version 2) | ecosystem: Host-associated > Plants > Roots > Rhizosphere > Soil ... | reverse complement strand
GTCGAACGATACGAATGCAATACGGGTCCCGTCGTGCGACCACGACGGCGGTCCCGCCTCGAAACCGAAGTCCGTAAGCCGGATATCGGCCGTGTCTCGCACCGGGCGACCCGGCCTTCGGAGCGAGATGTCGTCGCTCTCCTGTTGCTCGTAGCGCTATTGGCGTTGCCGAGCGGTGGGAGTGGTACGCGATCCACCGGCCATTCGGCGACCATTCCGGCTCGAAGTCTTCGCCATAGTTGTGACGCGAGTACCGGTCGCGCGGAGGCCGAATCGCCGCCGTAGACGTGGGTATCCTTCTCGGCGGCAGCGCGGGGTTGCGGCGGGAAGTCGAGGCGAGCTCCCTCGATGCGCTCGGCGCGGCCTCGGTTATCGACAGCGTGGAATACTATGACGCGAAAGCAGCGCTTTGGCGGCTGCGCGGCGATCGCGCGCGCGCGCGGCCATACGTGGACTCGGTCGTCGCCGTCGCACGATCGACAATCCGTGGCATGACAACCACCAATCCGCCCAAGTGGGCGCAATTCGACTACTACGGCCAATATGCCGTTCTCCTCGCGGAACAAGGCGACCGGGTTGGAGCTCTCGACGCGCTCGCGCGTTCGCGGGAGAATCCCTTGCTTCGCTTGATCCCGAACGGCGGTGACGCGATGCTCGACGCCTACTACGGTGCGCACGTTTACGCGTTCCTTGGCGACATCGACCAAATGGTGACGGAGCTGCGCCACGGCCTCGCGCTACCGATCGGAATCTCTTCGACCGAGGTGCGAAACGACCCGGCGTTTCGACCCTATCTCGACGACAGTCGTCTGCGGGCGCTTCTTGCTGGCGGCCGCTGAGCCAAAGGCGGCGCACGTTCGTGCGCCGCCTTTGTTGTCCGGTTCCGCTCCGCTCAGTTCACGAAAGGCCGGCCCTGCTGACTGAAGTTCACGTTGGCCGTGCCGCAGCCCACGCCCTGAATCCAGACGTTCTGGATGCCCTCTTGATTGTCATCAAGGTCATGATCGGCGACGATCATGTTCGCCCTGAACGATTCTTCGTTCGCGTCGCCCGCTCGATAGAAATCCGCCTTCAGCACGGCGGTGTGCTCATTGGTGAATGCGGTCTGGCCCAACGACGCCGCCGTGCACTTGAATGGCGAAGACTCGAGAAGCCGATCGGTGTCCCAGCGCACACCTTGTCCCTGCTCGCACCCGTTCAGGTTGAGTCGGTCGACGGTGGTGAGGCACGAAAAGCCACCGCCCGCATGGACGATCGTCTCCGTGGTGAGATCGTTGCTCGCGGTCGCGGGATCATACGAGCCGCCACCGGTGAGGCTCACGATGCCCGGCCCGAAACCGGTCACGCTTCCTTGGAGACTTACACCAACCATCGCGCCGGCGCGGTTCGCCGAGGCGACGAGGTCGCGCGACGGATACGTCGTGCTCTGCTTGTCACTGCACGCCGCGAGCGAAAGGCCCACGACGAGAGAAGACACAATTCGAACAACTTGCTTCATTGCCACTCCGTTCTTGCATGATGGTTAGACCGCCGTGTCGACTGACTGTCCGTCTTCATCAACGGATTCGCCGCACGAATACAGTCCGGGTGACAATGGTTCGCGTCGCGCGTGAGAGTGACGTCGATCACGCGCGCCCGTGGTGCTTCGATTGTTGCGAGCGTGGAACTGGCCGTTACGACTCGGCCCGCGTGATCAAGCGTCCGGCCGATTTCGCATGTGATCAGCGAGCCCGTGGAGTCGTTCGCGCAACTGCTCGCGGAGCTCGGCCGGCATCTCGTGCTGATCGAGCGCGCGGTCCATGCACCACAACCACTCATCGCGCTCGCGACTGCTGATCGGGAACGGCAGATGCCGCGCGCGCAGCATCGGGTGACCGCGTTGCTCCACGTATGTCTGCGGACCACCTGTCCAATAGCTCAAGTACAAGAACAGTTTCTCGCGAGAGGCCTTCAGGCTCGCCGCGTGGAGGGCGCGCACCGTCGAAGCCTCCGCGGAGCTGTCCATCAGGTCATAGAAGCGATCGACGAGTGCGCGTACGCCCGCATCGCCGCCGAGCAACTCGTACGGCGTGTACGTGCGTGGGCCAACGGCCGGATCGGAGCTCATGCACGAAGAATAACGCTCGGACCGTTCGGTCCGGCGCGGCACTATGTCCACTGCCGACACGCCGCGCCAACGGGCGAGTCTGAAAGCGTTCAAACAGTCTCGCCATATGCTGGTTCAATTATCGCTCGCCCTGCTCTTGCAGGCTGATCCGTCATTCCAACCCCGGCTTGCCGGGGTTGTGTCAACCTCCAACGCATATACCGACGCCGCCGGATTCGCGGTGCTCAGGTTCCTGTCGACGTGGCGCACCGCGTGGTTGCAAAGCGTCGAGTACCAGGGCTACGGGCACAACGAAATCCGATTGCGCGACGACCATTGCCATTGGGACGGCAGCTACAGCCCCAGCGGCAACCGCGGCTACTATCGGCCGCCGAGCGTGATTCACAACTCGAGCCGGCGCTCGATGTGCCCGAACTGGTTTCCGGCGGACGAGCCGTCGCCGGGCGACGAACGGGTCACGCGTGACATTCAGCTCACCGGCGCGTGGCGCGATCGCGTGCGCGACGCACGCGCGATGTTGATCGACTCGCTCGAGGCGCTCGACCGGATGCATCCCGGCGACGCCTGGATCACCGGGGAACGCGTGCGTTTCCTCGTCGACCAGAATGAGATCGACAAGGCGGTCAAGGTCGCTCGGAGTTGTACGGCGGAGCGCGCTTGGTGCGCCCAGATCACCGGCTTCGCGCTCGATGCGGCGGGCGACTACGCCCGCGCCGACTCGGCGTTCGACGCCGCGACCGCGGCGATGGCACCGGAGCGACGCTGCGAGTGGACGAGCGCCAAGGTGCTCCTCGACAACAAGGGACGCTCGGCATACGACCACTTGAATTGCGACGAGCGCAACGCGGTGGACGCGAAGCTGTGGTGGCTCGCCACCCCGCTCTTCTCAGATTCGACGAGCGATCGCCGCAGCTCGCATTTCGCGCGCAAAGTTCTCATTCAACTCCACTCGGCTCTTCCGTGGGACGAGCGCTACGATTGGCGAAACCGCTTCGGCGGCGAGGCACTGTCGGAAATGCTCGTACGCTATGGCTGGCCCGCGTTTTCGGCATTCGGCGGCTCGTGGGAGGAAATGAGCCACGCCAGCTGGATGGGCTTCTATGACAGCACCCGTACGGCGACCGCGGAATATCCGCAGGATCGTCTGCATCTTTTCCCGGAATGGCGCGCGGTCGAGGATCCGTTCCACGCGACGGCCGACGCCTGGCAGATCAACATGCCAGACCTGGAGGGCAAGGACGAGCCGGCTGCGCAATGGTGGCCGACCGAACATTACGCACGCGCCGCGGGATCGATCCGCCAACTGTCCGATCAGACGGCCATGCTCCGTCGCGACGGCCACATCCTGCTCGCGACGGCGTCGGAGCTGCCGCCGGCGCGGTTCGGCCTGCATGCCGACGCGGCGAACACCGCGCTCGTGCGCACGACCGGCCCAAAGGACATTGAGAAGGTACCGCACGAAGCATACAGGAACGAGAAGGCGATTGTCGTCACCGCGCCGATCTCGTCAAAGCCCGCGATTGTAGGAACGGAGGTGAGGGGCGCTCGCGCCGGAGAGCTGTCCGCTCGGACGCGGTTCGCCGTCACGCCGCCCGCGACGCTGGCGTCGATGAAAGCTGGAGAGACGGCGATCTCCGATCCGATTCTCATGAGCGTCGCGGACGGACCACCGCCGGGACCCGAGACGGCGCTGCAGCACATGCTCGGCTCGACGCGCGTGCGCGGAGCAAAGATGGGCGTGTATTGGGAGACGTACGGCTGGACGCCGGGCGACTCGGTCGATGTCGCGATCGTCGTCACGCGAAAGGAGCAGCTGAGCAAGCTACGCCGGCTCGGGATGCTCATTCGCGTCGCCCACGATATCAATGGGTCCGTCGCGGTTCGATGGGGCGAGCCGCAACCCGGCCATAGCTCGTGGACGATTCCCGGCGTCCTGCCGATCCAGGCGCGCAGCGTGTACGTCGATCTGTCGCGGCTCGAGCCGGGCCACTACAGCGTCACGGTGCTCGTCGGCAAGCACGGCTCGACGGTCGCGCCGCTCAGCGCGAGTCGCGAATTCGTCTTTGACGGTGTCTGAGCGCGTTCGCGCTCAACGCCAGCGACGATCCCTGGGGCCGATGTACTCGGAGCGCGGGCGAATCAACCGGTTCGCCGCGCGCTGCTCCAGGGCGTGGGCGATCCATCCGCTCACGCGGCTGATGGCGAAGGTCGGCGTGAACAGCGCTACGTCGAGTCCGAGCCCGTGGAGCACGAGCGCGGTGTAGAACTCGACGTTCGTCTGTAATCGCCGCCCGGGTTTGTATTCCTCGAGGAGGCGGAGCGCGGTGGCCTCGACGTCACGCGCGAGTTTATACAGCCGCATGTCTCCGCCGCGCGTGTAGAGTCGCTCCGCCGCCGCGGCGAGAACGTCAGCGCGCGGATCCCGAACGCGATACACGCGGTGCCCGAACCCCATGAGCCGCTCGCCCTGTTCGATCTTTTGCCGGAGTACCGCTTCGGCGCGCGAGGCGTCGCCGATCTCGAACACGGTCTCCAGCGCCGGCCCGGGCGCGCCGCCGTGCAGCGGCCCTTTGAGCGCGCCGATCGCCCCGACGACCGCTGAGACGAGATCCGATCCCGTGGACGTGATGACGCGGCAGGTGAATGTCGACGCGTTGAGCCCGTGATCGACGACCGTGTTGAGATATGTCTCGAGCGCGCGCACGCGCTCGGCGTCCGGCGACGCGCCGGTGAGCATGTACAAGTAGTTCGCGGCGTGTCCGAGGTCGTCGCGGGGCGCGATCGGCTCGTCTCCGCCGGAGAGCCGGTGAAACGCGGCAACGATCGTCGGCGCGAGCGCGACGATTGCCGCGGGTTCCTGCGAGACCAGCGACACCGTTCCGAGCGCGATGCGCAGCGCGTCCATCGGATCGAGGCGAGCGCGCGCGCACTCACGGAGCAGCGCGAGCGTCGCGGGCGGAAGCGCGCGCCGCGCGGCGAGGTCGGCGCGGAAGGTATCGAGCTCGCGAGACGTCGGCCGGTCGCCGTGCCAGAGGAGCCAGGTCGTTTCTTCGAAGGTCGCGTTGGCGGCGAGCTCGCCCACCGGATATCCGGCGATGACCAGCTCGCCCGCTTCGCCGTCGACGTGGCTGAGGCGGGTCGCCGCGGCGACGACGTCCTCGAGGCCATTAGAGATCATCGTATCGTATGCCATGGCGCAAAGTTATGATTTAGTGCATGATTGAGTCAATGTTGATTCATTAATCAATACAACATCGGGCTGACCACTTCGCGCCACACGGCTGACCACTTCGCGCCACACGGCTGACCACTTCGCGCCACGCGGCTGACCACTTCACCACACGGCTGACCACTTCGCGCCATACACATGAGCACTGCATGGATCAGCGCCGCCGAGGCGGCGCGCAACCTGGACGTCACACGCGCGACACTCTACGCGTACGTGAGCCGCGGCTTCATTCGCTCGGAGGCGGGGCCCGGCGCGTCGCGCGCGCGACGTTATTCCCGTGACGACGTCGAACGACTGCGCCGGCGCGCCGCGGAGCGCCGGGATCCCGACAAGGTCGCGGCCCATGCTCTCCAGTGGGGTATGCCCGTCCTCGAGTCGTCGATCACCCTGATCGCCGACGACACGCTTTATTACCGCGGACACGACGTCGTGTCACTCGCTCACGACGCGTCGGTGGAAGCGGTCGCGTCGTTGATCTGGACGGGCCGCCTCGACGATCGCCGGCCGGAATTCGCGCCGCCCGCTCCCTCCGTTCCCGCGCCACGATCCACGCCGTTCATCATCCGGGCGCAAGCGGCCCTGGCGCTCGCGTCGGCCGTCGATCATCAGGCGTTCGATCTGCGATCCGACGCCGTGGTGCGGGCAGGCTGGCGCATCCTCGACCTCCTCGTCGGCATCGAAGCGCCGCGCGCGCGTGGGCCGATCGATGTTGCGCTGGCGCGGGGATGGCGGTTGCGCCCGGGAGCGGATGCTGTAGTCCGCGCCGCGATCATCCTCTGCGCCGATCATGAGCTCAACGTCTCGGCGTTCACGGCGCGCTGTGTCGCGTCGGCCGGCTCGAATCCCTACGCGGTCGTCACCGCGGGACTCGCCGCGCTCGAGGGCACGAAGCACGGCGGCAGCACGGCCCGGGTGGAGGCAACGCTGGCCGCGATGCGTCGAGAGCGCTCGTTGCGCGCCGCGCTGGCTGAGCGATTGCGACACGGGCAACGCATCGATGGGTTCGGGCATCCACTCTACCGGCAGGGTGATCCGCGTGCCGCCGCGTTGCTCGATATGCTCGAGCGGCGCTACCCGAAGTCTCCCGAGCTCCGCTACGCTCGCGATTTCGCCCGCGCCGCGACGGCACTGACGGGCGAGCGGCCGAACGTCGACTTCGCGCTCGGTGCGGTGTCGCGCGTGCTCGGCTTACCCTCCGGATCCGGGCTCACGCTGTTTGCGATCGGACGGACGATCGGTTGGATCGGCCATGCGATCGAGCAGTACGCCGTGGATCACATCATCCGGCCTCGCGCGAAGTACGTCGGTGTGGTTGCGGCGGCGCAAGAACGCGAGCATCGTCAGTCCACACGAACCACCTAGTCGCGAGAGACCATGCGTCACTTTCATTCGATCATTCGCTGCGCCCTGCTGGTCGCGCTCTGCAGCCAGACTGCGTTCGCCCAGAAGAAAGTCAAAGAAGTGAAGCCGGGCGACGTCGAGCTCAAACGTCTCGAGGATGGGTGGGCGACCGCCCTCGTGCGACGCGACCGCGCCTACTTCGACAAATATCTCGCGCCGAAGTTCGTGTACACGGAAGGCGACAAGCTGATGCGACGCGAGCAGGTGATGAAGGATCTCACGTCGGGCCCCGACAGCGTCACCGGCGCGCGCAACGAGGGAATGGAAGTCCACCAGTTCGGCGGGACGACCGCCGTGGTGACCGGCTGGCTCATCGTGGAAGGGCGCACCCAGGCCACTCCCTTCACGCACCGCTATCGATTTACTGATACGTGGGTGAAACGGAAAGCCGGATGGCAGATTGTTGCGGCCCAGGATTATCTGGTGCCTAAGTAGGGCACGGTTTCCAGGCGCACTAATCGCGATCGGTGGCGGTTTGATACTCTCGAGGTCTCAGGTCCCTGGTCCCAGGTCTCAGGTGGTAACGGCGCAACCGCCGTTTCAACCTGAGACCAGAGACCAGGGACCTGAGACCAAGAGTACTTACCCGCGATACGGTCGCGATTACGGTTTAACCCCCGAATTCACCCAACCAACCAAGTCGTTAAAGCTCTGCATCGTCGCCGGCAGGCCCAAGTCGCAGTGGCCGAATGAATCCTGGCTCCGGCGCAGCAGGTTGGCGCTCCGGCCGGCCTTGTCGACGGCGTCCTGGTAGACGGAGTCGTGGCGGAAGGGCACGAGGCGGTCGCGCGTTTTGTGCAGCGTGATCATCGGGATTTGGAGATCACCCGTCGGCTCGTAGCTGTTCGCGAGCCATGCGAACGCGTCCGGCGTCGCGGTGAAGCGGGCGATGTGCTGGTTCACCGGTACGTAGTACGAATCCGGGACGAGCGCGCTGCTGTAAAACGTCTTCGAGTTGTCGAACAGGATGTGACCGTGCGTACGGGCGAGGAGATCGTTCACGCCGAGCGCGTGATAGACGAGCGCGTTCAGCAACGACGTGATGATCTCCGGAGGGGTGTCTCCCGCGAGTCGCGTCTGATTGGCGAAGGCGATCAGCGGCAGCGGCGCCTGATTGGACAGCACGGCATTGAGCGCGGGAAGCTGGATCTGGTTCACGGGATCCACGTTCTCCGGCATCTCCATCACGTTGCCCGGAAGGACGCCCGGATAGAAGAAGTCGAACAGCGCCCGCGTGTTGCCGACGTAGTCGATCTGGAACTTCGTTCCGCCCAGGACGCCGCACATGGCGAGCGCGCCGTTGTACTGCCCGGGATACGTCTCGGCCAGCGCCTGGACGACCTGCGCGCCGAGCGAGTGGCCGATCAGGAAACTGCGATTCGGACGGCCAACTCTCGACGTGAAGATGCCGCGGAGTTGATGCGTGCGCTGAATGCCTTCCGTGATGGCGTAGCCGTTTTCGCCGAAGCTCGAATACGCGATGGCGAATCCGGCTTGTCCGAGCGCCTCACGCAACGACGCGATGTCGTCCCAATCCTGCTGCGGTACGGGCAAGACGACGGGCGCTTGGGGCGGGATGACGCCGTGCGCGTAGAACACGCGGCGACTGGTCCGCACAGGCGGCAAGCACCAACGCCAGCGAGGCGACCGAGAATCTGACTGGGTGGGAGCGGTACATTGTTCTTCTCTCCGTTCGAGTAGTTGTGCGGCTGTCCGTGTGGCGACGTGCCGACTTGGACGGCGAGAAGATCGGGACGCGCGAATACGCGACCCATACGTTCCACGACGTAGGTCAGGGACCGCATTGCGTACGCGGTTACGTAGGACGCGTCGCTTTGAAATGCGAGTTCAGTCGTTTGCGCTTGGATAGCCGGGCAGGATGCCGCGTACTTCGTAGATCGGTCGCACGAGCTGGCGGATCGACGGCAGTCGCGCGGCGAGCCACACACCGCCCGCAATACACGCCGCGCCGCCAGCCATGATCGTTGCAGGCGCGCCGATACGGCTGGCGACGACGCCGGCGATCAGACTGCCGATCGGCGCCGTGCCGAGGAAAGAGAGCGTGTAAAACGCCATCACGCGTCCGCGTAGCCGCTCTTCGGTGATGGTTTGCAGAATCGTATTCGTGGACGCCGTCTCGACCATGAAGCCGCCGCCGACGATCGGCAGCACGAGCAACGCGAGCCACAGCCTGCGCGAAGCCGCGAACACAACGAGCCCGACGCCGAAGGCGATCGTCGCCACCACCATCACGCGTCCCAGGCCAAGCACCGATCGCCGCGACGCGAGGTACAGTGCACCGACAACCGCGCCTGCTCCGGACGCCGTCATGAGGAAGCCGAGCGTGTGCGGTCCGCCATGGAACACCGTCGACGCCATCGCCGGCATGAGCACCGTGTACGGCATGCCCATCGCGCTGACGAGCGCGAGCAGCAAGAGCGACGTGCGCACCGGCGCGAAGCCCGACACATAACGGTACCCCTCACGGAGGTCATCGAAGAGAGTCTTTTCGCCCGGGCGCCGCTCGACGGCGTTGAGACGCATCGCCAACAGCGACGCGATGACGGCAAGGTAGGAGATCGCGTCGATCGTGAAACACCACGCCTCGCCGAACCCGGCGATGATGATGCCTCCCACCGACGGCCCAATGATCCGGCTTCCATTCACCATCGTCGAGTTCAGCGCGATCGCGTTCGGGAGATCGGTCCGGTCTTCGATCATCTCGACGACGAATGCTTGCCGAGCCGGCGTGTCGAACGCGTTGATGATTCCCTGCACCACCTGGAGAAACAGAATCCACGCGACGGTGATCGTCCCGCTGAACGCCAGCACCGCCAGCGCCAGCGACTGCGCGGCCGACAACACTTGCGTCCAGACGAGCATGCGATGACGGTTCACGCGGTCGACCGCGACGCCGGCGAAGGGCGCGAGCAGCGTCGTGGGAATCTGTCCGCAGAACCCGACGACACCGAGGAGCAGAGCCGAGTTCGTCAGCCGGTAGACGAGCCAGCTCGTCGCGATGCGCGTGATCCACGTGCCCATCAACGACACGCTTTGGCCGCTGAAGAACAGTTTGTAGTTCCGGTGCCGCAACGCGCGCGCGATGTGCGCCCGCTCGCTCTTTCTCGCCATCGGTGGCGCGTCCTCGCAATATGGAGACCGAAACCTTGCACCTGTCGTGAATCGCGGAGGACGGCGCCGGGAAACAAGATTCACTCGTTAGACCGGCGTCGGCGACGCCGAAGTGACGCGGATCGCAGTCGCCGAGTTGGGCCTCTACGACGCTCCCGCTGAGGCCGAGCCATGCCACTCGATCGTTCTCGCACGTCCCCCTCCGTCGCCGCCCTTGCCCTGGCGACGCTAGCCCCGGTCGCACTTTCCGCGCAGCTAATCCAGATCAAGACCCTGCCGATCGCCGACGGCGACCAGTGGCGCATCTTCCCGTCCGCCAACGCGCCGATGGCCGACCTGTCGATCGCGCTGGCGGACTCGCTGCTCGATCCGTTCGTCAACCCCGCCAAAGGGGCGCGACTCCCCGATCGCGGGTTGTTCTTCGGATCGCCGACCTTTTACAGCGTCTCGCAGAACGCTGGCGGAGGACGCACGCTGCCGCTGGGGGGCCTCTTCCGATTCGGATCGATGTTCGGCGGATTCGCGCTCGCGCTTCAGGAGCTCGACACGATTCGCGGGAACGGGCAGGTGTTCTTCCCGCCCGTCAGTACTCCCGTTGCCGTCGGCGGGGGGACGGATCCGGTCAGTATTCCGACCACAGCGACACCGGCCGCGCCGTCGCGCGAGAACCGCTTCGCCTTCGCGAGCCTCGGGCGCTCGTTCTCGACGAAAGGTTTGTCGCTCGCCGGTAGCGTGCTTTGGTCGGGCCTGCGCAACATCGACGGCGTCGACCTGCTCTACACGGGGAGTCAGGGAGTCAATCAGCACGGCGGCGCGTTCGACGCGCGCGTTGGCCTCACTAAAGAATGGGCGAGCACGCGCGGCGCCCGGACCGCCGAGGCCATCCTGCTCCACAATCGGTTCGACATGACGCACGACGTCACGTGGGCCGACCAGGTGTTCGATCCGAACACGCGCGCCTTCCTCAGTCGTCCGCGTGTCGATCACAATCTGGACAAGACGAATACCTGGGGGCTGCACCTCGCCTACTCGCAGCCGCTCGCCGACAGCGGTTGGCGCATCGGCGCGATCGCGACGACGAATTTCGCGTCGCACCCGAAGCTGCCCGACTATCAAATCGCCCAGGTGATGGTGATTCCCTGGGACCCTGGGCACACCGCGGCGTATGACTTGGGACTAGGCGTCTCGAAGTCGCGCGGCCCGACGACGCTCGGCGTCGAGGCGATCTTCGAGCCGATCTCGACGCACACGTGGGGCGAAGCCCATGGCCCGATGCAAAGCACATCGGGAGTGACGATTCCCGAAGGCGGCAAGACGACGGAGAATCAGTTCAAGTTTTCGAACGCCATACTGAGGGCCGGCGCCGGCCACGACCTGCGCATCTCGTCCGACCAGGCGCTTCGCCTCCAGGCCGGTATCGCCGTCCGGTCGATCAGTTATGGTCTCGATCAGACCGATCACGTCGCCGAAACCCGCCGGCATCAGGACGAGCACTGGGTGGAATGGACGCGTACCTGGGGACTCAGCTTCCGCTTTAGCGATCTCGAAATGCGCTACGCGGGGCGTTCGGTGACGGGAACCGGGCGGCCGGGTGTCACGCCAAACGGCGGTGTCGTCTTCGCTGCCGCCGACGCGCTGACGTCCAACTTTCTCGCCGCGCCGGCCGGACCGCTGACGCTCACCGACGTGCGGGTCACGACGCATCAATTCTCGATTTCCGTTCCGCTGCGCTAGGGGGGGGAGAAACGACGATGCGAAATCTCGTTCAATCGAAGCGCGCGGTCTTGTTCGCCGCGCTCGCGGCCGCCGCGCCGGCCGCTGCGTGCAGTGACGCTCCGTTCGTGCCCGTGGATTCGACGCCGGCGCTCGACGCGCGTTTGCGTCAGGCGATCTCGCCGTGGGGCGTCGTGCCGATTCTTCCGGTGAACGCTCCGGATCCGGCGTTGGCGTCGCTCGGCAAGATGCTCTTCTTCGACAAAGTGCTCAGCGGCAATCGCGACGTAGCGTGTGCGAGCTGCCACAGCCCCGCTGCGCACACCGGCGACGACGGATCATTGGCGGTCGGCACCGGTGCGACGATCACTGGCGGCGTCCGAACGCTCGGCTCTGGGCGGCAGTTCACGCCGCGCAACGCGCCGCCGCTGTTCAGCGTCGGACTGAAACCGTTCTATATGTTCTGGGACGGACGCGTCAACGAAGAGCTGGGACCCGGGCGATTCAACACACCGCTCGGCTCGGCGCTTCCGCCGGGCGTCACGAGCCTTCTCGCCGCGCAGGCGATGATCCCGGTGACGAATCGGGTGGAGATGCGCGGCAACGCGGGCGACCGCGACGTCTTTGGCAACGTGAACGAGCTGGCGGAGCCGGCGGACGCACAGGTCGCGGAGATTTGGAAAGCCGTGATGCATCGGGTGCTCGCCATACCGGCCTACGCCCAGATGTTCGCCATCGCGTATCCGTCCGTGTCGCAGGACCGCCTCGGCTTCGAGCACGCGGCCAACGCCATCGCCGCATTCGAGACTCAGTCGTTGACCAAGACGAATTCCGCGTTCGACCGCTACCTCGCCCACGAGGACAACGCGTTGTCGCTGGACGCAAAGCACGGAGCCCTACTCTTCTTCACCACCGCCCGTTGTGTGTCGTGCCACAACGGTCCGCTGCTTGGCGCGCAGAGTTTCGCGAGCGTCGCCGTGCCACAGCTCGGTCCTGGGTCGGGCACCGCGGCTCCGCTCGACATCGGCCGCGGCGACGAGACCGTTTCAGGGCAGTCTCGCTTCCCGAAGTTCTTCTTCCGTGTGGCGCCGCTCCGCAACGTCGAGCTCACTGCGCCGTACATGCACAACGGCGCGTATCCGAACCTCGAGGCAGTAGTACGCCACTACAACAACGTGGATTCGGCGGTGAAGTCGTACGACGTCAATCAGTTGCCGCAATCATTGCGGTCGAGCTATCACGGCGACGCGGCGACCATCTCGTCGCTGCTCACGTCGCTTGACCCGCGGTTGCAGCAGCCGATTCGACTCACGGCGGACGAGCAGCGGCAGATCGTGGCGTTCCTCAAATCGCTGACTGATCCATCCGCGCGCGATTTGGCTGGAATCGCTCCGGCCGCCGTGCCGAGCGGCCTGCCGGTTCCCTAGCGGTCGCGACGCGCGGCACAGTACGGTCCGGCCCCGAATGTGCGAGCGTCGGAGCCGTGGCCACGGTCGTTTCCAACGGCTCCGCTCCAAGCGAGTCGGGTCAGCCGAACGCGTCGAATCAGCGCCTGCGTCTCGGTGACTGGGTGCGTATCGCGCTGCCGATCATTTTCGTGTTCGCGTTCATGTTTGTGGCATGGCGGCTCGGTTACTTCAAGCTGCGACACCCACAGCACCTCGGCGAGGCCGCCGACCGCGTTCGCGACGTACCGTGGCTCGGTCCCATCTTCGTGAGCGTGTACGCCGCCATGGGAGCCTTTGCCGCACCGGTGTCACCGCTGGCGTACGGAGCAGGCGCCGTGTTCGGCCCCATTCGCGGGACGTTCTTCGTGTGGCTCGCGTCTCTGATCGGCGCTGCCGGCGGCTACTGGATGGCGCGCGGCGCCTGGTCGGGTACCGCGCTTCGACTGCTCGGTCGATATGCCGGAACGCTGCACAGCCTCCGGGCGCAGAACACTTTTCTCATGACGTTTCGCGTCCAGCTCCTGCCGATCATTCCGTTCGGAGTATTCAACTATGCCGCGGGAGCGAGCCGCCTTCCGTTTCTTCGTTTCATGCTCGGCACGGCGCTGGGGATCATTCCCGGCACAGTGGCCGCGGTGTACATCGGAGATCGGATCAGTGAAGGGGTCGGCGCGCACGACACTCACGCTTTCGAGGTCGCTGGTGTCGTGGCGGCGCTACTGCTCGTCGTATCGTTTTCGCCGACGCTGATCCAGAAGCTGCGAAAGCGCTAGCGGTCCACGACGAGGCGCAGCGCCGTGCCCCAGGGATCGCGCGCGACGTGTCCCCCGCCCTGTGACGATCGCTCGACGAAGTGGCCCGCGTCAGAGATGCTGTGCGCGGCGGCATCCGCGTCGGCGACCGTGGGCACGACGAGCTCCCAATCGAGCAGCCTCGCTTCGTCGTCGCTCGCCAGCGGTGCACCCGCGGCCCACGTGTTCGTGCCAAGGTGGTGGTGATAGCCGCCGGCGGACATGAACAACGCGCCGGGGTAGCTCCACACGACCTTGTCGAGCCCAAGCCCCTCGTGGTAGAACCGCTCCGCTTCGTCGAGATCGCGCACGTAGAGGTGGACGTGACCGATCGTCGTGCCCGCCGGCGCGCCGGTCCACGGCTCACCTCCAGCCGCGGCGATGACGCTGTCGACGTCGAGCGGCTTGGTGGTCATCGCCAGCTCGCCGTCGGATTCGCGCCACGCGGTGCGCGGACGATCGGCGTAAACCTCGATCCCGAGGCCATCTGGATCCGCGAGGTACAACGCTTCGCTGACGAAATGATCGGACATCCCCGCCCGAACGCCGAGCTCGCCCAGGTGCGCGAGAAACCGGCCGAGCGAGGCGCGATCGGGAAGCAGAATCGCGAAATGATAGAGTCCGATGTGGCCGCGGCGCGCCACCGGCCGCACGCCGGCCTTCTCGTGCAGCTCGAGCAGCACGCGGTCGTCGCCGTGCGCGCCCATCCGGACGGTGCGGGCTTCGCGACCGAGTACGCGGAAGCCGATCACAGTTTCGTAATACGCGATCGAGCGCTCCAGATCGGCAACCTGGAGTCGAACCCGGCCGATGTGGGCGGACTCGGGCAGGCGATAGTTCGGGGGTTTGATGCCGTACTGCATGGTGACTCCGTGGTTGGCCGTCATCGTGCCTTCGGCTGCTTTTCCAACCACGCCAGGATGATCGAGTCCGTGTACGCGGCGCGCTCGAGAATCGGCAGATGGCCGGCGTCGTCGATCGGGTGAAATTCGGCGTTCGGAATCGCCGCGCGAACGGACGCGTTGTTGGCGAACGGCACGGTGTTGTCCTTTTTGCCCCAGATGAGCAGCACCGGCACGTTCCCTGTCGCAACCGTGCGGTAGACGGAATCCATCGACACGCCGGTCCGTGCGCTCAGCGTCGACAGCAGTGCGCGACCGAAGCCGCGGAATTGCATCTGCTCGCGGTAGCGATTCTTCCAGTCGGGGAATCGATCCGGATGAACGAAGTCGGACATCTGACCGTCGGCCATCCCCGGCACGACGAACGTCTGCCATGCGACCGAACCGACGGCCGGAACCCTGAAACCCGACGGTGGACCACCGCTATTGCCCGCGACGGGATCGACAAGAATCAGCGAGCGCACGCGGTCGGGATTGCGGCCGGCATAGGTGCCGGTCACCCAGCCGCCCATCGAGACGCCCGCCATGTGCACCGGGCCGGTGATGTGCAGGCTGTCGAGCAGTTCCTTGATTTGACGCTCGTACATGTCCGCGTCGTATTGTGCCTTCGGACGATCGGACCATCCACGCCCGTATTCGTCGTACCGAAGCACGCGATAGCCTTTGGCCGACAGCGTCGCCGCCGTGGAATCCCAGATGTAGTACGGCACCGAGAATCCGTGGACGAGAATCACCGGCGCTCCGCTATCCGGGCCGAGCAGCTCGTAGTGCGTCACGCCATCGGAGAGGCGGACGAACTTTCCCGTCGCGCCGCGCCGCGCGGCATCGTCCAGCGTGCGCGTCTCCGGGTTGCGTCGAACGTAGACCGCGTAGCACAACACGCACACGACGGCGAGGGCCGCGACGACGATCGACAGCGCACGCTTCATTCGAGAACGCTCATGGATGGCTCTCCCCCGGCTCCGGCTTCAATCCGCGCTCGACGAGCAGCGGTTCCACACTCGGCTCGCGGCCGCGGAACTCGCGGTACAGATCCGCCGCCTCTCGTGTGCCGCCGCGGGACAGTATCATCTCACGGAACTTCTGGCCATTGGCCCGAGTCAGTCCGCCGTTCTCCTTGAACCAGGCGTAGGCGTCGTGGTCCAGCACCTCGGCCCACAGATACGCGTAGTAGCCGGCCTGGTATCCCCCGTCCCAAATGTGCGCGAAATACGTCGTTCGATAGCGGGGCGGGACTTCCGGCACGCTCACGCGATACTTCTCGAGCGCGGCGGATTCAAACGCGGTGAGGTCTGTCGGGCTCGGGCCGGGCGGCAGGGTGTGCCATGCCATGTCCAACAGCGCCGCTTCAACGTACTCCGTCAGCGCAAAACCCTGATTGAACGTGCGCGATCGCTTGATCCTGTCGACGAGCGGCGCCGGCATCGGCACGCCCGTCTCATGATGCTTGGCATAGTTCGCGAAGACGGCCGGCTCGAGCGCCCAATGTTCGTTGAACTGCGACGGGAACTCGACGAAGTCGCGCGGCACACTCGTGCCGGACAACATCGGGTAATGCACCTTCGACAACATCCCATGCAGCGCGTGCCCGAATTCGTGGAAGAGCGTCGTGACGTCGTCGAACGTGAGCAGCGCGGGCTTGCCGGGCGCCGGCTTCGGGAAATTGGCCACGTTGTAGACGACGGGCTTCGTGCCAAGAAGGATCGACTGATCGACGAAGCCGTCCATCCAGGCACCGCCGACCTTGTTATCGCGTTTGAACAAGTCGCAGTAAAACAGCGCAAGCGGCGACCCGTCGGCCTCCGAAACCTCGAAAACCCGAACATCGGGGTGATACACCGGAATGTCCTTGCGCTCGGCGAAGGAAATGCCGTACAACTGCGTGGCCGCGAAGAAGACGCCGTCGATGAGCACGCGATCGAGGTCGAAGTACGGCTTGATCTGCTCTTCGTCCAGATCGTAGTCGCGCTTCCGCACCCGCTCGGCGTAGTACTGCCAGTCCCAGGGCTGGAGCGCGAAACCCCCGGTTTCCTGATCGATGAGCGTCTGCATCTTTGCCGCCTCATTGCGCGCTTTGTCCGCGGCGGCGGTGCCGATGTCGAGGAGGAATTTCACGGCGGCATCGGGAGTCTTGGCCATCTGATCGTCCAGCACGTACGCCGCGGCGTTCGGATAGCCGAGAAGCCTCGCCTTCTCCGCGCGCAGCTCGACGAGCCGCTCGACGAGAGCCCGAGTGTCCGCGGCGTCGCCGCGGTCCGCGCGATGGACAGCCGCGCGGAACAGACGCTCGCGAACGTCGCGGCGGCGGAGCGACGCCTGCGCGGGCTGCTGCGTCGTGTTCTGGAGCGTGAGGACCCACTTGCCGTCGAGCTTCCGGTCCTTTGCCGCCGCGGCCGCGGCGGCGACGTCCGCGTCGCTCAGTCCATCGAGCTCGCCGCGGGCGTCGATGACGAACGCAGCGGCTTTCGTCGCGGCCAGCAAGCGGTTCTGAAACTCGGTCGTCAGCGTCGACTCTTCCTGATTGAGCGCGCGCAACCGCGCCTTGTCCGGTTCCGGCAGCTCGGCGCCGGCCCGGATGAACTCCAGGTGGTACCGCTCGACGAGGTAACGCTGCTCGGGCGTCAGACCCAGTCCTTCGCGCCGGTCGTAGACGTCGCGCACCCGGCGGAAAAGCTCGTCGTTGAGAAGGATTGCGTCGTTGTGCGCCGCGAGCTTCGGCGCCTGATCGCTCTGAACTTGCTGGAGCGTGTCGTTCGTGTTCGCCGACGTCAGGGCCCCGAACGTTTTGAGCACTCGCGTCAGCAGCTCACCGGCTCGCTCGAGCGCGACCAGCGTATTCTCGAACGTCGGAGCGTCGCCACAAGCGGCGATCTCCTCGACCTCGCGCAAGTGGCGGCGCATCCCTTCCTCGATCGCCGGCGCGAAGTCTTCGTCGCGAATCCGATCGAGAGGCGGGGCGCCGAACGGTAGACGGCTTCGTTCGGCGAACGGATTGTCGGAGGTAAACAGCGCAGGTTGTGTGGTCGGCGTACAGACGGTCATCGGCGGCAGGTATCAACTTCAGCTATCAGC
>Ga0207674_10004041_pt1 | contig 17800 bp, 17 predicted proteins | sample KBSCornC72_FD_184303 | JGI IMG/M metagenome (GOLD analysis project Ga0207674, IMG submission 184303) | Corn rhizosphere microbial communities from Kellogg Biological Station, Michigan, USA - KBS Corn C7-2 (SPAdes) (version 2) | ecosystem: Host-associated > Plants > Roots > Rhizosphere > Soil ... | reverse complement strand
AGCGTCATCCTGACCTCAGCCACGCTCACGGTTTCGGGCGGTTTCGACCATATCCGCAAACGGCTTGGCCTTACCAGCGCACGCGAACTGGTTGTGCCCTCGCACTTCAACTACGAGAAGCAGGCGCTGCTCTATCTGCCGCCGAACATGCCCGATCCGCGCGAGCCGGATTTTCCCGAGAAGGCTACGGAGCGCATTCGCCGCGTGCTCGAGATCACCGAAGGGCGCGCCTTCTGCCTGTTTACCAGCTACAAGCAGATGCGTGAGACCCATGACCGCCTGCTCGCCGAACTGCCGTACACGCTGCTGCTGCACGGGACGGCGCCGCGCCATGTGCTGTTGCAACAGTTCCGCGATACGCCGAATGCGGTGCTGTTCGGGACATCGAGCTTCTGGCAAGGGGTGGACGTGCAGGGCGAGCAGCTCAGCTGCGTCATCATCGACCGTCTGCCCTTCGCCGTACCCAGCGACCCGGTGGTGAAGGCGCGGATGGAGGCGATTGAAGTGCTGGGCGGCAAGCCATTCTTCGACTACCAGGTTCCGAATGCGGTTATTACGCTGAAGCAGGGCTTCGGTCGCCTCATCCGCTCGCTCGACGACCGAGGTCTGTTAATGCTGCTCGATCCGCGCATCCAGCGCCAACGCTATGGGCGCATCTTTCTTGAGAGCCTGCCGCCTTATCGACTGACGCAGGAGATCGCCGATGTCGAGCGGTTCTTCGAGTAACCCTCATCGTTTGCCGGGACCGAGGCTGGCTTCGCTGGAAGAGTTCGCACCGCTAGAGTACCGTTCGCCGTAAAATAGAACTATCCATGGGACGCAATCTCTACATCCTCGCGGGTACGCTGCTTGTCTTTGCGATCATTTCGTTTGGCGTCTCCTATACCAACATCGCGCAGCAGCCTGGCTCTCCGGGTGACACGTCGCTGTGGCGGACGATGGGGCTGGCGCTGTTTTTCGTCAGCATGGTTGTTTCGCTTGCGGCCATTCTGTCGTCGTTGTTCGAGCAGGCAGAACGGCATACCGAGCAGGAACGGCGCCGAGGCCGCGACAAGCGTTAGTGCGGCGTAAACCGGTACAATAAGAAGACGCCGAAAGCCGCGCCACTCCAGCCCCGAAAAATCCAGGCAGCGCGGCCTTGAAGGGATCGTAGAACCATGTTTGAAGTCACCGTAGAAGCCGGCTTCTCCTCCGGCCACTACCTCCGCAACTATCGCGGCAAGTGCGAGAATCCGCACGGCCACAACTACAAGGTCTTTGTTACGCTGATCGGCCCGGATCTCGATGAAGCGGGGCTGCTGCTCGACTTCAAGCTGCTCAAGCAGGTCATGCGCCCGGTCGTCGGCTACCTTGACCACCAGATGATCAACGATCTAGAGCCGTTTACAACGGTCAATCCGTCGGCGGAAAATCTGGCGCGCTACTTCTATCAGGAGACTGCAAAGCAGCTTAACGAGATGACCGAAGGCCGTGTTCGCATCAAGGACTGCACGCTCTACGAAACCGACACCAGTTTTGCCCGCTACTACGAATAAGCCCGCCAGATGCACTTAATCGAACTCTACAAATCGGTTCAGGGCGAATCATCCTTTGCCGGGCTGCCGTGTATCTTCGTCCGCTTCGCGGGCTGCAACCTGCGCTGCGCGTGGTGCGACTCCGAGTACACCTTCACTGGCGGCAAGCCCTTCAGCGAAGATGAGGTGGTTGCGCAGATCGAGGCGCTGGCGCCATGCCGTCTGATCGAATTCACCGGTGGCGAGCCGATGTTGCAGGCGAAGGAACTGGTGCCGCTGATGGAGCGGCTACTGGCTGCGAGCTACACGCTGATGATCGAGACCTCGGGCGAGCGCCCGCTGGCCGAGGTTCCCAAAGCCGTGCATAAGATCGTCGATGTGAAGTGTCCTGGCGCGGGTGCGGCGGCGGGCAGCTTCCGGCTCGAAAATCTCGATGCGCTAACGAAAAACGATGAGGTGAAGTTCGTCATCACCGGCCGCGAGGACTACGAGTTTGCTCGTGACTTTATCAGACGGCACGAGGTGAACCGCAGAGCGGGTGGAGTTCTGCTGTCGCCGGCATTTCGGAAGTCACCGAGCCCCGAGCGAACGGCGGACAATATGGCGCTCGATCCGCGCGACCTGGTGGAGTGGATGCTGGCTGACGGGCTCGACGCGCGTCTCTCGCTGCAAATTCACAAGTTCATCTGGGAGCCGATGAAGAAGGGCGTCTAGTATTCCTGCCGTCAGGTCTCGCCGGTGCTATATTGCTTCCATGCAGCGCTCGAAGGCCACTCCCGCCAGGCTCGCCGGACTCTCGGTGTTGGGAACGCTGACTGCGGCAAGCGAATTTGTTGCGATATTTGCTACGAGGGCTTACTGGGATTCTCATCATGGAGGCCGCTTCTGGAGCAGCCTCCTCGGTCCCGGCTTCGTTCTCATTGCGATCTACTGCGGCGGTTTTTATCTCACCGTTCGAGCAGCGAAAAAACTCAGCAATGGCATTAAGGCAGGCCGGTGGACCGAAGCCGAACTGCAACCGGTGCGCAGGTTCTTCGAGAGCCGGCTGATGCGGCTGGCTCCCTTTGTTTTGATTGGTATAGGGTTCGTGGCAGCTCTGATCGACGGCTCTTATCCGCATCATGGTTTTATGCTCGGCTTTGGAATCTGCTTTGTGCTGAGCATAGGACTCATGCAGCTTCGGCGCAGCCTGATAAACCCCGTTGCGCAGGAGCCGGGGCTGCAACTCGGTACGTCAGCGTCTCTGCAGTCGACGCATTGGGGCGAGTAATCGGGGACGCGCTCTTTGAGCGTTCTTGGGCTGTTATCCCAACATCTTTCGTACCACCCGCCGCACCATCTCTGTGACCACGCCGAAGAGCGCGTGTGAGGCCATCTCGCCGGTGCGTTCGCCGATGGTCTGCTCTTCCGGTGGAGCGGAGATGCCGATCGCGGGTAGCGCGCCCTCGTGGGTCAGCGAAGCCAGCGCCATGCCGAATCCCGCGCCGTCCTTCGCCGTGGCGGTAGGGTAGAACTCGGCCAGCGCTCCGTAGGCCGCGCCGGTAAGTGCGCCGAAACTCCAGTGGATCGCCTCGACCGCAACCGCTTCTTCGCCCTTCGTCAATTCATGCCCGGCGATCTTCTCCGCCAATGCCGCCTCTGGCTCTCCGTGCGAATGCGTCGAATAGAATTTCTCCGCAATTGCCTTGGCGGCGGTGGCCACGAGCCCGCCGATCAGACCGGCCACCAGGCCCTTGGCCAAGGACTTTCCTAGATCCTTTTTATGTGTCTCTTCCGTCTTGCTCACCCATCACCTCGATATCGTGTTGTCTCGCGTTAAGATGCGCCCTGCCTGCTTTGGGGAAGCCCCATTCTATTCGGTATAAGCGGATACGGCTGCCGTGCTTCGATGGAGTCCCAGCTTTGTTTTGCGGAGCACTGCTGTCAGTATCGCCGAGAGCAACAGATTGAGCAGCAGCGCGGGAACTGCCGCGTACATGGCGTAGGTTTCTCCGAACAGGTGCAGCGGGTAGACGGAGCTTTTGAGACCCAGCGAAACGACCATGCCGGTGCCGGTGACGATGCCAGCTGCCCATCCAGCCAGCAGAGCCCAGGGATGGAACCAGCGGCTGAACGCTCCGATGACCACGGCGGGGAACAACTGGGCGATCCAGATTCCGCCCAGCAACTGCATGTCGATAGCGTAGGCGACGGGCAGCCGCAGCACAAAGACCAGGGCGCCGAACTTGACCACCAGCGAGACCAGCTTCGCCATGTGCGACTCGCCTGCCGGACTGAGAGGCTTGCGGGCAAAGGCTCCATAGAGATTTCGCGTAAACAGGTTGGAGGCGGAGATGGACATGATCGCCGCCGGGACGAGCGCGCCAATCGCTACCGCGGAGAGGCAGAAGCCGGCAAACCACTCGGGAAACATCTTCAGGAACAGCAGCGGGACGGCTTCGCTGGTATTGTTCGTGGTTACGCCCGCAGCCAGCGCAATATATCCCAGCAGAGCGATCATTCCCAGCAGAAGGCTATAGGCGGGCAGCATGGCCATGTTGCGCCGCACGACATTGGCGCTTTTTGCGCTCAGCATTGCCGTGGCGGTGTGGGGATAGAGCATCAGCGCCACCGCCGATCCGATGGCCAAGGTGGAGTAGGCCATGTACTGACCCGGCTTGAGAAAGATGGAGCTGGCCGGAGTGTGCGCGGCCAGGGCGAGGCTTGCCACCTCGAAGATGTGAGCGTAGCCGCCCAGCTTGATCGGCAGCAGAATCACCGCGGCCAACACCATCGCATAGAGCATGACGTCTTTGACGATGGCGATGACCGCCGGTGCTCTCAGACCGCTCGAATAGGTGTAGGCGGCCAGAATGATGAAGGCAGCAGCAAGGGGCCACTCGCCGTGCACACCGAGCGCTTCGATGACCACCTGCATCCCCACCAGTTGCAGGGCGATGTAGGGCATCAGTGCCATGATGCCGGTGACGGCGATGGCGACCGTCAGCCAGCGGCTGCCGTAACGGCCGCTGACGAAGTCGGCCAGAGTGATGTAGCCGTGGCGATGGCAGATGGTCCAGAGCGGGGGCAGCACCACCATCATCAGGGGATAGGTGATCACCACGTAGGGCACGGCGAAGAATCCCATCGCGCCTCCGCCGTAGAGCAGCGCGGGCACGGCGATGACGGTGTAGGCGGTGTACAGGTCGCCGCCGATCAAAAACCATGTAACCCAGGTTCCGAAGCTGCGCCCGGCCAGTCCCCACTCTTCGAGCGAGGCGATTCCGGCTGCCGGACGCCGCCACCGAGCGGCCCAGAAGCCGATCAGCGTTACCAGCAGGAAGAACAGGCAGAACACAACCAGCGCTGTCGTATGCAATCGCTCACCCGGTCAGGAAATTCTGGAAATGGAGTCAGGAAGCATCTTAGCGTAGACGCCGGGAGTCTCTCCACTGCGATTCGCTTGTACCCCAGCGAGTAGAAATGCACTCGCCGCGAACCGCCCCTTCGGCTGGGATGACGTATTTTGGTGGGGATTTTGACTTCGCAACCAGCGACAGATTTGCGATCTCCCTCGGTCTTACTCCAATCTCGCCAGACTCGCGTGCCGGAACAGCAGGCCTGACGCGGTGAACAACGCCACGAAGACACCGTGCCCGATGGCCATTCTTCGCGCCATGTCGGGTGGAGCGCCGGAAGGCAGCATCACGACAATTAGCGCAAGCGTCGCCGCCATCGCGAACAAAGTAAGAGCCAACCCCCGCGCCTTTAGCCGCGCCAGCAACGACCCCCACCGCGAGCGCGCTGAGATACCACAGCCGCTCCGGATGTCCCGAGTCCGCCGTTTGGACCATGGTCGACCACCCCAGGGCGAACCCGGCAAACAACGCGACACCAACGCCCACCTTGTATGACCACGCGCCCATTCGCCTTGCGATCAGCGCATACGTCATCCCCGTCGCGAAGAACAGGACATAGACGCGCACGAAAGCTCCCGCAGGCCAGTTCCATCCCTCTACCACCCGCGATGCCACCAGCGGCACCATCAACAGAGCCAGCGCCCTAAGCGCCACACGCAGCATCGTCTTTCCCAGTTGGTCCATACGCATGATGTTCTCCCTGACGATTCCCGCCAACGTCTCGCAAAAGATCCATAGTGCGAACCCGAACAGTCCCCGCCTATCGTCCTCGTGTTCCCGGCACAGGTCGTGAAATGTCTGCGCCATCCCCTCGCCGAACCGCTCGCGGAAAGTCCGCGGATACAGCCGCAGCAGCATCGCATACCACGTCCGGTAGCGCCGGCCCGCGACGTTAGTGACCATGCGCCAACCGTCCTTCCGCCACCGCCACCACGCTACGATACCGTTTCAGCTCCGCTTCGAGCGCTGTTCGTCCCGCGCCTGTGAGTTCGTAATAGATCCGCCGCTCGTCATCCATCTCCGGATCAACCCGGCTATCGCTCTCCCGGATCAGCCCCGCTTCCATCATTCGTCTCATCGAGCCATACAGCGTTCCCGGGCCCATTTTCACCTTGCCCTGCGAGTCCGCCTCCACCTGTTTCATGATCCCGTACCCATGCCGCTCGCCCGTCGAAAGCGCCAGCAGGATGTGCAGCACTGCGGGAGTCAGTGGAGTCTGCGCTGTGTCCTTATTTGCCATGCGCCGAAACTATATCCGTTACGGATATAGTGTCAAGCCCAGTCAGGCGGCAGGCGCAGCAGGAGTCTCAGAGTTCGGGGGCCTGGCATCTCAGCACCCTATGCCGTTTGCCGGCGTTGGGCTAGCTCTTGCCGGACTCGCTCCAGTCGTAGATGACGATGCCGAGATCGTTGAGGGTCTTGACTACCGTCTCCATGTTGCGGCGAACCTGGGGCCGCGCGCTGACGGGAACTTCGTGGGCCTCTTCAACGGCGACCACGCGGCCATACGGCCAGGAACTCTCCGGGATGGCATTGAGCGCGGCGGGGAGATCGCCGATGCGCACGTTCAGGTCGCGGCGGCGGGCGCCCATGGGACGGAGCAGACCGCCCTCACCGAGGGTGCTGGTGTTGGCGTCGGCGAGCATCACGTGCAGCGTAACCATGCCGCCCTGCACGGTCAGATACGGGTTCTGCCAGAGATTGAGGCTTTTGACCGCCATGTACCGCGCCTTGGAAGGGGGCGGGATCATGTTCATCTGCTGCTTTGCCTGAGCCGCTTCTTCCTGTTTCTGGGCCTCGATCGCCCGGACCTCGGCCTGGCTGGGCGTCGATGTATGGGAACAGCCGGAGAGAGCCAGAGGAAGAAGGATGGCGGGGAGGAGAGCTAACGAGAGGATAGATCGCGGTCTGGGCACATAGATCAGCATATCAAGCCGTCCGCTCTGGAGAAAGCGGCGAAGTCCCAAATAGAAGGGCTATTTTGTCTTTTTTCACCCTGTCCACTTGTCTTTTACTCTGTTCACCTATTTTTACCGTCCTGTCCACCGCGGCGGGCGCTTTTCGAGAAACGCTGTTGTTCCTTCGACCTTGTCGGCGGTTCCTGCGAGCCGCCCGAAGATCTCTGCCTCTACTTTCATGGCGTCCTCGATCCTGAGATCGCTGCCGCGCTCTACGGACTCGATGGTTCCGGCTACAGCGAGGGGGGCCATGGCAACAATGGAAGCGGCTAGCTCGGCGGCGCGTGTCATCAGCTGCCCGGCAGGCACGACCTCGTCGACCAGGCCTATGCGCAGGGCCTCGGCAGCGGGGATCATCTCTCCGGTGAGCAGCAGACGAAGCGCCGTCGAACGGCCGATGAGTCGCGGCATTCGCTGGGTTCCGCCGTATCCGGCAATCAGGCCGAGCTTGACCTCGGGCTGCCCCAGCCGCGCAGTTTCGGCGGCGAGACGAAGAGTGCAGGCCATGGCCAGCTCGCAGCCTCCGCCGAGCGCGAATCCGTTGACGCAGGCGATGACGGGCTTGCCGCAGGTCTCGATCAGGCGAAAGACGGACTGGCCGCGCCGAGCCTTGGCGTTGCCCGAGGCCGCGTCGGTTGCCGCGAGTTCGTTGATATCGGCTCCGGCGGCGAAGGCTTTCTCACCTGCGCCGGTCACGAGGATGACGCGCACGCCGGAGTCCTGGGACAGGGCGATGAATACCGTCTCCAACTCGTCGAAGGTCCGGGCATTGAGGGCGTTGAGAACTCCGGGCCGGTTGAGTGTGACGGTTGCGATGGGGCCCTGAACGTCGCAGAGCAATGTCTCGTAGGTCACGGGGGTCTCCTTACTTGGCTTGATCCTGTATTGGCCTTGCATTGGTATTGCAATCCAGACGATACAATCGAACCTATGATTAAGGGAATCACGGTTGTCAGCGCCGTCTCCTCGGCAGAGACGTTCGACCGGCTCAACAGCCTGCTCGCGGCGCTCGGCTTCGAGCCGGGCAAGGGCTGGGAAGACGCCAAGGGGAGAGGCTCCGCGCATCTTGCGCCGTTGGGCAATCTTGAGTTTGTGACGGGACGTCCGCCCGCGGTTCCGCCGCTGCTGATCGAGGTCACGCAACTGGAGCAGGTTCATGCCGCGGTGCAGAAGTGGATGCTGGCCAGCTACCGCACGGAAGAGATCGATGCGCTGCTCTCCGCCCCGGAGCTGACGCACTGGAACAGCCGTTTGTTCACGGTTAAGATTGCTACGGGCGAAGCGGAGGCGCTGATGCTGGGCTTCTGGCAGTCGGAGAATCCACTGCACGGCAAGCCGGTCGCCATCGAAGGCGATCTGTCGGCCGCGGGGATGCGGTTTGCCGTGGTGACGGCGCGCTGGAACGCTGTGATTACCGACCGCCTGTTGCAGGGCGCGCTCGATGGGCTGTACCGGAGCGGCGCGGCGAAGTCGGACGTCGAAATCGTGCGCGTGCCGGGAGCGTGGGAGATTCCCTCGGCGGCGCGCACGCTGGCGGAGTCGAAGCGGTTTAACGCGATTGTGACGCTGGGCTGCCTGTTGCGCGGCGAGACGGCACATTACGAGGCGATCTATAACGAGGTTGCGCGGGGCATCGGCCAGTCGCAGCAGGAGACCGGCGTCCCCCATGCCTTCGGCGTGCTGACCTGCGAGACGCTGGAGCAAGCGCTGGACCGGGCGGGTGTGAAAGCGGGTAATAAGGGATTCGAGGCGGCGATCGCGGCCATCGAGATGGTCTCGATTCAAAGGAAACTGGCGGTAAAACAATAATGGGAACGCGCCGCAAGTCTCGTGAACTGACGATGCAGATGTTGTTTCAGGGCGATCTCGGCAAGCAGAGCCCGGACGAGGTGCGCAGGTTGTTCTGGCCCTCGCGGGACGACGTGGACGCGGAGACGCGTGGGTTCGCCGAGGATCTCTACCGCATTGCAACGTCGCGGCAGGTGGAGATCGACGAGCTGATCGAGGCCCACGCGCAGAACTGGCGGATCGAGCGGATGCCGGTGGTGGACCGCAACCTGATTCGCGCGGCGGTGGCGGAGATGTTGGGGTTTCCGAATACGCCCGCGGCAATCGTCATCAATGAATCGCTGGAGGTGGGGCGGCTCTATGCTGCTCCGGAGTCGATTCACTTCCTCAATGGCGTGCTGGACGCAATTGCACGGGATCTTTTGAAGAAGCGACTGGCCTGAGCGCTGCCATAAGTGCAAAGGCAATATAGGGGTCTCTCCGCTGCGGCGGCAAAACTGCCGCAGCGGTCGAGATGACGTTCTTTTGGTGTCCGGAAATAGAAACGCCCTGCGAATAAGCAGGGCGTTTCTATTGCTGCTTTGAATTGGGCGTGGTTAGGAGATGCTCTTCCTCGGCCTCTGGACGAGCAGGTCGGGGGCGGCGAAGCCTCCGTTGATGCCGGGGAGCTGGGGCAGGATGATCTTTGTCGGACTGTCGGTCAGGGTGTTGCGGTCGATCAGGTGCACCGCGTTATCGCCCGTGGTGCCGATGTAGAAGGTGGTGTTGTCGGAGCTAATCACGCCGGCGACCGGGGCGATGGGAGCGACGGTGGTCGGGGTTGCCGGAGTTGCCGTAAGCAGCGGGATATTGGCGATGGTCCCGGTGCTGGGCGTGTAGTAGGGCAGCACGCCGCCGGTGCCGGTGTAGGTGACGAAGGCAAGGCTGGAGTCCGAGGTGGTATCGATACCGGTGATCGCGGTCGCGGTGACGCCGGGCAGGGCCAGCGGAGCGCCGGGGGTTACGGTGAACTTCGATCCGGCGGGATCGCAGTGGCCGGTCGGCAGGCCGGGCTGGAGCGAGAGATCGATCAAGGTATTGGTTGCGGCGGTGGCTCCGAGGATGTGCAGTCCGTCGTTGGTCGCATCCAGGCGGTCGGCCTTGGGGGCGGAGACGCCGGCATCGGGATAGAACTGGTTGCTGGTGGCCTGGATGCCGTTCGAGGTCGTCGTGGTGGTGATGGGGCACTGTCCGCGCGCCGTGGTGGTGTCTCCGGCGAGGAAGGCTCCGACGCTGGGCACGGTGACGGCTACATCGGTAGCTGGAGCGGCGAGCGAGACCTTGGTCCATCCGGTGACCGTGGAGTGGACCAGCAACTGGTTGGTCGTGGTGGTGATGTAGACGGTCTGGCTATCGGGGGCGTATTCGGCGTGGGTTGCGACGCCGCCGATCTGGGACTGTACGCCGCCGGTCGGTCCGTAGAGATAGATCAACTGGCGGTTGGGGTCGGTGAGCACGATGCTGGAGTTGTCGGGCGCTACCGCCAACACCTTGCCCATGACGCTGGGGTCCTGGGTGGAGAGAGCGTTGGTCAGGGCGTTGAAGGTCATCAGCTCGGTATCGCTGCCCATGTAGATCGACGATCCGTCGTTGCTGATGACCATGGAGTTGGGCACGTAGGGCAGGCGGATGGGGGTGCCGAGGACGTTGGTGGTGAAGTCCACCGGAACGATATATTGCGACTGGGTGCTGGCGATGTAGAGCGCCGTGCTGCTCTTGCCGGGAGAGTTGACGATCAGCTTATTGGAGACGATCGGCGTGCCGTTGCCGAAGAGGCCAATCTGGTTGAACGGCGAAGGGTTGCAGGAGGGGGGCTGGCAAATGGCAGTGATGGCGGCCGATCCGGGGAAGAGCGGCGTAATGGTGGAGTTGCCGGGGATGGTCGTCGGCGTGGTGGAGACGAACTCCAGCGTGAGGCCGGTGAGGATGGTGCCGTTCGTGTCCTTCACGACGGCGTTGAGCGGCTGCGGATTGTTGGGGTTCACCGAGACCTGGGTGCCTCCGGTGATGGGCACGCTCAGATCGATCGAGGCCGGAGGGCAGGTGGAGAAGAAGCCAGCCGAGCTGCCGGCGTTGGAGAGGTTGGCGGAGATGATGGTTGATCCCGGGGCCTGGGCGGTGGCGACGCCGTTCTCATCGATGGTCACGACAGACGCGGTCTGCGCGGCGTAGGAGAGGTGCCCGACCTGGCAACTGATGTTTGTGCCGTTGCCGTCGAAGACGCGCGCCGACAACAGTCCGGTGGCGCCCTGCGAGAGGCAGGAGTTCGCCACATAGCTGGTGCTGGTGGGCAGGGGAGCGGTGCAGCATCCGTTGGCCGGATTGACGGTGCAACTTGTGGGCGAAGTGGAGTATGCCGCCGGACTACAGTTGGTTGCCGGATCGGTCGAACAGTCCGTCGACGGCGCGCCGAGCACGACGTTGGTCACGGTGGGATGCACGTAGACCGGAAGCGGATTGCTGCTGGCGCCGTCCGCCTCCGCGATGATGTAGGCTGTGCCGCTCTTGTTGGTGGCGTTACAGGTAGTGTAGTCGGCGATGCCGGCGCCTGAGTTCCGGTTCCATGTCCCCGCGCAGAGCTTCCCTGTACTGGGGTTTACATCTGCGATGGTCATGTCGGTGGTGTGGTACTCAAATTTGGCGACGCTGACCGGATTGTTCTTGCAGTCGGTCGCGACCGCGGCGGAGATGGAGCCCATGAGGCCGTAGTTGAGCGAGACGCCGTAGACCTTCGGCGAAAGGGTAATCGTCGTCACCTGGCCAATGGGAATGCCGGTATCTCCGCCATTGCAAAATTCCACAGTGGTTTTCTTCGAGCAGCCCGAGACTGATATGCCAAAAGGAATCGAAAAAAGTAGAAGAATTACTAAGCCAGCGAACCTACGCATTGAACCTCCCCGTCCAACCGGACCCTCAGTTGAACGGTCTCACCGCACTCTGAATTACCGAAGCACCAGTGTAAAAGGTGCATGGACGGGAAGCAAATGAGGAGGGGCAAGGAAGGAGCAGTGAATACAGAGAATCCCTATCCTAGAGTTCTAACCTGTCCAAAAACTGTTGCAGTTCGGATACAGAATGTTCGATTATCCGTTCAAGAAGATCGGGGTATAGCTTTCGGACAGGTTCTACGGCATCTCCGTTTCGAACCAGCTGAGAGCGCGTTCGAGTACGTCCCGACGATGGTCGGGATCGACGAAGTGATGGCCTTCGTCGGGGTAGACGACGAGCCGGGTCTGGACGCCCTGGGCGCGGAGGGCATGCCAGAACTCGAAGCTCTGCGGGGCGGGGCATTCGCCGTCGCGGTCGCCGACCACCAGCAGGGTTGGCGTCTTCACGCTCTTAATAAGATTGATGGCAGAGCTTTTAGCGTAGATGGCGGGATCGTCGTAGACGGACTTGCCGAAGAAAGGGATCATCCACTGGTCGATGGAGTTCTCTCCGTAGTAGCTCTGCCAGTTGCTGATGCCCGCGCCGGCGACGGCGGCCTTGAAGCGCGAGGTCTGGGTGACGGCAAACATGGTCATGAAGCCGCCATAGCTCCAGCCGGTGATGCCCTCGCGGGACTTGTCGATAGGGAAGCGTCGTTCGAGCGTGTCTATTCCGGCCAGCGTATCGCGCAGGTCGCCGTAGCCAAAGTCCCTGACGTTGGCCTGGGCGAACTTCTCGCCCTGTCCGAAGCTGCCGCGCGGGTTGGGCATGAAGACGAAGTAGCCGAGGGCGGAGAAGGGAACGCCGCCGTAGCCGACGTCGGGCCAGCGCGGCGTCACCGCGGCCGAGGGACCGCCGTGGATGTAGACCAGCAGGGGGTACTTCTTTGCGGGATCGTAGTTCGCGGGATAGAGCAGCCATCCCTGTACATGGAAGCCCTCGTTGGTCCACTCGATGTTTTCAGACTTGCCCCAGAGCGGCTTGAGGCCGTCGTTGACATGGGTGATCTGCCTGAGGTGGTCGAGAGGTCCGGCCCAGACCTCGGTCGCTCTTTCGAAGGAGGTGCGAACGAAGGCGACATTGTGGGTATGGGAGGTGGAGATGCTCATGACCAGGTCGCTCGACCAGATGGTCTCGGGCAGGGTGAGGCCGGGTGTGCCGGGGTTGCTACCGGGGCCGCCTTGGGACTTCAGATTCAGCTTCGTGATGCGGGTGTCGCCGCCGACGTGCTCGGTGAGGCCGAGGACTTCGGGAGAGATCCAGTGGAGAAAGGCGACGGATGCCGGTCTTCCGGGGGTGATGTCCCGCGGCTCGCCGCCGGTGACTGGGATGAGGTAGACATCGCCGCCGGTCGAGCCCTGATCGCTCATCAGGCCACCGATGAAGGCGATCTGTTTGCCGTCGGGCGACCAGCGGGGGACGGCGATCTGGAGGCTGTGGAGCGGGCCGGAGATCTGGGTGGTGTCGAGGATCGACTGCGGCTGCGGTGGAGGCTGCGCGGCAGTTGGCAGAACTGTCTGTATATAAAGATGGGCCACCCACCAGTTGTTCTCGCCGGGGGGATTGGCCGCGATGTAGGCCATCTGTCTGGAGTCGGGCGACCAGTCGAACTCGTAGACGTGCAGGTTGGCCGGGGTCGCCTGCCGGAGCGTGCCGGTAGCGGCGTCGACCACGGCGACGCGCTGGACCTCCGCGCCGTCTTCGCCGATGACTCCGCTCCAGGGCTTCATGGCGGCGAGCGCGCCGGCGTCGCGGGTTGCGTTCTGGACGAAGAGGAAGGCGAGCGAGCGGCCGTCGGGCGACCAGGCAGGCATGTCGATCTCCCCGGTGACATGGGTAAGTTGGCGGCTCTGACCGGTCTTGCGGGACCAGAGGAAGATCTGCTGCTGGTCGGGGTTGTCCTCACTGGAGGAGCAGGTGGACGCGTAGGCCAGCCATTGGCCGTCGGGCGACCAGGTGGGGCTGCCATAGGAGCAGTCGGTTGCCTCGGCTTCGGTGCGGATGAGGGTCTCTTTTGCGGGATTTTCTATGTCGGTGAGGCGGAGTTGGGAGCCGTCCCGGGCTTCGAGCGACCAGGCGACGGTCTTACCGTCGGGAGAGAGGGTGGCCTGGCTGATGTGTTTGGCCTGGCCGATGCTTTGGATCAAGGCGCCGATGCGCGCGTCTTTGGGCGATGGGGTCGGGGCTGGCTGTGCGGGGAGAGGAGAGGCGGCGAGGATTGCGACGATTGCGGAGACGGCCAGAATGCGGGGCAGAGTGAGGAGGAAAGGCCGGTCAAAATTCATGCAGAAAAGGCTAGCACGGAGCGGTAGGAAGGGGTCGGAACGGCGAAAACAGAGGCTCTGATGCGACTTCGATGCGAAGGGTGAGGTTTTGCGTCGAAAGAGTTGACGCAATGCCGCCGAATTGCTATTGTTAGAAGGTTCCGCGAGTATCCGGATTGCTTCGTCAGCTAGCTTGGTTGGCATGGCGGGCAAGGGGTGGAGACATACCCCGCGCAGGGAAGATTCGACTGCGCTACACTGGATACAAGAGATTTCACCGCAGGACATTCCTCAGTACGATCTGGAGTGTCGTAGTCTGCGGCCTTTCGCAATCGCGCCTGCGACACCCTCCACCCTGGATGGGCTATGCGGGCCGGAACAGCGAAACGGAGTCGGCTCTTCCTTTCTTCCACGGATTTTGGATTGAGGGAATACGCTCGGCCACCGTCGACTGTTTTCGTCTGGTAATGGTTTTACAGACGCGAAGCAGGGCAGATCTTCGCACGAGGCGCCTCAGCGTCCTCATTCTTTTTGTGTGTACGGCACAAAAAGCGAAGCCTTCTGGCCTTCGGCGCGCCTGACATGATTTCGCTTCAAGGTATCGCACGCATCAGCAAGGAGTTCCAGTGCCTACGTTCCATCAGCTTGTCAAGCAGGGCCGCACGCCCACCCGTTATAAGACCGCCAGCCCCGCTTTGCAGGGTTCGCCCCAGCGCCGTGGCGTCTGCACCCGCGTCTATACCCAGACCCCCAAGAAGCCGAACTCGGCCCTTCGTAAGGTTGCGCGTGTTCGCCTGACCAACGGGATTGAGGTCACGACCTACATTCCGGGCATCGGTCACAACCTGCAGGAGCACTCGATCGTGCTGATTCGCGGCGGCCGTGTGAAGGACCTGCCGGGTGTTCGCTACCACGTCGTTCGCGGCACGCTCGACGCGGTCGGAGTTGCCAATCGCAAGCAGAGCCGCTCGAAGTATGGCGCCAAGCGTCCGAAGGCTGCTGCTAAGTAAGAATCGCAGTTTGTCGCAGGAATTTTTAGATTGAATTTCAAGTTCAGGCCTTGAGAAGTCGACGGTCCTGAAGGAAGACGAGAAGAGAAAGCAATGCCGAGAAAAGGCTATATCGCGAAGCGTGAAGTTGCACCGGACCCGGTGTACAACTCGACCTTGGTCACGAAGTTTGTCAACTCGATGATGTGGGGCGGCAAGAAGTCAACCGCGCAGGGCATCTTCTATACGGCCATGACCAACCTGGAGCAGAAGGGTGGCGACGAGGCTCTGAAGCTTTTCAAGAAGGCGGTTGAGAACTGCAAGCCGCTGCTTGAGGTTAAGAGCCGCCGCGTTGGCGGCGCGAACTATCAGGTGCCGATCGAGGTCAATCCCGAGCGCCGCACCTCGCTGGCGATTCGCTGGCTGGTGACGTATGGCCGCGCGCGTGGCGAGAAGGGCATGGTGGAGAAGTTGACCGCCGAGTTGCTCGACGCTGCCAATGGCCGCGGCGCCGCGATGAAGAAGAAGGAAGATGTTCACCGCATGGCTGAAGCAAACAAGGCGTTTGCGCACTATCGGTGGTAAAGAAAGAGCTTTTCAGCAAAAGAGCTTTTGTTTGTGCTTTTTAACAGATTTTTACCGCGAGTAGGCACTCGCAGATGAGAGATTGATCGTGGCACGCACTACACCTCTGAATCGTTGCCGGAACATCGGGATCATGGCGCACATCGACGCCGGCAAGACGACGACGACCGAGCGCATCCTCTTCTATACGGGCATCACGCACCGTATCGGCGAGGTGCACGAGGGCACTGCGACCATGGACTGGATGGAGCAGGAGCAGGAGCGCGGCATCACGATAACCTCGGCCGCCACGACCTGCACATGGAGGAACATCCGCATCAACATCATCGATACTCCCGGCCACGTGGACTTTACGGCCGAGGTGGAGCGCTCGCTGCGTGTGCTCGACGGCGCTGTCGCCTGCTTCGATGCCGTGGCCGGTGTTCAGCCGCAGTCGGAGACGGTGTGGCGTCAGGCTGACAAGTACAAGGTTCCCCGCATCTGTTTCATCAACAAGATGGACAAGGCCGGAGCGGACGCAGTCTACGCGACCTCGACGATTGTCGATCGTCTCGGCGCGCGCGCGGTTCCGATCAATATTCAGATCGGTGCGGAAGCCAAGTTTCTCGGCGTCATCGATCTGGTCACGATGAAGTCGATCCTCTGGCACGACGAGACCATGGGCGCGGAGTACTCAATCGAGGAGATTCCGGCGGACCTGCTTGAGAAGGCGAAGGAAGCTCGTCACGTGCTAATCGAGGCGGTTGCCGACAGCGACGACGAGATCCTGAACCTGTTCCTCGAAGGGCAGGAGCCTACGGTGGAGCAGCTCAAGGCTGGTATTCGCAAGGCCACCATCGCGATGAATATCTTCCCGGTGCTGTGCGGTTCGTCGTTCAAGAATAAGGGCGTGCAGACGCTGCTCGATGCGGTCGTCGACTACCTGCCAAGCCCGCTCGACATTCCTCCCATGATCGGCAGCAATCCCGACAACATGGAAGAGAAGATCGTGCGCAAGGCCGACGACAGTGAGCCGTTTGCCGCGCTGGGTTTCAAGATTATGACCGACCCTTTTGTCGGTCAACTTATCTTCATTCGTGTCTACTCGGGCCAGCTCAAGACCGGTGATTCGGTTCTGAATCCGCGTACCGGCAAGACGGAGCGCATCGGCCGCCTGTTGAAGATGCATGCCAACAAGCGCGAAGAGATTACCGAGATTCTGGCGGGCGATATCTGTGCGGCAGTCGGGCTCAAGAACCTGATTACGGGCGATACGATCTGCACTGAGAAGGCTCCGGTCGTTCTCGAATCCATCGACTTCCCCAAGCCCGTCATTGAGGTTGCGGTTGAGCCGAAGACCAAGGCTGACCAGGAGAAGATGGGCATGGCGCTGGCCAAGCTGGCGCAGGAAGATCCCACCTTCAACGTGCACACCGACGTCGACTCCGGGCAGACCATCATCGCCGGCATGGGCGAGCTGCATCTCGAGATTATCGTCGACCGCATGATGCGCGAGTACAAAGTCGAGGCTAACGTCGGCAAGCCGCAGGTCGCTTATCGTGAGACGATCCGCTCAAACTCGGACGCGGAAGGCAAATACATCCGTCAGACCGGCGGTTCTGGCAACTACGGCCACTGCAAGATTCGCATCAGCCCCAACGAGCCGGGCAAAGGCTACGAGTTTACGAACGACACCAAGGGCGGCGCGATTCCCAAGGAGTACATCAAGCCGATCGACCAGGGTATTCAGGATGCGATGCTGCGTGGCATTCTTGCCGGTTACGAGATGGTCGACATCAAGGTCTCGCTCTACGACGGTAGCTACCACGACGTCGACTCGAACGAAATGGCGTTCAAGATCGCCGGGTCGATGGCCTTCAAGGAGGCTGCGAAGAAGGCCAAGCCGGTTCTGCTTGAGCCCATGATGGAGGTCGAGGTCACGGTCCCCGAGGAGTATATGGGAACGATCATCGGCGACCTGAACAGCCGCCGTGGACGAATCGAAGGCATCGAGATGGTGAGCGGCACGCAAGCCATTAAAGCAATCGTTCCCTTGAGCACGATGTTCGGTTACGCGACGCACATGCGGTCGTCGACGCAGGGCCGCGCAAATTACTCGATGCAGTTCAAGCAGTATGAAGAGGCGCCGCGCTCGGTCTCCGAAGAGATCATTGCCAAGGTGCAGGGCAAGGACAGCAAGTAAATGCTGCTGCAAGTACAACGGATTTAGCGGTATCAATTTAGAAGCACGAACACGGAGAGAGTTATGGGCAAGGAAAAGTTTGACCGGTCGAAGCCGCACGTAAACGTAGGGACGATCGGACATATCGATCACGGCAAGACGACGCTGACGGCAGC